>Ga0302325_10002703_pt1 | contig 42692 bp, 23 predicted proteins | sample Palsa_T0_2_FD_201948 | JGI IMG/M metagenome (GOLD analysis project Ga0302325, IMG submission 201948) | Peat permafrost microbial communities from Stordalen Mire near Abisko, Sweden - Palsa_T0_2 | ecosystem: Environmental > Terrestrial > Soil > Palsa > Peat permafrost | place: Sweden: Abisko... | reverse complement strand
CGAAGACACCCTGGACACGCTGGTCGCACTGTTCGGCGTGCCAGGTCCAGTCGAGTACGTGGCATCCGTTTTTGTCCGGCCCGAACCGGAGTACTGGCTCCATGCCTGTGAGTCGGCCGACGAGCGACTGGATCTTGTGGTCGACGCAGCCCGGCACTTCCCCCGACCGGCCGTCATTTACGTGAGCCGACCCGGGGACGCCAGTCGCGTGGCGGCCTGCCTGCGTGCTGACGGGAACCTGCGGGTGGCGGAGGTAACAGGTGGTACCTCCCCGGAACAGCGTCGCCGGGTCATCGAGCAATGGCGCGGGGACTCCCTCGCCCCGGAACTCAGTGCCCGGGTAAGTGACGTCGATATCGTGGTCGGTACTAGCGCCTTCGGCCTCGGCGTGGACCAATCCGATGTGCGATCTGTCGTGCATGCCTGCGTCCCGGAATCGATTGACCGCTATTACCAGGAAGTAGGCCGGGGAGGCCGAGACGGCCTGGCATCCGCTGCGGTCATGTTTCACGCCCCACCGGACCTCGACATTGCACGAAATCTGAGTTCCACTCGCCTCATCGGCGTGGAACTCGGCCTCGAACGGTGGTCCGCCATGCTGAACAGTGCCCAGTCTCTTGGTGCCAACCGTCACCGGGTCTCGCTGGAGAGCAAGCGGAGCGCGATCGTCCGGGACAACCGAGAGAACGAGGCGTGGAACCTGCGTACCCTCTCCCTAATGATGCGGGCAGGTCTGATCCGCGTCGATTCGGAGGCTCCCCCCGCCGCCGATGACACCACCGAGAACGAGGGCGGCGATGCATTCCGCCGCTACATCACCTCTACCGTCATTGAGATCACCCATCCGGGGCACCGTGACGCAGAAGTGTGGAAAACAGTTGTCGGACCAGTGCGTCAGCGGTCTATCCAGGCCGCCACATCCGCATACTCCATCATGCTTGAGGCCCTCCGTTGCGAGCGCGACTTCGCCGACATTTTCGTCGAGGCCTATCGCATCGGCCCAGGTTCGCCGCTCGGAGCGCGGGGCGAGACCATCCCGCAACGTGGTTGCGGCGGTTGCCCATACTGCAGGAGAACCAACCGCAGCCCGTTCGCGGGGCAGGCGGGTATCCCCGAGCCTGTCGCCGAACCCCAGTCGCTGGTCAGCCCGGTCCTCAGCGAGGTCGCCGGCGGTCCAACCGGAACCCTGATTGTCGTGATCGACCCTCAGCCCATGCGCCGCCGTCACCGCTGGCCAGAGTTCGCCGAGTTGCTCACGGCGCTTGTGCGTCACGGCGTCCGATTGCTCAGCGCGCCCTCAGTCGTCCGCGGCATGGCCACGGTCACGACGGCGCATCGCGCGACCCGTGACGGCTTCCTGTTCCTCGAACCCAATCCCGCCCACGTATTCGTCCCAAAGATCCCCACACTCATCGTCCACGATCCACTGGACCGCCAACCTGTCGTACGCGAGTCATACTTCCGGGCACCTAGCTCCGCCTATCTGCGGGTCGTGCTGATTCCACCGGACGCCCGGGACCCGGAACGACCCGACCGCCTGGTCACCGAGACACGTCACCCCAACCTTGACGCCGACGCCCTCCTGGCGATGCTCTGATGCCACTCCTGAACCCCCCGCAGATCCTGCCTGCCGTTGCCCGCGTGCTCTTCCGCGCACTGCAGGCAGCCGACGGCTTCGGGTTGCCGCGGGTGGAACTGGCCAAGCTTGTGGCGCCCGCCACCTTGCCGCGGGGGACTGACTCGACCCCTGGCGACGGATCCAAGGGTTTCGACGACACCTTGACCGCGTGCGTCATGATCGGCCTTTTCGACCGCGAGGATGACATGATCCGCCTGCACCCGGAACTCCCCAGCTACGCCCGTGACCGGCGGCAGTGCGATCACCACTTCCGGCCATTGGTCCGTGACCTCATCCTGCGCGATGCGCTGAACTACGGCCTGTGGGACTCAACCGAAGGCGCCCGTGACCTTACGCGTGCGCTCGCGTGGTATCTCGCCCAGGATCCGCTCCACCCCCCAGCATCCTGGAATGAACCGGGTGGAGTAGACGTAGCACAGCAAAGACAATTCCCCTCGGGTGAACGCATCTTCTCCAATGACACGCGCTGGGGCGCATTCGACCGGTGGGCGACGTTCCTCGGCTTCGGCCGCTCCCTACCGCGAGACGGGAAAACGGTCCTGGTTCCTGATCCGACTGAAGTCGTCCGGCACGCGGTCCCTTCGGTGCTTACCACCCAACCACTGGAGATTGGCGTGGTGATCGAGGAGTTCGGCCATCGCATACCGGTCCTCGACGGCGGCACCTACCGGCGCGACGTTGAGGCCCGCATGGAACCAAAGGCCGTACTGAGTGGGGATGACCTGCTATCACCTTCGTTCGCACATGCCCTGCTCAGGCTGCGTGACGAGCGGATAATCATGCTTGAGGACCGGCCCGACCTATCACTGAAGGTCCGACTCCCAGAGCACTTCGGGCCGGAGCGCACGGTCACACATGCGTCCCTTGCTTCAACCACCGCGATACAGAGGCCAAAACGGTGACAGATCCGTTTAGGGGCTACACCTGCTGGACGCCGGCTGACGTCAATGACACAGTCGTTGTTGACGCCGTCAACTCTTCGCCGGCCGTCTTCCTCGCCACCCACCGCCCAAGCCAGATGCTCCGCCGGGACTTCTCGGCTACCCAAGGCGGAACTCTCATCGACGAGGAGCAACTCCTCCTGGACGTCCTAGCACCGAATCCAGGACTGCTCTTCCTGCCGATCATTGGAGAGTCAGGCACCGGCAAATCGCATCTCGTGCGCTGGCTCCACCTGCGCCTGCCCCGCGACGAGAGCCGCAAAATCGTCTACATCCCTAAGTATGGAACAAATTTGCGGCGTGTGATCGAACTGATCCTTGCCGACATGACCGGGGATGCAGCCAATGAGCTTCGCAGTGAGCTGGGCAAAGCCGCAGACTCTCTGGATGAGGCTGGTGCACCCTCGCGACTCCTCAATGAACTGGCTGCAAGCATTGAGGACCGCTCCCGTGAGTCCCGCCCGTCACCGGCCCGTCCTAATGACGATTACCGGCAGTGGCTTGAGACAGAACTCCCGAAACTCCTGCTCGACAGCGTTTTCCGCTCGAAACTCCTCGAGCCCGCGGGGGTCATCAACCGTCTGGTCCGAGAAGCGCTCCAGGGCAAGCAGGACGACGAGACGTCGGAGCCCTTTGCCTTTACGGTCAGCGACCTGCCGCTTTCCGTCGCCGACGCAGCACGCGCCAATAAAGATGTCCACGCTCTCTTCACCCAGCTCATCGATTCATCGACGCTGCGTGAAGTAGCCGTCGAGCTCCTGACCGAGAACCTTGGCCCTGCCATACGGACGCTGTTCGGGATGGGCGGGACACGCCTCTCTGACGTCATGCTCTCAGTCCGCCGGGAACTCCTCGCGCAGGGCGCAGAACTGTGCCTTCTCATCGAGGACTTCACCATCCTGCAGGGAATCCAGGGCGAGTTGCTGGATGCCATGACTGAACCCCCCGTCCGCGATGGTCAGCAGGTACTGTGCCCCATCCGCGTTGCGATGGCGGTCACGACTGGTCCTTTTGCGGCGATTGCCCGGACGTTCAGCACTCGTGGCGGGTTCGCCGGGCATGTGTACAGCCTCGACGTGCCCCTGTCGCAGGCGGGTCTCGGAATCGCACTCGAGGATGTCGACGACTTCATCGCTGGATACCTGAATGCCGCACGACTCGGCCAGGCGCGACTTGAGAGGGCACTGCAGGACGCGGGGACGGACCGTGTGACGCATCGGCGCTGGGTCCCGAACGCCTGCGTGGGCTGTCCCCATGAAGACACCTGCCATGAGGCGTTCCGCACCTCGCGGGATGGATTCGGGCTGTATCCCTTTAACGCGGCCGCCCTCGATCGCGCGGTTGAGTCCAAATCGCCGAAGAATTTCGACCCACGGCGGATCCTCGGAACCGTCGTGCGCTACACGCTCGATCAGCACCGGGCTGACATCGGCCGGGGCGACTTCCCATCCAGCGCGTTTGCCCGGCACTTTGCTTCCAGCCGTCTTTCCCCTCTTGATCCCGACCTTGTCGAGGATCTCGGGCGTGTGGATCCCGTGGACTTCGAGCGCCGCGTCGTGCTGCTGACGTTCTGGGGTGGCCGGCCTTCGAAGATCGTAAACCTCCCTGCCGGCATCCACGAGGCATTCTCGATCCCCGAACTTAAGGACGTTGAGCTCCCGCCGCCGCTCCCCCCACCGCCGCCAAATGGGAAAATCACAAACGATCAATCGCAACTGCCACTCCAGATTCAGCGCAACCTCAGCAACATCGACCAGTGGAGCGGCGGGACAACAGAACTCGACCAGGTCCTCGCCCGCGAACTCCGCCAGTTCTTGCACGCCGCTGTCGTGGCCCACATCGACTGGAACGACGAACTCCTGCTGCAGTCTGACGACAGCGTCGGCCGAAGCGGGAAGTTCTTCCGGCTGTCGTCTATCAATATCGAAAATGCGCGTGGCGGCGGGGTGAGGCCATCCTCCGCGGTAACGATCGACCTCCCGGCGAGTGCTCAGTCCGCGGCGCTTCTGCGTGGTGCCGTGCTTTACCAGCACCATGGTCACTGGACTTTCGATCGCGGTGACGAAAGGCTGCGGCGCCTAACCGCACGACTTGATGTGTGGGCACGTGACGTAACGGCGACCGTCCGGGCAGGCGGAGGCCGCGAAGGAACCTGGGATCTGGTCGCGGCGGCGACCGAACTGCTGGCATTCACCGCCCGCGTGCTGGACCTGCCTGGCGCGCACAGCCATAAAAACGCAGACCTTGCGGCTGCCCTCCTGACCGAGGTGACAGCCGCACCGGCCCGCCGTAACAGTGCCTGGGACCGCCTCGCCGAGGCGTGCGCAAGCGATAGCCGCCGGAAGGTGAGAGACGCACTCCTCGCACGGATTGGCGCTCGCCAGGGACAGGGGCGCCCATACGCCATCGATATCACTGCGCTGGTGCCAGCGATAACAACCGTCAAGCGAACGTGGACCCTGACCCCGCCTCCGGATGAGGCTCCCACCGAGTTCAAGCGCCTGTACACCGACGTGCAGAGACGGCTTGATCAGGCCATCGCCGGCGAGCTCACACGACTGCAGGCCTGGCATGAACGTGTGACCGCAGCACTCGAGACCGATGGCTCGCCGGGGGATATTGCCGACGCCTTCACACAAGCCACTGAGGCTGCTCTGGCGTCTGGAAGCTTCGAGCCCCAGCGCCTGCGTGGAGAATTCGATGAGATTGCCAGGGCCTTCCGGCGCACGAGATACTCGGTTATCCGGGAAGTAGGCGACCTCGTCGCTCAGGCGCCCCAGTCTGTAACCGGCAAACTCCTCAGCGACCTTGCCGTAGACCGTGCCCGTCCGATTACGGAGATTGACCAATTCGTCAGCCAGGCAACCCAGGTCCTCAGCGCTTCAAAAGAGCGCGCTAGCCAGCAGATCAGCACTTTGAAGGCTGGCGGTGGCAGCAAGGATGAGTTGACGTCTCTCCAGGCCGCACTCAGTGAACTTGGCGAACTGTTCCGGGAGGCGCGCGGATGATCCTTGAAGACGCCGCCCAACTCGAGGCACTCGCCGCCGAAGTCACCCTGCTGCGTCGCTCGCAGCAACACGGCCAATCGCTGGCCCACCGCAGGCAACTGACTGGCGCCCTGCTCGCGCGCGCGCAGAATGCATGGGCCTCAGTTGTCGCTCTGGCGGAACGACTCGGCGAGGAGCAATCGCCATCTCCGCTCTTCGAGACGGCCCTTGCCAAGATCAGCGAATGGCGCTCCGCGCTTGACGAAGATCTCGGCTCGGCACTGACCGGCAACCTCTTCACGGCGTTCCAGGCCTCCACGGATAAGGCGGTAAGTGAACTCGAACGACGAGCCACGGGCATGTGGCAGCGCTACACAGCCCAGAGAACCCCGGAGATCTCAACTGAAGTCCTGACGGCGCTAGAGGATGACCCGCTCGCGGGATCAACAGTCGTCAGGATCATGCACCTGGCCGAGGGACTGCGCCGCCTCCGGGACCGGCCTATCCCGAGCCCGGAGGAGTTGAACGAGTTCGGCGAGGTGGCTGCGCAACTACGCAGTGCGTGGTCCACCCTGGACGTGGCAAGCCTCAGCGAGGAAATCGTCGCGTTCCTCTGGGCCGCAAACACTCCACGGGGTGCGCCTCTGGACTTGCTCACGGTGCAGGTCCGCGAATGGCTCGAGCAACGGGGTGCTGCGACCCAGTACGTCATCCGCCCGGCGGACCAATGACCCCGCCCGAGTTGCTGAGCCTGCTCGACCAATTCGAACGGTCGGAGGCGGCCCTGCTGACATGGGGCTACGTCGACAGCGGCTTCACCGAAGACGAGGTGAAGAGCAAGGTTCAGGACTTGCTCGACGTGGACGAATTCGAGGCTGAGGAGGCCATCGAGGAGTTGCTCGAACGCGAGTGGCTCGTCAGGACCCGGCAGGGGCGGCGTGTCCTGTACCGTACCCGTTCGGCGGAGACGATCCGCCTGATGGCACGACTGCGCCAGCTGTTCCCGCAGCACCTCACGAACGGGTCGTGGCGCTACGCACCCTCGCTCGTCTCCGATTTCCGGTACTCTCTCCGGCCCAGAACTTATCCCGACCGGGCCATCAGCCCATCCGACGCCGCTGCTACGATCGCCGGGAACCACAACGGCATCGTGCGGCAGGCCATAGTGACCCTGCTCGACAGGGGAGACCGATTCAGGCTGGCCCGGTTCCAGGTCCTCGCCGCGCAGCGCATCCTCGAAGACCTCGACGGGCGCACCTCCCGTGGCATGATCATCGGTGCAGGCACCGGCAGTGGCAAGACGCTTGCGTTTTACCTGCCCGCACTCGCTCACGTGACGCGCCGCATCGGCCGGGAACCGTGGACGAAGGCCGTCGCGGTTTACCCGAGGAATGAACTGCTCAAAGACCAGTTCTCCGAGACCTTCACCGAAGCTCGCCGCTTGGACGGCGTCCTGGCCGGGGCCGGCTGCCGGAAACTCACGATCGGGGCGTTCTTCGGGCTCACGCCGCACTACGCGCGAGACCTCCTGACCCAGTCCCGCTGGGAGCGCCAGAGCGCAGGATTCGTCTGCCCCTACCTGCGCTGCCCGCGCTGCAGCGGCGATCTCATCTGGGCCGAAAGCGATATTCAAGCCGACCGTGAACGCCTGGCCTGCAGCAGATCCGGATGCGGCGCGACTGTGGAGGAAGACGAGGTCATCCTAACCAGGGCCCGGATGCGGCGGGAACCCCCCGACGTGCTCTTCACCACGACAGAGATGCTCAACCGGCAATTGTCCGACGGGACTAACGGCCATGTCTTCGGGGTCGGGCCCCGCGCAGCCCGGAAGCCTGAGGTCATGCTCCTCGATGAGGTGCACACCTACGAGGGCACCACGGGCGCCCAGGCCGCTTACGTGATCCGCCGTTGGCGTCACGCGATCGGCCACCCGGTCCAGTTCGTCGGGCTTTCCGCCACGCTCCGAGACGCACAAACGTTCTTCGCGCAACTAGTCGGCCTGGCTGACCACGCCGTGTCGAGCATTGCACCAGGCAGCGGTGACCTCATCAGCGAGGGCATGGAGTACATGCTGGCGCTCCGCGGTGACCCCGTATCCGGGACCAGCCTGCTGGCGACGACGATCCAGGCGTCCATGCTGCTGCGCCGCACACTCGACCATGACAGATCCAGCACGGACGCATTCGGCAGCAGGCTGTTCGTGTTCACCGATGACCTCGACGTCACGAACCGGCTGTATTTCGACCTTCTTGATGCGGAAGGGCGGGATAGCTGGGGGCACCCAAACCCGCGGGGAAACGGGCCACTCGCCGCCCTGCGTTCGAGCACCGAACCCGACCACGGCGCACGTCAGGTACTCGGCCAGGCGTGGGACATGTGCGAAGCGATTGGCTTCCACCTCGACGGGAACGGCTCGCTCCGGATCGGGCGCACCAGTTCGCAAGACCCGGGAGTGGCGTCTGCTAGCGATGTCATTATCGCGACGGCGTCGCTTGATGTTGGTTTCAACGACCCGGCCGTCGGCGCCGTGCTGCAACATAAAGCCCCCCGCGGGTCCGCCCAGTTCCTCCAGCGAAAGGGACGTGCCGGACGGATCCGCGGGATGCGGCCGTGGACCGTCGTCGTCCTGTCAGACTACGGACGCGACCGCCTCGCCTACCAGGGATACGACCTTCTCTTCGACCCATCCCTCGAAGCCAGCATGCTGCCGATCCAGAACACTTACGTCCTGCGCATGCAAGCAGCTTTCGCCATGATGGACTGGCTGGCCTCGAAGATGCCTCAGCACTTGCGGGGCTCGGTCTGGCTGGACCTCGCCGGCCCCCCTCAACGCAACCAGCCTAAGAACCAGAACGCGCCGGAACGGCAACGCCATGAACTCAATCTCATCGAACGCGCCCTGACCGAGGAGTCTGTCCGATCTGACCTGCTCGGATTCGTCCGGGAGGCTCTGCAGTTGACACGCGAGCAGGCACAAGCCGTGGCATGGGAGGCACCGCGATCGCTCCTCCTGGAAGTCCTCCCCACCGTCCGGCGCCGGCTGGCATCAGGCTGGGCCAGCGACGGCGCGCCTGGCGCGGACTTCCAGATCCGCTGGCAGCCATTGCCGGACTTCGTTCCAGCGAACCTATTTAGCGACCTGAACCTCCCCGAGACCCTGATCCAACTCCCGCCCGCGCAGCGTGACTCTGAAGAAACCGAAACTCAGGCCCCCGTGCTTCAGGCCCTCCGCACGTTCGCCCCAGGCCGGATCTCACGGCGCTATAGCGTCGAGCACCGCTACGTCCGGCACTGGGTCCCAGTACCGCTGGATACCGGCACAGCCGAACTGGAGGTTAGCGGGTTCGCCGACGGCACCGACCTCGGCACGTTCACCTTCGGCAACGGCCCGGGAGCAGAGACCTACCGATGCGTCCGCCCATGGTCCATACGCACCGAGCCACCAGACCGGAAGCTGGAGGACTCGACCAACGCTATCCTTGAATGGCGCTCGAGCCTGGATCCCATGGACCAGGGTGACGACGTCGATATCCCCTCGCCGTCGCCCTGGGATGACCTGGCGCGGGCCCTCACTGTGTTCATGCACGCCCGCCGTTCGGGCATCGACCTGAGCAGGCTCGCCGTCGCCTCCCACGCCACCCTGGCGTTCAAAGGGGGCCGCCAGGCCACCGTCGACACGACGTTCACAGCCGGCGGCCAGCCGGCGGCACTGGGTTTCACCCTGGACGTCGACGCGATCAGGCTCCAGGCCCGGGTTCCCGTCTTCTTCTCGCCCGGTGCGGCGTACCAATCAGACACACAGTCCATGTCGTCGTTCCGCGCCTCGTACTTCCAGCATCTGATCGAGACGGACGGTCCGCTCCTCGCCCTGGCAAACCCATTCCATCTGCAGTGGCTCTCGCAGCTCTATCTGTCAGTAATTGTGGAGCGGGCACTCCGCGACCAGATCGGCCTAGAGGACGCCCATGCGCTGCTCGGCGGGCAGTCGCTCGCCCCGGAGCTTGAGCGTTCCCTTGACGTGATCTTCAGGGCGCTGCCGACGTCACCGGATGCAGACATGCCTGCTGACGCGGACAACCCTGACCCTCCTCGGCAGCGATTGCATCAGGCCCTGGCGGCGCTGACGCACGATCCGGCCGCTACGCAGAGGCTCGCCGCTCACGCTCCCGTTCTGTGGAGTGACCCGGACGATTCGTGGCAGCAATGGGCGGCTCAGCGTTTCACGGCGACGCTGGGCGCGGCTGTCCTTGAGGGCGCAAACCGCCTCTGCAGTGATACGGGAGCGCAGAATCTGGTACTCGACATCAACGTCGACTGCCCACTAGGAACCTGCGAGATGTGGCTTTCCGAGCCGTCCATAGGCGGAGGCGGCATCGTCGAGGAATTCGCGCGCCGGTACAGCGATGATCCCCGCCGCTTCTTCAGGCTCGTGGAATCGGCCTTGGCGCCATCGGACTTTGAGATCGTTGACACCGAGCTCATGAGGACGCTTGACCTGGCCGTCAACGATCCGCGGATGAGGCAGTCCCTGGCAGACGTCCGGTCCGCCAACTCGCAGGCGGAAACGACAGCGTCGGTCCGGGCACTGCTGGCTGCCCTGGCCGATCACGGTGTCACCGTCAGCCATCCGGTGGCCGCGGCGCTGAACGCCCGGGTGCTCCGCCCAGGGAGCTCCGCGCAAACTGATGCACTACTCTACAGACTCCTCCGCCAGCGACAGTCCGAAGAATCCCGCCTGGGCATAGAAATCGATGCCCGCGTCTTCGCATTCGTCGCCAGTGCCTCCGACGAGGTGGACCGGGCAGTTCCCCCGCCGCCAGGAGATGTCGGCGATCCGCGGCAGCGCCGTTTCGCGACGATCTACGGGCTCCTATGGCCCCGGGGGTCAGCCGTCAGGGCGAATTCACTGCAGGCCTACAACCCCTACCACCCGCATCCGCCAACAGACCGGGTACTCGTGCTAACCGCGCTTCGCGGGACGACACCCGTCATTCCGCTGAGCAACCCGCAGTGGCGTGAAGTGCTTGCAGGCGCGCTCATCGAGGGCGGGAGCGCATTCCTGTCAGCGCCGCCAGCAGACGCGCGGACCCTGCGCGCCGCGGTCATGGAAGTCCAGGGCATTCCCGTCGATGCGGGCTTCCTGATGCTGCACCCACGGGTCATCGGTGTTGGCCGCGACGGGGAAGAACTGCGCGTCCGTCTCGAACTCCGCGAGGCGTTCCAGTGACCGACCCGCCTACCAGGCATATCCACAAGTCGTCGTGGCGCTGTCAGGACGAGGTTAGGGAACTGCTCCAGGCAATCTTTGTCGGGGAGATGCTCGCGCCAAGCAAGTGCCTCTGGCTCGTCTCGCCGTGGATAAGCGACATCCCGATCATCGACAACCGGGCCGGGGCCTTCGACGCGCTCGACTCCTCCTGGGGCCCTCGCGCTCTCCGTCTGGGGGAAGTCATCACCCGAAGCCTGCAGATCGGCACCACGGTGGTGGTGGCAACTCGGCCTGTGCCGCATAACCGGCCGTTTCTGACGCAGTTGGCGTCTGCGGCCTCCGAGGCCGGAGTCACGTCGTCTCTCCTGCTCAATGAGGCCGAGGATTTGCATGAGAAGGGATTGCTGGGCGACGACCTCTACCTCAGCGGCTCCATGAATCTCACGTATGGCGGAGTGGAGTTGCTTGAGGAGACGGTAAAGTTCGACACGGCTGAGGACGTCGTGGCGGAAGCCCGCCTGGTCTATTACGAACGATGGGGCGGCGAACTGCCGAGGGTGCCAGTATGACAGCTGCAACAGACGCTGACACGTTCCTGGCAGGGTTCTTCGGAGAAGGCAACGACCTCTCGCCCGCCACACTGGCGGATAGTGCGCCAGAACTGGCCACCTGGCTCGACGAGCGACTAGTCCGCCTCCGGCAGGATCCAGGGTCCGTACATATCCTTCCCCGCCGTATCGCCGGCAGCACGCGGTGGTATGGCCTCGCCCATTCAGGCCGTCAACTGAAAGAACTCTCCCAGGTCCTCGAGGCGTTTACTGTTCCGGCGTATGCGAAGGTCGACCGGCACGCAATGGTCAACGGGCAGGATCCTGTCGATGCTGCCGTGATCCAGTTCACAGGCGGGCACGCCCTGGTGCTGGAAGTCCTCCCCGGCCAGCAGCAACAGGTACGCCGTGCACTCGAGCTTTTCGCGATGCTGGATCTCGCGCGTCCACGCCGCGAACTCGTCTTCTCACGCCCACTTGGGCGCCTCCTCCGCGAGTTCGAGATGGCCGTTCTTGCAAATGCGGAGGACGCCTCCGAGGAGTTGCTGCGGGAGATCGAGCAGACCGGGCAGTTGTCTGCGCAGAACGTCCTCTTCCTCCGCATTCGGCGCCTTGCAGGACTGCTGCAGTTCGATGCGATTCTCGCTTTGCCCGAGTTGGCGACAGTTCTGGCGATCCGCAGGCCAGCACGCGTGTCGGCAAGCCTCCTGGAAGCCGTCTACGTAACAGAAATCGCCGGATACGAAGCCGACGGCGACGCAGAGGGGGCACTGCGGCACTTCGAGGACGTCGTGCTGCAGAAGTATCCAGCGCTATTCAAGTCACGCCACGGCCTGCAAACCCCCGAGGCGATCAAGAGTTTTATGCTGCACGCACTCGCCCTGCGGCCAGGCGACGCCGAGTCCCGGGCCCGCATGCTGGCATCGCCGGACCTGAGCCCGGCGGACCTGCAGTTCCTCGAACGCCTGGCGGGTTTGGCGGAAACGCCGGCGGCTCCAGAAGCGATACCCGAGGATGCTGTATCCGCAGTCCTCGCAGAAGATTACGATGCCGCGCTCCAGATCGCCGCCCGGCAACCCGCGAGCCTGCAACGGGCGGAACTGCTCATCCGGTGCGCATTCGAGATTGACTCGATGGCCGCGATCAGGGTCGCCGCCGACGCGTTCAACAACCTCGACTCCGCGCAGCAAGAAGCTCTCATCTCCTCAAGACTGTTCGCCACGCTATGGGCCCACATCAGGGAGGCGCTCCCCGGTGCGGCAGGCACACTCGCCATCGAGGCGCCTACGTCGTGGACTGAATGGTTCCAGCAGGCTGCTGAGGGCCGTGCGGTACCGAATGCTGTACAGATCGCCGAACGTGCGGTCGTCGAGTGGTCAGCCGAGGATTTCAGCGCACAGGACAGCCGTACTGTCGCGGGATTCATCAACCGAAATTTGGGACCACAGGCAATACGGCTCGTGAAAGACGCACTGCCCCATTTCTTGCAGTTCATTGAACGATCGGCCGAGCCAGCACGGCACCGGGAACTCCTGGACGACATTGCGGTCCTCCTCATGTCTGAGGAGGACCTAAGTGTGGCCGACGTCCAGGTCGTGGCCAACCTTGCGGGCCTACTCCTGGAAATTGGCCTGTCAGCGGAGCGCTACCGCCAACTTGTCGAAGACTTCTGCGCCCTATGGGAACAGGTCGACTCCCCGGCATACCTTGACGCGGCGATCGACATGCTCGACGTGCTCTTGACTCAGGCCTGCCCGAACCCCGGAGTCCGGGAGACGCTGTTCCGGAAACTCCTCGCCAGTTTCCAGCGCTGGCACCGCAGGATCCGCCCGGACCAATGGGTACTCCTCGCCGACCTGGCTAGCGAACTGGGCGCATCGGAGGCCGTACAAGCTGTCCGGCCACTTGAGGACGAGCCCGGTACCGCCTCCGTCGCCCTGGCACGCGACGCCCTCGCCGGCAAGACGGTCGCGATCTATACGCTGACCAACGCTGCGGCGGCGCGAGCCGCCGAGTTCCTGACCCGTAACTTCGACAATGTCGTTATCGAAGTATCCAACGATCATGTCGCATCGGACCGCCTGCGGTCCCTGGCCCGGGCAGCGGACATCTTCGTCATTGCGACCAGGAGCGCAAAGCACGCAGCGACGACGTTCATTGAAGCTCAACGGCCTCCCGGCAGGCCCATCCTTTACGCAGCAGGGAAGGGGTCCGCGAGTCTGCTACGCGTATTGTTCTCCTATATTTCGCCATAGCGACCAGGGCATTACGTAGCTGACCGCCTTCGCGTTGGGCGGCTCTCAAGAGACCGCCGCAACACGAAACCAGGCTTAGCTTCATGGGCAGCACCAACGTCAGCCGGGACTTGTCCCGCTCGAAAATACGATTCAGTAAGTGATCTGCAGGTCCTCCGGGTGTCAGGCGGCATACGTGTATTCGTTGATCAGGCCGCCCAGGACGGGTTTTCGGCGGATCTGTCGTGTGTCGATGCCGGTCACGGTAGCGCGGGGAGCGTTACATTCATCGTCGGGGACGCGCTGGGCGATGCCCTGATGCGGACGGGCGGTATTGTAGTGCGCTTGGTATTCGGTCAGGACCGCGTGCAGATGCCCGCCGCCGAGGATCAGCATCCGGTCAAGGACCTCTCGGCGCAGGGTGCCGACGAGGCGTTCGCAGGTCGCGTTCATGCGCGGCGCCCGGACAGCGGTGCGCAGGATCCTGGCACCGGTGGCCTGGAACACGGCGTCGAACGAGGCCGTAAAGTTCGATCCGCGGTCACGGATGAGGAATTTGATGTCCTCGAACCGCTCGTCGAGGGTCAGGGCGAGGTTGCGGGCCTGCTGCACCGTCCACTCGCCAGTGGGGTTGGCGGTGACTCCGCCAAGATGCATCCGGCGGGTGCCATGCTCGATGAATACCAGGACGTACAGTCTTCTCAGCAGCACAGTGTCCACGTGCAGGAAGTCGACCGCGACGATCCCGGCGGCCTGGGCGTGCAAGAACTGCCGCCAGGTCGGGCCCGCGCGGCGCGGCGCCGGATCGATGCCCGCGGCCCGCAAGATCTCCCAGACGGTGGACGGCGCGACTGTCACGCCGAGTTTCATCAGTTCGCCGTGGATTCGGCGGTGCCCCCACAGCGGATTCTCCTTCGCCAGGCGGACGATGAGCCGGGCGACGCCCGGGACCGTCGGCGGGCGGCCGGGCTTGCGTCGCTTGCTCGTGTCATACTTCTTCGCGGCCAGCCTGCGGTGCCAGGCGAGGAGCGTCGCAGGTGTCACGGGGAAGACTTCGACCCAGCGGTTACGCGGTATGAGCCGAGCCAGCGCTGCGAGCCAGACCCGGTCGGCCGGCTCGTAACGTACTCGGCTGGCGTGGCGGCGCAACACCGCGTTCTCGTGCCGGAGGACTAGCAGTTCGGCATCCTTCGCCAGGTCCGTACGGAATACCAGGACGACAAGGCCGAGGACCCGGCGAACTAGCAGGTAAATGATCTTGAGCGGCACCCGGCCAGCCAACCATGACGGCGCAGAGCATGCCGGCGACAGCGCAGGTCACCCACTCAATCGAGTATTCGAGCGGTACAGGATCCGCTACTTCAATGAGGCGGAGCTGGCTGCCGAGTTCGGGCACTGCTTCCGCGACCTCGGCCGCGCTGTGGATGCTTCCCAGCATGCGAGCCAATCGCTGGCGGCGATCGATGAGACGACGTTCCTGCGAAGCGACTTCTTCGCCACGATCGTCCTGGCCGATGCGCACCTTGCGGCGGGCCACCTAGAACAGGCTTGCGGTGTTGCGCTCAGAGCACTCACAGCGGGGGAACAGATCAGGTCAGCGCGGTGCGTGAACTACCTCCGCGAATTCCGCCAGCGCTTGACCAACGTGGGCGAGTGCGCTGCCGTGACAGAATTCCGAGCGCAGGCTGATGACTCGCGCCTATGGCGGATCGCATCACGTATGGACACCCAAGCGGCCTAGTAAGGCTGCCAGTCCCTACGGCTTGCCCCTGTTCGGAGCGCTGCTATGCGCTTGCGGGCCTCGGCTGCAACTTGCTCGCTCTCTCCGGCCTTCTGAATAACCCAGGTGACCATTAGAAACTCTCGTATCTCACGCAAGACTGGGTAGCCAGGCCAGGTCATGATGTCAAAACCGTAGATCTGAACGAAGGTTTCGTACTCCTCACGGGTGTGCCAGCCGAAGCTGTCGTAGTACATCGCGGTCAGCACGACGTCCCACTCGCGGGGGCCGATGGCGAATCCATCTAGGTCGATCACCACTGGATTGCCCCGATAGTCCTGGAGCACGTTGCCGATGCTGGCGTCCCCATGGATCACGCCCGGCGGCAGCACGAATTCGAGCCGCGAGTACTTGTCCTGCAGCTCGGCGAGCTTGCCGGTCAGGAACGCACGATCATCAGGGCTCAGCCAGTCGTTTACCTCGATGCGGTGAGCGGCGTTCTCAAACGGCGCCAATGCGGGGAGGCGCAGGCTATCCGGCGCGGTCAGCGCGTGCAGCCTGGCGAGCACTTCGGCGACTTCCCGGACGGTTGCATACTGGTCGCCGGCGTCTGAGAGCGCGTCCCAGAACGTCACCACATGCTGATCAACGATGACGGGCTGGTCGACGTCGACCGCCCGGACCGCGGGATAGTCGACCGACTCCAGCCACCGGGCGACAGCGACGGCTCGCCGCGCCTGGTCGACGGAGGCACCACTCCGCGATATACGGGCCACCACAGAAGCCGTCAGGCGAAAGACAGCATTCGAGCCGACCCGCAACAGTCGCGCACCGTGAGGGTCGAGCCCGACCGCCGCACACGCCTTCTGGAGTATCAACCCTGCCTTCGCCGGGCTCAGTTCGGTCGAGTCATCATTCTCTACGGTCGGGACCGCGTCGTCGTGCCCAGGTCGTCCACCCACTCCCGGGCGCGGCCGTGCCTCGTGCCAGGCGATGATCTTCGAGGGACGCCATACATGAGTCCGGCCCAAGGTCATATCCGGCTCGGGCATCTGCCCCCGCATCCGGTAAGAGCTGACCGTCGCGACGCGCAACCCGAGGTAGGCGGCAACCTCCGAGGTTGTCCACCACTCCGCCGACGGGTCCGGCTTCGCCTGGTCGATAGGCACAGTTCCATTGTGACAGTGGAGCCCACCGAGCGTGCAGTCCGCCGACCGTGCATACCCCTGGTAGGCCACAACGTCAGCGAAGCACATGCCTCCGGGCGGCGAACATCACCGTAACCCGATCCTATGTTTGAATATCGCCATGAAGCAGGAGAAACAGTCGGCCTGGCCTGGCTTCCCGATGGAGTGCCGCAATCGCCACCCCTGGGAGCCGCGCACCGTGACCGTTAGCTGGGAATCGTGCGACTGTCCGGCTGCGCAAGGGGCCCGCGGGGGGCACATCACGGTCATTTGCAACGCACCAGGTTGTCCGGAGATCTGGCGTAGGCCTAGGCACGAACCGTTCAGCATGCCAAAGATCCTCGGCCATCACCGGTCCAGCCGCTAGCCGCAGACCGGCGACGTCGTCTACGGGGGCCCATGGCTTGTAACAACATTCTCCACAGCTTCAAGGGCGCACCTTCGGCGCGCCGGGCCTGACGGCCAGGACGTGACCGCGAGGAGCGGGCGCGGATGATCCGGGGAGAGATAAGCGGCCAGAGTGGCCCGCCGTCGGCGGCCGGGGTCAGGTCGGGGGGCGCGCCGTGGACGGTGCGGCAACTTTCGTCGCGCCCTTCGGGCGGAAGCCCTACGGCGCGCCGAGCTGCCGCGCCCGGCAGCCCCAGTGACCGGCCGCATGCGGTACCCGCCGTATCGGCCCGATGCCGCACCCGTGCGCGAGGACCAGGCCGACAGCCCTACGCGAGATACGCCATCGCAGGGAAGGCCACAGTCACGAAGGCGGAACGCCGCGCATTGTCTGGGCCGCCTCCTCCACCCGCAAGGGCACCCGAAGATCCTTTCTAACCGCTCCGCAGAAAGGATCTTCAGGACCCACCCTTGCACGCGGAGCCTCTGACGACCCAGCGGGCCTGACGGCAAGGCCAGGCCAGAGGCCAGGCCCCAGAGGCGCGCGGCGAACCTCCCGCTAACTTAGCAACGCTCCGTTACCGTTAGCATTACTACTGTGAATGTGACCGTAGCTGATATCAGTGCGCTCATCAGCGTTGCCGCACTTGGAACAGCTGTATATGGAATATTTGAACGTGGCAGTACAGCCAAGAGGGCCGAACGGAAAATCAGCGACACCGCCCGCCGTCCATCCCGGAACGCACGCGTTTCCACCGCGAACGGCTTCTGCGGCGTTGAGGATCTGGGCCAGCGATAGGCGCCAGGATTAGACTGCCGTCATCAACTCCGCGCATCGGCCGATCTTCGCCCATTCCTGTGAGACAGTCTCGCCGGTCAACTGCCTTATGGCACAAGATGACCGGCCCGTTGACGCATCCCTGGATCCCAAAACTGGGCATACTTCCCTTACCAGGACGAACAGTGGTGCCGGAATAGAATCGCGGGGTTCTCGTATCGTTTCGGCCGCGATCCCCCAGCAGGTGATCTCTGGCAGCCTGATGGGCGTCTTAATTAGTAACACTACTGTCTTGAGACGACGCGATGAATCTTTGATGACACACCAGCCCCGAGTCCCGGCCGTCGGCACGCCGACAGGACGCGAAGCCCGGTATCTTCTGCACCGGTTCGTACGCCAAACGAACGCAGCCGATGGCATCGCCTGGTGCGCTGGGATAGACGGGAACAACGCCACACTGGTGTACACCGAGGTTCCGGGGGCGGTCGAGGAGATACGGCGCGTGCCCGTGAGCTGTGTCCGTTCCGTCGAATTGCCGCCTCAGACGAGGGTTTGGCTGCCCGGCACAGCGTTCGGGTGGATCCCTGCGGAGATAGCGGGACCGCTGTCCCACGGAAGGTATCTCGTCCGCGTGCCTGGGGTGGGAGATCTTCCGGCGCAGCCGGATCAGTTTCGCGTCCGCTGGAACCGGGAACTGGCCGATCCCCCGTTAGCGGTAGCCAACGGCCTCGTCGAGGGCCGAGACTATTACGACGCCCGGCAGCCCTTTGCGTTGAATATCATCCAGCAGAGAGCGGCGTACAAGGGGTTCACCGCAGCGGCATCCGCGGCAGTCCTTCCCTTCCAGCACCAGCTCGATGTGCTGTCCAGAGTGACAAGCGATCCCGTCATGCGGTTCCTCCTGGCCGACGAGGTCGGCCTGGGCAAGACAATCGAGGCCGGCCTGATCATGCGGCAACTCCTGCTTGACGATCCGCACGTCAGCATCGCCGTCCTGACCCCGGAGGTCCTGGTCGGCCAGTGGGTGACGGAGTTGTCGACCCGGATGGCCCTGGAGAGGCATCTTGACCGGATACTCATCGCCCCCTACGGGGCGCTAAACGAGGCCATTGGGCGCAAGCCCGACCTGCTCGTCATCGACGAAGCCCACCAGATAGTTGAGATGGCCCGCCACAACGAATCCTTGGCACGGCACCTAACGCTGGCCGCCGGCAGTTCCCCGGGGCTGCTGTTGCTGACTGCCACGCCCATGTATTCAGGTGCACAGGGGTTCCTGCGGCTGCTGAACCTGATCGACCCTGGCGTCTACCGCCTGGAGGAAGCTGAGTCGTTCGGCAGGCGACTGCGAATGCGCCAGGAGCAGGCGTCGCAGATCGAACTCCTCCAGCCGGGAGTCCCGGCGCGGATGGTCCTCGATGTCCTCGGTGCATTCGCTGCGGAGTATGGCGGCGACAGACGACTCCAGGCCTTGCTTGAGCATGCACGGTGCAGTGTGGCCGAAAATGCGGACGATCGTGAGCCGCGCCTGGCGGCTGTCGCTGACCACCTCCGGGAGACCTATCGCATCAGCCGGCGCGTCATCCGCCACCGCCGCGATGCGGCACGTACCCGAGGCTATCCGGTCTCGGGGCGCCGGCCTAAGGCCATCGAGTTCCGCGACACTGCCCGACCGTTGTTGGACAGCTTCCTTGACGACTGGCGTGAACTCCTTGCCCGGCTTCCCGCTACTAGCGGGACTACAAAGCTTTTCTGCGCCGGTGTCGTGCACATGCTTGCGGGACCCGCGCCCGCACTGGAGTTCATCCGCGCGCGTCTGACGGGCGAAACAGGCCGCGAGATCGAGTTGGGCTCGACGGAGAACGCCCTACTCCGGAACACTGCAGCGGCCCTGGAGTTGGGCGGCACGACATCGCGGGCGGAGTGTGTCGTCGCGCATGTCCATTCCGGGAGCCGCGCCGACCGGAAAGTCCTGGTTTTCACGTCCTTTGCAGCTCAGGCGGTTGCCCTGGCCGAAGCCTTGCAACGTAGCGATGGCACCGCTGCTGTCTCCTTTCATACGTCCGACATGACGGCTGCGGCGCGCGACGACGCGGTCGACAAATTCCTGTACGAGACCGGCCTGAGCGTCATGATCGCTGACAGCTCGGCTGCGGAAGGTCGCAACTTTCAGATGGTGGATGAACTGGTGAACCTTGACCTGCCGCTCTCCCCAAACGAACTGGAGCAGCGGATCGGCCGGGTAGACCGATTCAACCTGCGGGCCAGGCCGGGGGGAACCCAGTGCACGTACCTGACCGAGCCCGGCTCGCCCTGGGTCAGGGGACTGGAGTATTTCCTTAAGGATGTCGCCGGTGTCTTTGATCAGTCCGTTGCCACCTTGCAGCGGCCACTGGAGCACCTGGAGAGCCAGGTCCGCGACCATCTGCTGAGCCGCGGATCGGAGGCGTTTGCCATCCCCGCGCTCGAGTCGGCCGAACTGCTTGCTGAGGAGCGTGTGGAGCTTGACTTGCTGGGAGAACTGGAAGATGCCCAGTCCTTTACCGACTTCAGCGACGCGAGCTTTGATGAGTTGCTTAAGTTCGAGGAAAGCTGCGAACCGCTGACGGACGCTTTCCGTAAGCTCATGCGCCCCAGTGGGGGGATCGGGATCCAGGCCCGCCGCTTGGCGCAGGTAGCCGAAATCTTTGAGTTCCGCCTCTCCAGGGCCCGCGATGGCGTGCGAGGCCTCAGCGCCGAGGAAAGCACAGCCATCGAGCAGGTCCTGCCCGGCAGGCATGCATTCGACAAACTTGTCGCAGCCACCCAGCCTGACGTGCGGCCGATCCGGATCGGGGACCCGCTGACCGACTGGCTGGCCGGGTTCTTGAGAAAGAACGAGCGCGGACATGCCATTGCCGTGCTGAGGAAAGCTGAGCATGTCCGGCGTGGCCAGCTATGGTTCGGCTTTGACTACTTGATCGAGTTCGACGACAGCGCTCTGTCGCACGTGACTGGGGCGGACCGGCAAAGACTGAGCCGGCGAGGCGATGCGTATTTCGGCCCCCGCATCGAGACGGTATGGACCGACGGTACTTCCGAGGCGTCAGCGGAGACCCGGGCCCTGCTAGCTGCTCCTGGTGAGAACAATTCGTCCACTGAGCAACCACTTCGGGGCCGGGCATGGGAAATCGTCCTGCGACGCTTCCATGACTGGGCGCAGCGCTGCGCGAGAGCGGCCGCTCTGGCCGAGGAGATAGTTCGCTCACGGCCCGCTGTGACGGCCGCGGCCGAAGAGGCGGCGAGGCTCGCGGCTGCCGAGGCGGAACGGCGGATGCGCGTCATACGGACCAGGATCACCCTGTACCCCGATCGCCTCGAGCAGGAACAGGCAGCCCGGGATCTTGACCGTGAGGCCATACTGACGGAGCAGGTAGAGCAAGGCCTGCGTCATCCTAGATCGAAGGTTCTGGCCTGCATCGCGATTGTCGTGGTGCCCTCCGGTGACTGATTTCGCCCATTCAGGAGAACTGCTGGAGGAAGAGGCCTTTATACGTGCAATGGCCGACGGCGGCGTGGCCGGCGTGCCCTTCTCCGATGAACTCTTCTCCCGCAGTAGGGATGCGATCGTTCAGGCCGGGCGCCCTGGTGGTGCTACGCCACTGGATGTGGCCGTACTGGTGCGGCAGATCCTGCGGCGGGGCTCGGAACGGGACGGCATTCCGTTCCGGCTACTCGTCGGCGCTGCCGCGGGCGTTCGAGCCGACCCGGACCTCTGGCGCAGGGTGGGAGTCACCGTCATGCGGGGGGACGGCGGGCGCCAACTGCTGGAGGCGGAACCGTACCGGCCGCCCTGGCTAGGGGCACAAGTCGCGGTCGACGCAGCCGCTGTCGCGGGCACCCGTGCGGGCCAGCGCGCCTCCTATGACAGCCTTCCAGCTGACCCATTCTTCGCGGAAGCGACCGGGTATCCGGCATATAAGACGCCAGGGCAGCGAGCGGCGGTCCGTGCCGCTGTATCCATGCCCGACGGCGCGACCCTGATCGCCGAGTTGCCCACCGGCACAGGCAAGACGGAGATCGCCGTCAGCCTGGCCCACCTCAGCCACGGTGCCACGGTGATTATCGTGGTTCCCACGGTGGCGCTCGCCTATGACTTCGAGCGCCGCTTCCGTGATCTGTACGGCCAACAGTTGGGGCTCCCGGCCGAGGGCATGACATTCGCCTGGACCGGTGACACCGACGACGAGACGCGGGACCTCATGAAAAGGGATCTCGTGGCCGGAGACGTGCCGATTTTGGTGACCTCTCCGGAGTCACTGGGCGGCGCCCTGCACGACACCCTAAAGGAGATGGCCGGCGCGGGACGCATAGCTGGCCTGGTCATCGACGAGGCGCACCTGGTCACGCAGTGGGGACATGACTTCCGGCCTGAGTTCCGCGAACTGGCGACGCTCCGGCAGGATACGCTGGCCGCCGCGACTGCCGGGCACCAACGGCTGCCCAAGACGGTTCTGCTGAGCGCCACCCTGGGCTCGGCCGAACTCCAGGACCTGGCCAGCCTGTTCGGCATGCCCGGGCCGGTGTCGCTGGTCGCGGCCAACATTATCCGTCCCGAGCCGGACTTCTGGATCGCGCACTGGTGCCCGCCTGGTGATCGCGGGACCCGTACGCTGGAAGCGCTGACGAGGTTGCCCCGGCCACTCGTCCTGTACGTGACGCGCCCCGATCAGGCGGCGGTCTGGCGCGAGTTGATCCGTGGGCACGGGTTCAGCCGAGTGGCCGTGGTGACGGGTAAGACGGCCGGCCTGAGTAGACGTGAAGTCCTGGAGGGAATGCGCGCGGGCAACGGCCGCGCATCCCAGTACGACATCGTGATCGCGACATCGGCATTCGGCCTCGGGATCGATTACCAAGGCATCCGGTCAGTCGTTCACGCGTGCCTACCGGAGACGGTTGATCGCTGGTATCAGGAAGTCGGACGGGGCGGCCGCGATGGCGACGCCAGCGTGGCCCTGCTGGCACCCGCGGACGGCGACTGGAAAGTGGCAGCCAGTCTGGGCCTCAAGATGCTGACCCCTGATATCGCTGTCGAACGCTGGAATCACCTGTGGGCGGACCGTCAGCGGATCGGGGCCAGGTCCTTCGTCGACTTGCACTCCCCGCCGCCCGGTCGACAACTCGGGTCCTACAACTATCGGTGGAACTCGCAACTAGTGCGCGGCCTTCAGGATCTGGGCCAGGTGAGCCGCCGGGCCGTCAGCCCGTGGGAGGCCGAGGAACTGGGCCTGGCCCGGTCGGCCGGAGAACATGACTGGGAGGAGGTGCAACTGCTGACCGAGGAGACGCATGATCGCGATTTCTTCGAACGGGAGTGGGTGCCCCGGCGCGACAAGGTCGCTGAGCCGATGGCTGAGGCCCTTGACGCAATGCGATCAATTGTGCGCCGGGGCACCAGCGTCTGTTCAGTGATCAGTCACGCGTACGCACCGGATACCGAAATATGGGACCAATTTGGCGAAGCTGCCGCCTCGCTTGAACCGGAGGCCGGCTGCGGCCGGTGCCCGTACTGCCGGGAACGGGGGATCCCGCCCCCCTCTCAGGAATCACCGCACCCCGCCGGAACCTGGGCGACCGATGTGCAGTTGACGGGCACCCTCAGCCAACTCCTGGAGAACTGTCCCAGTGCTCACCGTGTCGCGGTCCTGACGGATGAAGAGCCCGCCGCGCGGGCCAGGTCGCTCGCCCCACTGCTCTGGGAGGCTGGCGTGCGGTACTTCGCTGGCGTTCGGGACTGGCGGCCCAGACCGCAGGCAGGCTGGGCGTTCATCGACGAAACGCTGGACTACCCGAGCCAGATCCCGCCTGTGCCTGGCTTTGTGCTGCCCCGCCCCGATGTGCTGGCCAGCGACCGGTGGCTGGTACCTGCGGGCCGCGCGCGGGACATGGACGGCCAGCCAGTGCCGCTCATCTTGCTGGTCCGGCCCGGAGCCCGGATCGGCAGCCGACCTACCGATACCGGGCTTGCCACCCTGCCCGCCCGGACCGCAGAACTCATCCTTACATCGAGGCCCGCATGAAATACCTGGCCGGACCCGTTCAGGCAAGCGTCGCTATCCTTTACCCGGTCTGCCGGTGGCTCTCCCATCGAGATCCAACTCCCTACGGCGTCATGGCCGACGCGCTACGGCCGAGGCACATGGTGACCGGTGAGGACGGCGCGCTCGTGGCGACCCTCCGGGTAGGCCGGGACATCAGCCTGTTCAGCAGACTCGACAGCACCGGCCCGCGTGAGCAGGACGGAACCTGGACGCTCGGCGAGTTGGCGCTCAACCAGAGTGACGAATGGTACGCAGATCCAATAAGGTTCCGGATCCTGGTCCGCCGAGCGCTCCTGGCCAAAGCGGTGGACGACACTACCAGCGGCGAGACGCCCTCCGATGTGGCCGTTGGCCTGGCCTGGCTGCTGGCCCAGGATCCAGCCAGGCCGCTTTCTCAGTCCTATCGGGAAGGGCCGGAGCGAGCGCTCAACGACCAGCGACTCAGTTCCTACATCACAGGACCAGCGCAGTGGCGGCCCTTCTTGCGGTGGGCGGTAGCGCTGGGCTGTGCCGAGCTTTCCCATGCCGGAAGCCGGCGACTAGTCCTGCCAGACCCGACGGCCGCACTGGCCGAGGAACTACCCCCGATCCCGTCCGCAGGGCTGGTCGCCAGGGACTTCTATGACGCCATAACCAAAAACTTGCCAGTGCTTGACGGCGGCCTGATTTCAGAATTCATGCGAAAGGAACGGGCCGAGGTCGCGGATCCCCGTGGAGATGCCCTGGTCGGCCCCGCGTTCTCGCTGGCGCTCCGCCGGCTCGCCGCCCAGGGCGTCATCGACCTGCGCCCGGAATCAGACTCCCCCCATCGCGTTAACTGCATGCTGCACAGAGAGCTATGGACCTTCGACCGCGTGATGCACACGAACGGGAACGTCGATGACTGAATCCTTCCGGAAATTCCGCTGCTGGAAGACGGCGGAGGTGCAGCGGACAATATTCAGCGATATCGGCTCACTCCGGACACAGGACGACGCCATATTTCTCGCGGCACATGCCCCTGTCCCACTACGGCGCGAGGTCGGCCCCGCCGCCGCGGGTGATGGCGAGTCCGAGATCCTTCACGCACTCGAGGACGAGATCGGCATCGCCGGCCGCAACACCCTCATAGCCGTTACCGGCGAGGTAGGGACCGGGAAATCACACGCAGTCAGATGGGTACGCGCGCATCTCGCCGAGGATCCGCTGCGGTACCGGATCATCTATGTCCCGCGCGATCTGTCTACCCTGCGCGGCCTGCTGGACCGGATCCTCGATGGCATGCCGGGGGAAAAGGCGCGAATAGCTAAGCGTCACCTCGATGACGCTTTCGGTCGCAAACCCGAGTCCCAGATGAGGGAAGAACTCATCGATAATCTGCGCCAGGCTCTCGCCTTTGAACTCCCCGACCAAGGTTCAGGCGACCGGGCTCTCCACGACACGGACCAGCGGTCGTTCCTGCTGGGAAAGCGCGAGAACCGGAACAGCCGTCGGCGGGACGGCCTGGCCGACATCCTCCTCAACCTGCGCGTTATCGAGCATTTCAGCCGGGACGGCGGTACGGTCGCCGCGGTCATACGGTGGCTCCAGGCCAAGCGAGTCGGCGGAGACGAGGAACTCCCGCAGTTCACGGCCGAAGATCTCCCGACGCGTGCCGCAGGGATTCTGAACCACCTCGATCCGGACGCCAGAATCGTATGGAATTCCTTGCGCGGAGATCCGGTGCCCGCGGTCGCCATCCTGAACGAGGCGCTTCGCCGGGCGGTGCCCATGACCCTCGGCATCGGGAGCGGCATCACGCTCGAGGACGTCTTCCTCGAGGCCAGGGAACTGCTCCGCCGCGAGGACGCGGAACTGGTCCTGCTATTTGAGGATCTCGCACTGTTCGGCCTGATGGACGGCGATCTTTACGACCAGTTCGCCCTGCAGCCCGGCGAAACCTACTGCCCGTTGCGCGTTATCTTCGCGATAACGACGTACAAATACGACAGTGTGCCGGACACCGTGCAGGACCGGATCACGCATCACTACGTGGTGCAGAACCTCAGCAGCGAACAGGCCGATCACACTGACCCGTCCATGGTGGCATTCGTCGCCCGCTACCTGAACAACGCTCGCGTTGGGCGAGACGCCCTGATCGCCTCCCGTTCTGCCGCAGATGAGCACGCACGTGAGATTGGCGCCTGGGTGCCCAACGCATGCGAGATCCGTGAAAACGGTCAGCCGTGCCGTCACCGGGACGAGTGCTTCGACGCCTTCGGCAGCGCCGACGTCGGGCCGGGCGGCCCGGTCGGCCTCTATCCGCACAATGAGGTCTCGCTCCGCCGCGCCTCCAGACACCTGCGCGAGGCAGGCAGGCTATCGCCCCGGTGGCTGATAAAGGACACGGTAGAAACCTTCCTCACCACGGCAGAACCCGAAATCGCGGCCGGGATCTTTCCGACCGAGGAGATCGAGAACTGGCTCTATCTGGGCGTGGACCGGGCGCGCGAGGCCATCGTCCCGGAAACTGGGCCGCTCAGCCTGGACGAGCGTGAGCGACTCCGCCGAGCCCGCATCGCTTGGGCCGACGGAGAGACCGAACGCCCGGGCGTTCACGTCGCCTTTGACCTGCCGGGCGACATTCCGGCACTAGCTGACCAACCGTTGCCGCACGCCGGTCGCACGGGTCCAGTGCCAGCAACCACATCCGCGCTGACCTCAACGCCAGAACCCACGCCGCCTAGCCGTTCGTCAGACCACGCACAGTCTCTCTACGACTGGGAAAGCAAGGTCACGCGCCTGCCTGTGGATGAGATGGAGGAGTTCCGACGACTCTTCCACCGGTGGACCAAAGACCGACTGGACCTTGGCCGCCATCTCGTGCACGCCAGTTCGGGGACGGGGGAGGCCGTGCTGATCAGCGTCTTCCCCGAGATGTCCTTTGTGATTAAGGGCGCGTCCGGCGCAACGCCCGCCGCCGGGCGACTGCAGTTCGACATACCGAGGTCACCGGTGGGCCTGCGATTGCTCCTGGCGGCTCGCTGGTTCGCCCAGCACGGCCACTGGGATCCGGCCGACGCGAGCCCCGGCTGGGAGTTTCCGCGCGGCTTCCGGTCGGCGGACCTCCAAGTTGATCTCGAGAACTGGCTCAGTTCCTGCGCGGCCGCCGTGGAAAAGCAATTCTTGCATTCCATTTCCAGTTCCGGCGGGACCCGCCCAGCCGCCGCTGTCGTCACTCTCCGCGCCGCCGCACTCCGGGTGCTGGGCCGCCTGGACGGCGACGAGACTGCGCGAACAGTCGATGCCGCAGCTGCAGACCCGGGCCAGATCGCCGGTTCTTGGTCTTCAGCCTGGCAGGAACTGGCGAAGGCCGCCACCGATGTCATCTCCTCGCTCAGTCCTGGGCTCATCGCCGAGTTCGCCGCGGCCCGGCAGGGCGATACTGGAGAGCCCATCGTCATCGACGCCGCCGCGCTCGAGCCTGCCGGTCTGGCGGCGATCTCTGATCCGGCTGCCGCCGTCATACGACTAGGTGAGTTCTCGGACCGTCTTGGCGCTATCAACCAGGCCCGGGCCCGCCTGACCATCGACTGGGCCGGGATAATCACCTCGGAGCGCCACGAACTTCTGGCGGAGTTGCATTACCTCGAGGCCGCCGCGAGCCCGACAGAACCTGACATCGCCAGCCGCGCTGACGAACTGGGGACCCGGGCCAATGCGGACCGCGTCTTCCGACCGGAGAGAACCTATCTGGACTTCCGCCAGGCGATCGAGACGCTGCGATCATGCCCGCATGATGCTGTCAGTGACTGGATCGGATCCGGTGCTGCGCTAGGCGACCCAGACAACCGCGCCGCAGTCTTCGACGCACAGTCTTGGGCGGCGCAGGCCCGCTCGTACGCGCAATCCCTGGGGGTCGTGTTGGCGGCGATGACGGCAACGGCCGAGTTCCTGGACGAACGCCTCACGCGTCATGCTGGCGAGAGTCCCGATGCGCTCGCCAACCGCGTGGCGGATCAACTCGACAATGCGGGCGCTCAATTGGAGCGCCTCGGTCAGGGTTGCCCGTCATGAGTGGATCCGTGGACGACCTGATGCGCAAGGTGGACCGTGCGCTAAGCGATCACGCCGATGCCGAGCGGGCAACGAGAAGAGTGGAGATCCTGACAGGGCTGGAAGGCGAACTCCAGTCGATCGCCGCAGGTCTTGACCAGGCCACTTCCGCTTTCGCCGCCCTCGACGAGGTAGGTGCGCCGGCGGACCGACCGGACACCCGCTCCCTGGTCATCGCCTGCCGCGAAGCGGCCGGGCAGTTGCGCCGGGAGAAATCGAGACCAGCGGATCTGACCCGTTCCCTGAAGGACGTAGGCGATGTCGCAAGCACGGCGTCCGCAACGGCCAAAGATGCGTGGCGTGAGTATGTCGACCAGCGCATGCCGGGTCTGGCTGGCCTCAACAGCCTTGCTGACACCCTCGGCCAGCTTAGAGCTGACCGGACTCAGGTGGCCGCCTTGAAGAAGGGGGTGGCTGACCTGCAGGCGCTCACCCGGAAGGTGCCGGATTCAGATGCACCCCGCAAGGCAGCCCTGGCGGTCCAGGCTGTCCGCACCGCCTTGACCGCCCTAGTAGGAGACGACAGTGGAGGCGACGACGAGGTGCGCCATTTTATAGAGGCCGCCGCGCAGGGCGGAGCACACGTAGGGGCACTGAGCCAGACGGTCCGAGAGTGGATGCGTCGTAGCGGCACCGAGCAGTCGTTCAAGATCGTCCCGGGTCGGCCGGTCAGTGGCTGAGGACATGCCGGACGAGGCGGCGGCCCTGTCCCGAGCCCTCACACGGATCGAACTGCAGGAGGCGGCACTACTGTCCTGGGGAGCGATCGACGCCCAGTTCACCCGGGCGGAGATCCTCTCACTTATCAGCGACGGACTGCCCGCCACGCTGAGCGCGGAAGACGTCCTGGACGAGATGCTCGGACAAGTGCTCGTCGTGCAGACGCCGGAGGACCGGTTCCGCACCCGAATGGCAGAAACGATGCGCCTGCTGACTACACTGCGGCAGAGCTTCGCGAACCGACGTTGGTGGGAAGGCCCACCACTGGTTCTCGACCAGCGGTTCCTGCACCGGCCGCGCAGCCGACCAGACCGAGATCTAGCCGCCAGGGACTTCTTGTCCCGCCTGGCCGGAACGGTTAGCCCGGCCACCTACCGCGTCGCCGAGAGCCTGGTGCCGCCACTCCTATCGGGATTCCAGGAGCGAGCCACTGGGGAGATCCTCGCTGCGCTCCGGAGCGGAACGGACCGCGGTGTCATGGTGACGGCGGGAACAGGAGCGGGGAAATCGCTGGCCTTCTACCTGCCGGGCCTGTCCGCGATCGGTGAGTCGATCGCGGACGATCCGGCGTCCGGTGTCCGGTGCCTAGCCATCTACCCGCGCAACGAACTGTTGAAGGACCAGTTCAGCTCGCTCCTAGGCCAAGTCAGAAACCTGGAATTGGCCAAGGCCACAGAGCGTCCGATCGTGGTCGGCACCTGGTTCGGTGCCACACCGTTTTCCGCACGGTCCGTTGTCGAAGGATGGTCGGATGACTGGGCAGAGGTAAAGCAGCGAGGCCGGGTCGTCGGCTGGCGCTGCCCTTTCCTGGACTGCCCGTCCTGCGGCAGCGCGATGTTCTGGGCCGCCGCCGATGCCCGGGCGGCCCGGGAGAGGCTGGCCTGCTCCTCGGCTGACTGCGACATGACACTCGGCGAGGACATCATCAACCTGACCCGGGAGCGAGCTCGGAAGCGGCCTGCCGACGTCATGCTCACGACGACAGAGTCCCTGAACCGGCAACTCGCCGCGCCCGACCGCCACGTGGCGTTCGGTATCAGCGGCCCTAAGGCCCGACGGGTGCGCCTCGTGCTCCTAGACGAGGTACATATTTACGAAGGAACGACGGGCGCGCAGAACGCACTGCTGCTGCGACGCCTCCGGCATGTAGTGGACCGGCCACTTACCTGGGTGGGCCTGTCGGCCACGCTGCTTAACGCCGATCGCTTCCTGGAGCAGTTCGCCGGACTGCAGGAAGGCAGCGTGGCGATTGCCCGGCCCGAGCCGGCAGAACTGAAGGAATCAGGCGCGGAGTACCTGGTCGCGCTGCGCCACGATCCGGTCTGGCGGACGGGGCCGCTGTCGACGACGATCCAGACCGCCATGCTGCTGCCGCGTTGCCTGGACCGGAATCCGGCGAGCGTACGGTACGCCGTGCCACCGTCCTCCGGGGGATTCTTCGGATCCCGAACCTTCGCGTTTACCGACAAGCTAGACGTTACTAACCGCTTGTACTGGAACTTGCTGAACGCCGAGGGCTGGCGCACGCCGAGAAGCGTGCTGGCTCGACGTCCGGTGACCCTTGCCCATCTTCGCGCGGAGGAACAGGTCCGTCGGCCCCAGGCCGAGCAGGAGAGCGCGCGCGACCGGGAACCGGCGGGTCAGTGGTGGTGGCTGCCAGAGCGGCTGGGCTGGAATCTCATCGGAGATACCCAGCTCACCGTAGGCCGCACCAGCTCACAGGACATCGGGGTCAGCGCGGAAGCGGACATCATCGTGGCGACCGCAACGCTCGAGGTCGGATACGACGACGATCGGGTGGGCGCGATACTGCAGCACAAGTCGCCGCACGACGCGGCCCAGTTTCTGCAGCGGCGCGGCCGGGCGGGACGCGATCCGTCCATGCGGCCGTGGACCATCGTCGTGCTGTCCGGCTGGGGCCGGGACCGGCGGGCCTGGCAACTCTACGAGGACCTGTTCGACCCGGAACTGCGGGCCCATTCTCTGCCGCTCGGCAACCGGTATGTGCTGCGCATGCAGGCCGTGTATGCGCTCATGGACTGGCTCGGGGGGCAACTCAGCCGCATGGGCCGGGCGAGGTCAGTCTGGACCGACCTTGTCGCACCAGCCCAGATGACGGAACGGAACGAGGAAGCGCGCGCAGACCGCCTCAGCCGCCAGCAGGCCGCCGCGGATCTGCTGGATGAAGTCCTTGACGGCGGCGTTGCCCGGGAGCGACTCCGCACGTACCTGCGCAAGGCCCTTCAGTTGGGCCGGGACAGTGATGAGGAAGTTCAGGGCGTCCTTGACGCGCTGCTCTGGGAGCCGCCAAGATCGCTGCTGCTCACCGTCATCCCCACGATCGTCCGGCGGTTGCGCTCGGAGTGGGAGGGCGAGGAACCAGACGCTGAGGATCTCCAGGTCCGGAACCGGACGCCCCTGCGGGAGTTCGTGGCAGGCAATCTGTTTGATGACCTGCTGGTCCCGGACGTCCGGGTGCTCTTGCCGTCACCCCGGCGGGGCCCTACTCCGGAGGAAGAGCACCTTCCGGCGCTGCGGACGATCAGCGAGCTAATGCCCGGCAATGTGACCCGCCATTTCGGCGTTCAGTCCTGGAATCGCCGCCACTGGCTGGCCACCCCACAGCCACTTGACCAGGCACCCGTTCAGGCCATCGACATCACCCGCGCCTACGGCGCGACTCTTGCCGCCCGTTTCTCCGACCCCGACGATCCGACCCGGCAGATCTACATGTACCGCCCGCTCCGGGTGGCCCTCGACTCGCCACCCGAAACGGGCCGCGACGCGGTCCGTGATGCCACTACGTCCCGGCCCCGCTGGGGCGTCCAGTTGCAAGCGCTGGGTCCGGGACGGAACTCGCTCCTGGCCCGCAGCAGGTGGCGCGATGTCATCACTGGCCTATCGTTCCATACCCACGGGACCGGGGACGGGGTCCGGATCCGCCGCTATGCCACAGGCGCCGACGGATCGCTGTTTACCGGCCCGGACCCGAGCCCGTTTGAGATCTCGTTCACAACGCCAGACGCTGCGCAGTCCGCAGCGGTGGCGCTGGGCATCGAGATGGACGCCGACGGACTGTGCCTGGCGGTGCGACTGCCCGAGGAGTTCCCGGAGCCGGGTTTTCAGGAGCGCGGCGACCGCCTGCGATGGCTCCTCACCGAGAGCCCTGATCTTCCGGCGAGCCTTTCGTGGTTCGACCGCGCACCGCTCGTCCCAGCTCTCCAGCTTGCGCTCGCGCAACTCCGCGAGCCCGATCCGGGTGCGGCTCTCGCCGGGCTCAGCGATGCCGACCTTGCCGGTCCCCTGATCGACGCGCTGGGACGGGTGAATGTCATACGTCCCCAGGATGGCCAGCAGCCGGCCAATGCCCCGGCGATCCTCGACTGGCTGTCCAATGACGCTGTCCTTCGGGCGGTTCGCGCCGCCGCCCTTGTGACCCGAGGTGGCCGCGACCTGTCATGGCAGGGCTGGCTGCGCACTCGGTTCGCCGCCACTATCGGCGCGATGTTCGTGGATACCCTCGCCACCGCCTGCCCGGAGATCGACAGCGGCCAACTCGCCCTCGACATTGAGCCGAACGGGCCCAGCGACCCAGGCCACGCCGAGGTGTGGCTTACCGAGATGGCTCCGGGCGGCACCGGGCAGATCGAGTATCTGCAGGCCACCCTCGGCCGGGAAGCAGGCCGGTTCACCCGGATCCTCGAGGGGTCGGCCGCACCGGGGGATATCGAGGAACTCGACCAGTCGCTACGCGGGTTCATCGAACTGATCGGCACTGACAGGTCGGCCGGCGACGCCGCAGCGCGCTTGCGCGCGTCATGGAGCGCCGGGCATGAGGTCGTTGACTCCGCGCTTGCGGACCTGCGGGCGGCCGCCGCAGCCCGCGGCGTGGAGTTGTCCCGGCTGGCATGGACGACGATCAGCACTCGCCTGCTGGGGGCCGGCGCGCAGCCGGGTCTTCCCGCAGCTTTGACATCGTGGCTCGGTTCCTGGGATGAAGCTGAGTCCCGGGTCGGTATTGTCCTGGATCCGCAGGTCGTCGGGGTGCTCGTCGCCGAGAGTGATGACGTAGCGGCTGTCTTGAACCTCCCTTTGGATGCTTCTGACCGGCACCGGTCACGTGCCATGGCCAACGTGCTCTGGCCTCGTGGCAGCGCGGCATGGCAGGACGGAGCCGAGACGGCTACTACGTTTGGCCCGTTCCCCGACCCGGATGTCGGGCTCGTCCGCGCTGTCCTCGGACCGGTTTCGCCACCACTAACCGTGATGGACTGGAATGACGAGGTGCGGGGCCTAGTTCAGGAGTCCCTCCTGCGAGAATCACGCATCGTTCTCAGGTTCCCGGCAACTCAGGCGTCGCACGCCCGGCGCGCGATCCTCAGCTCGCAAATGGACCCCGTCGACCTGGGGGGCATGTTCGGGTATCCGGACGTCGTCGCTGTGCACCAGAGCGCAGGCCATATGGAAGTCACCTTCGTGCTCAGCGAGGTGGAGGCGTGAGCCGCGTCATCCGCAAGTCCCAGACGCGAAGCAGCACCGAAGCAGCCCGCCTGCTCGCCAATCTCTTCGCAGCGGAACTCGTCTCGCCGAGCGAGTGCATATGGCTCGTGTCGCCGTGGATCTCAAACATCCCGATCCTCGACAACGAAATCGGAGCCTATGACCCGCTCAGCCGGTGGGGGCCCCGCCACGTGCGGCTCGCAGAAGTGCTGGCCACCCTGGCGTCTTCCGGCTCTTCCGTCGTCATCGCCACGACAGCCGACCCGCACAACAATGAGTTCCTCGCTCACCTGAGTAGCCGCGCCGCTGAACTCGGTGTCGGTAGCAAGGTGCGGATTGCCCGCGACCCGACCAACCTGTTGCACGAAAAGGCCATCACGGGGGACGACTACACCGTTGTCGGCTCCATGAATATCACCTGGTACGGCATTAGTCTGCGCGAGGAGTACCTGGAGCTGCGGACCGAGGAAGACTTTGTAGCCCGGGCTCGGCTCGACGCCATGGACAGGTTCGGAATCCCGTCGTGACCGCTGACAGCAGGCTTACAGTGCCTTTTGCCGCGGCCGGGAATACCGACCGGTTCGGGTCTTACCGCGAACGGGTTGAGGCGCTGCTCACCGCTCAGCGCGGCATGTGGAAACGGGAGCCAGGAGCCTGGACTGTCATCCCGCTAGACCGGGAGCCGCCGATCTTCGCGCTGGTTGCCGCGGACAGTGAGGGCGAGCGCCGAGGCCGTGAGATCATCGCTGCGTTCGTCGGCCCGGCTACTGGGCGTCTGGCGGACGGCCCTTTGACCCTGTCGTCGGGATCCCACGCGGATGTAGTGCTGAGCCGCCACGGAATCTCGAATGTAGTGCCCCTTGTGAGCCAGCCGGGTAGCAGCAGCGCAGATCTGCTCACCGCCCTTGAGAGGCTGGTGTCGGTCAGGTCAACCCAGCCCGAGATCCGGCGCGAGGTCCCCCCAGCGCTGCCGTTCCTGCTCCGGGACTACTGGCTGGCGCTACAGCAACGCGACGCTGCGGGATCTGGACGGCTCCTGGCCAGCATCGAGGACGCCGGGCTGCTAAGTGCCGATAGCCTGCGCTACCTCAGAGTCGACCGACTCGCCTCGCTAGGCCGCTGGCAGGAACTCGCAGACCTGCCAATATTCCGTGACCTTACCCGGTCACGCCGCCCCCGCCGGATCAGTGAGGAACTGATGGAAGCCCTCTGGCGGGCGCGCATCGTGGCCGACGACGGGGTGACCAGCATCGGGCAGGCACTGGACCGCTTCGCGGCGGAGAACCTTGCCAGCGAGTTCCCGACCCTGCTGCGCAGCATAGACGTCCCGCAGTCGGCGAACGGGCGGCGACTCGTGGCTGTGAGCTCTGCCCTGGAAGGCGACGACGGCCGCCTGGGCCGGCTCCTGGCAGGCGCCAGCGATGCTGACCGGGGCTTTATCGTGGACCTGCAGTCCTGGCGCGATCGCCGCGGGACCGCTACGGAGCCCGGAAGCGACCGGGCGGCGGCCACCAGTCCCGGAGAACTGCTGCTGCTGGGTGATTGGGAGGGCACGATCCGGGCCGCGGAGCAGCTCCCCGGTGATCGTGGGGCGGCTGAGGCCGCCGTTCAGGCAGCCTTCGAGACTGACGATCCTGCGCTGTCCCGGCGAGCGGTCGCCTTGCTGAGCCTGGTTCCGGATACAGAACTGACCCCTGCACCTGGCTTTCGCAGGAGGCTGCAGCATGTACGCACGGTTGGCCAGGACGCTTGCCCGTCTTGGTCCGCCTGGCTGGAGCGGGTCGCGCGGCCTGAAAGGTGGGTTCGGGCCGATGAGGTCGCGCGCAACGAGTCCGCCAACTGGAGCGTCGATGAGTTCTCTTCCGGCAGCGTTGCTGACGCAGCCGCCGCGGCACTGATCGAGGGAGCCGAGAACGAGAACGCCCACCAGGTCCGGCTTACCCTTGACCTGCTCTGCGCGCTGGCTCGGAATCTGACGGGCGCGTTCATGGGCGATTCGCTGGTCCAAGCGATCATGCTGGTTGTCAGCGAACAGCCGAATCCGTCCCACCACGTGCGAGAAGCCCTGAGCGGTCTGCTGGAATCCCTCCTGGAAACCGGTCCTGACGGCCGTCGCTATGCCGAGTATGTAGCTCTCCTCGACGATGTCTGGGAGAAAGTGCAGGCACGGTCCACGTTCGACTGGGGCCTGGACATCGCCGACCTGCTGATCTCGGCACCGTGCCCAAACCCAGCTGCCCGTATCGGGTTTATGCAAGCCCTAATGTCCTGGGCGCACGGGCACAACCAGCAGTTGAAGCACCGCCAGGCGGTATTCGCCAACACCATGGCGGCTGAGGCCGGTTTGAGCCCGAGCCTCGAAGCGGTGCCCGATGATCCCGAACAGGCCAGCATCTGGGCCCGTATGGCTGGCGCTCGGGTCGGCTTGTACTCGCTGTTGCCGCGGGCAGGGACCCGTCTTCGGGAACGGCTCATGGAGTTGGCGGGAGGCGCCTCGGTCCAGGTCGAGCAGAACACCGACATGGTGGCCACGGCGTCGCTCCGGAGCCTGGCCGCCAACGCCGATTACATGGTCGTCGACACGTGGCATGCAACCCATAGCGCGACGATCGCCATCGATTCCGTACTCCCCAGGGACCGGCAGGTGCTTCCCCGCGGCGGCGGAGTGATGAGCTACCTGGCGGCGCTGCAGGATCGGCTCGAGTCAGCCAGCTAGCTCACGGTCGACACCGCCCCGTAACTGCACATGGTGGTCTAGGCTCTCGCTGCAGTTATCGTCGCATCCCGCGAATCATTGAATTACACTATTGTGATTCGCCCATGAGCCGGAGGTAGACGTGACCACACCCAGACCAGCAGTGGTTCTCCTGAGCGGCGGCCTAGACTCGGCGACAGTACTCGCGATCGCCCGCGCGGACGGCTTCGCCCCGTACGCGCTGAGCTTCCGGTATGGCCAGCGGCACAGCGTGGAACTTGACTCTGCCGACCGGGTGGCGCAGGCACTCGGTGCCGTGCGGCATGTCGTCGCTGACATTGACCTACGGGTGTTCGGCGGCTCTGCTCTCACTGATGACATTCCCGTCCCTCATCATGACAAGGCCGAAGACCTGGGCAGTGACATCCCGGTGACCTACGTACCTGCGCGCAATACTGTCTTCTTGTCGTTTGCGCTGGCCTGGGCGGAGAGGCTGGGTTCCAGCGATATCTTCATCGGCGTCAACGCGCTTGACTACAGCGGCTACCCGGACTGCCGCCCGGAGTACATCCGGGCCTACGAGCAGATGGCCAACCTGGCAACCAAAGCGGGAGTCGAGGGCCGGCAGTCGCTGCACATTCATACGCCGCTCATCGAGCTCACGAAGGCACAAATTATTGAGCTCGGCTTGGCTCTCGGGGTGGACTATGGACTGACGCACAGCTGCTACGACCCGGGGGTGGACGGCCGGCCCTGCGGCACGTGCGATTCCTGCCTGCTGCGCCTGCGCGGTTTCGCCCAGATCGGAATGACAGATCCGGCGCTGGACCACCCGGCCGCGAAGGCCGGTGAGGCCGTGTGACGTACCGAGTCAAGGAAATCTTCTACACCCTTCAGGGTGAGGGCGCTAACGCCGGGCGGCCCGCGGTGTTCTGCCGGTTCACGAGCTGCAATCTGTGGACGGGCAGGGAAAAGGACCGGTCACGGGCCGTCTGCCAATTCTGCGACACGGACTTCGTGGGCACCGACGGTCCTGGCGGAGGGCGGTTTGCGACCGCCGCTGAACTGGCCTCGGCCGTGAGTGCCACCTGGGAAGGAGCGGCGCATGCGCGGTCACTTCCACTGGTGGTATGCACGGGCGGCGAACCCTTGCTGCAACTAGACCAACCCGCTGTGGCGGCCCTACATATGGCAGGTTTCGAGGTCGCTGTAGAGACCAACGGGACTCAGGATCCTCCACCGGGGCTGGACTGGATTTGCGTTAGCCCAAAAGCCGGCACTGAACTGAAGCTGATCTGCGGGGACGAACTTAAGCTCGTGTTTCCGCAGGACGGCGCGCGGCCGGAGCAGTTCGAAAACCTGGGCTTCCCGCGACTGCTGCTGCAGCCTATGGACGGCCCGGACCGCGATAAGAACACGAGGCTGTCGGTGGAGTACTGCCTGGCGCATCCGCAGTGGCGGCTGAGCTTGCAGACCCATAAGTACCTCGGGATCGCGTGATGGAAATCTTCCGCGAATTCACCTTCGAGGCGGCACACCGGCTTCCTCATGTTCCCGAGGGGCACAAGTGCGCGCGGTTGCATGGCCATTCCTACCGGATCGAGATCCATGTCACGGGCCCGGTAGGCGAGAACACCGGGTGGGTCATGGACTTCCAGGAGATCAAGGACGCATTCGCGCCCGTGCATGAGCAACTGGATCACCATTACCTCAACGAAGTGCACGGCTTGGACAACCCGACTAGCGAAAATCTGGCCCAGTGGATCTGGGCCCGGCTGGCGGAGAGCCTGCCCCTGTCGGAGGTGGTGGTACGCGAGACGTGCACCGCGGGATGCGTCTACCACGGGGAGACGGGGTGATGGCGGATGGCGACCCAGCACACCCGGCGACGGTTCATGTCGTCGTCACGTGCGCCAACCGCAAGAGCCGGCCCATCCCGACCCAGCTCCAACTCGGCGAGGTCGCCGGGCGCAGTCTCAGTGAGCGCGCCCACCGGTGGATAGCGCGCCTTGAGCAGGGCGACATCGCGCCAGCGGTCGCTGCCGTAGATCTCTATGCAGGGGAACACTGGTCGGTCGCGCGCAGGTTCCCGGAACTGCACCGGCCCGGCGAAGTCGTACAGTTGTGGGCGTGCTCAGCCGGTTACGGCCTGATCCCCGCCCGCGCACCGCTCATGCCCTATCACGCGACGCTGACCCCTGGCCAGGCTGACTCGGTGCCCGGCAATTCCGCAGCATGGTGGTCGGAACTGGCGCAGTGGCCGGGGCCCGGCCCTGATCTGCCGCGCAGTATTCAGGGTCTTGTGACCGAGGACCCGGCTGCAGTTTTCCTGCTCATTCTCTCCCGGAATTACCTGAACGCCTGCGGCCCGGACATCAGGGCCGCGCGGGCACACATCGGTGACCCGACCCGACTACTGATCGTCTCGGCCGGTACCCGGCCGCAGGGTGACCTGGCTGATCTCATGGTCCCGGCGGACGCGCGGCTGCAAGCCCGGTTCGGAGGTACCCGCCGGGCACTCAACGCCCGCATCGGCGCGCATCTGCTGTCAGTGGGCGTCCGTACGAAAGGTGAGGTCACCACGCACATGGAGCAGTTGCTAGCGGAGCAACCGCCCATCCCGCGCTACACCCGGGAAAGGCAGTCGGACGGGCAGATTCTCAAACACATCGCTGAGGGCCTGGCCCGGGAGCCGGGAATGTCGGCCAATCGCTTGCTACGTGAGTTCCGGGATTCCGGCCTGGCCTGCGAACAACACCGCTTCAGCAGGCTGTTCCAGACGCTTACGGGTGCGCGAAAGTGACCACCCGCACACTTGGCGCCATGCTGACCCGGCGCGCACTGCGGGTCACGCAAGCAAGCGACACGCACCTGTATCTGTTCAGCCTCACTGCCGGGGAAGTGCTCCAGATAGCCGACATTTCCCGGGTGAGCCGGGATGACGCCGGTGAATTGATCGGGTACCAGCGCCCTGAGGTCCGCCAGCACATCCAGGAGATTACCGAGTACCTAGACGGTGACCAGATTCTCTTCCCCAACCCCATCATCATCGCCTTGTCTTCCGGCGTACGGTTTACCTGCAGTCGCGGGCCCGGCAACGGCGACGGCATCGCCACAGCCGGGACCCTCGAAATCCCGCTCCCCAGAACGGACGGGCGTAAGCCGGGCTGGATCGTCGACGGCCAGCAACGCGCGATCGCCCTGTCGCGGTCCAGGCGGCAGGAATTCCCGGTACCCGTCAACGCCTTCATCGCCGACTCGGTGGATGTGCAGCGAGATCAGTTCCTGCGCGTCAACAACACCCGCCCACTCCCCCGCGGGCTTGTGACTGAACTGCTGCCCAAGATCAGCACGCCACTTCCGCCGCGCCTGTCTCTGCGCCAGACACCTTCCGCGCTATGTGACCTGCTGCAGCGTGATGAGCACTCCCCCTTCCGTGGCCTGATCCGGCGCCCTTCCGCATCCGCGGAAAGCCTCCGGAACGCGGTCATCACCGACACGAGCATCATCCAGATGCTGCAGGAGAGCCTGACCTCGCCGTCCGGGTGCCTGTTCCCCTACCGGAATCTCAGCAGCGGCGAAACCGACTTCACCGGCCTCTGGATGGCATTGCTGCTCTACTGGACCGCCGTCCGCGATACTTTCCCGGATGCCTGGGGCAAGCCGCCGACCGCCAGTCGTCTCATGCATGGAGCCGGCATCCGGGCCATGGGACGACTGATGGACCGTGTCATGGCGGCACTGGACCCGGCCGCGGCCGATTCTGCTGAGCAAGTACACGGCGAACTCGCGATGCTGATTCCACACTGCCGTTGGACCGCTGGACGCTGGGAGGCGCTCGACCTGCGGTGGAACGAGATCCAGAACGTCCCGCGCCATACGCATGAGTTGTCCAGCTTCCTTATCCGCGCTTACCTGCAGGCCAGGGCAGCCCAGCGATGAAGTTCTTCTTCCCCGACAGCCAGGATCAGATCGATCCTGGCTTCGATTTCCGGTCCGAGGAACGGTCGCCTCTCAGAATCCGCCAGCGCGATGATCTGTACGCCCATGAGGCGCTAGCTGGGCAAGTCTTCGACGGCCTACTGGTTTCCAAGGCGATCGTCGACGGGGTACCAGGCGCGACCGGGAAGTACACGCTCGCGCAGAGGCAACGCCTGTACCGGGAAGGCGTCAGGCAATTCTTCCGCCTCGACAACAACTCCGGGCCGCCGCCACTCACGATGGGAGACTGCGGCGCCTTCAACTACGTGCGCGAGGACACACCGCCCTATACGCCGGACCAAGTCATTGATTTCTACGATGAGTGCGGCTTCGACATCGGGATATCTGTTGATCACGTCATCCTCGGTTACGATCCAGCCGCGGATTATGACTCAATGCATCCCCGACGGAGCGGATGGCAGGCAAGGCAGCGCCTTACCCTGGATCTCGCCAGAGACTTCCTCGATAGGTCCCGGGCACGGAACGTGCGATTCGATCCACTCGGCGTCGCTCAGGGCTGGAGTCCTAACTCGTATGCCGCCGCTGTCCAGGACCTGCAACGGATCGGGTACTCGAAGATAGCCATTGGCGGCATGGTGCCCCTCAAAACACACGAAATACTCGCCTGCTTGAAGGCTATCGACACCGTACGCGCCCCGGATACTCAGTTGCATCTGCTTGGCATCACACGATGCGACAACATCTCTGACTTCGCGGCGTTCGGGGTAACGAGCTTCGACAGCACCTCTGCGTTCCGGCAGGCATTCAAGGATGACAAAGACAACTATCACCTACTGGACCGCACCTATACTGCAGTCCGCGTTCCACAGGTAGACGGGAACCCGAAGCTAAAGGCACTGATCAACGCCGGAAGAATCTCACAGAAAGAAGCCGTCGCACGAGAACGGGATTGCCTGAGAGCACTTCGTGAATTTGATCGCGGTACGCTGACTTCAGGGCAGGCCGTGAATGCGCTTCTGAGCTATGAAGAACTGTTCAGCGGACGCCAGAACTACATAGCCTCCTACACGGAGACTCTTGAAGACACACCCTGGAAGAGCTGCAAATGCGGGATCTGCGAACAGGCAGGCATTAATGTGGTAATGTTCCGGGGTTCAGAGCGGAATAAGCGCCGAGGATTCCACAACCTCTACGTATTCAGACAGCGTCTCGACCGCGAACTTGGCAGAAGGAGTGCCGCATGACCTCTTGCCTGACTGCAGATTCAGATAATGTTTCGCCTGCCACAATCGGGGAGATTTTGCGACTACCTGCCCTTGAGGTCCGGCAGGGACATAATCGCCTCCTTTACAGTTTCGCAGTTGACGGTAAGAGACTCCCAGATTTCGCCGCAATATCGCGTGTGCATCGCGATGGGAACGCAGAAGTCGAAGGATATCAGCGGCCTGAGGTTCTCACCCATATCAAGGCCATCCGCCGGTACATCGAATCTGACGCCCCCATGATTCCCAACGCACTCGTCGTGGCGTTCGACAAGCGGGTTCGCTTCGAACCCTTCGAGGGAATCCCTAGCACCAACTATGCGCGGCCGGGCACCCTTCTGATACCTGTTGACGAGAATGCGCTTGACGAGGATAAGCCAGGGTGGATCGTCGATGGCCAGCAGCGCAGTGCGGCTATACGCGACGCCGACATCGAGAGCTTTCCCATATTCGTTACCGCGTTCATTACGGAGTCCGACGAGGAACAGCGCGCGCAGTTCATCTTGGTTAACTCGACGAAACCGCTCCCAAAGGGTCTGATCTACGAGTTGCTGCCCTCTACGACCGGAATGCTCCCCGTTCCACTGCAGCAACGCCAGTTCCCGGCCAAATTGCTGTGCCGGCTGAACTACATTTTTGAGTCGCCGTTGTACCGGAAGATACAAACGCCGACGACGCCAGAAGGCATCATCAAGGACAACTCCATCCTGAAGATGCTGGAGAATAGCCTAAGCAACGGTGCTCTATACCGATTCCGTGATCCTCTGACAGGCAGAGGCGATGAAGATGCAATCCTGAGTTTGCTTATGAGCTTCTGGTCAGCGGTCAGGGATGTCTTCTCGGAGGCATGGGATAAACCGCCACGGCGATCCAGGCTGATGCACGGAGTCGGAATCGTTAGCCTAGGATTTCTGATGGACGCAATCGTTGATCGATACAGTAAGATCAGAATTCCCGACACAAAAGATTTCGCCGCAGATCTAGCCGGGTTGACCGAGATTTGCTGCTGGACAAGCGGATACTGGGAATTCGGACCACGAGACCAGCGCAGATGGAATGAGCTTCAGAATACATCTAGAGATACTCGGGTCCTTACCACCTATTTGCTTGCCGAATACAAGGCGAGAGTGGTGGGTAAATAGCCCCTGAGGCAGCATCCGCGGTAACTCATTCATGAAGGTTCGTTAGTCAGCGTGCTGATATCGCGCTCGATTTGTTCCGCCTCGTCGTTCAGGTTCAAGTTGCGCAAGTCGATTACGAGATTTTTCAATGCCTCCAACTCATCGTCGTGAAAGACATTTGGGTGTGCGGCTTGCAGACTGCGGTACAGTTCGACGGCTTCCCGGTCCATGGCGAGAGCGTCACGATGTCGGCCCTGTTCAGTCAGATGAACACCGTACGCAATGAGTGTCTCGGCGAGGTCGGGGGTGAACGCGTCCGGGCGGGCGGCCAGCTGCCGGCACAAGCCCACCGCCTCCTCGGCCGCGGCCACCGCATCCTCCCGCCGCCCCAGCTCAGACAGCGCTTCCGCCAGGATCGACACCGCTGCAGCGAGGTTCGGCGTGAACGCGTCCGGGCGGGCGGCGGCCAGCTGCCGGTACAAGCCCGCCGCCTCCTCGCCCGCGGCCACCGCCTCCTCCCGCCGCCCCAGCTCAGACAGCGCTTTCGCCAGGTTCGACACCGCTGCAGCGAGGTTCGGCGTGAACGCGTCCGGGCGGGCGGCGGCCAGCTTCCGGCACAAGCCCGCCGCCTCCTCGGCCGCGGCCACCGCCTCCTCCCGCCGCCCCAGCTC
>Ga0302325_10002701_pt1 | contig 42722 bp, 55 predicted proteins | sample Palsa_T0_2_FD_201948 | JGI IMG/M metagenome (GOLD analysis project Ga0302325, IMG submission 201948) | Peat permafrost microbial communities from Stordalen Mire near Abisko, Sweden - Palsa_T0_2 | ecosystem: Environmental > Terrestrial > Soil > Palsa > Peat permafrost | place: Sweden: Abisko... | reverse complement strand
TAGATGCATCAACAAACGTTCCCTGACTTCCGCGCGTCGATGTTGTGCTTTCGATAATCTCCGCGTTGTATGGTCCAGTCGTACTTCAATCGTCGCCACATCAATTTGTAGATGCAACAATCGATTCAGCGTCCCAGACTCAAAGTTCGGGGCTGAGGTAGCTGCGCACGTACGCAATTCGTCGAGCATTTTCTCGTGAAGTTCAGCGGATTGGTGTCTGACGGCATTCAACTCTTTCTTGATCGCATCAATCTGCTTCTCCAGACCGAGATGTTCCTACTACTTAGCACCGAACAAGGAGAGTTTGGGCGGTATGGACACATACATCGTTCAGTTGGACTACTTCGTGGGGGAGAAGCACGGGATATCCCATGGATTCGGATTGAGCGTGTATACCAAGGGCGATTTTAACCGATGTGGGCAGTTGTTTCGCGGCATCGGAGGGACGTATGCCTGTTGGCAGTCGATTTGAGTTAGGAGTTCCATGAGGACCCTGTCGTTTCTTCTTTGTTTCACTGTTGTCATCGGAGGACGCCCCTGTCTGTGCCGGTGAGTAGATGGATGAGGCGGAAGAATTTTTGCGGACATGTGTCAGATGCGAAGTACTGAGATCGACGGCTGACTGCAGCTTGTAAGTGGACGATGTTACAGCCGGCGAAGGGTTCTCGGTAATACGGAATGAAGAAGACGTTGAGGTAGCGGGAGTGTACACCGTGGACGATGATCTCGAAACGGTGTGGCTCAATTCTGGGGATGAAAAGTTGATCATAGGGAACGAATCGAGAGATCTGCTTTGGCGCTTTAGTCGACTTGATATTTTCCGACGGATCCTGTCTGTCGATGATGATATTGTGGAAGCCACCGGAGAATTACCCTCCTTGCTTTTGTCATTCTGTTTCGTTTCTGGCAATCAGCGCTGGTAGATCAGGTACACACGGTTTCCCACTGGTCTGCCGTTGGGATTGTCAAACAAGGGGCTAGAATCCTCTCGTTTTCGTGATTCCATGGCCTTCCTCCGTGCTCTTGCCAAACCGGTCAAACCTTCATCTGCTGATTTTGAAGCCTCCTCGTGTTGTCTCGTCTGTGATGAGGACCCCCCAGACTGTTGTGAGGGAATTGTAATCGTGAGGTGAGGTTGTTTGTTCTGATGCCGCGCAGGATCTGGAAAGAGGGAGACGTTCATCTTTTTTCGGGCCGCCCGCTCGGAACTCGAGGTAGAGTGATTGTCGAGAGGTGTTCCACAGCGGCTTTCACAGCGACTCTCCGACCGACTCTCCGACCGACTCATCGTCATTGTCGCCTGGCATTAGCTCTGTCAAACTCGGCGTGTACCTCTGTCCGACTTTCCCGGATCGACCCAAGTTGATTACTAGACGGCTTCTTTGTAGGGGGCAGTCGCTTGCCGACATCCTTGGCAGGCACTGGAGGTCGCATGTACAGCTGTTCTCCCTGGTTCATGAGTCCTTTGAAATAGTTCATCAATCGTCTGCAAGCCCGTCGTCTGTCAATAGCCGTTTGATCGCCGCAAAGTGTATGTGCAAGAATTATAAAAAGAATACAGTGGCGCGGTGATAAGTCGCCAAAGGTGGGTGGTGAAAGCAACTTAAAGCTTGGCTGAGCAGCCCCACGGGTGAGAGGTTTGTAATGGGAAAAGCAGCGCTTTGACTCTGTTGGACAGCTCGAGATGCCTCCCCGCCGCCGCACAAGCTCGTGAGAATGATGGACACAAAAATGAAGAGGGGGGGCCGAGGGGGACTAATAAAGGAGACATGTGCACGCGCCCTGTCGAAGCTTGTTCTATAATTGACGGTTTGGTTTTACCACACATGGAGATCCTGAAACGTCTGTGATAAGCCACTCGCCCAAGCGCACTGCACGCCGCACTGCACGCCCCATGCAGGGTTGATGTTGCTGACTTGCACGCTTGGCGAGCTGGGCCAGCAAAAAGGGGCAAGGGCTTTTCGATGCACGGCGCACAGCGCTGTACACTCGCCATGACCCCGATAATTGAAATCGCTGAACCGGCCACGCAGGCCACGCAGCCAGCCATTTCATTACCGAAATTAAAGTTACAACCGACATCAAATAACTCGCTCAGGAGTAGTGGATAACCCACAAAGTAATGTCACTGCTCAAATTAAGGTACATAGCTTATTCCCTCGACCCCTAGCTGCTCAATAGCCGATGGATCTTATGGTGGTTAGCTGCTTGTTCAGCGCGAGGGCGCAACAGTGCATCCTCGCGACCAAAGTTGGTACATTTGGTGGCTCACCACACGTGGCCGCAAGCTTAATTCCACCAATATAAGTCGTCTTCATTTAATTTGAGTGTTTAGTCTCCCACCGAATCTGCTTGCAAAAGACACCCTGATGGACCGATAGGGCGGGCCACACGCCCGTGGGGGATTTCATTCACGCTCGGGCCGATTTCTGGAGCCGTTTCAGGCGCACGGCCCGTGTTTCGCTAGGGGCTTTCACACTTATTGTCACGGTTATTTTCGTTTTCAGAGGGGGCGCAGCAGGGCCGATGGAGATCAAGATCTGTCATCTGAAAGTCATGGTCATGGGACTCCCAATTTTCAAGATTAGCGAATGCGAAAGGATCTGACGTTAATTCCGACGCTGCACCCGCCATTTCCCCTGAACGCCGCATCTTGGATTATCGCATTTGGTTATTAAACAGTTTGAATTGAGCCGACACGGCCGGTGTCTGGGGCCTCAAACTCTAGCCACGTGGCAGCTTTGATACATTAGAGATCTCGATTGTCCCGATCCGTGATGTCCTCGGCCAAGGGTCCAAATTGGCACATGCGGTCGTTAGAATTTGGAATACCGACATCGCATATTCATTTCGCTGTCCTCAGCCTATAGGGTTGTCTTTACAGAGCGCACACACACGTGGAGTATCTATTTTGAGCATCCGCTGCATCCGCGCACCCTTGCAGAGACATCTGACGTCCATCAGGGGCATAACTCCGAGACATGCCAACCTGCATCCGAATCGGTGGAATTCATTCCCTGTGACAAGGTCCAGCGATGACGTTTCCCCTACACAAGCCGATCAGCAAACTTCGGGGAAGTTGAAGGCCGAGCTTACCGGAGGAGGAGAGAGGTGCAAGATTTCAATCTCATTCACTTCCATCACCACCAAAGAGAATCGATTCTTCGCTTCAAGCGCATCGGGGCCATCATCCTCGCTGTCCAATTCCACTACATGCAACCTTTTTCTCTTCTCGTCATCCAACTCGGTTCCTGGGTGTGGATTCCGAAAAGAGCCGCGCATTCCCGGCTTGTGGGCCGCCCATAATCGCTCACGTTCGTTTTCCCAAGTCCATTCCCGGTCTCCCTGGACCTGGATATATTGTTTCAGACGCGACTCGGGGAACTCGCCCTTTCCATTTCGTCCGTAAACGTGTGCGGTGCCATTGAACCGGATTTGTTCATTTGTTCCGGCATGCCACCAAGAGACCTCGAATACTCCATCGGTTTGCTCCAGCTCTCCCACCTTCGCCATTAAAGCGTCGGTGCTGACAAGAAATAGAGACGACTCCGCAGGTGGGTTCCCACCGGGTAACTGGGCCGGAAGCTGCTCCCCCCTTGTTTCACCGACGAATCCTCGGAACACAACCGTCCGTACAGCCGGCCTAGGTTTCGGACCAGGCTTTATGGTTGCGAGCTGAAAGTTCAGCGATTCTTTGTGTCCGTCGTCCAGATTTCTCTGGAGGATATCGAGCACAGTCTTCTTCCAAGGCGGATTGGACAAACTGTGAGAAGCCATACTGTTGTGGTGGCCGATTACTTTGAGTCTACTCAGAACGGATGCGACCTGGCGCATACAAGGGGAATCGGCCACAGCCGATCACCGATCGTCATTGACTTCAACGACAGGATTACTAAGCTCTCTAAAGACTCCGATTCAATTTCATTCTCTGGAGGATGTTTATGTTAGTTTGAAGTTATCCGAGAGTCGACTCGCTCAATTGAGTATCCTTTGCCAAGCCGAATACCGAATACTCATTTGGAGACTACAAACCACGACGACTCTAGGGATTTCTTTTTGACATCTCTTCGAGCCCATCTCATTCTAGTCATGGTATGACGACAAGACTTCGCGTTATATAGCGCCTGACGATATATACCTCTCATTTATATAACGTACTACTCCCTTGGCCTTGAACAATTAAAATGATAGAAAGACTTATTTCTTCCATGATTCAAGCTATTATACGTACCCCTAACTCCATGCATCGAAATCAAATCCCAATTTTAAACCACAGTATCATTCCTCCTCAGAAACATCTTCCACGAAAACTTCTCTTCCCTTCCCCTTATCAAGTTGATCCATTTCGGCAGCACCCTCACTATTTGAAATGTCATCCGTTATATCATGTTTCAACAGACTGCCCCGTCGTAATAAACTTCGACTGGGGCTTCGCGAGGGGGATCGAACACGAGGTGGAGAGCCCTGTCTTGGGACTTCATGTAAAGGGAGGCCGTCTTCAATTGTGTTTTCCACCCAAGGTGCGCGGATGTCTGCTAATTCTTCCGGTGACAATTCGTCTTCAGAGGAAGACAGGCGGCGGACGCGAGATGCGTGGGGATGTTCGTTCTCATCGGTTCGTTCAAGCGGAGAAAATGATCGACGTTTCTTGATATGTAATGGCGGCAGGGTTGCGGAAGTAGATGTATGCTCGTTTAAAATCGTGGATTCAGATCGGGTTGGAGATTCAGCTTGGGCCACAATTGGTTGGGGCGGAGCAGGATGCGATTGTTGCGTTGACTGGACTGTTGCGGGGGGAAGGTTGTGGGCCTGGAGCATAGTCGACATGTTCGATACAAGCTCCTGAAGAGTACGTACGCTTTCTCCCATCTGTTGCAATAACGCTCGTTGTTCGTCCGGTTCCCGGCGTTCCGTGGACGCGGCTGGATTTACGCTGACAGAAGAAGACGTAGATGCTCCCTCAGTATTGATAGTCGGCGGGACGACTGGAGCAGTTCGAGGCTGAATACTGTGGTATCCAGTATTCCCTACTAAGGAAATTACAGGAGGGTAGGAGGGATGTGCGGATTGACCGCCCCAGAACCGAGATGGAGCAGGCCGTTGCATAACATTGGGACCAGAAGGATTCATATTGCTGGGATTGTTTTGAGTATTCGTAGTGTTAGACGGTGCAGAAGTCGATGGATGCGAAATATTTGTACTTGCCGTATTATCGGACCTCGTGGTGCCCGGCACATGATCCGTCGGGGCGATCGGAGGATTTTCAGTCGCGTCACCAATTCTGTCCGCTGTACCTGCCAAATTTGGCGGTGGACCCGGAGATGCAGGGATATTCTGCATCATGGGTTGCGGTGCAAAGACGTGTGCGGGATGTACGCCCGTCGCATTCGGGCCCGCCGGTGGCACAATCTGGACATTTTGGGCGGGGATGACTGCCCAACCGGGCGGCAGAGTGTACCCGTTTGGAAGAGCGATAGGACCGCCTGCTGTGAGTCGCGGCAGTGGTCTGACGTGTGGGGTCGGAGTTGGACCTGGCACTGCTGGAGGTGCCTCGGCTGCGGGGGGTTGTACAGCAATTGGCGCCGGAGCTTGGGCCGGCATTGGAGGTGCAGGGGGCACTAGCCCGCGCGTTGGAGGCAGAGTCCTAGGTTCCTCGAGCACAGGTCGGCGACTAGCTATTAGATATCGTTCAGAATAGTGTTTACCAAGTTGGACAACTTTGCTGACGTTCAAGCCAGCTTCGGAGACAATGGAAATGCAAAATATGGCCACAACGTAGTCTTTTAGGACGGGTTCGTTCTCTTCCTTGATCTCCCCCGTGGACCATTTGTTCGCGACAGATGATACATGTCCGATCGCCTGTGGCCTCCAATTCGTCTGCTGTTGCATCTGGATATCGCTCATTCATGTGGGCTGTCGCCTGTCGGTATCGGATGAAGGACATAAGTTTCTTTGCGAAAGATCGAAGTGTTATATAAACGTCTCGGATAATATGAAGCGGTAGACCATAGTACGTGAGAATGATCGAGAAAAATGCCAAGTAAGTGAGCAACTTGAAAAAATCTTCACATCGTTAGATATATACACAATATAGGCCAAACCCGTTGCAAGTTCGAGATAAAACATGTAGATTGAGCGGTTCTCCCATGTTTCGGCGCGTCGTGAGTCAATCACATTCAATGTGTACTTGACGAATGTTGCGGTAATCGTCGCTGCCAGGAGAATAAACTAAGATGAGCAGGAGGCGAGAAATGGAATTACCTCGAAACCAAACATGATCATCATACTCGCGCCATAGCGGATTGTACTGTCAATAGCATGGCTGATGAATGCAATATCAGCAGCAAGAAACACCAACATCGCCGACACCATCCGCAGGTGGAAATGCCATGGAATGGTAGGGAACTGCTCCATCTAAACACAGTAAGCTCGGCGCTCAGCGGAAGAAATACGTAATCGATCCTATCCTGGCAAATCCAATGAAAACATTTGACAAACAGCAAAGACACAAACATCACGACGAATCGGGTATTGAACTCATCTCGAAACACCGTCATGGCCAGGAACGTTTCCGTTACTGCGAACCACGTCCGTTCGCGCAGATGAGCTTCCTCAATCGCTCTCAAATGACCAAAGAAGATTTTCTGCACGGTGAAGCCAAAGAGGATCGTGAGGAAGACGCCCATGTTCGTCAGAATCATGAGGCATGCATTGCTTTGTGAGAGATAGACGCATGCCGAGTAGAAGTTGGGCCGTTGCTGGAAGGCGGCCAGAATCACAGCCGTTGCTACCGAGGTGCTCAGCGCACCATACGCAGCAATACGCATCTTTGTGCGTTGAAGGATACACGCTCGTCACCAGCGGGATTCGGGACCGCTACACTCAGCTCTCGCTCCCCACCAGCCGGAACTTATGACAACGTAGCATGCTGCCCCGGAGAGCCTGGCGTCCCCGAGGAAGATTATGTCAGCCAGCAAATACCACTTCGAAGTTCGGGCCCGAGAAGCGGGGATCACCGAACTTTATGGCCGCGGTGATCCCAGAAGTGAGGAATTTAGCTATAAAAACGTCCAAAAACATCAAATGGCACGTCATTGCTAGCATTGCTCTGGCAGGATCTAACGTTCCAGAGGACGTCCCGAGTGTTTTGCGCTACGCATTGCAACATGATGCCGACGGTGATGTGTCGGGCGAGGCCGCCCGCAGAATTGCACGAGAAACTAGAGATGGATTGACTAAAGCAGGTCAATTGATGTACAATCTCCTCAGACGAAATGGCTAACAACGTAAGGGGGTTCCCAAAGGTGTTGGAATTTCACGAGTTGGAACTAATGTATGTTACAGACTCTAGATGCTTTGGCCGAACTATCATCTATACCGCCGCTTGCCGAGGACGATCCTTCTCCGAGATCAAGGTTCAGCAATTATGTGTTTTGATCCTTATTGTAGAGAGAGAGATTCACATATACTGACTCCTGCTCAGATCCGTTCTCGCGGATGGGATTACTGGCAGAAAATATATACGTCGAATTCACAGACCCTTCTTGATAGCATACATCGAGGATATCCAGACTTGGGTTCGTTCATTTCCAAATGATACTAATTGACAGCTTACTTTGCTGTTAGCCATGTCTATGGGCCACTGATGTCATTCTTTGACGTTTTAGATGAGATGCAGACGAGCTTCGTTCAGATCGCTGCGTTGATCCCTGGAGGCCATAATCGGCAAATCAGGGGTCACTTGCAAGGTATGATAGCGATGAGAAATATCTGAATTGACTAGGCGCTCTGAATAACGGGGCCACTGTAGAGGAAGTGAGAGCCGTTAGAGCGATTGCCGTGCGGATTTGTGAGGAGGTTGGGGTCAAGTGGAAGACCGCGATAGTGGACCTAAATTAGATAGAGGTAAATTGACTGGACTCAAGGGATATAGCACATCGAGAGGTAATGACCGTCACACCGGGCTATATCTACTTGCTGGCTGCAAGAGTGAATCATGCATGCGGGAGGATGCTAGGATGTCTCGGCAGCCACCCCCTCGATGGATCGTCATAGGTCAATCAATCAATCAATGAATCGGCGGCGCGATGAGCCGCTTTTAAATTAACTTTTTGGTAACCGCGACGCGTCGGGCCCATGCATTCACTCACGTTCAGGGGTGACTTCATTTCCTGCAGCAACGGTTTGAGACAACGCAAGGCGCAACCACATTCCCGAGTCGTACTAAAGGGGCCTGTTTCATTGCTGACCAATTAAGGGAGTCATATGCGTTGTGAACCCAAACGCATGCATGAGGGCCGTGCAGATCCGCTCAATCCGTCGTCCGATTACGGCTAACGTTGCGGATCGCTGACGTTATGGCCGTTTTTCGGTCCGAGGTCCATGGCCCATGGTCCGTGAGACATGCAACTGCACTGCAACCCCGCTAAGACCGCTTTCTGTAGGATGCTGCATGCATGCCTCGACTTACGTATATGTAGTAATATCATTATTTATCACTTCAACGGTCGCTCGCTCGGCCCCTTTTTGGATACTTCCTTTCATTCTCGTCTTTCATTCTCGTCTTTCATTCACTTTAACCACGCCAAAGCGGACATTTGCGAAGATCCCAACGAACTCATTAAAATGATGCTACGTGTTAAGGTTGAAACGACTAATTGGGTCCCTAATCAAAGCATTCCAAATTGGCGCATGCGAGTAATTTCGCACCCGATACATCCACTGTTTCCGTCTATAATTATATTTATCTGCGGTGCGGAAGCAGAGATCGGCCGCGACGGAAACGATTTCATGTTCGTGCATCCATTTTCACAAGATGCCGTTTATCTGCAGTTGTGAGCGGAAGATAGCGAACGAGGGGTATTCCGATTTCAGGTGAGTGTTTTGTTTCGCGCGCACAGACCACAAATAAGACGCATGTGCACGGCAATTTGGGAACGAAACCGAGCTGTGCACGTTTGAAGACGCGTGTTGAGTGGGTCGGGCCATTTACATTTGCAAACCTTAAACGTCTCAGCTGCAGGAACCTTTTACCGGCGCTTGCGGTATTAGCTCAGGGTATTAATCGTTAAGGTGGTGTCATTGCGTGGAGGTTTTGCATAAAGCGCGCGCGATGATTGGCTCATCACTAACGGATGCGCGCTCGGTGCAGGTCCCTTGCCGAAAGGCCACGCCTCCCTGCACCAAATCTGCTGCGTGTCTCTGCGGTGCAAAGTGGCCTGCGAGCGGGATATGAGACCTCAGAAGAGCGCTGTAGCAGCCCTGCCAATTGCCTTGGCGACTGAGGTCTTGTCTGTATGTTTCAGCGGTTTTATCTGTGATGGTGCGCGAAAGTTGACATGTGTCGATCGTCATTTGGGGCTTGGCGGCCCCTGCCTCCTGTTGATGAAAAACGTAAAAATGATATTACCTTAACGCTGCAACTACAAGCTAATTTGCTCCAGTTAGCGGGCGTCCCGTGGACGGGTAAGTGTAAAATGCATTAATTCTGCGGCGGAATACGCACAGCAGTAGCGTCCACTGGCACAGCCAGCCGCAGCCCGCAGCGCAGGGAGGAGGTTGGCCGCCTCTGATCGCCGTGCCGTTTTTATATATACATATATCCTTTGTCATCGCTTCGCCGCGCCTGATCCATCAAGACATATCACTTATCACTATTGCAAGGGCGCGCTGCCGTACGCTGGTCCACCCCCCTGACTCTGCCCCAACTGTCGCTCCAGCGTCCCTGGCCACCCGTGTGTCTGCTGTTGGTCAGTCCCCCCGCCATCGCCTCAGATCAAATACATAAATTGTGTCTGTCTGCTGCAAAGGGGCCCACGGCAATACAAGTAAGGGGCACCCTCGCTGCTCCTCGCCCCAATTGGAACACACGCTGCTGCGGCCCGCCCGTTAATTCAACACCAGCTTGAAACCGCCGCGCTATAGCTTCCAGAGGGATATATCGTGTACGTTGCCTGCCTGCCATATAAGTCTCAAACGGCGCCGCCTGCTCCAACCTCCCTCCTCCTCCCAAAGATTTATACGCCCCCCCGCCAACGTCGCTCTTCATCCTTCGTTTAAGCAAGAGTCTGCGTCCTTCACTCCCTTGACCTTTTCTCTCTCTCAGCAGCAAACTTGCAACGCGCGATGGCCACGCTCCTTACTCCCCCGAGGTCTTCCTCTTCGGCCTCTCATTACAATCACTACGCCTCACCTCACTACTCAATCGACGCCGTCCGACGACCTTACTATCCAAGCACACCCTTGCGATCAGACAGAAGAGACCATGAGCCTCACACGCCGATGACTCCCTTGCACGGAGGGATGCGCACTCCCACCTCGATCTGCACGCCCTTGTCGGCATCAGCCTCAGCACGAGCGGCCGCCGCAACTTTCCATATCCTCGCGTCGTCTCCATCAACACCCACACCAAAGCCAATCAAGGGACCATGGACACCTTCCGAAGACCGCCGTCTGCTCGCACTCGTCAATGAGCTTGGTGCCGAGAAGTGGGTTGTCATTGCCTCGCGATTGGGGAGTCGGACTGGAAAACAGTGCCGAGAGCGATGGCACAACCATGTCAATCCAGTCCTCAACAAGGCGCCCTTCAGCCTTGAGGAAGAGGAGGCGATTGAACGCCTCTATGCTGAGATCGGACCAAAGTGGGCTGAGATTGCCAAAAAGCTTCCCGGTCGCAGTATGTTCCACCAACTAACCGTGACTGACCTGTAGGCGACAATGCTGTCAAAAACTATTGGAATACGACGATGCAACGCAAGTATCGCCGCAGCTTGTCGGCTGGAGCAAATGCGTCTCACTCGACCCCTCAGCGCTCATCGATGTCGCCCTATGAAAGTTGGCAGCGCATTACACCTCAAGGTCCAGCCCGCAACTCGAGCCCTACACCAACACGTTACCACCCTTACGCCCATCAGCCGCGCACCCCACCAGCCACCCCTGATCGCCCAAAGGGCCAACCCTCTCCACAGAGTCTCCCACCTCTCGTCATCCCACACTACACCGCACCGTCCACTCGGTCGCCTTACTCGGCAACTGGTCCTTCAACACCGTCTTCCACTGCCAGCAACCCATCTGCAGAGTACGGCTCACAAAAACTCCTTCCCGACATTCATACCGTTTTCGCTTCACCAAGTCCCTCCACAAACTTGCAGCTGCCGCCGCTTCAGCTAGACTGGCGTCGCAGCCTCAGCGAACCAGGTTACCCATCCTCGCAGGTATCCGCTCCTGCGAGCCCAACACCCACCGTGCACGAGGATATGAACAGTCAAGTTCAAAAACGCATGAGACTGGACAGCTTACTCACATAAAAACATTTTACGAAACTTCTTGACGAAGTCTACTGCCTGGAGCAGGGTGGCAGGTCCACAGTATATCATATGGAAATTCGGAGTTTGGGAGACGCAGCGCAGGACGGTGTCATGGGATTGGAATTGAAATGACGGACTATGTTATATACCAGAATGACTACGCATCGGAGTTGGAGTTGTGTTTCGCAAGCGAGTATATGTGAAAACTAGGTCAACTAGACTTAAGAAACACTGTACAGTAGAAGCAATCTAGCATATTAAAGCTTGATTATATTTACTACTACCCAACTTTCTATTAGCCTCGTCGACTTCGGGAGCTCGAGTGAAAAGATATTGTTCCGCCACGAGACCGACGAGATCTAGGAGGTTCCGGCGTCTCCTCTTCAATTTGTTCCCGCTTCTCTTTCAAATCCTTCTCCAATTGATATACATCGTCATCGCCTAGGGAAGAGAGGGGCGACATTTCCCTAACTGCACGCCCCGGCCACGGATCAGCGCTGTATTCCCACCCTTCGATCGGCTCTAGTTCCCTCATATCGAGTGTCTTACCGACTCGTAGGTCATTGAACACGAGGGACGACTCGATTTTCTTCGCTTCTTCTATCATGCCGGCAGCAACTCGTTTTAACCTAACTGCTGTGCGATGATATACTGTATCCGGTGTGTTGTATACGATACTATTATCGAATATCAAATTCAAGTCAATCTAAGGTCAACTAAAGTCTTAGAGGATGATAATACCTCAAAGTCTGCCACGGTCTCATACTTTCGTTCCCTCATTTTGTCGGCCATTATAGTCCATGACATGGGATTCTTGATTATGTCGTAGTAATCCGCCGCTTCCTCCCGTGATACAAGATTAAGAAAGAGATCCTCTTTATCGAGATTTTCCATTTTTTCCAAAATAGGTTCCACGATCGGAATAATCGGGAAGTAGATTGTTTCCGCATATTGTTCCTGTAGATGCGATATACGTAATTTCTCTCGTTCCCGTTTCTTCACGTCATCTATCAACATGCGTACCCGCTCAAGGTCCTTCCGAAGGTCCACGGCAAACTACAGTCAACCACGCAAAGGAGTGTGATACCTGGAGTCGTCGCTCCGCTTGGTCACGAGTGTATTTTCGAGCTGATTCGCCTTCAAGGGCAAGTTGCAGACGTTTGAGGAGACTTGCGCCTCGCCGAGATTCCCGTTTCAGAGACCAGTATTTGCACATCTCGGCTACAAAAGCTGTTTTTCGCCGTAATGTAAATCTTTGTATCGATGCAAGAACGCGATTGTAAACCATGGCGGGGATGACGGTTGCATTTGACGTTGAGGGCCGCGCGGATATCGTTGATCGTTTGAGATTGATTGTTATTCGTCCAGAGCGTGACATCGAAGACCGACGACCAAATGTGTCGCTCGCTTCGAAAGATGAGGTCACGGGATTGTATCGAGCATGAGAATAATATTGTTGAGCTGAACGTAATCCTTCTGCAACATCATATTCCTCCATATGTTCGGGCTGGCATTAGATCGACAACGGAGGGTATCTTACAGGACAATGTTTATCACAAAAGCCTTTCATTTGGCTCCTTTCCAGATTCGACATCGGGCCCTTGAATTTGATGGATAACTTGGCCCTTCTCGCACACGAGACATGAAATGCCAGATAACACGATTTGTTCGCACACTGAATACATGCTCCGGGTTTGTTGCAAATGTAACACACGAGCTTCCACCGGGACTTGGGAATCCGATCCACCCCGTCAATGGGCTCCATGAAGATGTGATTCGCCACATCGGTCTCCGGGATCCACAAAGCGCACAGCAAGTGTCCCCAACTGCTGTCGGCAGTCTGTTTCAGTGCGCCGCCTTCATTGGGACAGAAGATACACTGCGGCGGATCCCGTGGGGCGACATGACAGACTCGACATAACCATTGTCCTTCGGGGATGTATGGCACACCATAGCATTCTACTATTAATTACGTCTTCCAAAATTGGATACCTTGATGGACGGCAAGATTACAGCCGTCGCAAAAGACAATGGCATTCGTGTTCTCACAGTCCCCTTCGTCGCAAATGGCACATGTGGAGTCTTCGCTCACCGTGTGTTCTTTGCCTTCTGATTTCGGTATTCGTTTCTCGAGTTCGTACCACTCCTTCTCGATCTTGGTCATTGTTACCTCAAAGATCTCTCGGGATATCTCGTCGCCTTCCAAGTGATCTTTCTTGCGTCGTTCGTTATACTCTTGCAGCCACGCATCATCTACAATTAAAGGCAGCAGACAAGCAATTACCTTGTTCATCCATATCATATTCAACCCGGTTCTCCAACTGCTTCTCTGTGGTTTCTACTGTCAGAAGCGTACTGCAAGCCTAGTACCATAGTATCGAATATACGAGTCCTGTGGTCGAGACCAGTATTCGCTCTCCTGGTAACCAACATCCGCCATCGATCTCCCAATGTAGGGTGTATTTTTGAAAGGCGCGATGACCTCAAACTCCGGTTCCTGGGTAACAGTGATAGATGTTTCGGCCCTCGACATGGGCAAGGAGGCGGCAAAATTATTGCGGAGGATCTGGAGTGGCGATCGATCATTCAGGGGTGCTACGAGGGCGGTCGAATCTAGTGACGCATCGGTCAAATCGGTCGCGCCGTCTGCAGGAACGCCATTGGGAGTATAAGTCCCGTTGACACCATTCGAGTGCGGTCCGTCACGTCCATTAGGGACATGTGTTGCTCCATTCTTGCCCAACGAGTGCCGCGAACTGGTGCGAACAGGGGTTAGCGGCCTTTCGGCTTTGCGTTTCTGTGGTATAACGGAGGGCGTTGGTGTGTTTGCCAGAGTTTGTTGCGACAAGGAGGATTCTGTTGTAGAAATGACAAGGAGCTTTGCAGTGACATCGAGATCGGGGTGGAACTCCTGGTATGGCCGTTCCTCGCGCGGCTTCAAGGAGTGACTTGATCGAGGCACGTTGCCGGCGAGGAAGTGGCCGGAGTCATCACGAGCAAAAGACCCAGGCCTCCTGCGTTGCCGGCCTGGACGTCTTCCGGCGCTTCGGGGGGCCATAGCAAATGGACTGACTCGTGGAGATGCACCGCCGGCAAACTTGGCTGTATGAATCCGCTCCGCTGATCGAAGGTGTCGTGGTGTTGTGGGAGGGGGATGGCATGCTGACGTAACAGCCCGAAAATGACCGGTCCGTTAGATACCGGAATTCAGGTTCTCGATAGGAGACAAGAAAAAGTTCATGTAGAATGTTAAGAAAGTTCCTGCATTGTACTGAAATCTTATTGTTTCATAGTCTTGATCGAATAAACCCGGTCGCACCCATCCGACCCATCTTTCTTCCGCCACACTCACATCCTCGATTGAAACTCCATTAAACGCCAACCGAAAGTAACCCGCCAGACACAACATAGCAACAACAATTTACAATGCACTATCCAATCCAGTAAAACTATATCGCAAAACATCAGATGCAAACATCTGTAGAAATATATCAGTTTTGATGTTCTAACCACCTGTCGCGCCTTTCACAATTTGTGAAAGCTTTAACACTTCTGTCATTTCAGGTCTCCATTTCAATGCCTCCATCGCTTCATCAAAAGACATCTGCACATTAGAAATTGGGTACCTGAATCACAAATACCCATTTCCGAATACGTTCATCTGATTCTGGATACTCAGATGCCAACTTCTCGACTTCGACCTCGTAATATAGATACTCTGCTCTTGGCGTGTATTCCTCCCCCGTCGATGGTTCTTTCATGATAATGCCATTCACTTTATGTTTCTTCTTCTTTCCATGGGCATCTGCCTTGTTTGGTGGTCTTGGATCGACAACTTGCGCGAGAAATTTGGTGATTTTGCCGACTACGCCAGCTGCAAGACACAAGTCTTAGATTTCTCTCAAAGAAAAAGAAAGGTGAATTGTACCCTCTTCCCATCCTTCACGTAACGCCGATTGCTCAGCACTTTCATCCTGTTCCCATCCACCCTTTGGTAACACATATCGATCTGGATGTCGCGACGAAGATGTAACAAGGACGTGCGTGTGGTGGCCTGGGGAGTCGACTGTTGAATGAGTTGAAAGGGCTACCACGCCCGCACACAGTCTTCGATTTGTGCCAGACGTGTAGCGCGCCGTCATTCGGCCTGTGCGAGCGGACATGGGAAGAGAAGGATGCATTGACGGTTTGAAGATGTCTGCCAGAGACTTTCCGGGTTGAGATGCTTTTGGTATCACAGAACAGGGGTCTGTGGAAGGATGATTAGCAGTTGCAATCGTCATGCGCGTGAACCGCCCGCGAGCTAGGGAGAGGATCAGTGGTGCAATCCGCAGAGAAGTTCTTACAGTCTGCTTGCCGAGACAGAAGAACAGCGACAAATTGATGACGATGCTGAATATTTTTTGGAGTCGCGAAAGGGGATATTTTGGTGCTAACACCGGCCACAAGACGGAATTTATGTAAACCTAATTTTCGATACATCAGCTATTTGCGCCCGTGCTCGGCGCCAAATGAAATGCACGCACCATTGTGGGGGCAGCCTGGGAGTCGAAGCGGCGTGTCCGCCAATGAGAACCACGATCCGACCCACGTGGAGCTTCTCCCTTATCGAGAGAATAGCTGAGCTCGCCGCCGTTATCCCGTTCGAAACGCGGGGAATTGGTCACTTGACGGTCGCAAAGAAATAGTCGTAGCGAGTTTATTATCAAGATCTAACAAGATGTGTCCGGAGTGGGGGCTGAGCATACGCATCCCGTTTCCTCTCGGAACTATAAAATCGGGGTACCCCTGCTTTGATACCCCTATCCAAACTTTATCAACACTCGCTGGAATGGATTTTCTCCATGATTTTTTACTATTTAAATAAACCTAATCATAGATCGGCAAGAGATACTACTTATGCGCCGCTCTCAGAGGACAGAATCGGTTGGCGTTCTTCTAAGGCCGACTTCTCTTCGAGACGATACCAAACGTAGTGCTGGAGAATGAACAAGATGTCGAACCCCATCGCGAGAAGGCTTAGACCGAGTTTAGCCAGATTTCCAAAAATTCCCGAGAAGTCACTTGACAAGAAGGCATCGAGAAACAGTTGCGTCATCGACAAGAGCCCTCCCGAAAAATCCTACAATCTCAGAAATGTACGACTGAACCTGCTTTACCAAAAGAATGTTGTGAATAGACCATCCAATTGTAGACTGTCGCTTGAAATTCAAAGCGGCCTAAGTGTGAGCTGGGATTGAAGACAAATCACCTGAGGAACGTATTTGACAAAGGTGCAAATGAGCTTTACATAGCTCAGAGCATAACATACGTCAATCCATTGAGCAGGCCTCCCGTCTGCTGCGAGGACAATCAAACTTAATGTCACAACCGCAAGCACACTGCCAATGATGATTCCCCATGTCCACGGGCTTAGGTATTGTCCTGTCGACCTAGTATAGCCCCAACAGTACACTTGAGTCAACGTAAAGACCGATATGGCTGCTGCATGGACCGCGAAGAAGACATCGTTGACCTGTACGAGCGGGCCTCGAGTCGAATCTGGATGCCGATAGTGATACTCCTTGCGTATTTCCCCGGACGCGAAGAAGAGGATATTATAGATCGAGTAGAACGTGAATCCCAATATCTACCGATTAACTGGGTCCATTTGGCAATGTACGTTGAGCGCAAGGAAATCCACACTTAGTCCGACAACAGACCTTCGTTGGTAGTTCAGAATGACCTGAATGTCAATAAAAGAACGCGACGGAAAAGCGACCTGAGGATAGAACGACACGGTCCAACATAGGAAGTACGCCCATCCTAGAAGTTGCGATACAACTTCGCCAAGAGACATCGGGTTCGGTTGTTGGTTGACTACGTTCGCCGTCTTCGGACGGGAGACGATAGCATCATCTGTTCCTGGAGTGAGTGGCTTTGAAATCGACTTCGGTTGCCGATCCGATCACTCGCGCGGTTGCAATCGACTATGTCATTTCCAAGGGCACCACCGTCCCTCCTACAGGACGTCTCACCCAACTATCCGGGTCGAAGCGCTCCTGGGAGACCTATTCTAGATCCTGAAAATCGTGAAAAGCGGTACTTGTCGAGAATAGCCGAAGTTAAAGTTTAGGGAGAAGGCAGCAAGGGTATTTGAGGATTGGGACCTGCAGGCAATGCATGCCCTCAGTTCAGGCGAGGTATACGCTTTTGTTCCGAAGTACTTACAGGTAGAGCATCGCCCAAGTAAAGATGCGAATGATGAGGGCCATGGTGGAAACTACTTCGCAAAATCCTGCAGGAGGAATTGGCGCAGCGAGTACGAGGCCAAAACAGTAGGCGTTTGCTTCACGGAGACGGGTGCTGGTAAATATCATGGCATACGGAAGAGACGGATTGTATATATGGCACAGCATTTATATCTTAATCATTATATCCAAATACCCCCTTCTTCGTCAGGAAAGGAGAAAGTTCCATAATATACAGTTTGCATGCCGTCATAGCTATCCATACTCTGCAGCCAACTTACATCAAAGGCTCGCGACTGGAGCTTAGCCTGTTCAAATTCATATACACGTCCGTTCCGTGCCCATCCACACTCTCCAGCCTCAAATCTCCACCAAAATACCTCGCGTACAACCTTGACAGCGGTAATCCGTACCCAAATCCTGCCATGGGAGCTTTGAAATCCGATTTATTGAAGTCAGGATCTAGGTCCTGCGACTCGGCAGTAGTATACATGTATGTCCATATCCTTGGGATGGCGGATCTAGGGATTCCACCACCCTCATCGGCAATTTTTATCGTGATATCCTGCGCGTTAGCTTCACAAAAAGTGGGGCATACCTCTTCGCCTTCGGCGACGAGCATTTTGATCGACGGGAAGTGGTCCGCTGCAGGGCCATGTTTCTCAACGACGGCACGTAATGCGTTCTTCAAAACTTCGAAACAGATATGACTCAAATGTCTGCTCCCGCAAACCCACCGGTCAAACTCATGCCTTCAAAAGAGGGGTTGGTCCAATTTTCTTGGGGAAGGGAGAGGAGAAAAGGGACTTACCCAGGTACATACATAAACTCCAAATCCGGTCGACAAATCAACTGAACTTTTGGTGCATCAAACAATCCATAATAATCTTCGCAGATGAAACGAGCGTTGTCTATGGCTTCCTGTGCCAGTGCTTGGACATTTGTTCTCGTGCAAATTATGCCGACATAATCCTTTCGCGCGGGCTCGTTGTTTAAAGCGATGTGTTGTCCAATGAGCATACGTATGCCGATACGGGACATGTAAAATCTATCCAAGAAGGATTGGATCTGGGAATCGATTTGAGAACGTTGACGATGTTTCTTGTATTCGAGGATTCCTTGGGCTAAAGAGTAAGATGCTGAATGAGAGCGATTCATTACCCATTGTAGTGACGACAGGATCGTGTCTTCGCTTTATCGTGGAAAGCGCCTTCGTGAAATTGTTATTGTATGCTCGCACTTCTGGGGGCCACGTGAAATCGTCCACTCGTCCGTAGTATCTGCCTGTCAGCTCGGTTGGCAGACAGGGATACCTGGCACCGGCAACTTGAGCCTTTCTCAAATTCTGACTAGGCTTCTTTTGCGGATTCCCTTGTAAGGATGGATTGCTTTTAGCGGGATACGCCGAATTCCCATTTGAATTCCCGTTACCGTTGCCAGTAGCCTTGGTAAGCAATTCTTTGACCTCTGGCGAGAGGTTCGGTTTAGGGAAGGCTGTCAGTTCCTGCATGTTATTGCTTATCGACAGAGAATAACCTCGAAAGATTGCGCATACCAATTCTTGACTTTCTGAATCGAGGGCATTTCATGTAACTTGTCGGGCAGGTGATCCAAGTCTTTGACGCGGTGCGCCAGTCGGACAGGCAATTCCTCTGCAGTCAGAGATCTGTGCGCAACGTTTTCAACATACCCGCAAGGAACTGACTTGCTCTCAGTAAGGTGCCGGGGGAGGGTTCTGATCCTGGAGTCATTGGCATGTGATTCTATGACGGGGACATACCGAATTGTACCATCTGCTGCAGGGACACTGAAGTCTGCGGGAAGGATGCAAAATGATGGATCTGGGTCATCAATTCCTTGCTCGCACGCCAGGTCATGATGACTATGGGAGACGGCTAGTCTGCCGGGGGGCCACAGGAAAATTGAGCTAAGGGATTGTTATATGTGGAAGGAAAGTTGATGGGACATCCAGAAACGAAACGATAGGGACAGAGGCGGGAAAGGGAGCGATGGCCAAGATTGGAGGATATCGCCCGACGACGTTGACTCGGGTGCTGTGGGTGCTGTGTGCGGGCTCGGACGTGGTGAGAGCGAAGCGGACGGACGATGGATGGATGGGCGGAAGAGATTCCTGACGCTGCGGGGAAACTTGTGACTCGACGACTTGTGCGGGAAATTTCGGAACTCGCCGGAGCAACTCTCGGAAGATCCGCCGCAGTAAGCAAACGCTCCCTTTGCAAAGCGGAAAGGGGAAACTGTGTCTATCTCAAAGACGGCTCCTGGATCTGTCGAAGATACACTTTGCGAAGCTAATGCAGGTCTGCAACTCTCCGTGGGGGTCAGCAAGATGCTCGTACGATTATCGCGCTGACCCGGTGGTTAATTGACTTTCCAAGACAATTTCACTGTCCTTTCGGAGGGATCGGCGGCTGAATCCGAAGATAAACAGGTTGGCTTGCCGCTTGCTCCTGAGTGAGGCTATTACCGGAACAGAGGATGCGGCACAAGAAAGTAGTGATCGTTGGGATCAGGTATATCCCCTGTGGGAGTTCATTAACAAGTTCACAGCGGCCCTTCAAGTTCTGGCAAATCTGTTCTATCAATGATTGAACGAAGCTAACAACAGACCCTTTCGCGCTTATTGCGGAGCATCCTTCCAAACTCGTTCATTCTCCATCAGGACGATTTCTATAAGGTACGCATAGGCTATGCTTTCAACTGACTTTAGCCCGATCCAGAAATACCGGTCGATCCAGAAACCGGATATGCCAACTGGGATTGTCACGAATCACTCGACATGGAAGCCTTCATCAATGCCCTACAATATATCCGCAATAACGATGGCGAACTACCTCCGAACTTGAATTCAATACAGGATAGGAACGGGATAGGAGAGTCTGGCGTGTCTGATGAAATCGTGCAGATTATGCGCAAGGAAGCGGTTGAACAAAGACTTGTGGATGGACAAAACACCGAGACTGTGCTTTGTCTTGTCGATGGATTTTTATTATACTCCGATGCGGGGGTCGTGAGGGAGCTGGATATACGGTTCCTTGTACGGGCACCATATGAAAAACTGAAGGCAAGAAGGGAGGCAAGAAGTGGATATGCCACTATAGAAGGTACTCGACCCATTGCGATTGGAAGTAATATCCAGGATTCTGGGAAGATCCGCCTGAATACTTTGACAAAATTGTCTGGAAGGCATATGTTAAAGATCACAGCCATCTGTTCGACAATGGGGACGTCAACAGCACTTTGAAGGAGCAAAACCACCTCAATCTCCATACACCTGCTCAACTCGATTTAACAATGCAAGAGCTTCTGATGTGGGCAATGGGGTTGATTTCCAATTATCTAAAGAGTATAGAATAGCATATGGATACCACCATAACCCACGGTTTTTAATAGAGATTCATCTCCTCCAACGTCCAGTCACTAACAGAAAAACCCTGGGGTTTAGTAATGTCACATGCAGGACCAGTACCATGCCGTAAAGGATTCTATTTTGAGACCGTTCCTTTCGTTTTCGGCGTTCAATTTCTTTGCTAAACGCTTCTTGCGCCTCTTGGCCTGAGACTTTTCTTTGCGGTAGTTCCTCATCCTCCTTGTCCAGGTCCTATGACTCAGTAACTTACGAGAAAGCGAGTCTACGATTTCTCCCAACAGCACTACATTCTCTCCCCGAATGACATAGATGCCAGCATATATATCCCCGTATATATCTCCAACAAAAATCCTTTCGATCGCATCTTGTAATACAAGATTCGCTGCACCGTCAGTCCTAATCGCCAGACATCCATACCATATTGGTCAAACGACCGTAGAACACCAATAATCTTCTTCCCGTCTCGCAGCACAACCACCATTTTCTCTAAACCTTAGCATGTCCCTTTCAAAAAGCATACTGTCTACACAATCCAGTAACGACGCTGATGTAGTAAACAACTGCGCGGAGGAGATAAGTGACGCCTCTGCATTGACATCGCTGTTGGAGTGTGTGGGCGTATGAGAATGATTGCGGGAGGTCAGATTGTTGTTTTGTTCTGAATGATCTTCTGTTGCCATTTTATTCTCATCTCATTCCCATCGACGGAACGAAATAAAACACAGATGCAAAAGCGGTTAGCTGTCGTAGTCGTAGATGAGTGAACGAAGCGTTAGCAGACAAAATGCGTCGTCTACTCTGAAGACTAGCAGTTGATTGGCCAAAGAGGATCAGTCGGGTTCGAAATTTCGCTGCTGAGTAACCAGCAATCAACGCGCGAACGATGAATCCGAAAGTCACCAAAAAACGCAGCCCGTGTTGTCGACTTATCCTTGTTCTTCGGCCAAACTACGAGGTTGAAGTATTTGAAGGAACGTTTGGTAGCGAAACCTCCCGGCGGCTGATATGCCTCTGGCTCGTGGACGACGGCTATCCTCTGTAAGCCCCTTTACCCTGCACCGCAACACAAGCTAACAATCGCGATAGGACGATGATATTGTGCCTGTATCTTCTCTTTCCACGATACTCTTCCTATTCTCTTGTACTAATTGTGTTAGGCTACAGATGGTATGGACGAGGACGACTTTTCAGACGATCCCGTCGTAGCGCGAGGGGGAAGAAAACGCAAACGATCTAGCGAGTCTGAAAGTTCCAAGTCGTCACTTATTGCTGTCAAGGCTTGGACTCGCCAACCTCCTAAACCAGCAATGAAGAAGAAGAAGAAGTTTGTTGCGGGAAGGGAATTACGAGATCGAGGGAAACGGAAGGAGTATGCGGAACCCAGCACTTCCGATGAAGAATTCTCGGACGAAAACGAGGTTGACGAAGAGGATGATGAGCATGATGAGCATGAGGAGCATGAGGAGCATGAGGAGCATGAATCTATGGCTCAAGTTGAAGACGAGAAAGACGTTGACGAAGAGCAACCAAGGACCAGGATAATGACTTTGAAGATCAGCCCAGATCTGCTGCAGCAAGTACGGCCAGAGTCAGAGTCGGCTGCAGATGATGGGACAGAACACAACGGCGCTGACCACGATGAAGCGACTGCTCTGGACGGCGACGGGATGGTAGATCTGGAAGCAGAGATCAAGGACCTTCAGGATGACGTTAAAGAAGACCAAGATAACCAAGATGACGAAGACGACGAAGAGGGGCCAAGGAGACCCACTCGACGTACTACTCGGCAGTCCTCGTTAAATAAACCCGACAATAATGCCGGTCGCTCCACTCATGGACGAAAGGGCGTAGGTCGTCAGGATGGCTCGTCGAGTAGAAGGAACGGAAACCATTCAAAGTCGCCTGAAGAAGACCGTCGTTCATCTATGCGAAGTCGTCTACGGCAAGAGATGCGCCGCGGATCCCGCGCCGAAGAGCGAAAGAAGAAGAAAGTATCAGAGTCTGAATTTGAAGACGAGGAGGAAGAGGATCCAGCCGACGATGTCATGTCGATCGCATCTCGAAATGCCAATATTGTCAACGACGACAGTGAGGAAGAATACTCCTCTGCGCCGCGACGAAAACATACGCGGAAGGCTCCCCCCCCACGTCGGAAAGCGAGACGGTCACGAAACGCTAGTAGTGATGATGACGACGCTGAATCCTTGGGAGATCAAGAAGATCTTATTGAAGAACTCCGAGAAATCGGTGCTGAAATACCGCAGCGTCAACGGCAGTTGCGACCTACCGAAAGAATGAATTATTTCATCCCCCCTCCACCCGACAAGGACGACATCCTCCTTCCGGCATCTGCATCTGGCAAGAAGCGGCCGGGCTCTGGTCGTGGCTTCGGAGGCTTCGGAGGATTTGGTGGTGACTTCAGTAACATGGGCCTCGGCGATCGTTTCAGGGGTATCACTGGTTTGGGTACTGCCGGTGGGGCCGATGACTCCTCAGATTCGGTAATATGAAATCCTGGCGTCACTGACTCTAGGATGACGAGGGAAAGCAGAGGCGGCCCAGTGCGGCTTTAGGGGCTCTGATGCCATCTGGCGGCGGTGTATCCGGCTTGTCGGGGACTCCTGCCAATCTCGGGAAATATACACCCAAAAGCAGTATGTTGTCCGATGTACGTGCGCTCATCTTAGAACTTGCTGATGCCGACCCGTTGGGCGTTGACCAGAATATCGATTTCACTGCTGTGGGAGGACTTGACGACTGTAAACTCCTTCCTAATGAGATAACTAACCTCAAGATATCAACCAACTCAAAGAGATGGTTACTTTGCCTTTACTGTACCCTGAAATCTTCCAACGCTTCAATGTTACACCTCCTCGCGGTGTTCTCTTCCACGGCCCACCCGGTACAGGGAAAACCCTTATGGCTCGTGCTCTCGCTGCAAGTTGCTCTACAGAAGGTCGCAAGATATCATTCTTTATGCGCAAAGGTGCCGATTGCCTTTCGAAATGGGTAGGCGAAGCCGAACGTCAACTCAGATTATTATTCGAAGAAGCCAAAAATTCACAACCCAGTATCATATTCTTTGATGAGATCGACGGTCTTGCTCCTGTGCGGTCTAGCAAACAGGAACAGATTCACGCCTCAATCGTGTCCACTTTGCTGGCGTTGATGGATGGTATGGATGGCCGAGGTCAAGTCATCGTTATTGGGGCGACCAATCGACCTGACTCTGTTGATCCAGCGTTACGACGACCCGGACGGTTTGATCGTGAGTTTTATTTCCCCTTGCCGAATGTCGAAGCCCGGAAGAGTATCATTGATATTCACACCAAGAAATGGGATCCACCCTTAGATGAGGAGTTCAAAATGCAGCTTGCGCTCCAAACTAAAGGGTACGGAGGTGCTGATTTAAGAGTATCACCCTTCAAGTACTGTTCTAACCTTAGGCATTATGTACAGAAGCTGCTTTGAACGCAGTCCAGCGACGATATCCTCAGATCTATACAAGTACAGACAAACTCCTCGTCGATCCGAAGACCATCAATGTTATCGCACGGGATTTCATGATCGCAACTGAAAGTACAACGCCATTTGTGTAATTATTGACAGTAGAAATTGTACCATCCTCCGAACGGTCCTCTTCTTCGGGCGCAGCTCCTTTGCCCAAGGCAATAAAGCCATTACTGGAAAAGAAACTGGAAGAGATCAAAAATGTTCTGTCAGCTCTGATACCGGAGAAAAAGAAGCGAAATGTCCTTGAGGAGGCAATGTTTGAGGATGACGGCATGGTTGGCTTTGAGAGCGAGGTGATGATGCAAGCGTTCGAGTCCGCTCGGACTTTCCGGCCACGGCTGTTAATTTGTGGGGACCCCGGTATGGGCCAGCACTATCTTGGGTCTGCAATTCTGCATCACCTGGAAAAGACACATGTTCAGTCTTTCGATTTGGCTACTCTTATGGGAGACTCGGCCCGAGTAAACTCTTTCTGAGATGTTCTAATAATAGACACCCGAATCTGCGTTAGTACAACTATTTGTCGAGGTGAAACGACATAAGCCCAGCGTCATCTATATTCCCAATTTGGATCTATGGTTTCGAACAATATCCGATGTTGCTCGTGAAACGTTTATGACGTTAATCCGAGGCATGTCTCCGTCTGAGCCCATTCTTCTTCTTGCGCTCGTGGAATCACCATTATCCCAGTTGGATCCAGACATCAGGGCAATGTTCGGTTACAGTCTCCAGAACCGTGTCGAGGTCGCCACACCGTCGCAGGTAATTCACATCTTATGTCGTAATAATCTTTAGCAATCTCGTTATGCATACTTTTCGAATGCTTTAATGAACCTTGACAAAGCGCCTTCCGAGTTCCCCGATGCTGTGCAGAAACGTAGACGAGTCCTCGAGGTTCTCGAAAAGGCACCTCCGCCGCCGCCCAAGGTTTGGACAAAAGCGGAACTGCAGGAACAAGCCGCGAAAGACAAGCAAACATTAAATGCAGTTAAAGTTAAGTTGTCAGGGCTGATGGATCTGTTGAAGAAGCGTTATCAGAGGTTCCGCAAGCCTATTATCGTACTTTCATGCTAGACGTAACTAACGGCATAGGATGACAAGGATTTAGCACTGTTAATGCGAGGCGAGACAGAACCAGAGTGCTTGGCACACACGCGATTTCGTCGAAACGAAGATGGAACAATCCGAGATGTGACGTCCAACAAGAAATTCTTCAATATGGACCTGGATCAAGTCAATGATAGATTATGGAATGGTTATTATCTCACGCCAGCACAGTTTGTGTTTGACATTGAGTGTATGGTGCGCGACTCAAAATCATGGCCGGATCGAGATCGGACAAATCGGGCTGAGGAAATGCTGGTCAACACTCGGGCATATATCACAGAAGTATTTGATGAAACCCTGGTATTGGAATGTGATCGAATGGCGGAACGGGAGTTTGAAAGGCAAAAGATTCTACAAGCCGAGAAGGAGGTCAAGGCAAAACGAAAAGCGGAACGAGAAAGGGAGAAGGAACGCTTGCGGTTGGCTGCCTTGCAACAAGAACAAGCGAACAGTCCGACCAAGTTGATTGAAAATGCTGTTGCGCCCGATGTGCCGATGTTAGGCGAGCAAGAGCACAATAATCCAGGACTGGGACTTCTAACGAATGGCACGGATGATACGGTTGGGAATGTCGGCAATCAAGTCGTTCTTGAGAGATCACCATTTGTGAATCAACCAGTTCCTACACCGAACCAACCTTACCCATCATCAACGTCGCTTAGTCCAACTCGTACACAGCCTTATCAACCCATGCCTGCCCACAATGGAAACACTTTGGCACCCTCAACAAATATCGGCTACGAAACCCTTTCACCGCGACAGCTACAACCAAGCGCCTTTCCGGGCATGCCACAAAATCAGGGACAGTATCACGTTTACCCTGTGTCCCATTCGACTCAAACCGTACCAGGAATCTATCAGCCGTCAACATACTCCAATCAAGCAGCCTCTTTCTCTCCCTCACATATCCGCACCGATAGTCCTCATGGTATAAACAGTTTTGGACATCACACATCGCCACCCTCGGCGGCAGTGCATTATCCGCAAATGCACCAACATCCACAAACGCCCGGACCTTATGGACCGCAAACAACGTCAACAAACGTTATCGCTCCCTTGGGCCAAGCGATAAACCATACATCTCCAACACGCCTCGTTGTCCCTCGACCATCCCCGGCTCCTCACCCTTCTCTTATCAGGGATCCTGCGCGAATCGAGCAACTCCTACAAGATGTTACCAGGCAAACGGAGGGGTATTCTCTGGAACAGTTGGAACAAGTGTATGCAGCTTGTATGGATGTGATATGGAGACTTCGCCATGAATGGGATCGGACTGTAGCTATCTCGGAAACAGAAAAGTCTGTACGACGGATACTAGGCGAAATTGAGGTTATGAAAAGGGAGCGACAGCAGGATGAATTGAACAGTTGAGATCGATCGCGATCGGAATTTAAGAATTAGATTGCGTTGGCGTTATGGTAGTGAATTTTGAGCTATATTTATGTTTTTTGTATCGACACATAACGAAGCTCTAGACTCAAACACCATCTGCAGGCGCTTAATGTGCAGAGAAAGAGGAAAGAGAAACACTGCGATGAAGTGGCCCGACTAGTAATGTAGATCCAATGAAATTTGAAGGCCCCCTGAGCAGCCTGTCAGCGTGTTTTGATTATGTCACTGGCCTGTCCAGCCTCGTTTAAAATTTTCCTTCCTTCTCAACTGAAAGTCCGCCTTTTTGCTGTCCACCTCATTTCTCCCGCCTTCATTCTTCTTTCCACGGCCGGCACAACGACATTCGGTCCTACGGCATCTAACATTTACCGAAGACAGCTCAACAACATCGTCTGATTTCGCTCATCGAAAATGTCAGGAGAATGGGAACGCGAAAACGGTGGTGATCGATATGAGAACGGCGACGACCGCAGCAGAGACTGGGAACGAGATAGAGAGACTCGCAGGTCTCAGAGCCCGCGATCAAGAAGCCCTCGCCGCGAAAGATCTCCTCGTCGGTACGAGGAGCCTGCGCCACGTGGGACTGACTCGTTCAGTGAGGATCGCAAACCAGAAACTGAAAATCCGGGCTCAAATTTGTTTGTCAGTGGAATCGCCCCCCGGATGACCGAAGAAGAATTGGAGGAATTGTTCAGCAAATACGGCACTGTCGATAAGGTTCAAATCATGGTCGACCCTCATACCCGAGAATCACGCGGATTCGGATTTGTTCAGATGGCTTCTGCCGAGGCTGCCGATGCGGCAAAGGAGGCTCTCACAGGAGAGGAAAAGTATGGTCGTGTAATGAGCATCGAAAAAGCACGACGTGGACGAGCACGAACTCCCACCCCTGGGAAATACTTCGGACCTCCAAAACGTAGATCCTATTATTGTTCAATGCTCATTCAAGAAGGTGACGGGCCTCCACGTAGAGGACCCCCTCGCGACTACGACCGCGGCGGCTACGGACGTGATAGATACGAAAGCCGAGGATATGAAGATAGATACGACAGGCGCGGCGGCGGGCGTCGGGACTACGGAGATGGCGACCGCTACGAACGCCCTCGCTATGATGACCGCTATGCTCCAAGCCGTGACAGCCACAGCAGCCGCCGAGATGATTACTACTATGACTCTCGCCGTTAAGGCCAAAGTCGCTACTGACCATGCTGTTGTCCAGTGAGTTGGTTATCTTCCCCCCGTTGTTGTATGTCTTGTTTTGTTTTTGAGTCAAGTTTCATTATCGGAATCGGGTCGATATACTGTGCACTGGAAGTGAATCAGTTTGAGGGCAACGCCTAGGATGTACAGCAAAAGTCAGATGTCGGCCGGTGCAGCTTCATTTCTCTTTTGTCAGAATTCAGTATTTAGTCAGTGGGTCAGTGTCATTGGAAACCAGCCAGACAGCTTTTTCTTCCAGTTATCGAATGTCAAATTAGTCTATAGCTCACATCCTTGCCAAAAGTCACCACAACAACCTTGCACCCTCCACCAAGCTCACACCCACAGTAGTCTCTTCGTCATTGCTCAACTTCCATTTCTCTCTGAGGGCACCTTTGGTTCGGCTCCGCACAATTCCTTATGCGATCGTTCCTGCGCTCCAAACGCATCGTTATTGAATATGAAGACACCGCGATAGATTTAGTATGTCGCGATGCCCTGCTATTTGATTGCGATGGGTTCGCTCCGGCGAGAGCAATGGATGCCCGAAAGAGTTACAGAAACCAAGATGATTTATTAACATTGTCCCAACTCGGTGCAAAGATTTGTAGCCCGGGAGAAGGCTGTTGTGGAACTATGAATAGCAGAATTGCTTCCAGCACAATCTCACGGATGTAGCTTCACTAGTAATTACAAATTTCTCGTGTGTATGACTGGGCTGTGTAACGCTGCTAGATGCGCAAGCTCGCTGTGGGATTGGCCTTTATGTGAGATTGCATCGCAAAGCACAGTCATGATACAGAAGCTCATTGCCTGGTTCCCCGTCTTGATGATTAGATGGATCCAAATGGGCGCCGAGTTGGTCCGAAGAGAATTCCGGGTCCTGCCGAGCTTGTGGCGACTAGCGGGGGCCTCTTACATTCGTGGAGCGCTTATTCGCCAGCAGCGGCCACTTTTCGATTTACATAATCGTCCAACTTAATAAATAAAATCAAGTTCGAATCCACAACAGCTCGATGACGATGGCTTTGAGGACGACTCGAGTGCCTCTGAGCCTTGTAAAACGTGAGTGACGCCCTTTTCTTTCCGGAAAACTGCTGATAGCACAGTCACTTTCGGCAGTGGCCGCTTGGCCGTGCCTGCCATCCAAAGATCGTACGCCACCGTCCCTGCGGTCGCCAGCACAGCGCAGACACCAGCCGTGCAGCGCCCTGGCGAACCAAAGAAAGGAGTCATGGATTATGTCCTTACAAGTGCCGACGCTGTAGAATCCAATTCGTCTCTGTCGCTGACAATTGCAGGTCGTTAACTGGGCGAGACAGGGCTCCATTTGGCCGATGACTTTCGGTCTCGCTTGTTGTGCCGTCGAGATGATGCATGTATCGACGCCGAGATACGACCAGGATCGGCTTGGAATCATCTTCCGTGCAAGTCCTAGACAGAGCGATGTCATGATTGTTGCTGGAACTTTAACCAACAAAATGGCTCCTGCTCTCCGTCAAGGTAAACCGGGATTGTGTTTTGTTTAATTTGGTAGTTTATGATCAAATGCCTGAACCCCGGTGGGTAATATCGATGGGATCATGTGCGAATGGAGGCGGATATTATCATTACTCTTACTCCGTCGTAAGAGGTTGCGACAGAATCGTTCCCGTGGATATTTATGTTCCGGGATGTCCTCCCACGGCCGAGGCTTTGTTATATGGAGTTTTTCAGTTACAGCGGAAGATGAGACACACGAAGGTACTGCGCTGTATTGAGATATTATGCTGATTGACAGATTACAAGACTGTGGTATCGGAAGTAGGTTGGTATGACTGCTATCATTGTGAACTGTGAGCTTCGGATCTTTTGTTTTTAGCATAGGGTTGAGTAGAGTCTGAGATCCAGCTGCTCCTAGTTCAATAAAATGCATCGGCATCATTACTGACATGATATGCATTCCCATCACCGAGCAGTTGTGAGACTACGCTATTTATTGGCGCTATCATTCCTCGCGCCCTGGTAGTAGAACAGGTATCTATATCTGTAGATCACCAGGGCCGCCCTTCCCTCCTGCAGTGTGACATCATATGATCCGTCTACAACCTTAAACACTCGCCGCAATCACAGACGGGAGGATCTGACTCGCTATAGTCGCCAGATCTCGAAGTGGCCTTCCCTTCTCAAACACTAACATATCCGTCCAGCCCATAGAAATTCCCGAGCTTTAGGTTCAGGACACCGACGTCTCTGATAATCAGACCAGAGCACGAAAATAATAGACCTTACCCAACGGTCAAACAATACGGGACTATCGGAGCAGAAGTGAATGAGACGAAAGCCAGGTATGGGTACGACTTAGGACAGGTTCAGGTAGTAGTGTGAAGGTTGGCGAAGATCTGCGCCGAGATCGCCAAGGTGAGATAGTAGCCCCTAGTACGTGGCCGACGTTCGTGATCGTGAGGTCTCGTACGCATGATGCCAACGGTGCCCGGTGCAGAAAGGTTGAAGTAAGCGACTTGAAGTAAGCGACGACGCATTTGCGAAACCTTGACGATGAAGGTGGAGTTTGAAGAGTCGATCACACAAACGCATACGTAAATGATGAGGGAAGACTGCTTTGTGTCAACCGTCCACGCTTTCGAAGTTCGCCGCGACAGAGAGTCTAGAACATGAAGCTGTGTAACTGTTCCGGATCATTCGAACTTCGGGGTTTGATTCTCCAAGCCGCTCCTCTAATAAATCAGCGCGGCGATGACAGATGCGCATACCAACAGGAAACAAAGCAATATGAGGACTGCACGCTCAACTTCTTCCTTAACCTAGCCAGTGATATACTCCGAGACTTCGAGTCTCGATATGAATGGCAGTGAACCTGTCGTCTTAGTCTAACCATGCGAGGGATATACGAAGTCGGAATATTGTAGGATTATGCAATGCATGCAGCGCCCGATCTCGTTCGGACACACTACCCAATTAGCCCACATGGAGCGCTCGAGATACGGCGAGCCAGCCAAGGATATTAGGTTCTTGCCCCTGCGTCCAGTCCCTGGCGGAGTGGCAACCTAACTTCTATTGCCGGCCAGGGGTAATTTCAAAAGTGGGACCGCCTCTCATCTTCTGTTCCTGGTGAGCATAAGCATACGCTTGAGCCATTCACCCGGCCGCTCTCTTTCGACTCCCAGCGCTTGTTTGAGCGTCCCTTGGATCATCGGCGTAGGCGAGTGGAGGCTCGGGCTGGCATATGACACCCGGCGGGACAGTCACGCAGAGCTGGTGGGCCCTGTCGTCGCTGGGTAAAGCGAGTGTGCAACTTGCCATCCACGCTTTTCGACAGCTGACTTTTCCTCTGTGCGGATCGGTGGAGAAGCTTCCGTTCCAACGACCTTACCTAACAGTGGTGATTCCAGCCTCAGAGTCTTGCAAGTGGTCGGTTCCGCCGGGAGATTTTGACCAACGTGATCAAGCGGTGGTACTATAAGTGGGACCATCGCTGAAATCGCTCGATCCGTGAGAGTGAAGAAGAGATAGAGATGTAAGCCATGATAACACCCTGAATTGCCGAAGATTTCTGTCGTTCTAAATGCTCGCAATTACGTGTCCTGTCTCTGGCACAGCAAATTTGTGCATTTATATCGGCGCCCGAAGTCCAACACCAACATTATCGCCAAATCTTCTCGATTTATAGGACCAAGCCATCGGGGCTGTTAAATTCCCTGTTACAAGACTGTTGATTCTCACCTTCCTGTTTCAGCATGAAGTGTTTATGCAAGACTGTGGCAGGCTCGGCACTAATAATCATGCCACTTCGCCTACGACGAGCAGCCCTGGGGTCGACGAATAACTCGACGCGTGACATTATAGTTTGCCACCTGAACTTCCGCACCAAACCTTGCACACTCACACCCAAAGCACCTCAAGGAGAGGTTAATCCATGGTGAACAAGGTATAGCCGGTGATTGCTGTGCTGACATTAGATCTGCAAAAGAACCCCCCTGCGCTGAATATTGCCCTAGGTAATCTTAGCTTCTCCCGGCTTCTGCGATACGTCCCACCCGTGCTTTGCCACATATTCCACATCTTCGTCGTTGGTGGCAAAACGTCCCACTTCACCCTCTCTGTCGCTGAAGCTCTGACTTGCCGTCTATCTTGGAATCATTGTAGATGCTCTGGTTGTTTGAAGGGTAGTCGGGCGACGATGGATACAACTACCAATACGGGAGAGCCACGGCAATCAACGGGAGGGATGAATATCAAAGTCATTGGTATTCACAGTGGTATGTATCCTTGCCGTTTGAAAGGCATGATCCTAACCATCGTTAGGACTATCCATGAATGGAATCGAATTGGTTCATGTTCACTACACTCAAGACAAACCCTCAGATCCCCTAAGGATGGAACTTCTCGGCTACGGTACCATTGCACATTCAGCCACGGTGAAGGAGCGTGTGCTGAATGTCATAAATCACAAAGTGACCACATCTGAACAAATCGCTCAGATCAATTACATGCTGGGAGAGACATTCGCAAACGCGGTACTGTCGTTTTGCCAAATGCGTCAAGTCGACCTCGCTACCCAAGTCGACCTTATCAGTAGCCATGGCCAACGTCTGTGGCATCTCCCATTACCTGAACTCCTGGAACCTCAAGAATCGATGCGGACCAATCTCGATATGGCCGAAATGGCCATAATTTCTGCTCGGACAGGGAAGACTACTGTGGCAAACTTCTGTGTTGGTGAACAGGCCTATGGACGACAAGGCGCGCCTTTATTTGGAGTTACCAAGGCACTAATGCTTGTACACCCAACACATGCCCGAGCATGTCAAAGTCTTGGCGATATCGCGACGGTCTGTTTCATCCCTGCAGATGATGTTGAAGGATGTTATGAGTTTGATATCGGTCCTGGCATGTTACTCATCAATACGGCGGTAGGCTACCTAACAGATGGTCAGATCGCAAACGATAACGGCGGCGTTATGGCGAGCAGGGGCAGAGTGAGTCAAGACGTCGTCGACGAGTTCCTTGCCAGCCCGTATTTCGTGCATGGAATACCAAAGACTTGTGGCGTGGAGATTTTTTCTAACGCCACGGCGTACGACTTGTGCGAGCGGATGTCAGATGAAGGCCTCTCTGCTGACGACTGCATCGCCACCCTGACTCGCATTACCGCAAAATCGATTGTCGATGGATATCGCATACATTCTCTCCGGAGCGGAATAGACGAGATGTTCGTCTATGGAGAAGGATCGCACAATGCCGTTATCCTGGATTATATCAAGGAGAACATGCCCGCTGTCGAGATAAAGCAGCTCGACGAAACAGGAATTCCTGGTGGCGCAAATGAGGCGATTGCTGTAGCACAGCTAGGTTTGGATTGTGTATTCGGACGGCCCTATATGGTTCCACAGAGGGTCGAAACTCGGGCGCCCGCTGTAATCGGACAAATTCAGCCAGGTAGGAACTGGCGAACTTTAGTGCAGCGTGTGGCAAAATTTTGGGATGGAGAGCGACTTGATGGAGGAGCGGATTGTGTGATGCAGCTGGAAATTATCCGAAACGGGTTGGTTTGGTATTCATGATTATAAAGGCAGATCATCAGGGGAAATTGGGCAGGTCATTTGTATTTGTTCAGTGTATGTAAAAGCATTCATACCAGGGCAGGGGGTATCTATCATCATTTAATTAAAAGACTTGACACAGCCAATTATTACATTTACACTTAACTAACAGTCAATAGGGACCTCACGAATAGTCTTACCCCTGCAATGATGGCCTGCTTCAGATTCCTGGATATACCTATGCTCGGCTCCCAAATAAAAAATAATGCAAATAAGCCCTGAGGGAGATTAGACAGGTCAGATAGCAGAGATACCGCAAAATAACCAATGATGAAACCAATCAAAGTTTCTTCGTATGACTCGGAGGCCCCTATCAGCTTAGTGAAGCCTTCAAAGTGGACGTACCCCCGTCGCCAGCGCTCGCCCCACCTCCTAGGCCAATTGTTTCGTCGAGCCATCGTTCTTCCATGGCAGTTACATCGACAGTCTCGTCGTCTTCTTGTCTGGAGCCATGGAATCGCTGGAACTGGGCTCTCAATGATGCAATATCCTCGTCAGAAAATCCAGCTGACCGAAGTCTGTCAAATCCGACGGGAAGCGGAAGCGTTGACTGCGTCTGATTCTCCCGACCCTCCTCTTCGAATTCTTCATCCGAGAGCGGTTCCCCCATTGAGCAATGTATCCACACCCCATCAACAAGTACTTCCTTTTCTTTCCCTTTAGGGCTCGGTGGAACGGGAGAGACCGATGGCCGCCGGGTGAGCTGACTTTGTATTTGTTTCAACGGAGTACGATCGCTCAGGACCTTGCCGGCCAGAATAAGGCGGAGACGCCTGTTGTGTGTCTCGGCTGGCCGCAGAAAGCGTAGCTGCTGTTTGAGAGTGAGAACGGTTGGGGGCGGCGAGTCGTTTACTTTGGGGATTGTGATTGCAAGGTCGGCCATCGCGGAGGAAGAGAAGCGGATCGAGGCATGGAATGGAACTGGAGCGACGTTTCCCGGAGGTTGATTTGACTGTGATGGCGAGAGATCGTGTCGCGGCTTCGATGGCCCTGCCGAGGAACCATTCATCTCCATCACGGCATTGGCGCTGTTAGCAAGAGCAGCGAGTTCCCGGTCGTCGATATGGGGACGGGGGACGCTGGGCCGTCCGTTGGCCTGGCGATTCGAAATCTCGTCGCCAAATCAGGCGATCAATCGGTCACGACGCAATCACTGTTTCACATCGCTCTGACCGGGAGGGGAATGCGGTATCATCCCAGCACCGTCTCAGAGGACTTCCTGCCCAAAACGCTACCGTCAGCTATTGACGTCCACTTGACAACCGCTATTTTATGAAATGACGGACACGGAAGGACATAAACGCACGCCGCTCGACTCGCTCCCTTTCGAGGTACAGGAAATGATCCTGCGATACGCAGTCAACGGGATTCTGGACGATTTGCGCCGAGGCGACAGCAGCATCCCATACACTGTTCGACTCCGCCAATGGCTGTATCTCCGCCTCGGCTCTCGGTCCTTCGACAATGTGCTCTCCGAAATGAGTTTTGAAGGCCAGAAATTGGCCACCTTACTCAAACGCAAACAAGTCGAAAAGCTCGATTTCGCCCTTGAGGCCATTAAAATAACGGCGGACAGGGGACCCATTAACACGCACTTCTCGGTGCCCAGGATAAAGCGCTTGTGTGGCAAATTTTGGCACAATCCAGAGCTCTCGGCTGCGTCCGTCTGTAATATCGCTTCCCTCCTACAGTCTCCACAGTCGCTCAACTTTGCGGTCAAACTCGAGCCTTGGATTCTGCGTCACAGAGTACGAAGCACACACTCCAGTAGCAGTAACGATGGCGTGTTGTTCTTCGATATAGGCGACTGGGTTGTCGATGCCGGCGAACTTCAAATCCGCCGTGTGTCGCGATGGCTGCCGACATCACGTTCAAGGATGGGCATGTACTTGACGCACGAAACTGGTCAGCCGGCAACGCCTGTACATGTTCGGCTTGGCCATGATCGGCGGTGGTTCCTGGAATTCACCACTGATAACGGTCGCGAGGTGTTGAAATGTATGGTCAATTTCAAGACAAAAATGGTTTGGGACCATAATGCCAGACGTTTGTATGATTTCGAAGGACGGCCTCATGAATTTGAAGCACAATTAAGCGAGGATTCAGTAGATGAGGAGGATCTATTGGACGAGGATTTAGACGACGTCGAGGAAACAGACAACGAGGAGTCAGACGACGAGGATTCATTGGTATGGTGACCATGTGTGCGATTGATATAGGCAAACAATATACAAACTATCTCTTGTAATACACAACTAATCCTGACAAAACTACCTTCCTAGTCCAATATCCCCAACACCAGAGACTCCAACAACTTAATGAGCGAACTTCTCGACCGCCTTAGAAAACAATTTGAATATGCGGAGGACGCAATCGCTGTCGCATAGAAAGTTCAAAATCGTGTGATAACGATTTAATATATATCCGAATCTTGGTGCCAACGAGTAACGATCTAGAGAACGTTAGTATTGGTAATATTGGGATATATACGGGAGCTGGTTCTGCAACGCGTCGCTAACACATTCACGGGGCAGCAACAACAAACTCAGATGCGGGTTTCCTGCAATAATCGCGTTTAGTATCTCCAGATCAATCGGTAATGAGGGCATGAATTCCAGTGTTCTCAACTCTCCATGACGAACGAGCATGGATAAGCCCTCCTTAGTGACCTTGTCGCAGTACCCAAATTTGAAATGGTGAATGTTCCTGCATCTGACAAAGGTGGAGAAGAAAGGCTCGTCAGTCACCGAGGCAACTTCAAATGTAAATGTAACCAGGGATGAGAGGTGAGGAAGAACTTTTGCAATCATGGCGCCATGGTCGACGAAAACTATGTCTTGCGATAAATGCCGTATTCGCAGAACCTTGAGATTCTGCGCGATTGGAAGATCGACAATGGTTTCCAAATGTACCGACGTGAGATCGCCAAGCTCGAAGAGGTTGAGAATCTCAAGATTGTCGTTTCGTTTGATGACGTCAAGCAGGTCGTGATACCGTCCATAAATCCGGCGAAACTGAAGATGTCGCAATGTTGAGGGCATCTTGTCAAGTATATCGACAGGAATCGAGCCCGTTTGCACACGGGTTGGAACAGCCATGACAAACGGATGGCGAGCGGCAAAAGGCTGCGCCACGTTTACCGTCCACTGCAGCCATCCCTGGTAGACCAACTGTTGCAGATTTCTGGTGCGACTCAGGATTTCGCTGTACACTTTTTCCCGATCGTAACTTGGGCCCCTACGCGTGCGTCAGATTGATCCCGAGTAAGAGTTACTTGACTGAATAAAAGTCAGTTTCGAAGCCAAAAGCCAGTTCCAAAATGAAATCCGCCTTATAGGGACTCCGTACAAGAGTGCGAAGTAGTTTATCGAAGCGGCGGGTAAACGGTCGACGATACAAATGTCGTTCTGCAGCGGTGTACGCATCTCGAGAAACTCGGGAAAATTTCTTAAGCTCTGCTTGTGTCATGAAAGAAGCAATCTTCTCGATCAGTTCGGGAGGCAAAACCGGTTCTGGCCGAGCTGAATCGTTTGATGTTCTCTGACGCTTGTGAAAGATGGTGGAGGTTAGAACAGTGATGGACTTGCGCCGCGATGAGTGGCTTGTTAGAGTCATGTTTTCGACGCCTTCCATAAGGCTGAGGCGCCGTTGATGGAGCTGTGGTGAATCGGCATTGTCCTCTTCGTTTTCGCTGTGTTCGCGATGCTGACCGACAGAGTGACTTCGGTTTCGGAACTGGTGGCCGACTTTCTTCCAGAGCTTTTTGACGTTGGGCGTCATGACTCAATGGACCATGGAAGAGATTCTACGACAGGTGAGAGGCAGTTGACACGTTCATCGGCACATGGAAGGATGCTCGTCTAAGCCTGTCAGAGTAGCCGTCGGCTGGGATGTTGCGTCTTGGTCCCAGGTGGAGTGGCGCATCGAGTCGATTCGGTGCTGCGTCCAAGGTTCACCAATGGCGGTGCCCCATGAGCTCATCGTTGGAAATGGAGCGTTAAATTACCCCACGATAGGGGCAGCCGGGCCGTACTCCAGATTACCACATGATAAAACGAGACAAGCGGACTACCCCAAAGACGTAACGTGTAAAATACCCAAAGCATGGAGACAAATTTATACATTTTTTAAAAATACCATAATAGACAAGAGAGTGCTGGTTATAGAAATTCATTCGTCTGAGCCTACAGACACAGAACAAAGCAAATTGTGATCTAAAACTGTGACCAACGCCAGCATGACCAAATCGGCGACCCATCCTCCATTTTATATACCCCTAATCACTAATCGGAGTCATCACTGGACACCTCATCATCGCTTTCTTCCTCGCTGTCGCTCTCAGCCATTGGCTTTTCTAAACGGTTAGCTCAGGTAATATAACTGTCCATACTTGATTTGTCATAGCTATCAAGCATGCCCTGAAGTTCGGCAATCTTGCGATTCTGCGCATCGGCGGAAAGCACTTCTCTTTTCTTCTTGGGCTTCGATGTAGCTTTGTTGCCTCCGCCTTTCGAAGCACCGCTAGAGGAAAGATTTCCAACTCGCGTGTCTTTAACAACGTACATGTAAAGCGCGTGCAAAGTCTTCGGGGGGAGGATGTCGATGTCGAGCTCAATCTCCTCTTGAGCCTAGAAATTAGCAGTTCACTGTTAAACACTCTTACAGAGTCCAATGGCATAGCATCTTTAATGAGTTCCAACACTCCTTGCATTTTCGACGGCGACAGAAAATTGATCTTCTCACTGAGTTCCCGCTTCTGTTCAAACGTGACCTCGGGGATATGCTCCTTGACTTTCTTAGGTTTGGAGCTCCCACTGCTGGTCCGCTGTGGCTTCTTGCTTTTCCCTCCTTTACTCTTTAACGTAGGCGACTTCTCGTGCTGGCGTTGTTTCTTGCGGCTTTGCATTTCACTAAGACGCTTAGCCATTGCTGTCATCTGTTCCTGAATTCGACCAATCTCGTCTTCCTCGGAAGAACTCTCCTCTTCCTGGGGTGGACTAGAACTCAATCCCCGTTTCCCCGCTGGTTTCTCAGGTGGTTCCTCAGGTTTCTCGAGCCACTTCTTGTCAAACACCTTTTCGAGCTGCTTGGCCATGGCGGACACAGGACTATCAGGACCGTTATACTTATAACAGTTCCTGAAGACAAGTTTCATGTCGGCATAGAATTCGTCTGCATTCGCATATTGTTGCTCTTTCAACTTCGTATCTATAGTTCCAATATCCATGGGTTGTTTTATTATTTTAGGGTAGTCCGGAATGTTAAGAGCGACAGGGTCGACCGGAGCGAGAAAAGGGAAAGAGTAGGGTTCGTGGACTTTCTTCTGTAGCTCCCGGACCACTTGTTGGCAAAATCGCAGTTCAGCAGCATGTTTCTTCCTAAGACGAGGCTTGTCCATGGGAATATCGCGCTCTGGGGGAGGCTTGATTTCCCGTTTCGGTCGTCCATCGGCGTTGAGACTTTCTCTTCGAATCGGAGGGAAGGCACCTGACGCCCGCCGAATCGGTGCCGGAGCGGGAGCTTTCGGTTTCGGTGGCGCGGAATAGGGAGCAGCTAGAGGTGCGACAGGCGCTGCGGGTTTGGGAGGAGGTGGCACCTAAAATTAGATTTGATCTTGAAATACGAAATACCGTTTCAGGAGGAAGAGTCTTAATCCCCTTTTCAAAAATCGCCTGGATGTTTCGTCCCATCTTGGTTACCGGGTTGTCCGGACCATTGAACTTTACACAGTTTTCGATCATGAGATTGAAATCATCGACTAACGCCTGTACAACGGGATAAGCGCCTGAAATCAATTTCTTCTCAATGGTTGAGAGATCCATCGGCCGGTCAACGACATCGAAATATCGCGGGATATTTAATTTGACAGGATCGACGGGTTGTAGAAACGGCAAGGCGTCTTTGGGTTTCTTCACTTGTCGTAATAAAGCGATTAGAAATTTCTGTTGGTTTTGCGGGATTTTCTTGGACGTGTCGTAGGTCGGTGAGGGATCGCTTTTGAAACGTTTTGCGGGAGGTTGTTCGTAGGAGGGAGGTTCACGGACCGGTTTGGGAGTTGACTTGAAGGGTGAAGCGTCTTTCATGACGATGTCGGTGTTATTTGACGTCGTGGATGGCTGTGGTTGGTTGGAGGTAGAGGTGTGTGACTGCGGTTGTGATGGGAGCGCACGGACATCGGGGGTTTGTTGCACACCGCCTGAAACCAACGATGGGGCAGTGAGCGTTCGTGCAGGTGCCCCAGGTTGGTCGGTCGGAGGTGGCGTGGGCTCGTTTGTTGGCTGACCGAAAACCGCATCCTTCATGGTGTAGTCTCCGTTATCGTGATGGCCATTAACCAGCCCCGCGGAGGTCAACTCGCCATCGTCATCCATCGCATCAGCGGGTCCCGAGTGCTCTGAGAGCGGCCGAGCGAAGTCTATTGAGGTGTCTGCGTGTGGGATGTCGGAGTTGCTGTGATTAGGTTGATGATGGGACGACGACTGAGTTGCGGGCGAAGGAGGCTCGTCACGGACGTCAGAAGTGAAGGCGTCTATTACGGCGGGATGCGAGAGGACGGGGGACGCAGAGAGCGGGTCTTCAGCCTGCCGTGGTGAAGGGATCCGGTCGAATGTGTCAGGAGGATTGGAGGGTGGAGTTGGCAGAGGGTGATCGGAAAATTCCATCTTGCTATAATTTCACACACATTTAATACAGGCTGAAAAATACGCAAACACAAAACTAGAGAAAAAAAGGCGCCTACCTCGTTTGCTCGGCAGCGGAATGCAGCAGATCCTTCTGATCTTGAGCCACTATTCCATTTGCCATCTCCATGCAAGGTATTCTAGCTGCGGCCTCTATTCCCTGCGCTGGTCAAGCCGGCCGACACGGAAAGACTCTGCAGCGATGGGATTTTTGCCCGATTTCTTTGGTGGTGGTTGGTGGTGATGACCTCGAAATTGGCCGGTCTGGATTGAAATGGGGGATTTGCGGAAGGGCGGGAAAGGGAGCTGGGAGGGTTTTACTGCCGTCTTTTTAAATCAACGACTTTCGTCTCAGGGTTAGGGGTTGTCGCCCATTCTTACGTAAGTCTCTGGCGGGCGCCCGATCAATGATTGTCACCGAAACAACTGACAGTGCACTCTGATTCGACCACGTTGAAGCCTTTTGAAACATGTGGTGGAAAAAGATTTTGCCTTATCACGGAGCTGCTTCGCCCCCAAATCACTATTCTTCGCCATTCTCGGGGCTCTTGACGCTGGAGACGATTTCGTGCTCCACGGGACTAGTGCGAACCAAAATAAATCGGGACTCACAACTGGGTTGTTGTTGCCATGACGCGTGTGGATGTACGCACAGGGCCGATTCACCTAAATTACCGCCAATCAACTCTTAAAGTGCGCACACTCCTCCGCCTGCCAATGTAAACACATATCCCCCCTTTTCAAATAGCGTCATTCAGGGGCACTCGGTTCGCTCCGCCTTGTACTAAGCCTTCTCAGTCGGCCACTGGAATCTTGCGGCTTTTTCACTTTTCATTCGGCTCTCTGGAGTGGATGACTGAATCACTCTCCTTCCATCCGTCCGTCCGAGATTCGAAACCTCGTAGGCGATCACCCGCAGTCGTTTAAATTGAGCGTCTTTGTCCTCCTCGCGACTAGGTTCCGTTGCTTCATCCGCTAGTCAAATAGGTGCCGTCAAGTCACCCGCGGCCAACTCAGTCCCTTCCCCCCCTATCAGTTCTGTGTCTGGCACGGGCCGAGATTTAATCCAAGCGTCTCGTACATGGAGTTTATTCTAGGAGGCTACATCTCTCCCATACACTGATATCTCCCTTCCAGAGCCTTCCGAAACTTTAGGCGCTACGATCATTCTGCGACAATCAGTTGCGGCCCATCCGCAGGGTAACAATACCTAGCTTGCAAACCCTCTAAACTCCGGTTGCAGAGGACGCAAGGTTTCGCTTTTATTTTGAGAGATGTAGGTGCCTGGAGGACCTTGATGAACTCAGCCCAAACTTCGCCAAAGTGGGGGGTGGGTTTGTTATATTGGGTTGTGGACAATATGACCCCCCCACTTTGGCAAAGCTTGGGCTGAGTTCATGGAAGTCCTCCAGCCATCTATAGATACATCCCTCAAAATAAAAGCGAAACCTTACTTCCTCTGCAACCATTATTGCTAGTTCTCTGATACCCTTCATTAGCATAATATCTACCTGTCTGTACCGCCAAAAAATGCTACATACCTCTTTTCATCATGAAGTCATTGATAAACTATATAAACCCCTGACTATCCACGATCCAGATCAACCGACACCTCGGCTATTATCACCATCCCTCTCGCGCAATCGCCGATCTCTAGTAACCCCGGCGCATCTCTGAACCGCGCCTCACCCGCACCCCTGTTCATCCCAATTCTTCATCCTGTCATGGAAAATGATGTCCTCCGAGCCATCGTTCTTCAGCTATCGTTCTTCAAATACCACTGCCAAAAACAATCCACTGCAGAAGAATACAAGCAGACTACCGCGCGGGGGGGCATTTGGGGGCTTGTAGTGTTATAGATACGCAGGTACCTTTCCCTAGTCTATCGAACGTTTTCTGCAATCGATTCCAAAGAACTGGTTTTACAAGAATACGCATGGCCATGTGAGCAACTTCTTCTTTGATTCACAGGATACAGTATCTAATGACAGGAACCAATATAACCAGACAAAACATTCGATCTCACTATCACCGTAAGGGAATAATATTCTTCCCCTACCCGCTCCAAGTCCTCCACTCCATGTTCACCGTCAACTCGTCCGCACGTTGGAAAAACCTATATAACCCCCTGGTCCTACGGCGGACATAAAGACTTCTGTCACCAAGTCCTCTCCAGATATATACCGTCTCCTGAATCCGCTTCTTGACTGCACGATCCTGTTCTGGAATATCCAGTTCCAAGAAGAAAGAGTATTTGAAAGAGTTACTTGAGATGGTGGGGGTCACGAGATGTGCTTTTGAAT
>Ga0302325_10002699_pt1 | contig 42732 bp, 42 predicted proteins | sample Palsa_T0_2_FD_201948 | JGI IMG/M metagenome (GOLD analysis project Ga0302325, IMG submission 201948) | Peat permafrost microbial communities from Stordalen Mire near Abisko, Sweden - Palsa_T0_2 | ecosystem: Environmental > Terrestrial > Soil > Palsa > Peat permafrost | place: Sweden: Abisko... | reverse complement strand
TGACCTGGCTCACCGCCTACCTCGACGAATGCGGCCGCAACGGCGGGAAACCCCTCACCGGCCCGGACCTGGACCGCTTCCTGCCCTGGAACGCCAGCCCCGGCGACCTCCGCACCTGGGCACAGCCGCCGCCATCGCCCGGATAAACCGCGGCGAACACGCCCGCACCGGCGTGGCTGCCGAACCGGCCACGCCGGCTATCAGCATGCCATTTCACAGGACTTCCGAATACTTACCGATGCACCAGCCATCCTGGCGCCTTGGACGGCATTCATCCCGATCCCGCCGACGCCAATCACCGAGACGACATCGCCAGGCTTGATCCGCGCCGTGTTGACCGCCGAACCCCAGCATGTGGGTACCCCGCAGCCAACTAGGCAGGCCACCTCGAGGGGTATGTCGGCCGGCACTTTGCATACCATAGTCTCGGGAACGGTCCCGTAGCCACGGAATGTGCCGATGGAAGCTGATGTCCGCAGGTTCTCCTGTCCGACGCGCGCCCGGTATGTCCCGTCCATGGCCAGACCCAGCATCGCGTTCGCATTGTCGTCGCAGAGATTCTGCATCCCGCTCGCACAGAATCGGCACACTCCGCAACTCGGCACGAAACTAAAGACGATGTGATCCCCCGGCTCGACGCGCGTGACGCCCGGCCCGACCGCTTCGATGATGCCGGAGCCTTCATGCCCGCCGACGGTGGGGAACTCAGGCGCTACGTCTCCCGTCAGCGCGTGGTAATCGGAGTGGCACAGCCCGCTGGCGACGATGCGGACGAGAACCTCGTTCGCCTGGGGCGGCAGGACTTCGATCTCCTGCACGGCCCAGGGCTTCCCCACGCCGTACGCAATCGCAGCCTTGGTCTTCAACGCGGCCATGGTCACTCCGTTGAAATCGAGCAGGCATGCCTTAACAGGCGAATAAATATCATAATCTCGCTGAGGCGTCAAAGGATCTGAACGACCTGCGGTGGCGAGGCGCCGGCCGCAACGCCGGCTGGGACTCCATGGCTCTCGCGCCTGCCCTCCGGCACTGAGCTTGCCTATTTCATGACTATCGTTAGGATGAACTTTAGAGTTTCTGCTGCCGAGCGTGGTGTGAGGAGAGGCTCCGTGGTTGACTTCGACCTGATCATCCGGGACGGCACGGTCATCGACGGATCCGGGTCGCAGCCCCGCCGCGCGGACGTCGCGGTTCTCGGGGACCGCATCGCGGACGTAGGCGTGGTAGCCGGCCGGGGCCGACGCGAGGTAGACGCGGCCGGGGCGCTGGTCGCCCCCGGTTTCGTGGACCTTCACACCCACTACGACGGGCAGGCCACCTGGGACGGATTCCTCCAGCCGTCGTCCTGGCATGGCGTGACGACGGTCGTGGTGGGCAACTGCGGCGTCGGGTTCGCGCCGGTCAAACCCGAGCACCGCGGCCGGGTGGTCGAGCTGATGGAGGGGGTCGAAGACATCCCCGGCGTCGCCCTGACCGAGGGTCTGAGCTGGGAGTGGGAATCGTTCCCGGCGTTCCTGACGGCGCTGGAGGCCAGGCCGCACGACATGGACATCGGCACTCAGGTCCCGCACGCCCCGCTGCGCGTGTACGCGATGGGTGACCGCGCGATGGCGCACGAGCAGGCCACCCGGGGCGAGATTGAGACCATGGCCGGGCTCGCGCGCGAGGCGGTCCAGGCCGGAGCGCTCGGGTTCACCACCTCGCGGACGCTGGCCCACCGCAGCATTTCCGGCGAGCTGATCCCCTCCTACGACGTGGACGCCGATGAGCTGACGGCCATCGCTGTCGCCGTCGGCAGCACTGGCACCGGGGTGCTCCAGCTGGTCACCGACTTCACCGACCCGGACGACGACTTCGAGCTGATGCGGCGGATGGTCCGCGAATCGGGCCGGCCGCTGTCGGTCTCGGTGTCCCAGGTCCAGGAGCGGCCGCAGACCTACCGGCGGGTGCTCGACCTGCTGGAGCAGGCGCGCGGTGACGGCCTGGCCATCACCGGCCAGGTGGCGACCCGGGGCATCGGGATGCTGCTCGGCCTGCAGTGCACCCTGCACCCGTTCATGAGCAACCCGGCCTGGCAGCGGCTGGCTCACCTGCCGTATGCCGAGCAGGCCCGGCTCATGGCGCGCCCGGAGACGAAGGCCGCGATCCTGGCCGCGCAGGACAGCCAGGCGCCGTCGAACCGGCTGGGCGGTTCCTCCATCTACCTGTACGACATGATGTACGAGCTCACCGACCCGCCCGACTACGAGCCCGAGCCTGGCATGTCGCTGGGCGCACGGGCGGCCCGCGCCGGGCAGAGCCCCGAAGAGCTGGCCTACGACGTGATCCGGGCCGACGCCGGACGGGGGATGATCTACCTCCCCATCGCCAACTACACCTACGGGTCCCTGGACGCGGTCCGCGAGATGCTCGTCCACCCGTACACGGTGCCCGGCTTGTCCGACGGCGGAGCACACGTGGGCACCGTATGCGACGCGAGCTTCCCGACCATGCTCCTTCAGTACTGGGCCAGGGACCGCCGCCGGGACCGGCTGGACCTGCCGTTCGTCATCAAGAAGCAATCCCGGGACACCGCGAGCGCCGTCGGCCTGCTCGACCGCGGCCTGCTCGCTCCGGGCTACAAGGCCGACCTCAACGTCATCGACCTGGACCGGATCCGCCTGCACTGGCCGGAGATGAGCTTCGACCTGCCCGCCGGCGGCGGGCGACTGCTGCAACGAGCCGACGGGTACCGGCACACGTTCGTCAGCGGCGTCGAGACCTACCGCGACGGCCAGCCGACCGGCCAGCTGCCGGGAGCCGTGGTGCGCGGCGCGCGGGCCGCCCCGGCAGCGACCGCCTGACCCCGCGACCGCCAGGAGGGCCGGCATGACCGAGGAGACCGCCCAGCGCTACGAGCTCGCCGACGGCTGGGGACGGCCGCCCGGCTACCCGGCGGACCTGGACGTGGCCGACGGATGACCGAGCTGCCCGACTACGACAGCCTGCCCGCGGCCGGAGGGCGCGGGCGAAGCGGCTGGGGGCTGTTCGGCGAGCAGGACAACGTCGGCCTGATCAACCTGCAGACGCCGGACCGGGTGGCCCGCGCGTGCCGGCTCGTCCAGACCGGCCAGGTGTTCCCGCTCGACATCCCGCTGGACTTCTTTCCGCCCCCCGATAAGCCAGGCGAACGGGGCGCGCCGCGGCACGTGCTGCAGAACTTCGACCAGACCGCGTTCGACGACAGCCTCGATGGCTTCTTCCTGCAGGGCACCACGCAGTGGGACGCTCTCGGGCACGTCGGGTTCCGGCGCGGCGCCTTCTACAACGGGGCCCGCCCGGAAGACATCGAGGCCGGCCGGCGCAACACCATCGACCACTGGGCCAGGCGCGGCATCGTGGGCCGCGCCGTCCTGCTGGACATGGTCCGGGCGCTGGCCGCCCGCGGCGAGGAACTTGACCCGTTCGGCGGGTACGCCATCACCGTCGATGACCTGGAGGCCGCGCGCGAGCAGGCCGGCCTCCGGTTCCAGCCCGGCGACGTCATCCTGCTGCGCACCGGCCACCTCGAGGCGCTGGCCCGGCTGCCGGCCGAGCAGCGGCGCATCCGCCTGGACACCATGACCACCCCCGGCCTGGCCCACTGCGAGGAGATGGCGCGGTACGTGTGGAACACGCACGCCGCGGCGGTCGCCGCCGACAACATGGCGGTCGAGGTCTGGCCCGCGCTGATGGATCCGGCGGCCGGCGACCTGACCGGGCCGCAGTGGCCCTTCGGCTACCTGCACAACGCGTTCATCGGGTTGTTCGGGCTGGCCATGGGCGAGTACTTCTGGCTGGCGGACCTGGCCGGTCAGTGCGCCCGGGATGGCCGGTACGAGATGCTGTTCACCAGCGCGCCGCTGAACGTCCGCGGGGTCGGGTCACCGGCGAACGCCCTGGTCATCTGGTGACCTGCTCGGCTCCGGTGCCGGTCATGGCCGGCCGGCGGCCGGGTGCTGCCAGTCCGGCCTCCTGCCTTCGGCGTGCGCCCGCGGTCCCTCCGTGGCGTCGGGATGTGACCACAGGGCCACCACGGCACGCCACGCGTCGTCAAGTTCCCGCTCGATCGGCCCGCGGGCGCGGGTCCGCAGGATGCGCAGGGTGGCCCGCACGGCCTCCGGTGACTGCGCCGCGATCATCCGGGCCAGCTGCCCGGCCCGGGCGAGCAGCTGGCCGACCGGAACGACCTCGCTGACCAGTCCCCTGCTCAGCGCCGTGCTCGCCGTGATCCGGCTGGCCGCGCCGGACAGGGCGGACGGCGCCACCGCGGCGACGCTGGCCCGGGCGGCCAGCTCAAGGCCGACGGAGCCGACCTGGCCCATCGAGACGTGGGTGGCCGAGAACCAGGCTGAGTCGGCCGCCACCGTAATGTCGGCGTCGGCCACGAAGCACAGCCCGCCGCCGACGCACAGACCGTTGACGGCGGCGATGACCGGGACATCCAGCGTCCGGCCGGGCAGGAAACCGAGCGCGACGGCGATGTCCGCCGACGGCTGGGCCTGGGCCACCAGGTCGTGCATGTCGGCACCCGCGCAGAACGCCCGGCCGGCCCCGGTGAGCACGACGCATCGCGGCGCGGCGTCACCGCGCCAGTGGATCCAGAAGCGCGTGAGCTCGTCGCGGTTGCGGTGGCTGATCGCGTTCAGCCGGTCCGGGCGGTTGAGCGTGACGGTCAGCACGCCACCCTGCTCGGTCCAGCTGAACGTCGCGGACGAGAGAGCGTCATGCTCCTGACTCACTAAGGCTGCCTCCCTGTTATTCGCTTACTACTATGTTTATGATTATCCTGTTGTGTCAATGCGAGGGGACCGGCGATGCGAGTTGAGGGCAAAGTGGCCATCGTCACCGGCGCAGGCAGTCCAGGCGGCATCGGCGCGGCCTACGCCCGGGCGCTGGCCGCCGAGGGGGCGTCGGTAATCCTGGCCGACATCGACGCGCGGGCCAGCGCGGTAGCCCAGGAGATTACCGACGCGGGCGGCGACGCCCGCTTCGCCTACGCCGACGTCAGCAGTGAGGAGAGCACCCGGTCCCTCGCGGCCGAGGCCGCCGGGACGTTTGGCCGGATCGACATCCTGGTCAACAACGCGGCTCTGTTTGCCGGGCAGCCGTCGTTCCCGCCCCTGCTGGACACGCCGGTCGAGATCTGGGACAGCATGCTGCGGGTCAACCTCACCGGGACGTGGATGTGCTGCCGGGCGGTCGTGCCCTACATGGCCGAACGGCGCAGCGGAGTGATCATCAACATGGCGTCGGACGCGGGTTACCGCGTCCGCAACGCCTACGGGCTGTCCAAGCTCGGCGTGATCGGCCTGACCACGGCCCTGGCCCAGCAGCTCGGGCCGTCCAACATCCGGGTCAACGCCATCGCGCCGGGCCCGGTGTGGACCGAGGCGCAGGCCACGTTCGACGCGGCGACCCTGGAGGCCACCAAGGTCGCGATGGAGAACACGCCGTTGCGCCGCGGCGGGGTCCCGGCGGACCTGACCGGGGCGCTGCTGTGGCTGGCCGGCGACGAGAGCACCTGGGTCACCGGACAGGTCGTGCGCATCAACGGCGGCGATGTGATGGACCTGTGACGAGACCCCGTCACAGGCCGTGCACGACGACGCTCTTGAGCTGCGTGAAGTCCTCCAGGGCCTGGAACCCCTTCTCCCGTCCGTAGCCACTGTTCTTGTAGCCGCCGAACGGGACGTCGTTGGGTGCGCCCCAGCCGTTCACGTAGACCTGGCCGGCCTGCAGCTGCGCCGCCACCCGTAGCGCCCGGCTGACGTCCCTGGTCCAGAGGCCGGCCGCGAGCCCGTACTCGGTGTCGTTGGCGAGCTGGACCGCCTCGGCCTCATCGGCGAACGTGATCACGCTGAGCACCGGGCCGAATATCTCCTCCCGAGCGATCCGCATGTCGTTGCGGACCGCGGTGTAGATGGTCGGCGCCACGTAGTAGCCGTCGGCGGTGGCGGCGGCCGTGGTGAGCGGGCCGCCGAGCACGCACCTGGCGCCTTCGGTCTCGGCGATCTCGAAGTACCCCTGCACCTTGGCGTACTGTGCGGCGGTGATGAGCGGGCCCAGCTGCTGGCCCGGCTGGAGCCGCCGCATCTCGGTGGCGACGGCCTCGACCATCTGGTCGTGAATTTCCTGGTGCACCAGCAGCCGCGACCCGGCCGAGCACGCCTGGCCGGCGTTGATGCAGATCGCCATCGCCGAGACGGACGCCGCCCGGGTGAGGTCCGCGTCCGGGAACACGATGTTCGGGGACTTGCCGCCGAGCTCCAGCGTGACCGGCATGAGCTTCTCGGCCGCCATTCCGGCCACCAGCCTGCCGGTCCGTACCGAGCCGGTAAACGCGACCTTGCGGATCAGCGGGTGCCGCACCAGCGGCGCGCCCGCGCCGGCTCCGGTGCCGGACACCACGTTCAGCAGGCCGGCCGGCAGTCCGGCCTCAGCGGCCAGCTCGGCCAGGAACAGGGTGCTGGTCGAGGTGAACTCCGACGGCTTGAGCACGACGGCGTTGCCCGCCGCGAGGGCCGGGGCCACCTCGCGGGCCGCCTGGTTGAACGGCGCGTTCCACGGCGTGATGATGCCGACCACGCCCCACGGCTCGCGCCGGGTGAACGCGTGCGCGCCCGGCCCCAGGTCGATCGTGTCGCCGTGCAACGCCCGGATGAGCTGGCTGTACAGCTCGAAGTACCCGGCCGAGGCGACCAGCTCAGCGCTGGGGTCGATCTTGCCGGTCTCCGCGCGCTCCAGCGCGGCGACCTGGTCCAGGCGCGCGCTGATCAGGTCGGCCAGCGCGAGCAGCGGCCGGGCCCGCTGCTCGGGTGGCAGCGCCGCCCAGCCGGGCTGTGCTCGCTGCGCGGCCTGGACCGCGGCGCCGACATCGCCGGCGTTGCCGTCCGCCACCTCGGCGACCACGGCGCCGGTCGCCGGGCTGCGGGACTCCAGGTACCGGCCGCTGCCGGGCGGGGCCCAGCCGCCGTCGATCCACAGGTCCCATCGATACCGGGCGGTCATGGTCTCACCTCTCGGGCGGGCGGGTCAGCGCCATCAGGTCGGCGATCGAGGTCAGCTGGTCGACCCGGCCGGCGGCGTGCGCCAGCTCCGCCGACCGCGCCTCGCCGAGCACGGGTACGGCCAGCATCGTGAACTTGTCCGTCAGCCACCGCCGCTGGGCGGCCAGCTCGTCGTCGGCGGCCGGGTCGACCGCCCGCAGGCACGCCGTCAGCCGCTCGCCCGAGCTGAGCTCCACCCGCGCCTCGGTCGGCGCCCTGGCGGGCAGGGTGGCGGCGCCGTCCACCAGTTCCACCCGGTCCATCACCATCGCCAGCTCGGGGTCGCTGATGCGCGTTTCGGTGAAGGCGGCCGGGCCCGTGCCGCGGCCGGTGACGGCCAGCGCCGCCACATACCGCAGGCTGAACTTGCCCTCCAGACCGGTTCGCGGCCAGTCCACCAGGCAGATCTGCCGCAGCACGGGCGGGATCGTGAGGACGACGCGCTCGACCTCGTCCGGCCGGAACGGCCGCCGGGCGCGGAGGCTGGCGATGCCGTTGATGGCCGAGTGCGCGCCGTGGCAGCAAGCGTGCTGCTTGAAGACCAGGTCCTCGACGCCGTAGCGGCCGCGCAGCTGGTCCAGGGCACGGGCCGGGTCGAAGGTGCCGGTGAAGGCGGTCGCGTAGCCGGCCTGGCCGGTGACGGCCTCGGCCGGCGCGGTGAAACCCCGCTCGACCAGCTGCGCGGCCAGCAGGCCGTCGACCGCGGCGCGGGCCGCGTTGAGGTGCTTGCCCATGGTCCCGAACACGGCCTTGAGGCCCGCGCTTTGCGTCGCGGCCAGGCTGAGCGCGCGGGCCAGGCCGTCCGCGTCCAGGCCGAGCAGCTTGCCGCACGCGGCGGCGGCGCCGAAGGTACCGGTCAGCCCGGTGAGGTGGAAACCGCGCGCGTCCGCGCCGGGACCGGTGGCCAGCCCCACGACGCTCGCCGCCTGGACCCCCGCGACGTAGGCCGCGACGAGCTCGGCGCCCGGCGCCTCCAGGTCCTCGGCCAGCGCGAGCGCGGCGGCCAGCACCGAGGCCGAGGTGTGAGCCTGCGCCCACACGTTGCTGTCGTCGAAGTCGAGGGCGTGCGCGGCCAGGCCGTTGGCCAGGGCAGCGTCGCCGGGCACCGAGCGCACCGAGGTACCGGCCAGGGTCGCCGCGGGCCGGGCCTGGTTGGCGGCGGCCAGTTTCTGCGCGATCAGCGCGCCCGGCTGTCGCGAGCCAGCCAGGGTGACCGCTAGCCAGTCGAGGACACCCTGCCGCGCCCGCTCGAGCGCGGCGGCGGGCAGCGCGGCCGCGGTAAGGCCCGCGAGGTCAGCGGCCAGCGCGGCGGTGAACTCCGGCCGCGTCGTGACCGGCGTCGAGGGGGCGGTCACCGCCCGTCTCCGGTTCGGGCGGTAATCCCGTCAAGGATCGGCAGCAGGTAGGAGCTGAACCGGTCGGGGTCTTCTGACATCGGAAAGTGGCCAAGACCCTTCATCACGGCGTGGGTGGCGCCGGCGATCTGATCGGCGCTGGCCCGCGAGATGACCAGGCTCGGATAGTCGTACTCGCCGACCAGGAAGTGCACGGAGCAGCGCGAGGTGTCGACCTGATCGGCGCTGCCGCGCAGGTCGTGGTCGGTCGCGTAGTAGTAAATGTCGCCGGGGAAGACGCCGGGACCGCCCTGGGCGTAGTGCCACCAGGTCTCCTTGCGGTAGGCGACCGGGGCCGTGGCGCCCATGAACGGGGTCTGGGTGGCCGCGTGCAGCGCCACGTCCGGGTGGAAGCCGAGCGACAGCACCGAGCTGGCCGAGGGCGGAAGACTCGCGATCCATTCGTCGACGTCGAACTTCAGCGCGGCCTCGCAGGCGATGACCGCACGGAACTCGTCGGGGTGGAAACGGGCGAGGTCGAGCGCGAGCATCCCCCCCAGGGAGGAGCCGACGAAGGTCGGCCGGTCCAGGCTGAGCGTCCCAGACAGCGCCCGGACCACGGCCAGCGCGAAACTCGTGGTGAGCCGGTACGGCTCGGTCCACCAGGCCCGGCCGGCCGGCGGCACCGACTTGCCGTGGAACGGCAGGTCGTAGGCGATGACCCGGAACCGGCTGGTGATTCGCTCGTCCTCAAGCAGGTGCCGCCATTGCCTCGCGTCGGCGCCCGCGGTGTGTTGGCACAGCAGCCCGATCCCTGTCCCGGCCTCCTCGTAGTACACGCGATAGTCGACGCCGTCGATGAGCAGGTGCACGTACCGTCCGACCGCCTGGTCCAGCTGGCCGTGCACGGCCGCCGACGGCACCACCTGCGGGGCGGGGTCCGTCCCGTTGGCCGCGTGCCTCAGCAATTCGCAGAACCTGCTCACGGCCAGGTAGCGGCGGCCGTCCATGCCGCCCATGCGCAGGTCGAGCCCGGCCAGGCTGGCGCCGAAGACATTCGTGCAGGGCGCGGGCGGCACCGGCTGCAGCAGCTGCCGCCACAGTGACGCGGAGGCGACGGCGGCCAGGTCACCCTCGCCGAGGGCCGGCCCGCTGTCGACCTCGTCGGGGCCAGACAGCCCGGCGGGGCCGACCCGTACCCGCCAGGTCCGGTCCGGCGTGCCCAGGTAGATCGTGCCGGTCCAGCCCGCCGCGTGCAGCGCGAACTCCGGGTCGGCGGAGGCGAGCTCCACCGCCCGCCGGATCAGGGCGTCATCCATGCCGGCTCATTCCTCCCAGGCGCATTCGGCTTCAGTCAGGCCGCGCTGGCCGAGGCTCGACGCGCGACGCAGGGCCTGCTGGGCGGCGGCGATCACGGCCGGCTCGCGGCTCGCCACGCACCGTGCCACCTGCACGGCGCGGCGGCGCAGCTCGTCCTGAGGCACCACCTCGCTGACGATCCCCCAGGCCAGGGCGGTGGCGGCGTCGACGCGGTAGGTGCTCAGGATGGCCAGCGCGGCCCGCTTGGGCAGCACGCGGTGCAGCATCGGCGCCGCGGCGCCGGGGAACGCGCCGAAACCGAGCTGCGGGATGCCGAACTCCGCGGTGGCGGACGCGATGGCCAGCTCGCAGGTATTGACCAGGCTGAGGCCGCCGCCGAGGGCGTAGCCGTTGACGGCAGCGATGAAGACCGCCGGGTGCTGCCGGATCAGGTCTAGTACCTGGTAAAGCGGACCGCGAGGCGAGCCGGGCCGACCGGGCGCGGCCTCGGTCAGGTCGTTTCCCGCGGTGAACGCCCGTTGACCCGCGCCGGTCAACACGACGGCCCGGACCCGGGCGGGCAGCGCTGCTAGCGCTTCGTGCAGGTCGGCGAGCAGCTTACGGCTCATCGCGTTGAGCTTGGCCGGGCGGTTGAGTGTGATCACCGCGTAGCGGTCGGCTTGCTCCAGGATGACCAGACTGGCGGCGGCACTCGGCATGGCGGCTACTTCGCGACGTCGCCGAGCAGGCCGCGGGCGACCTCGCGGCGCAGGATCTCAGACGCGCCGTCCGCGACCCGGTAAATGCGGCTGTTGCGGTAGATCCATTCGATCGGCAGCTCCCGGCTGAAGCCCATGCCTCCGTACAGCTGCACCGCCCGGTCCGCGACCCGGGTGATCATCTCGGTGGCGTAGATCTTGGCCATCGCCGCCTCCCGGCGGATATCGGTGACGCCGGCGTCGAGCTTGGCCGCCGCCGCGTAGACCAGCTGCCGGGCGGCTTGAATCTCGATCTCGGTGTCCGCTATCCACCACTGCACGGCCTGCCGGCTCGCCAGCGGCTGTCCGAATGTGCTGCGCCGGAGCGCCTGGTCCACCATCAGCTCGAGCAGCCGGCGGGCCATGCCCACGCAGTGCGCGCCGATCTCCACCCGGCGCAAGCCCAGCCGGTTGGCCAGCAGTACGAAGGCCTGGCCGGGCTGGCCAAGCAGCTGACCGTCCGGGACCCAGCAGTCGTGCAGGAACAGCTGGAAGACCGGGATGTCGCCCATGTGGAACTGCGGCGGGCCGACGTCCAGGCCGGGAGTGGCCTGGTCGACCAGGAACGCCGAGATGCCGCCGCGGGCCCGCTTCTGCCGGTCGGTGACGGCGATGACGATGAAGAAATCGGCGATGTCGGCCGCGCCGATCCACAGCTTGGAGCCGTTCAGTAGCCAGCCGCCATCGGCCTGGGTCGCGGTGGTCCGGATCGCGGCCGCGTCGGAGCCGGCCTCCGGCTCGGTCAGCGCGAACGCCGATCGCTTCTCTCCCCGCGCGTACGGCAGCACGTACTTTTCCCGCTGCGCCTCGTCGCACGCGGCGATCATCATGTGCAGGCTCGGCGAGTCGGGCGGCAACACGAACGGCACGATCGAGCGGCGCAGTTCCTCCAGCGCGATGATCTTGAACGCGGCGCCGTAGCCGTGCCCGCCCAGCTCAGACGGCACGTCGATGCCGAAGAGGTCAAGCTCCCTGGTGCGGCTGATCAGGTGGGCGTGAGCATCGGGCGGGATGAGCGGCTCGGCGGTCGCGCCGTACCGGAGGCCACGCTCCATGACCGCTGGCTCCAGCGGGATGAGCTCGGTGTCGACGAACCGGCGGACCAGATCGCGCAGCATGGAGATCTCGTCGGCCATTCCCGCGGGCGGACCGGTGGTCACGACTCCGCTCCCATGCTGATGCCACGCTGGCCGAAGTACTCCGTCCGGAAGTCTTCGTTACCTGGCTCGACCCGCAGCTCGGCCTGGTTCTGGTGCTCCCATTCCAGTGAGTCCTCGGCGCTTGACCGGTAGGCGTGCTCAAGGCCGCTTTTGATCCGTACCAGCGCCGGCTCCGGCAGCGCCAGCACCTGCGATATGAGGCGGTCCGCCGCCTGGTCCAGGTCACCGGGCGGCACCGCGGCGTGGATCAGCCCGGCGGCCGCCGCCTGACCGCCGGTCAGCGGCTCGCCGAGGAGCACGAAGCGGTTGGCCGCTACCGGCCGCAGCAGCCGGGCCACGATGTGCATGCCCTCGGGTACCAGGCCCATCGCGACGAACGGGAACCGGAAGACCGCCGGCTCCTCGGCCAGGACAAAGTCGGCGAGCAGCGCGAGCGTGCAGCCGGCCCCGATGGCGTGTCCCTGGACCTTGGCCACGATCATCTTGGGGCAGGCGCGCACCGCGGTGACCAAACCCTCGAAGGCGGCCCACCCGGTGGCGAAGTCGGAGTTGGGGAACTTGGCGTCTCCCCCGGCGCAGAACGACTGGCCCGCGCCGGTCAGCAGCACCAGGCGTACCTGCGGATCGGCGCTCGCGGCCGTGACCGCGTCGGCCAGGCGGTGCATGAGCTCGGGGATCAGCGCGTTGCGCACCCGCGGCCGGTTCAGCGTGATCGTCATCACGCCGTCCCGCATCCCGGTGAGCAGCACGGCGTCTTCGGCGGTCACGCGAGGACCCCGGCCTGGCGGTAGCCGTCGATTTCCGCGCCGCTGAGCCCGAGATCGGTGCGGAGCACGTGATCGGTGTCCGCGCCGAGCAGCGGCGCCGGGCGGCGCAGCCCGCCTGGCGTCCGGGACAGCTTGAACGGCGGGGCGTCATACAGCGACCGGCCCATTTCCGGATGGTCGAGGTACTCCCAGTGGCGGGCGCGCAGTCCCGGATCGCGGTCGATCAGGTCCTGCGTGGTCTGCACGACGCCGGCGGCCACGCCGGCCGCCTGGCAGGCCGCCATGACGTCGTAGCGGTCCATCCCGCTGGTCCAGGTCTCCATTACAGCCTCCAGTTCGTCTTGGTGCGCTAGCCGCTGGCCGACGTCGGCGAACCGAGGGTCGTCCAGCCACTCGGGGTGCCCGGCCGCCTGGCACAGCGCGGCCCAGTCGGCCTGGCCGCGAACGCTGATCACGCACCACCGGTCCGGGCCGGCGCAGCGCAGCACGGCCCGCGGCGCGTGGTGCCCGTCCCGGTTACCCTGCCGCCGTGCGGCCTGCCCGGTGACGTTGTAGGCGAGCAGCGCCGCAGCGACGCCATTGACCGACGACTCGAACTGCGCCACCTCGATGTACTGCCCCTGGCCGGTGCGCCGCCGGTGGTACAGGGCGGCGATGACTGCGGTCGCGGTATGCAGCGGGTTCAGGATGTGGTCCGGGTAGTTCGTACCCGTGCCGACCGGCAGCCGGTCCGAGTCACCGGACAGCTCGTGCAGCCCGCACAGTGCGGCGATGGACGCCCCGAAGCCGCCGTAGCTGGTGCGCGGGCCCTCGGTGCCGTCGGCGGGCATGTCCACGTAGATGATGTCTGGCCGCAGGCTCGCCACGGCCCGGTAGTCCAGGCCCCATCGCGCCATGGCGCCGGGCCGGAAGTTGTTGATGACCACGTCGCTGCGGGCGATGAGCCGCCGGGCCAGGTCCCGGCCCTGCGGCGTCTTCATGTTGAGCGAGATGCTGGTCTTGCTGCTGTTGCGGTTGGCGAAATAGCCGCTCCGGTTGACGCCGGGGCGGCCACCGGCGAACGGCGGGGCCAGCCGGGTCAGGTCGGGCTTGGCCATCGACTCGATCTTGATCACGTCCGCGCCGTGATCGGCCAGCGGCTTGGTGGCGAACGGGCCCGCGCCCATCCAGGTGAAGTCGGTTACGCGGATCCCGGCCAGCGGCAGGTTCATCGTGCTGCCTCCTGCTCGAGTTCGTCACGGAGCTGCGCGGTGTGCTCACCGAGCAGCGGGGCGCGGTGGCTGATCCGCCACGGGGTCCGCTGCAGCCGATAGGGCGCCCCCGGGTACAGGAAGCTCGCGCCGAGCTCGGGGTGGTCGACGCGGACGAAGAAGTCGCGCGCCAGTAGCTGTTCATCGTGGGCCAGGTCGTCCAGGGTGCAGACCGGGCAGATGGTCACGCCCAGGGCCTGGCCGGAACGGTAGAGCTCGCGCTTGGTCTTGTCCCGGGTGAACCGGGAGAAGATCTCGTAGAACGTCCGCTCCGCGTCGGCGGTCCCGCGGAACTGACCGTCCAGCCAGCGCGGGTCGTTCAGGATTTCCGCCTCCGGCACGTCGGCCAGCCAGTTGGTCAGCGCGCGCCACGTCCCCTCGACCTGTCCGCCGACCAGGCCGATGGCCAGGAACACCAGCCCGTCCTGGCAGGGGTAAAGGCCGAAGCCCGCGCCCTGCTGATTGGCGCCGGTGCGCTGGCGCACCACGCCGTTCAGGTCGTACTGCTGCGCGGCGCTCTCCAGCGCGTGCGCGACCGCCTCCTGGATCGACACGTCGACGAGCTGACCGAGACCGGACTCGGCGGCCTCATAAGCGGCGATCATCGTGCCGACCGCGCCGAACAGCGACCCGGCCAGGTAGGACTGGTATCCGTACACCGCGGTGGGATGCTCGCCCGGATAGCCGGCCAGGTACATCAGCCCGCCCATGGCGAGCAGCACCAGGTCGTCGGCGGCGTAGTCGGCCAGCGCGCCGTCCAGCCCGAACGGGGTGATCATGGTCATGACCAGCCCGGGGTTGACCTCGGCGAGCCCCTGGTAGGTCAGACCGCAGCGGGCCAGCGCGGCCGGGGAACCCGAGGTGATGAGCACCTGGGCCGAGCGGACCAGGTCGTGCAGGAACCTCCGGCCGTCGCCGGTGTCCAGGTCAGCCACGACGCTGCGCTTGCTGGTGTTCATCCACCAGTGGAACAAGCTGGCCTCGGCGCCCGGCTGGCCGCGGTAGAACGGCGGTAGCCGCCGGACCGGGCTGCCGCCGGGCGGCTCGACGCAGATGACGTCCGCGCCCAGGTCGGCCAGCAGCTTGCCGGTGTAGACGCCCAGCTCGTCGGCGAGATCCAGGACGCGCAGGCCGGCCAGGGCTCCCTGGGTGGTCATGATCCCGGTCCCTGGCCCACGTTGCGCTCCCTGGCCACGAAGCGGCCGATGCCCTGCTCGGCCGCTTGCGTCTGGCGGCTGATCACGTGCCCGAGGTTCAGCCCGTAATCGATGGCACTGGCCCAGTCGAGGGTGCTGATGTCGCGCAGCGCCTTCTTGGCGTAGTCGAGCAGGACGGGGTCGAACGCCGCGATCCGCTGTGCGATTTCCTCCGCCCGGCTCAGCAGCGCCCCGCCCGGCACCACCTCGTTGACGATGCCCCAGCTCTGGGCGGTGCGCGCGTCGGCCCGCTCCCCGGTCAGGATCATCCAGGCGGCGTGCTTGGGCAGGACCCGGTGAATCGTGGCCGGCCCGGCCAGCCCGGGAAAGGCCCCGAACGTCACCTCCGGCATGCCGAAGCTCGCGTGCTCCGCGGCGATGGCCAGCTCGCTGTTGTGCGTCAGGGTCAGGCCGCCGCCGAGCGCCACGCCGTTCACCGCGGTGATGAAGATCGCCGGGTGCTTGCGCATCGCCTCCAGCGTCTCCCAGAACAGGTTGCCGTGGGCATACCGGCGGCCAGGCTGTTCCAGCTGCTGCCTGGCCTCGGCCAGGTCCATCCCGGCGCAGAACGCCCGGTCACCCGCGCCGGTCAAGATCACGACCGGGCAGTCGGCCTTGACCTGTTCGAACGCGTCGGCCAGGGCGTGGAGCAGCGCCTGGCTGAGCGCGTTGCGCTTGTCGGGCCGGTTGAGGGTCAGGACCGCGTACCCGCCCCGGCGCTCGATGATCACGAGCTCGGCCGCGGTCACCGGGCGATCCTGAACTTGGGCAGCGTGATCTCGTCGGTGACCTGGTCGAAGGTGACCTCGACGGGCAGGTCGCAGCGGAGGTCTTCGGGGGCGGCGCCGACGATGGTGCTGGCCATCAGGGGCCCCTCGGCCAGCTCGATCAAGGCGGTCAGGTAAGGCACCTCGCTGGCGAACCCGGGGAAGTAGGCCCGGTGGAAGACGTTCCAGGACCAGACCCGGCCGCGCCCGGAGGCCGGGGTCCAGGCGACGCGGCGCGACAGGCAGCCGGGACAGTTGCCAGAGGGCGGGAACCAGGTCCGGCCGCAGTCCTCGCACCGCGGCAGCAGGATCTTGCCTGCCCGGCAGCCCTCCCAGTAGGCCTGGTTGGACCGGTCGATGACCGGCAGCGGCTTGTCGTACATGACCTTCCTAGTCCGTGCGCAGGATGTGTGAGGTGATGATGGGCGCGGCGCAGATGTACTGAGCGATCCGTGCGTCCTTGACCTGGCGCTCGCCAGACTCGCCGCGCAGCTGGCGGACGGCCTCGGCGTGCAGCGCCCAGCCCTGCATATAGCTCTCGGCGGTGTGCCCGCCGCTGGTGTTGACGGGCAGTTCCCCGCCCAGCTCGATGCGGCCGTCCGCGGCCCACCGCCACGACTCGCCGCGCGGGGCGAAGCCGAAGCCTTCCAGCGACCACAGGACTACCGGGGTGAAGTTGTCGTAGATCTCGGCTACATCGATGTCGGCCGGGCCCAGGCCCGCCGCGGTGTAGACCCGGCGGGCGACCTCGGAGCACGCGCTGTAGAAGAAGTCGTGGCCTGCGTACTCCTGGTGCAGGTCGGTGGCCTGGGCCGTGGCCGTGATGTAGACGGGCGGCTTGGCCAGGCTCCGGGCGCGCTCGGCCGAGGTGAGGATCAGCGCGACGCCGCCGTCGTTGATCAGGCAGTAGTCGAGCAGCCGCAGCGGCTCGGTGATGAACGGGCTGTTCAGGTAGTCCTCACGGGTGATCGGCTTGCGCAGCACCGCGTCCGGGTTGAGCGCGCCGTTTCTGCGGTTGTTGACGGCCACCGGGGCGAGCGCGCCGTCGGGCGCGCCGTACAGGTGCTGGTACCGGCGCCAGGCCAGGCCGACGGCCGCACCGGGTGAGGTAATGCCGTAGACGTTGTCGTACTGCGCCTCCTCGCCGACATCCTCGCCGCCGTACTTCATGGCCGCCGACCGGCCGTCGTTGCCGTACAAGAGCGCGACGGTCTCGGCCATGCCCGAGGCGATCAGCAGCATCGCCCACTGCACGGCCACGCCGCTGGACCGGCCGCCGCCCTCGAGCTGGTTGACGAACCTCAGGTTGTTCAGGCCGAGCCGGACGGCCGTCCGGCCGTAGTGCGGCACGCGTGAGGTGATGAGCCCGTCAACCTCATCCTTGCGCAGGCCCGCGTCGGCGAGGGCCGCGCGGAACGCGTCGATGGCCAGGTCCGTCGCCGTACGCCCAGGATCGGCGTTCCGGTAGAGCTGCCCGAACGGCGTGGTGCCCACGCCCACGATGGCGACCTTATCCCTGAGCTCAGGCAGCACGTGATCTCTCCCTGCTAATCTGCTGGCAGTTACGCTAGTAACTATTATGATAGATGTCAAGGAAATTGGATCCAACATAACCGGCACAGCAGTTCCGCCGAGTCGATTCGGGGCATGATCTACTAGTAGGAACGACCACTCTTCTGCCTAGTGAGAGATATTGGATACAGTTCTACAGGCTGCGGTGCCCATCGTCCTGCCGATTGAGCCGGCCGACGACTCCGACGTCCGGCGCGTGCACGACCGGCTGAGGTCGGCGATCCTGATCGGCGAGCTCCGGCCCGACGAGCCGATTTCCCAGGTGCGGCTGGCGCGCACCTACGGCGTGAGCCGGACCCCGCTGCGTGAGGCGCTGCGCCTGCTCGAGCGCGAGGGATTGATCCTGGCCGAACGGCACCGCAGCGCCCGGGTCGCCCCGCTGGGCGTCGGCGACCTGGAGCAGATCTACGCGCTGCGCATCACGCTTGAGTGTTTCGGCATCCAGTTGTCGGCCCGCGTCCTGCAGGCCGCCGAGCTCGCCGCGGCGCGCGGCGAACTGGACGCGATGAGCGCGAGCGCCGCTGCGGACGACCTCGACGCCTACGAGCTGCACCACCGGGCGTTCCACCTCGGGCTCGTGCAGCACGGCGGCCTGTGGCTGACCACGGCCGTGGCCCAGCTCCGCGACTACTCGCAGCGGTATCGCCGGGTGTACATGAAGGGCTTCCGGCCCTATCACACCGCGGCCGAGCACGCGCCGATTCTGGACGCCGTCGCCGCGCCGGACGGGCCGGCCTCAAGCCGGCTGCTCGCCGACCACCTGGCCCGGACCGCGCTGACGCTGATGGCGGCCGAAGATCCGGCCTACGACCCGGTCGCCGTGCGGACCGCCCTGCGCATCGCGCACGGCGGTGCCGCCGACACGAAACCGGCTAACACGAAAAACCGCTGACACGTATAAGGAGCACGGCATGGAGTATCGGGCGCTCGGCGGCACCGGCGTACAGGTCAGCCGGCTGTGCCTTGGCGCGATGATGTTCGGCGCGTGGGGCAACAAGGATCCGGAGCTGAGCGTGCGGATGATCCACCAGGCGCTGGACAGCGGGATTAACATCATCGACACCGCGGACCTGTACGCGAACGGGCAGAGCGAGGAGATCGTGGGCCAGGCACTGGCCGGCGGCCGCCGCGACGACGTGATCATCGCGACGAAGTTCTACTACCCGATGGGCGAGGACCGCAACGCCGGCGGCACCTCGCGGCGGTGGATTTACCGCGCGGTCGAAGGCTCGCTGCGGCGGCTGAGGACCGACTGGATCGACCTGTACCAGATGCACCGCTGGGTGCCGGAGGTCGACCACGAGGAGACCCTCGGCGCCCTCGACGACCTGATCCGCCAGGGGAAGGTCAGGTACATCGGCTCGTCGACGCTGCCCGCCGACCAGATCGTCGAGGCCCAGTGGGTGGCCAGCGACCGCCGGCTGCACCGATACGTCTGCGAGCAGCCGCCGTACTCCCTGCTGGTGCGCGGGATCGAGGCCGACGTGCTGCCGACCTGCTCCCGGCACCGGATGGGGACCATCGTGTGGAGCCCGCTGGCGGCTGGCTGGCTGTCGGGAAAGTGGCGCAAAGACGCCGACGGCCTGCGGTCACGCCGGCTGAGCTGGCTGCCGGCCAGGTTCGACCTGTCCCTGCCGGCCAACCAGGCCAAGCTCGCGGCGGCCGATGCGTTCGCCGTGCTGGCCGAGCAGCTCGGGATCTCGCTGATCCACCTGGCCCTGGCCTTCGTCCTCAACCACCCCGCGGTCACCTCGGCGATCATCGGGCCGCGGACCATGGAGCACCTGGAGTCCCAGCTCGGCGCCGCGGACCTCAGGCTCGACGCGGCTACGCTCGACCGAATCGACCAGATCGTCGCGCCCGGCGGCAACGTCAACCCGGTCGACGCGGGCTGGGACAACAAGGCCCTGGAGCCTGCCGCCCTGCGCGGCGGCTAGCGCACCGCGCGCCCGCCGATCCGGTCATCCCGCCTGCGGCGCCTCGGCGTCGGCCCAGACCAGGACCGCGTCGAGGATCTCGACCCGGTCCCCGGCCACGTACAGCGGGTTGATCTCCATCGACCGCAGCGACGGTCCCTGCGCAGACGCCAGGCGGCCGAAGCGGGCCAGGGTCGCGCTCACCAGGCCGAGGTCAGCGGCGGCCAGGCCGCGGAACCCGCACAGCAGGGGGTAGCCACGAAGCTCGGCGAGCATCCGCCCGGCCTCGCGTTCGGTGACGGGCAGCGTGCGGACGCTGCGGTCCCGCAGGGCCTCGGCCTGGGTGCCGCCCAGCCCGACGGCCAGCGCGGGACCCCACTGCGGATCGCGCACCACGCCGGCGATCAGCTCGACGCCACCCTCCCGCATGGCCGCGACGACCACCCCGCGGACCTCGGCTCCGCTGGCATGTGCGGCGCGGGTGACCCGCTCGAACGCGTCGAGCACCTCGGCACCCGTGCGCAGGCCGAGGGCGACGCCGCCGAGTTCGGACTTGTGGATGACGCCGTCCGCGGCGACTTTGACGGCCACCGGGAAGCCGATCTGCTCGGCCGCCGCCACGGCCTGGGCGCCGTCCGCGACCAGCCGCCACGGGACCACCGGGAGGCCGTGCTCCTGCAGGAACGTCAGGGCGCGGGCCTCGGGCCACACGCCGACGGCGTCCGGCGGCGCCTGCGGCGGGCCGGCGGCCAGGTCCCCAGGCCGGTCCTCGCGCAGCCATCCGGACCACCACATGGCGTGCGAGATGGCCTGCAGCCCGTACTCCACGCCGGGTACGGTGTGCGGTACGCCAGCCGCCTCGAGCAGGGCGTGCTGGCGCGGGTCGATGGTGCCCACCATGTTGAGCAGCAGCACCCCGCGGCGGCCGACGCCGCGCAGCCCCTCGGCGATCCATCGGTAGTATTCCGAGACCGGTCCCGGCCGGGACGGCGCGAACGGCAGGCCACTGTAGGCCAGCAGCGCCACGCCGGGATCGCGCCCGATGGCCAGCAGCGGCTCGATCTGGCGGTCCTGGTTCATCGACGCGCCACCGGTCAGGTCGAACGGATTCTGCACGGTCGCGAACTGAGCCATGTGCGCCCTGATGTGCGCCTTGGTGGAGTCGGCGAACTCGGGCATCGGGATGCCGAGCGCGGCGGCCCGGTCGGCCACCACATCGTTGATTCCGCCGCTCATCCCGGCCAGCCCGAGGCCGCCCTCCGGGAGCGGGCCGGTGTGCGCCAGGAGCCCGGCGGTGAAGATCAGCTCCTCCAGCGAGCTGACCCGGATCACGCCGGCCGCGGCCATGGCCCGGTCGATGACGTCATCGTTGCCCACCAGCGCGCCGGTGTGGGTCAGGGCCAGCCGGGCGGCCAGCTCGCTGGCACCGACCTTGAGGATGACGATGGGCTTGGCCAGTTCCGCGGTGCGGGCCGCGATCTCCCGGAAGAACCCCGGATCCCTGATCGACTCGGCGAAGACGGCGAGGACCCGGACCCGTTCGTCCTCGACCAGGCAGTCCATGAAGTCGAGCAGGTCGAGGTTGACCTCGTTGCCGGTGCCGATCATGTGGCTGATGCCGATGGCGTGTTTGGCGGCGAAGTCGGCCATGGTCAGCGTCACGCTGCCGCTCTGACCCAGCAGCGCGACCGGTCCGGTCAGCACCGGGTCGGGCGCGAAAGCGGTCCAGCCGGGGGCACGGTCCACCAGGTTGGCGAAGCCGTGTCCGTTCGGGCCGACGATGGCCATGTCCAGGTCGCGGGCCAGCTCGGCCAGCTGACGCTGTGCCGTCTGCCCGTCCTGGCCCGCCTCGGCGAATCCCGACCCCAGCAGCACGGCGGCGTGAATACCTGCGTCGGCCGCGTCCTTGAGCGCGTCGGCGGTCGCCTCGTTGGAGACCAGCAGGATGGCCAGGTCAACCGGCTCGCCGATGTCCGTACAGGAGGTGACCGTGCTCCGGCCGTGCGCGCTGGCGCCTCGGCGGTTGACCAGGTGCAGCCGGCCCTCGTAGCCGAACTGGGCGAAGGCGCCGAAGGTCATGACCGACCATTCCGACCGGTCGCTGGCGCCGACCAGGACCACGCTGCGCGGCGTGAGCAGCGCCCGGACCCGCTCGCGGCCCAGTCGCGGCACCGGCGGATCCTGGCTGAACAGCCGGGACGCCGTCATGCCTGGGCAGGGCGGAAGCCGGGAATCGCGACCTCAGGCGTGAGCTGCTCGGTGACCACGGTGAGCGGCATCCCGATGTGCACCTGATCAGGGCCGATCCCGGCCAGATCGGTGGTGAACCGCACGCCCTCCTCGGTCTCGACCGTGGCCAGCACGTAGGGCGAGACGAAGCCGGGGAAATCGCCGTGCATGACGGCGTAAGAGTAGACGCTGGCCCGTCCGCTGGCCCGGCGCCACTGCACCGAGTCCGACCAGCATTCCACGCAGCGCGGCTTGACCGGCCACATCCACGCCCCGCACGCCGCGCAGGCCTGCAGCATCAGCTCGCCGCGCCCGGCTCCGTCGAAGAACGGCGCGCTCGCGTCGTCCGGCAGCGGAACCTGCCGCCCGTTCGGATTAATCGTCATGAACCGGCCTGCCTGCTCTTGCTGAGGATCGTGGTGGAGTGAAAGTTGAGAATGCCGCCCTGGGTGCTGACCAGGCACAGGTCGTTCTTGGGCACCTGCCGCTGGCCCGCCTGGCCCCGCATCTGGATGACCGCCTCGGACATGGGCGTGAAGCCCCACATGTAGTAGCTCGACAGCTGCCCGCCGCCGGTATTGGTAGGCAGCGATCCGCCCGGCGCGAGCTTGCCGTCGCTGACGAAGCCGCCGCCCTCGCCCTTGGCACAGAAGCCATAGTCCTCGAGCGTGACCAGGACCGTGTAGGTGTAGCAGTCATAGAGCTCGAGGAAGTCGATGTCGGTGAGCGCGACGCCGGCGCTGCGCAGGGCGAGCGGGCCGGACAGGGCCGCGCCGGTGTGCACGCCCGGGTCGCGACCGCGTCGCTGGTTGTCCCCCGGGTGGCCCTGGCCGTAGCCCGCCACGTAGACCGGCGGCTGCCGCATGTCGGCCGCGCGCTCGCTCGAGGTGATCACCAGGGCGACCGCGCCGTTCGAGACCAGGCAGCAGTCGAACAGGTGCAGCGGCTCGACCACCCAGCGGGAGGCGTGGTACTCCTCCAGCGTCAGCGGCTTGGTTATCTGGGCCTTCGGGTTCATCAGCGCCCACTGGCGCTGGCCGACGGCGATGGTCCCGAAGTGATCACTGGTCGTTCCGAACAGGTGCATGTGCCGGCGGGCGGCCAGCGCGTAGGAGGGGTTGGCGCCGAACTCGCCCCAGGCCAGCCGCAGGCCGGACATCCCGGTCATCGGCCAGAAGTCCAGCATGTTGTACGCCGCCCCCGACCCGACGCCTCGCCTGAGCGGAACGTCGGCGAACAGCAGCACGACCGCGCTGGCCAGCTCGTGCTCGATCGCCATCGTGGCGTACTGGACCAGCTGCCCGGCGGTGGAACCCGCGGCGGTCATCGCGCTGCACAGCGTGAGATCCTCCAGGCCCAGCATCATCTGCAAGGTCGGCTGGCTGTCCGGCCACAGGTTGCCGTTGACCAGCAGTCCGTCGATGTCGCTCTTGCTCAGGCCTGCGTCGGCGACGGCCTGGGTGACCGCATCGGCGGCGAAGTCCGCGCCGGAGCGGTCGTAGATCTTGCCCATGTCGGTGATACCGAGGCCGACGATCGCGGCGGTCGCTGTCATCACGCGCTCCTTCGCCAGGTACGGCCGGGCGTTCCGGCGCCGGCCATCAGGTTGCCCACCGCGGTTCCCGCCGCTCCACGAACGCCCGGGTGCCCTCGCTGGCGTCGGGCGACGCCAGCAGCTCAGCTACCAGGTCCGCCTGGGTGGCCAGCGCCTCATCGGCCGCCAGGTGCAGATACGACAGGGCCTGGCGCTTGGACAGCCGGACCGCCGCCGGCGAGCACCGCAGGATGTCCTGCGCCCAGCCCTGCGCGCAGGCCGCTAGCTCCTCGCCAGGCACCACCTCGTTCACCAGGCCGTGCCGTTCGGCCTGCGCGGCGGTCATGGGCCGTCCGGTCAGGATCAGCCCCATGGCCAGCTTGAGCGGCAGCTGGCGGGGCAGCCGGACCAGGCCGCCCGACGCGGCGACGACGCCGTGGCGGGGTTCGGGCAGGCCGAACTGCGCGTGGCTGCTGGCGACGACGATGTCGCAGGCCAGCGCGAGTTCGGTGCCGCCGCCCAGGGCCAGGCCATTGACCGCCGCGATGATCGGCTTCCAGCAGGCGAAATCCTCGGTGATCCCGCCGAACGGCGGGAGGTCGGCCGGCCGGTCGCCGGCGGCGAACATCCCGGCCGCGTCGCGCAGGTCGGCGCCCGCGCAGAAGGCCTGAGAGCCAGCCCCGGTCAAGATGGCGACCCGCAGGTCGTCGTCGGCCCGGAAGTCATTGAAGGCGTCCCGCAGTTCCGCGCTGGCCCGCGGGTTGAGCGCGTTGCGGACCTCCGGCCGGTTGATCGTCACGTGCGCGACCCGGTGGGCTTTGGCGTAGATGACGTGTTCGTATTCCATCAGCGCGGCCGCCGGGGAGCTGTCCTGGCCGCGCTGGCGCGGCCCGTCCCGCTCGCGTCGTCGGCAGCGAAAATCATGCTTATCATTAGATACGTTATCCGCGAATACGTCAACGTGCGGGCAGGCTGGGGTCAGGGCGTCAGGTGTTGTGGGTGACGCCGAGCTTGACGTGGGCGCCGCCGTCGACCGGCAGGTTGACGCCGGTCACGTACCGCGCGGCCGGGGACGAGAGCCACAGCACGGCCTCGGCGATGTCCGCGGGCTGGACCAGCGAGATCGGCAGCATGTGCATGCCGCGCAGGCCCTGGAGCATGGCCTCCCGCGACTCGTCCCCGTCGCGGCGCAGCAGGCCCCGATACCACTCGTTGTCGATCATCGGCGTGTCTACGCCGGTGGGGCAGACCGCGTTGGAGCGGATCCAGGCGGGTCCGTACTCGGCCGCCACCGCGCGCATCAGCCCGGTGATCCCGTGCTTGGCCGTGACGTAGTGGGAGAAGTTGGCCACCCCGCCGAGCGCGGAGGTGGACGACACAAACGTGATCGCGCCGGAACCACGGTCGAGCAGGGCGGGAACGGCGGCCCGCACCGTATTCCAGGCGCCGGTCAGGTTGACCGCGAGCATCTCCGCCCACAGCTCGGGCGGCATCTGGTGGGTGGGCATCCCGCCGGAAAAGATGCCGGCGCTGGCGACGACGATGTCCAGGCCGCCGAAGGCGCCCACGGCCGCGTCGACCGCCGCGGTCAGCTCGTCGGGGTTCCGGACGTCGGCCACCGCGGTCAGGCAGGACACGCCGGCGTCCCGGACCGCGGCCTGAACGGAGGCCAGGTCGCTGGGGCTGGACCCTGAGTACGGGACGGTGTCGACCGGCCGGGCGATGTCGGCGATGGCGACGTCGGCGCCCGCCCGGGCCAGCGCCAGCGCGATGGCACGCCCGTTGCCGCGGGCCCCTCCGGTGACGAAGGCGGCCTGTCCCGTCAGTGGCCTGGCGTTCATGTCAGCTCCCTCGTGCGGCCGTCGGCTACGTCGCGAAAAGGCCGGCCGGATCGGCCAGGCGGCCCGCGAGATCCTGCAGGAACAGGGCGGCCGGGACGCCGTCGACGGCCCGGTGGTCGACGGTCAGGCTGAGCGTCATGACCTGGCGCCAGTCCAGCTGGCCGTCCCGGCGGCTCGGGTGCTCGGCGATGCGCCCGACGCCGAGGATGGCGACCTGCGGCGAGTTCAGGATCGGGGTGAACGTGTCGATGCCGTAGCCGCCCAGGCTGGTGATCGTGAACGTACCGCCGTCCAGTTCGTCCGGCGAACACCTGCCCGCCGTGGCCCGGGCGATCAGGTCCTTCGTCGCCTGGGCGATCTGGGTGAGGGTCAGCGCGTCGGCGTTCGGCAGCACCGGGACGAGCAGGCCGTCGGGGACCGCGACGGCGATCCCGATGTGCACGCACCGGTACCGGCGGATCTCGGTGCCGGTCATGACCGCGTTCAGGCCGGGATGCTGGGCTAGGGCCAGGGCGCAGGCGCGCACCAGCAGGTCGGTGTGGGAGACGCCGTCAGCCGATGACCGAAGCCGGGCCAGCTCGGTGACGTCGGCCTGCGTGGTCATCGTCAGCTGCGCGGTCGACTGCAGGCTGTGGTGCATGCGTTCGGCGATGGTGCGGCGCATCCCCGACAGCGGGCTCGCGACGTACTCCGGCGGGCCGGCGCTCTCGGTTTCCTGGCCGGCTTGCGCCTGGACGTCGGCGACCACGATCCGGCCGCCGGGCCCGGAGCCGGCGACGGTGTTCAGGTCGAGGCCCAGCTGGGCCGCTAGGCGGCGGGCGGCGGGCTCGACCTGCCGGCGCTCGCCGGGGGCTGGCTTGGCCGACGTGGCGCGCGGGTCGGGGGCGGCGTTGGGGGCCAGCTTGGCCGCTGGCTCGGCGATGACCGCGAGCAGGCCGCGGACCGGGACGACCGCACCCGCCTCGGCGGCGATCTCGGCCAGGATCCCGGAGCAGGGCGCCTCGACCTCGATCGTGGTCTTGGCCGCTTCTACCTCGGCCAGCAGGTCGCCGCGCTCGACCGCGTCGCCGACCTGCTTGTACCAGGCCATGACCTCACCCTCGGTCATGGCCATGCCGGCCTGGGCCAGCCTGATCTCTGTGCCCACCGGGCTCTACTCCATGACCTTGCGTACGGCCGCGACGATGCGGTCCGCGGTCGGGTAGAGCCCCTCCTCGAGGGGCGGGCTGAACGGGATGTGCGTGGCGGGCGTCGTCACGCGCACGATCGGAGCGCGCAGGTCCCAGAAAGCTTCCTCGGCGATAATCGCCGATATCTCGCTGGCCACGCTGAGGGTGCGGTGCGACGGATCGGCCAAGACCACCCGGCCGGTCTTGGCCACCGAGGCAAGGATGGTGTCGACGTCCAGCGGCACGAGCGACCGGGGGTCGATGACCTCGACCGATACGCCGTCGTCGGCGAGCCGGTCCGCGGCCGAGATCGCCGCGGCCACCGCGCCGGCGATGCCGATGACCGTCACGTCCGAGCCCGTCCGGCGCACCGCGGCGCGGCCGAGCGGAAGCAGGTGATCACCGTCGGGTATCTCCTCGGTCATGGTCCACAGATTGCAGTCGTCGAAGACGATCACCGGGTCGTCTTCCCTGATCGCGGTCTTCAGCAGGCCCTTGACGTCGCCTGGGGTGGTCGGGGCCACGATCTTCAGGCCGGGCACGGTCATGAACGTGGCCATCGGCCGGTCACTGTGCTGGGCGGCGTTGGCGTTGGCGTAGAACATGGCCGCGCGGATCGTGACCGGCATCCGCGCCTGGCCGCCATATATATAGGTGGACTTGGCGATCACGCTGACGATCTGGTCCATCGCGCAGTACATGAACGGCGCGATGAGCATGTCGACCACCGGGCGCATGCCGACCATCGCGGCGCCCGCGGCGGCACCGACGAAGCCCGCCTCGCTGATCGGCGTGTTGCGCACCCGCTCGGCGCCGAATCGGTCCCGCAGGCCGGCCGACGAGCCGAGGATGTTCCAGCCGACGTCCTCGCCCATCAGGAAGACCCGCTGATCCCGCTCCATCTCCTCGTAGAAGGCGTCGTGGATTCCCTGGAGGTAGGTGATTTCCTTGGGCATTCCTGGCCTCTCGCAGATCCGGCTTCAGCGGCCGAGGGGAATAGGGTTGGTGAACAGGTGGGTGTAGGCCTCGGCCGGGGACGGGTACTCGCTGGCCTCGGCGAACGCCACGGCGTCCGTGACCTCGGCCTGGACCTCGGCCAGCAGCTCCTCGGCACCGACGGCGGCCAGCGTCCCCTCGGCGGCCAGGGCGGTGCGGAAACCCTCGATCGGGTCACGGGCCCGCCAGGAGTCGATCTCCTCCTGGGTCCGGTAGTTCTCCACCGGCAGGCCGAACGCGTGGTTGTCGTAGCGGTAGGTCTTGGTCTCAACCAGCGTCGCGCCGCCGCCGCGGCGGGCCCGCTCGACCGCCTGGGCCACGACCTCGTAGACGGCGAGCACGTCCTGGCCGTCCACGACCACGCCCGGCAGGTCGTAGGCTGCCGCGCGGCTGGCGATATCGGTGACCGAGACGACGTCGCGGACCGAGCTGAGCTCGCCGTAGGCGTTGTTCTCGCACACGTAGATGACCGGCAGCGACCAGATCGCGGCCAGGTTGAGGCTCTCGTGGAAGGTGCCCTCGTTCGAGGCGCCGTCACCGAAGAAACATAGCGCCACCCGGTCGAGCCCCTGCATCTTCGCGCCGAGGGCGGCGCCGGTGGCCACCGGCAGTCCGGACCCTACGATGCTGGTCTCCCCGAGGCTGCCCACACTGAAGTCCGACAGGTGCATTGAGCCGCCCTTGCCCGAGTTGACGCCGGTGGCCTTGCCGAGCAGTTCGGCGAACAGGCCGCGCAGGCCGGCGCCCTTGCCGATCGGATGACCGTGCGACCGGTGCGTGCCGACCATGTAGTCATCGTCACGCAGCGCCATGCACGACCCGACAATCGAGGCTTCCTGGCCGATCGAGGTGTGCAGTGCGCCGGCGATCCGGCCGCTGGCCGCGTGCTCGGTGGCGGCCTGCTCGAACATCCGGATCCGCAGCATCCGCTTGAGCATCTCGATCTTGCGGGCGTCGTCGAGCGTCACCATTACCTCCCTAGGCACAATCTATTCGTATCATAAGAATAAATTAGCTGGCAATGCGTCCGCGCGATCATCGAGGCTGGGTGACCGGGCCGGGGACGCGGCCACCGTCGATCCGCCCGATGACCCGTCCGCCGGCCAGCACGGCCGGGCGGTCGTGGGCGGGCAGCAGGAACCGGGCCCGCGACAGCGCGCGGACCAGGGCGGCGGTCTCCTGCCGATCGGAGACGGTGAACTGCTGGCTCAGCGACGGCTCGAATGCGTCGAGCTTCCCGCGCCGTCCGATCAGCGAGGCGTCGACGTTGTAGACGAGGTCACCGCAGATGACGGCGTCGCCCTCGGCCGTGGCCACGCGGACCGACATGGACCCCTCGGTGTGGCCGCCGGTGGCCTCGCAGGTGATTCCGGGCCAGACCTCGACCGGCCCGGTGAGCTCGAGGTCCAGCAGGGCTAGGGCGCCTGGCGTATAGATCCGGTCGAAGATGTGCTGCATGTCGACGGCCGGGTAGACCTCGCCGAGGCCACCGAAGGCGTGCCCGTGCGAGCCCGCGATGGCCACCTCCACCTCCCGTCGCATCAGGATGACGGGCGTCGACGGCGGGAACAGGTAGAGCTGGCCGGCGTGATCGATGTGCAGGTGAGTGATCAGCACCGCGCCGATGTCGCCGACGCCGAGTCCGAACCTGGCCAGCTGGTGCTCCAGGCTCTGGTCCTCCCGGCGGGGGGCCGCCTCAAAGCCGCTGGCCGCCATCGTGTCGTTGTCGCGGAACCCCGTGTCGACCAGCACGGGCCTGCCGCCGGGGCGGCGGATCAGGAAGGCCTGGACCCAGGTCGGGACCACGGTCGCCGCGCCACCGCGGGCCAGCATGCTCTGCGGCGCCTGCGAGCGCCCGAGGTCGAGGAGGTCGATGGTGGCGCTGATGTCGGTTACCTGCCTTCCACTCGCGCGGGCCGGCCCGCGGACACCCAGCTGTGGTCGAGCGCGCCGACGTCATTGCAGCCGAGCAGCACCATGGTCTGGTCGATCTCGGCCCGCAGGATCTCCAGCACGTGCCGGACGCCCGCCTGACCCGCGACGGCCAGGCCGTAGAGATACGGCCGTCCGATCAGCACGGCCCGGGCGCCGAGGGCGAGCGCCTTGATCACGTCCGTGCCGCGGCGCACGCCGCTGTCCAGGTAGACCTCGCCGCGCCCGGCCATGGCCTCGACCACCTCGGGCAGGATGTCGATGCTGGCCGGGACGCCGTCGAGCTGGCGCCCGCCGTGGTTGGAGACCACCAGCCCGTCGACGCCCAGCTCGCACAGCAGGTCACACTCGTCCGCGCGCTGCACGCCCTTGACGACCAGCGGCCGCGGCCACACGTCGCGGATGAACGCGATCTCATCGGCCGTGACGGCGCGCGCGGTGGCGGCCGTGACGGCGCGCGCGGTGGCGGCGATAGCGGCGCCCGCGTCCCTGACGGACAGGGGCCGCGGCGAGTGCGTCCCGAAGCCCTGCCCGCCGCGGCCGACGCCGCCGAGCAGGAAGCTGGCCGTCCACCGGGGCTTGACCGCGCCCTCCAGAACCCGTCGCGGCGTGATCCGGAACGGGACCGTCAGCCGGTTCTTCAGGTCTCGTTCGCGCAGCCCCTGGGTAGCCCCGTCTATCGTCACGCACAGCGCGGCGTAGCCGGCCGCCTCGGCCCGGGCGATGAGCGCGCGGCACGCACCGCGGTCGGTCGGCGGGTAGAGCTGGAACCAGTTGGGACCCGCGCTGGCTTCGGCGATGGCCTCGAGTGAGTAGCTGGTGATGGTGCTGACGGCGTAGAGGGTAGCCGCGTCGGCAGCCGCGCGGGCGACCGCGAGCTCGGCGTCGCGGTGAGCCATCCGCGCGTAGCCGGTTGGGTCCAGCATGACCGGCATCGAGATGGGCTGCCCGAGCACGGTCGTGGCCAGGCGACGCGAGGACACGTCGGCCAGCGCCCGGGGCCGCAGGCCGATCCGCGCGAAGGCGGCGCGGTTGGCCGCGAGGGTGATCTCGTCGCCGGCGCCACCCGCGATGACGTCATAGATCGTCCGGGGCAGCCGCCGGCGCGCGGCGCGCGCGTAGTCATCGAGGCTCACCAGCATCAGGCATCTCCCGCCGACTCGTCCACAATGCGATGCTCGATCGCCCCGAGCCCGTCGATCTCGATCCGGACGACATCACCGGGAACGAGCAGCCGGGGCGGATCGAAGAGCAGGCCGACGCCCGCCGGGGTCCCGGTGAGCACCAGGTCACCCGGCTGGACCCGGATCGTCTGGCTCAGCGCGTCGAGGATCTCGCCGGCCCGGAAGATGATCTCGGCGGTGCTGGCCTCCTGCCGCAGCTCACCGTTCACCAAGGTGCGCAGCATGAGCGCGTAGGGATCGGCGACCTCGTCCGCGGTGGTCACCCAGGGCCCCCACGGGCAGAACGTGTCCCCTGCTTTCTGGCGGACCAGGGTGGGCTCGCGGAAATCCCGGGCCGACACGTCGTTGGCGACGGCGTAGCCGATCACCGAGCGGCCCGGCCCGGCGATGAACGCCAGCTCCCCCTCGTAGTCCAGCTGCCGGACTCCGGCCGGGCGGACGACCGGCCCACCGGGTGCGGTGACGCTGGCCGGCCCCTTAAGGAAGATCATCGGAACGCCCGGTGGCTCGTGCCCGCCCTCGGCCGCGTGCCGCGCGTAGTTGAGCCCCACCCCGGCCACCAGCCGGGGCACGTACGGCGCCAGCAGGGTGATCTCGGCGAGGGCGAAGCGCCTCCCCTCGGCGGCCGGCCCTTCGGCGGCCGGCCGGCCGGTGAGGCCCAGCAGGTCCGGCACGGACCGCCCGCCGGGGAGGGCGATCACCTCCTCGCCGCGCACCTCGCCGGCCAGGACCGCCCCGTCGCTGGTCACGAAAGTCGCTAGGCGCATCGGAGACGCCCCCGCTCAGAAGATCGCGACGGGATTGACCGGGCTGGACGTGACCCCCACCAGCCGCCAGGGCAGCATCGCGAACATGAAGTCCCAGCGACCCTTCTCCCGGCAGGTCCGCGCGAGCGCCTCCAGTTCCATGTTGTCCACCATCCACAGGCCCATGGCGACCAGCGCCACGCAGTGCACCGGTATGTTCAGGTCCTTGGCGGCGAAGCCAGACGGGAACACGTCGTTGATGTTGTCGGACGAGATCAGGGCGATGTCGCGCTCGCGGAGCCAGGGCATGCAGGCGGCGCTGAAGCCGGGATGGTGCAGTTCGGGGTGCGGGCCCTGGGACCGGATCCGGCCGAAGTTGCCGGTGTAGAGCAGCAGCGCGTCCCCCGCGGCCACCCGTACGCCCTGCCGCTCCTCGGCGGCCTCCAGGTCCTCGGGGTAGACGGCCTCTCCGGGTTCCAGCCACGGCCGGCCGGAGACGGCCGGTATGTCCAGCAGGACGCCGCGGCTGATGATGCCCTCGCTCGCCTGGTGGACCGACAGGTGAGCCGCCCCGTCGATGGTGGTGTTCGCGCTGGCCGGAAAGCCGTTGTAGTTGTGGTCCTGCCAGGAGATGTGGGCCAGGCCGTCCAGGTGGGTGTTGGACCCGTGCGCGATCATCCCCACGAATTCGCGGATCCCGCCGTACCGAGGCTCGCCGTCGGCTTCGGTCATGTGATGGCGGGCCTTGAGGTCGGCGGCGTCGTGGATCTCCATGTACCGGAGCAGCACGGTGCCGCGCTCGAGGGGATCGGGGTGGGCCGGGTCCATGTCATTCGACAGGGAGACCACGGTTCCCTCCGTGGCCACGCGGGCGGCGGCGGCCCGCGTCGCGGGCGTGATCAGGTTGAGGGTGCCGAGCTTGTCGTCGCTACCCCAGCGCCCCCAGTTGGAGAGCGTGTCGAAGTAGGCGAGGTATTCGTCCTCGGATGGGAGCTTGCGCACTGCGGTGTTCCTTTCGCCTCAACTCGGTACCTCGACGCGCGCCAGCCCGGACACAGGCACCCGGCCGCCCGGCTGGCGGATGGCGACCGATACGGTGACCTCGGTCCAGGCCGGATCGCCGGCCGCCGGCCGGACCTCGACCACCGAGCCGCTCGTGATCACGTCGGCTCCCGCGAGCACGAAGTCCTTGATCTCCAGCGGCCCGAGGGCGCGGACCCGGATGTCCGGTCCGGCCCACTGGACCAGCAGCTTCTCCACCATGGCGAACACGAAGGTGATGTCGGCGTAGGCGCCGGGGGCGCCGCCTTGCCGGGCGGCGTCGTCGGTGACGTGACTCGGAGCGAAGTCCAGGCTCGCGGCCGAGCACATGACCAGCCGCTGCAGGGACAGCGGGAAGGTATGGCTGCCGATCGACTGTCCCGGCTCGATCGGGCGGACCGGCCCGATCGCCTGGGCGACGGCGGTCACCCGCCTTCCGCCGGTCCGGCGTGCGGATCGTAGCGGTACACGCTCGACCGTTCAACCGCGACCAGGTCGCCGTGCTGATCGGTGAGGCTGACCTCGAAGTCGATGAAGTGGCCCTCTCCCACGCTGGTCCGCTTGGGGGTGACCCGGGTCACCCGGTAGTCGCTGCGCAGCAGGTCGCCGACCCGGAGCGGCCGCTCGAAGACCAGCTCGACGCGGGTCGACATCATCTCGCGGCCAGGCACGTCCACGCAGTCCCACGCGAACGGGGGGACGAACCCTTCGGCCAGCGGCGGGTCACCGGGCTTCCAGTACGCGGGCATGGCCACCGTCATGGCCATCGACCACGGTGCGATACGGCCGGACAGGCCGGCCGCACGGGCGGCGGCGTCGTCCCAGTAAAGCGGGCAATCCATCTCGTAGGCCTCGGCGAACCGCCGGATTCCGGCGGCTGAAACCGGCTCCGCGCCGACCTGCGAGGCCAGCGGTTGCCCGTGGGGGGAGGCTTCGCCGTCCAAGGTGCGCTCTCCTTGCCGCTCGTTGCCGCTATCCCGGGGACCCTGCGCAAGGTGCCGTCGCCACGACTGGGCGTCGGCAAAATCTATGTGTATCATAGTAATCTCTATCATGGAAAGGCGTAGATGACCGGCAGCTGGGCCAACGCCCTGTGGGAGACGGCGCCGAGGGCACAGATCGAGGCCGCCGCCACGGCGCGAGTGCTACAGGTCATCGGCGACGCCTACCAGCGGGTCCCGTTTTACCGGTGGTTCTACGAGCGAGCCGGGCTGCGGCCTGCCCTGCTCCGGACCCTCGCCGACGTGCGGCGCGAGGTGCCGTTCGTGACCAAGGCAGACCTGCTGGAATTCCAGGACGCGCCCGGGTGGCAGGCACTGGACCAAGCCGGCGTCCGACAGTTTCACCTGACCAGCGGGACCAGTGGCGCGGGTCGCGAGTTCCACGTGCGAGACACCGAAGACCTCGCCGCCCTCGGCACCGGCGGCGCCTACTCGCTGCTCTGGGCGGGCCTGCGACCGGGCGACCGGATCTTGCTGACGATCCCCTACAGCCAGACCATGGCCGGACCTTACTTCCAGGCCGCCTGCGAGGCGGCCGCGGTGGTGCCCGTCAACGGGTTCGTGCTCGACAGCGCGCAGCGCATCGACGCGCTCGAGACGTACCGCTGCGCCGCGATATCGCTGACGCCGTCGCACCTGCACCGGCTGACCGTGCTCACCCGGCAGTGCGGGATAGAGCCCGCTCGCTCCCTCCCGGCGCTGCGGAGCATCATCTTGTCCGGTGAGTCTTACGGCCTGCAGTGGGCCGAGCAGATGGAGGCCTGGTGGGGGGCCGGGGTGCACGAGGGCTGGGGCGCCACGCAGACGATGGGCGTCGCCATGGCCACCTGCCCGCAGGGCGCGGTCGTCACGGATCCGGCTGGTTCGCGGCGCGGAACCCTGCACGGCCTGGATCACCGTTGTCTCATCGAGGTGCTAGGCCCGGACGACGAGGCGGCGGGCCCCGGGCAGTACGGCGAGCTGGTAGTCACCACGTTGCGGGTATCCGGGATGCCGTGCATCCGGTTCCGGATGGGAGACCAGGTCCGCCGGCATCCGGAGGAACGCTGCGCCTGCGGCAGGAGCTTCAGCACGTACGTGGCGGGAAGCCTGAGCCGTATCGACGACATGATGAAGGTGCGCGGCATGAACATCTGGCCGGCCGCGGTGGATTCGGCCGTGTTCGGCCTCCCTTCGGTGACCGATTACCGCGGTCGCCTCTTCACCGATGACGAAGGCCGGGAACAGATGCTGCTGGAGATCGAGACGGACGCGGGCAGTCCGGCCGGCGAGACGCTGGAGCAGCTGCTCGCGGCCCGGGTGAAGAGCACGGCCGGAATTACCCCGCTGGTCCGGCTGCTTCCCTCCGGCGCGATCGGCGAGCCCATGCTGAACACGACGGCCTCCTTCAAGGCCCGGCGGTGGACCGACCAGCGACTCGCGCAACTGGACGGTAGCGGCGATGAATGACGCCCGGCTGGCCCGGCAATTGGCCGAGCAAACGGTGGCGCTGCACCAGGCGGCCGTTCGGTGCCGCGAGTTGGCCGGCGACCCTGAGCTGCGGGCACCATTGCTCCGGGTCATTACCGACCGGATATCCGCACTCGTCGAGGAACTGCGTTGGGAGGTCGCGGCCGTTCAGTGGGCGGACCAGGGAGATGACGCCTGACCGGGCTTCGCCTGATAGCGAATCAGGCCAGGTAGACGCCATCGGATTTAACACGGAGATGTTAGTGGGGCTTCTTAACTGCGATATTCTTAAGGCTTACTCGCTGGGCTTACCGACGCGCTGGCTCATAGCGAGGCGCGGCGCTCCGCTCGCGTGATCCCGAGCGCGACCAGCAAGACGACTCCGGTGAATACGGACGGCGCCCACGACGGGGTATTGGCCAGGGCCAGGCCGGTGGTGCCGGCGCCAAGGAGGAGGACGGCGATCAGCGTGCCCCAGGGGTTGAACCGGCCCTGCCGCAACTGCGTCGCGCCCAGGAAGGCCGCGGCGAACGCGTTGAGCAGGTAGGGCGGGCCGACGGTGGCCGAGCCCGCGGCAATCTGCGACGTCACGCAGATCCCGGCGATTCCGCCCGCGACCAGGGCCGAAACGATCAGGCTGATGAACCGTAGGCGGTTTACCGGTATACCGGCCAGCCGGGACGCGTCAGGGTTGTAGCCCGACGCGTAAAGCTGGCGGCCGCCCACGGTGCGTTCGAGCACGAACCAGATGATGAACGCCACCACCAGCATGTAGAAGACGGGCAGGTCAATGCCATGGATCCCGAGATTGCCGATCTCCTCGAAAACACCGTTCGAGAGCCCTGGGCCGACGATCTCGGTTTGCCCGGCAACGATGGTGATACCGGCCAGCAGCAGCGATCCCGTCGCCAGCGTCGCGATGAGTGAATCGATCTTGAAGACCACGACGACAATCGCGTTCAGCAGGCCGATCCCGAGCGCGCAGACCAGCGTCAGGACGATCGCGACCAAGGGCGACATGTTATCCCCGACAATGAGGTGCGCGACCAGGACGTTGCACAGCCCGAGGGAATATCCGATGGAGAGGTCGAATACGCCAGCCGACAGCGGGATAATCAAGCTCAGCGCCATGAGGCCGGTGATCGAGTTCTCGTTAAGCACCTGGGCCACTGTGGTATAAGTGGGAAATGTTTTCGGCGCCCAGAAAGAGAATATAATGATAAGCACGATGAACGTGTAGATCGCGCCGATATTCTTAAATGACAGTGCTTTCGTCCACCGGCGTCGACCCTGGACGACCTGGGGGAGTTCAGGCTCCGCCTCTTCCTGAACGGTGTCGGGCTCTATGTTGGTCATTTGAGGATCGCTCCTAATCAAGCTCACTCGGCGCTAGGCCTTCCATCGCGTGCAGGATGGAGGACTCGCTAATCTCCGAATCGGCCAACTCGCAAGTAACGTGACCTTCGTTAAGCACCACGATGCGCTGGCACAGGGCCACCAGGTCCTGAATATCTGAAGACGCGACGATGACCGTGAGCTGCCGCTCGATCACCTCTAGGCGAAGCACATCGTAGAGCGCCTCGCGCGCTCCGATATCTACTCCCGCCGTCGGTTCAGCAAGCACCAGGAGCCTGGGCGACAGGCTCAGCAACCGCGCGAGGATCACCTTCTGCTGGTTTCCGCCGCTGAACGTCGGAAGCAGTTGCTCCGGCTCCTTCGGGACAACGTCCACCCTGTTCATCCAGTAATTGACTACGTTTCGTTCCTCGCCCCCGTTTATGACCGAGGCGGACGATATCCGGTCGAGGCCGGCTATGGTCAGGTTCTCACGCATGGTGAGCTGCCCGATCGAAGCCTCGCGAATACGGTCGGCCGGGAGAAACGCGACGCCGAGGCGGTACGCGTTCCGGGGCGACCCCGATGGCAGCTCTTTTCCGTCCAGGAGGATACGGCCGGCGACCGGGACGCTTGCCGAGGACGCCAGGACGTACGGAAGCTCCTCCCGCCCAGAACCGAGAACACCGGCTATACCGACGACTTCTCCGCGATAGACCTCCAGGTCAACACCTCTCAGCCAGCGGGCAGACAGGCCTTCGGTGCGGAGGACGGGCTGGCGCGTCTCGGGCGCGGGCGGGGGACGCCTGGTACGCACGATCCGCCTGCCGACCATGAGGCGAGCCAGTTGCCCGGCATCCAGTTCACTGCGCGCAAACGTGCCGACCTTTACGCCATCTCGCAGCACGGTGATCCGGTGCGCGACCGCCAGTACGTCGTCCAGCCGGTGAGAGACATAGATGACACCCGCGCCTTGCGCTGACACATCCCGGACGATATCGTGCAGACGCTCGACTTCCGACGACGGCAGCGATGCGGTGGGCTCATCCAGGACCAGGACGCCGTCGTCCTCCTCCCACCCGGCCAGGGCCCGGACGATCGCCACCGCGGTCCGTTCCACGGGCGCGACCGACGATAGCGGGGCGTCAAGGTCAGGCAGGCTGACTCCGAACCGGTCCAGCGCCTTCTGGGTCAGGGCCCGTTGCTTCTCCCAGTTGATGCCGGCGACCGGTCCCCGGACGTAGCCGCCGCCCATAGCCACGTTGTCCATGGCGCTCATCGGGAGTATCAGGGCGAGGTCCTGATGCACGAACCTCAGGCCGATCCGGTGGCCCTCGAGGACCGAGCCCAGCTCGAACGGCTCGCCGTGCATCCAGGCCCGGGAGCCCTCGTCGGGACTATGATAGCCGGCCAGGATCTTGATGATCGTCGACTTGCCAGAACCGTTCTGCCCGACCAGGCCGTGAATCTCTCGCGGCTGCACATCCAGGTCGACATTCCGCAGGACCAGACGATCGGAGAAGGACTTAGAGACGTTCTCCAGCCGCAGCCCGCGTTCCGCGGTCTCCGTGCGCCCAGCCACTGGCTTTGGCTGGACCGCTGGTCGGCGGTCCAGCCAAAGCCGCGGCTTCACCCTAGACCCCACAGTTTGAGGTATTTCTGCTGCATGTTGACGGTGTTGGCATACGGGAACGTGGCGGGCGCGTTGGCCGCGCTGACCATCCAGATCGACTCGAGTGCGTCCGCATCCGGCTGCACAGACTGGCCGGTAAAGTAACGCGCGAACGTATCGGCATACAGCCAGCCGTAGTCGCCCAGGGCACCGATCTGCGTCGCCGTCATGAGATTGCTCTTGATGTACTGAAGGGTCTGCTGTCCGCCGGCGCTTGTGAAGATCTTCGGCAGCTTGGTGATGCCAGCCGCCTTCAACGCCTCCGGAAGCCCGCTGCCCATTGGGTCGGACGAGATGTAGATGCAACCAATCTTCGGGTTCGCGCGGACGGCACTCACAATCGCCGCCGGCGCGGTCGCCTCTTCCGTGGCCGCGATATTCAGGGGCTGAATAGTCGCGCTCGGTGCGAGCTTGGCGTATTCCGTCTGGAATGCGCTGATCATGTAGACCAGCACCTGGAACCCGGCCACCTGGACGTAGAGTGTCGTCCCGGCCGAGCAGCCGTTGGCCAGGAGATAGTCCGCGCTGTCCTTGCCGATCCGGTCGGCCGACACATGGTTGTACAGGACCACGATGATCGGGCCAGTCTTGACGTCCGGGGACTGAGCCACGACGACCGGAATGTGCATCTTCTGCAGTTGCGCGAGCTGCGACGGGGCGTCTTCGGTCGGAACCGCGACGACGGCCACGGCATTGGGTGATTGCCTGACCGCGGTGTCGAACGCGACCTGGACGGCGTTGGGGGTCGCTGCGACCGTCTGAAGCTGCACCGTCCAGCCGAGATCCTTGGCGGCCTGCTCAAACGTCTGGGCGATGACCACGCATCCCGGTGACGCGCAGGTAAGGAAGGAGATCTTCTTACCTTTGGGAATCTTCTTCGTAATCGGTGGGGGATTGGCCCCGAGTTCGAGATTCTCGGGTTGCTGCGCGATTTGCGCGGCGACGGTCTTGGCGACAGCCAGATTCGCCGCGCTGATGTTGGCGACGCTAGATGTCGTAGCTCCTGACGATTGAGTGCTTGCGCTGCTCGCGCTGCTGCTGCTGCTGCTGCAGGCCGCAGCGCCTAGAGCTATTGCCACCGTACTGGCGAGCACAAGATGGACTCGGCGACGTCTCCGTCTCTCCTCCAAAGTGTGCCTCCCTCCCTTGCGAGTTACACCATCCGGCTCCGGCCATGCCGAGCCGGCTGACCAAGATCAACGTATCCGCTACGGTAGCTACTCCTGCTATCTATTACAACAGTTGCTAGGGATTTTTTACCCGATCGTGACGTCAGTCGCCCGAAGAGTGTGAGAGGCCGCACCTGGTTGTCAGTGGCTCGGTCATCTGGCTGTCAGCAGGGGCCTGGGCAGTCCGTCGTCGGCGTCGGCGGGGTGGAGCGGTCGGTGATTTCGTTGTCAGTGATTCGGTCATCTGGCTGTCAGCGGGCGGGGCGGGCCGGTAGGTTCCTGGCCCGTGGATGGGCCTGATCGTGCGGCGGTCGTGCGGCGCCTGGTTGCCCTGGAGGGTGAGGGCCGGCTGGGCTCGGAGCAGGTCCGGCTGGCGGCTGGCGCCCTGAAGGTCTCAGAGCGCTCGGTGTGGCGGTGGGTGCGTCAGGCTCGCGCGGGTGAGGGCCTGGACCGCAGGCCGCGTGAGCGTTTCCAGGTCACGGATGAGATCAGGCAGCGGGTGGCGTTCTGGCGGGGTAATACTGCGGCGGTTTACCGGGAGCTGGCCGGGGCGGCGAAGGCTGGCGGCCCGCCTGCGCCGAGCCTGTCGACGCTGCAGCGCGCGGTGGCGCGTGATGTGCTTGCCGGGGACCGGGCGGGCCTGGCCGGCGGGGAGCGTGCCCGCCGGGCGCACGACGTGTTCCTGCAGCGCCCCGGGACGCACCGCAATGCGGCCTGGGAGGCCGATCATGTTGAGGTTCCGGTGGAAGTGGAAGCCGGAGGCCGGCTGGTGAAGCCGTGGGTGACGTGGTTCGTGGACGCCGGCACGAACGCGGTGTGCGGGGCCGGCGGTCACGCCGGGCGCTCCCTCGCGGGAGAGCATCCTGGCCGCGCTGCGGGCGGCGGTAACCATGGAGGCGCCGTACGGGCCGCCGGGCGGGCTGCCGGAGCACGTCCGGATCGACCGGGGAAAGGACTTCCTGTCCAAGGCGGTCGCCAGCGTGCTGGCGGGGCTCGCCGTCAGCGTCGGCCCGCTGCCTGGGTATACCCCGCACCTGAAAGGCAGCGTCGAGACGGTGAACGGCGCCTCGGAGCGGATGTTCGCCGCGGGCCTGCCCCGCTATACCCATGCGCAGCTGCAGGCCAGCGGCCGGCCGGTGGACCCGGACGCGCCGGCGCTGAGGTTCGAGGCCTTCGTCGCCGAGCTGCTGGCGCGGGTGAGGTGGTGGAACACCGAGAACGTGATGCCGGTCCTGAAGGGCAGGACACCGCTGCAGGCGTGGCTGGAGGACCCGACCCCGCTCACCACCGTGCCGGCCGCGGACCTGCGGCTGCTGATGCTGGAGGATGACGGGGGCACCCGGAAGATCACCACGAAGGGGGTGGCGTGGCGGGCCCGTCAGTACGTCGCGGCGTGGATGACCGGGCAGGCGGGCCGCGAGGTCCGGTTGCGGCACATGCCGCATCACCAGCACGAGGTCGAGGTCTTCGACGCCCGCACCGGTGAGCACCTGGGGGCCGCGTTCCTGGCCGACCAGGCCAGCCCTGAGCAGATCGCGCAGGTGCACCGGGCCCGTGCGGACCGCCGCCGGCGCCTGCAAGCTGACCTGCGCGCGGCGGAGAAAGCCCGCCGGATCCGGTACGCGGCCGCCACGGCCGCGGTGCCCCCGCAGCCGGTCGCCGCGGTCACTGGCGCGGAGGCCGCCGCCGAGCTCGCCGACGCCGGCGATAAGACGCTGCGGGCTGAGGCCCGGCCCGGGTTGATGCCGCCAGGGCCGCCAGCCCCGGGATGGGTACTGCCCCGCGCCCCGGCCCGGCCGCTGCCCGCGGTCGCCGGGCCGGACGCGGCTGGGGATGCGGACGGCACGGGTGAGGGCCGGGCGCGGTGAGCACCTGGACCGATATCGACGAGCGGGACGATCACTACCTGGGGCTGGCCGGGGCGAACGTGGTGGCAACCGAGGCCCTGCTGGTGCTGCCGGACAACCTGGCCGACGTCGTGGCGGCCAAGGCGATGATGTGCGTGCACGGGGACGCCGGGCTGGGTAAGACGCTGTCGAGCGCCGATCCGATCGCGGTCGCCATCGCCTCGTTGATCGCGTTGCGCACGCCCGGCCGGTTGAGCGTGATCGTGATGACGCCATCGGCGATGTCGACGAGCACGATGTCCTTGGCCGGCCCGGGCTCGTCATCGTGGCGCCATCCGGATCGCACCGTCCAGCCGGATCGTCTCGCCGTTGAGATACGGGTTGCCGATGATAGCCAGCGCCAGGTCGGCGAACTCTTCCGGCCGTCCCAGGCGCCGAGGGTGGGGCACCGAAGCCTCCAGGGCCTCCTTGACGTCGGGGCGGATGCGATCCAGGATCGGGGTATCCATCACGCCCGGAGCGATCGTCGCGACCCGGATCAACTTACTGGCCAGATCGCGCGCGGCGACCAGCGTCATCCCGACTATGCCGGCCTTCGACGAGGCGTAGGGGACCTGGCCGATCTGGCCCTCCCAGGCGGCCACCGACGCCGTGAGCACGCATACGCCCCGCTCGGATTCGATCGGCTCGGCGCGCGCCATCCGGACCGCGGCGAGCCGCAGCACGTTGAAGCTGCCGACCAGGTTCAGCTTGATGATTTCCTCGTAGGTCTCAAGTGACCCGGGCTCGCCGTCCTTCTCGATCACCCGGACGCGAGCGCCGCGGCCGGCGCAGTGCACCACCGCGCGCAGCGGCCCGGATCGTTCGGCCAGGTCCAGCGCCTCGTTCAGTTGCCCGGTGGACCTCACGTCGGCGGCCGCGAACCTGGCCCGGGGACCAAGGTTGTCCGCGACCTCTTGGCCGCTGGACGTCGGCAGGTCGACGATGGTGACAAACGCGCCCCGGCTCACCAGTGCCTCGGCGGTGGCACGCCCGAGACCGGAGGCGCCGCCGGTCACTAGCGTCGAGCTTTCGGCCAGATCCACTATCGCGCTCCCTATCGGGTCGGGACCCTGCGGCCGGGTCAGACTGCGGCGTAATAATTTCTGCTTATGATTATACTAGCTTAGGGTCTACGAGACGGGAAAGGCCCAGGCCGACTGGTCCACTGCCAGGCCAGCCCTTAGCTACCCCAGTAAGGAGGGCAGGATGTTGGCCGACCTGTATCTGTGTGCCTCGACCGTAGACGGCGCTAGCTTCCAGCAGCGGCTGGAGGCGGCATCCGCCGGGGGATATGCCGGCATCGGATTGCGCCCCAGTCACTACAAGGCGGCCATGGCCGAGGGGTGGACCGAGCCCGATCTCAGGCGGATGCTCGAGGAGCGCGGACTGGAAGTCGTCGAGATCGGCTTCCTGGCCGACTGGTGGGAGACCGGCGAGCTTGCGGCGCGATCACGCGCCCACGAAGAACAGCTGTACCGGCTGAAGGAATCCCTCGGCGGCAGGCACATGATGCTCATCGGCGGACCGCTCCGGCAGCCCATCGGCGTCGTCGCCGAGCGTTTCGCGACGGTCTGCGACCGGGCCCTGGATCATGGCCTGCTGGTCGGGCTGGAGTTCCTGCCCTGGACCGATACGGCCGACGCCGACCGTGCCTGGCAGATCGCGAAGGCCGCGGGCCGCCCGAACGGCGGCGTGGTCCTGGATACCTGGCATCACTTCCGCGGCGCGGCCGACAACGACCTGATCCGGGCGATTCCCGCTGATCGTGTGGTGGCGATCCAGTTCAGCGACGGCGAGCGGGAGCGAACAGGCACAGACCTGGAGGACACGTTCAAGCGGCGCCGCCTGCCCGGCGAGGGCGACTTCGACCTGCGGTCGTTCCTCTCCACCGTGGCCGAAATGGGTGTCACCGCACCAGTGGGTGTCGAGGTGCTCTCGGACGAGCTCAGGAAGCTCGGGCCACAGGAGATCGCCCGCCGGGCCGCGGACGCCTCCCGCCAGGTCCTCGCCGCGGCCGGCCAGCCGGCCTGACCCGGGAGCCTTCAGCCGGCCTGACCCGGGAGCCTTCAGCCGGCCTGACCTGGGAGCCTTCAGCCGGCTGACCCGGAGCCTTAACGGTCCTGCCAGCGCCAGAGCACCGCCCGGAGGCCGCCATTCTCGTCCTGGCCGGGGCCCGCGGGCACAGGCAGCGGGGTGCGGTCGAAACGCGGTGCGGGCGCGGGCTGATCGAGTCCGTCGATGGTGACGAACGCGCTCCGGGCCATCGCGTGCGGGTGGCTCAGGGCCTCGGTGAGCGGTCAGCACCGGGGTCACGCACGCATCGGTACCGTCGAAGACGTGGGCCCACTCATCGCGGGTGCGGGCCGCGATCGCCCGGCCGATCGCCTCCCGCAGCCGGGGCCATGCCGCGCGGTCGTATTGATCGCCGAAGTCGGACGGGGACCCCAGGCCGAGCCCCT
>Ga0302325_10002698_pt1 | contig 42738 bp, 38 predicted proteins | sample Palsa_T0_2_FD_201948 | JGI IMG/M metagenome (GOLD analysis project Ga0302325, IMG submission 201948) | Peat permafrost microbial communities from Stordalen Mire near Abisko, Sweden - Palsa_T0_2 | ecosystem: Environmental > Terrestrial > Soil > Palsa > Peat permafrost | place: Sweden: Abisko... | reverse complement strand
AGTGGGAGGAACTCGTCTCGGTTATGAGATGAGTTCCATGAAGATCTACGTCATGCGGCACGGGCCCGCCGAGGACCAGTCGGATAGCGGGCAGGATGGGGATCGTGCGCTGACGCCGTCAGGCCGAGAGCGGGTTCGGGCGGTCGGCAAGTTGCTGGTCGAGCTGGATGAAGCCCCCCTTGCCATCATCACGAGCCCGCTGGTCCGTGCCGTCCAAACGGCGGAAATCATCGCGGTAGTAACCCAGATCGCCCACGCCAAAGGCACGGTCGAGGTGCGGCGCGAGATGTCGCCGTCAGGTGGTCCGGTGGAGCTCGTCGGTGGACTCGTGACCGAAGAGCGCAAGAGGACCTTGGTCGTCGGCCACGAACCCGACCTGAGCGAGCTTGTCGCCGCGCTCCTCGGCAAGGACTCGTTTCGCCGCTCCTTCGACAAGGCGATGGTCGTAGGCCTTCACGTGACGTCTCCCTCCGATCGCTCCGACCCGGCAAGCTCTCGCGCTGCGCGCCCCACCAAAGGCATCCGTGCAAAGCTCCGGTTCATCCTGGACCCCAAGGCATTGCGCCTCGACCCAGACCTTCGTACACCCTCCTGAAGCGCTCTCGTGGGGGCTCTTGGCCCCTAAAATAACACTATGATATTCCTTATTTTTGTGCGCTTCCTTGACACCCACCCCGGGCTCTTCTAACCGGCTTGGAGGAGACCACGAATGGGCAGTCGCAGCGTCGTGCCCCTTCTCTACACCGGCCGGGCCGGTGCACCCCGGATGGCCGGCGGGCGGGGTCTCGCAATCGCGCGGGCGCAGGTCGCGGCCGCCATCCGGATCCCCGAGCGGGTGGGCAGCCAGCTCCGGCTGGTCTTTCCGTCGCCCTCCCCTCGGCTCTTCGTCCACGAGGGGGCAAGGCAGGCTCTCGAGCGCAAGCTCCGGATGGCCTTCACCGGCCCCGTGATCCTCTCAATCACCGACAACCGCCACTCGATCATCACCCACCGAGTGCAGCGTGGCGTGCTCCACGCGCGGATCCACCACATGTTCCTCGACGCGCCGGCCCCGGTGGTCGACGCGCTCGTGCGCTACGTGACCCGCGGCGACCGCGACGCGAGCGCCGTCCTCGGCGACCACATCGACGACAACGGCTTCCGCGTGGCGCGCCGCAAGCGGAGCGCGCCGCTCATCACCAAGGGCAAGCATCACGACTTGCTCGAGCTCTTCACGACGATGAACGAGCGCTATTTCGGGGGCGGCATCCACGCCCTCATCACGTGGGGCAAGCGCCCCATCACGCAGAGCAAGCAACGTCGCACGATCAAACTGGGAAGCTACAGCGCCGTCGACCGGTTGATCCGCGTACACCCGGCGCTCGACCGCCCGTGGGTGCCGCGATACTTCGTGGCCTACATCGTCTACCACGAGATGCTGCACCACGTGATCCCGGGGAGCCGTGGGCTCGGGCGCGTCAATCTCCACCCGCCGGAGTTCAAGGAACGTGAAAGGCAGTTCCGACACTTCGAGCGCGCGATGGAATGGGAGACTCGTCACGTCGGGCGCCTGCTGCGAGCCTGAGCGGCCCTCGGCCGCGCGGGTATTTGCCCTTGCGTGCCTCGCGTGCCTCGCGTGCTCGCCCGCCCCGACCGGGCTGAGCTCGCCGGCTTTCCAGACCCTGGCCGAGCCGCCCAAGCGGGATCGCGAGGCCGAGGAGCGTGCCCTCGCGCAGCGGCGGGCCGTCGACGCGGCGCACGCACCCTCGACCGCTCATCGCGTGGCCACCGTGGCGGGTCGGGCCATCGGGCCGCTGTCATCGCGGTCCGCGTCGTCCGGCCTGGTCGCATGGATTGCGGCCGCCGACGCCGGTAACGGGCGCGAGCTGCACGCTGTCGCAACGGGAGCCGACGGGGCCCCCGTATCGGAGCCACGGGACCTGACGCCCGTTGCACGGGAGGCAACGTCCCTGGTCGTTCGGCCCGCAGGCTCCCCGGCGGCCGGTTGGCTCGTCGGGTGGACGTCACTCCTCGACCGCGGCGAGTCCTTCACCGTTCTTGGCGTGGCGGCGAACGGCACCGCACGCAGCGAGGTCGTCGACCTGGAGCAAACCGCCGACCACATCCGCTGGGTGGACTTCGTGCCGACGCCACGCGGTGCGATCGCCCTCTGGGCCGAGGAGACATCCACCGGCAACGCCGACATCCTCTCCGTCGCGGTCGACGCGAAGGGAAAGCCTCACGGGATGCCCGTGCGTGTCGCGCGCGGCGTCGAGCGCTGGCAGGACGCTCCGGTGGGCGAGGGCGCGGCCCTCGCGCTCGTCGTCCCGGGCGCATCCCGAGGCGGCGACACGGGCAAGAACGGCAGGCTCACGTGGCTACGCCTCGACGCCGATGGTCGCCCCGCCGGCGAAGCGATCGTGGTCGATCCGAAGGCCGCCGTCGCTGGCGACATCGACGTCGTCGCGCTCCACGACCGGTGGCTGCTCGCGTGGAACGACCGGAGTGGCGAAGACGTCCAGGTCACGCTCGCGACCGTTGATGCGGCCGGGCACGTTCAAGGCCCGTCGCCCGCGCTCGACATCGTCGGCGGCTCGTCCCTCGTCGCGCTCGCCGCGGGCGACGATGCTGCGGCGCTGGTCTGGGAGGCCCCGCGCACCCGGGTGCGCCCGACCCGCGTCCTGAACCTGGCGACCGTTTCGGTCGATTCTGCGCTCGAGGCGCATCGCGCCGTGTCGCTCGACGTCGCGTCGGATGTCGCACCCGAGCTCGTCGGCGCCGATCCGGGGTTTGCGCTGCTCGCGTCGACGCGAACGTGCTCCGCGGACACGGCCTCGGCAGGGTGCGCGGGCGCGATGGGGCCCACGCTGCTCAGGTTCGATCCGCGACTGGCGCTCGTCCAGGTCGAGCCCTTCGCCGTCCCGGGCGAGGGGCACGCTCCCGCGTCGGCGCCTTCGCTCGCGTGGAGTCTGCGCTGCGGCACCGGTCGTTGCACGGCGCTCGAGGCCACGCGCGACTCGCCCGCCGGCGTGTTCGCGGTGGACCTCGCCCAGCGCAAGTCGCCTTTCGTGCTCCCGCCCACGACGACGGTGCCGGCGGGTGCGCCCCGGGTCCTGGCCGTAGAGACCCTCGCATCGGGCCGGCCCTTCGAGGACGTGGCGGCCGACCTGCTCGATGACTCCACCGTCGTCGCCACGCTCATCCCCGCCGCAGACGCCTCCGCGAGCACCGACGATCGGACCTGGCGCGGGGCGGTGGTCACGACGCGGACGCTCGACCGCGACGGCCGGGTGCGCGGTGTCCCGAGCACGCTCTCGTCGCGCGCCATCGCCGCCGGTGGTGTGGCCGTCTCCGCGGGACCGACGCCGGAGGACGGCGCCGTCGTCGCATGGGTCGGACGCGACGCGCACGATCCGCAGGTCCATCTCGCCCACCTGGATCGTCGCGGCCACCGCAACAACGAGGTGCAGCTGACCACGGCCAAGGGCGATGCAAGCAGCGTCGCCCTCGCATGGGCGGACGACGGATGGCTCGTCGCCTGGGTCGACGCCCGCGACGGCAACGGCGAGGTCTACGCCACCAAGGTCGATCGCGACTTGACGCGGGTCGGTCGCGAACAGCGGATCACCAAGGCTCCGGGCGATGCGAGCGACGTCACCCTCGCGCGCAGTGGGGACGTGGCTTGGGTCGCGTGGAGCGATCCGCGCGACAGCCCCCGCGACGGCATTTCGGACATTTACGCCGCGGCCCTCCGCACGCACGACGCCAGGCGCATGGGCGAAGACATCCGCGTCCTGGAGACGGCGACCCAGTCTCGCTCACCGCAGCTGGTCGCCCTCGATGGTGGCGAAGGAGCCATGCTGGCCTGGATCGAAGAAGCGCCGGGATCGCTCGACAGTGCTGGCGCTGCGTTCGTCGCCCGCCTCGACCGAAACGCCCACGTGGTCGGTTCGCCCGCCGAGCTTCCACTGGTCGCCGCGGGCCACCCGACCACCGTGGCTTTGGCTCCGCCCGGTCGCGGCGCCTCCGCGGTGCGCGCTTTGGTCGCCCGGTCCACCTCGGACAGCGTCCAGATCGACGCGGTGCTCGTCGGCCTCGATGGCACCCCCGCTGGGCCGTCGTATCCGCTGCTCGACCTCGACGCCCCACCGACCTTCGAGGTTGCAGTGACGTGCCCGCGCGACGCCGTCTTTTACATCGACGTCGGCGATTCCCCGGCCGACCACCGCGTTCGCAGGGCCGAGGTCGGCTGGCCACGCTGATCGCGCGCAACCGATCCGGATACCTTCCCGATAGGGGCTCAGGTGTCAACCCGAGAGGAACCGATGGACATCCCCGTTGCCCCCGTTCGCCCCGACATCGTCAGCGTAGAGACTTCGCCCCGCCCTACCGCAACGCCCCCCACGGTCAATTTTTCCGAAGTGATGTCCGGCGGCGCGCGCGCCCTCGTCCAAGGCGCGCAGGCCGCGGTGCGCGCCCTGCCAGGCTCGCCGCTCCTTGCGGTTGCGCTTCGCAGCGGATCCGGCTCGGGCGGTAGCACGCTCTTCGGCGGCTCCCCGTCGGTCGCGTCGTTCGCCTCGGTCCCGCTCCCGCCAGAGGGCCCCGGCGGCACGGGTAGCTCCGGTATCGCCTCGCCCACGGCATCGGGCACCAGCGCCGGATCCGCGAGCAGCGAGGCGTCGTCCGACGCAAGCCTCCAGGCGTCGATGGCCCAGTCGCAGCAGATGAACCTCTACTACCTCCAGGTGCAGGAGCAGGTAAACGCGCAAAACCGAACCTTTACGGCACTCTCGAACGTGCTCGAGGTCGAGCACAGCACCGCGAAAGCCGCGATCTCGAACATCCATTAGCCAGGCTGCTCAAAATCGAGAGAGGAGAGCCGCCAAGCCGCGAAGGCGCCAAGTGAGAGGAAGATCTTCGGGCCTTCTCTTCTTGGCGCCTTTGCGGCTTGGCGGCTCTCCTCTCTCGGGTGGGTGCTATAGAAACCGCGACGTACGGGCGCGGCCGCACGGTCGCGATGGGATCGGGGCAATCGTATGGGAATCGATCGCATCGCGGGGCGTCCGCCGGGGCTCGCACCACAAGAGGTGGGCGGTGGCCCCCGGACCGAGCAGGCGGGGGTGGGATTCGAGGTGGCCCGTCCTGCCGAGCTCGTGCCGGCGCAGCCCGTCCAGGGAGCGGCGGCCGCTCTCGACCAGGTGCGATCCGGCCAGATCGACGTCGCCGCGTATCTTGATCGGAAGGTCGAAGAGGCCACGTCACACCTCTCGGCGCTGCCCGCCGCCCAGCTCGAGGCGATACGTGGGGCGCTGCGCGACCGTCTTGCGGCCGACCCGTCACTGGTCGATCTGGTGCAAGCAGCGACGGGCCAACCATCGCCACCTCGCGACGACTGACGTGCCCGTGACGCTCGGCCGCCGCGCGTTGCTCCTGGCCGGTGCCTCGGCGCTTGCGTGCTCGCGCAGCGAGCGCGCCTCGGGTGGGCTTCCGTTCCCCTCGTCGCCGAACGTGAGCATCCTCGAGTGGGACCTCGGGCCGCAGCCCTGGGGTCCCGGGCGCGCGGTCGTGATCGTGCCGGCGTGGGCACCGCCCGACGCACGCTTCCCCGTGGTCGTGGCTTTGCATGGGCGAGGCGAGGCGATGAAGTCGCCCATCGAGGGGGCCATGGGCTGGCCGCGGGACTACGCGCTCGTGCGCGCGTTCGACCGTCTGCACGCTCCGCCGCTCCGCGAGTCGGACTACGAAGGCCTCGTTGAACCAGCGCGTCTGATCGAAACAAACGACGCGCTGAAGAAGCATCCTTTTGGCGGGGTTATCGTGGCGTGCCCGTGGCTGCCCGACGTACGCCCCGCGGGGACGGGCGACATCACGCCCTACACGCGGTTCCTGCTCTCCTCGCTGATCCCGCGCGTCCGACGCGATACCCCCGCGCTAGCGGCACCCGAGAGCACCGGGATCGACGGGGTGTCCCTTGGCGGGGTCCTCGCGCTGCGGATCGGCCTCGGATCCCCGGACACGTTCGGCGCGGTCGGAGGCATCCAGCCGGCTCTCGGCGATGAGCCGACCTCCGAGTGGTCGGCGGTGGCGCTCGCCGCTCGCGCGCGCCGGCCGGGCCTGAGATTGCGCCTCGTCACCAGCCAGTTCGACTACTTTCGCGACCCGGTCATCGCCCTTTCGCGTGCGTGGAACGCGAGCGGCATTGCGCACGACTTCGCCGACCTCCCCGGTCCGCACGACTACATCTTCAACCGGGGCCCCGGATCCATCGAGCTTCTCCTCTGGCACGATCACGTGCTGGCGCGCAGTTAGCTCGCTCTTGGGTTCGGCCTACGCGGCGAGGTATCATCGGCGAAAATGAGGTGGCTTGCGGTCCTGGCGTTGCTCACCCTCCCGGTGTCGTGCGCCGAGGACATTCCCGAGCACGTCGAGCTTGTCCCCGGCGCGCAAGACGTCGAGTTCGCGACCGAGCCGCCCAGCAAGACCACGTACAAGATGATCGGCGAAGTGGTCGGCATCGCAGCGGCGAACGATCCCGATGCGGCCGAGTTCGCCGCGCGCAACGACCTGCGGAACAAGGCCGCGGAGATCGGCGCTTCCCTCGTGACGGTCGACGACAGCATCGGCGAGGCGATGCCTCTGCGGGACAAGGTCAAAGTGAAGGTCTACGGCCGCGCGTTCAAGGCGCTGGACTAAGTCCCGATCCGCATCATGCCCGCGTGGGTCGTCCCGCTCGAAGTGCTCGCCCACCGGCGCGGGGGCGACGATCCGCGCGCCGTCGGCGGCAAGGCCGCGCGCCTGGCCTGGCTGGTGCGCCACGGGTTCGACGTACCCGCCGCCGTCGTGCTGCCGGCAAGCGCGTTTGCGCACGCGATTCGCGAGCTTCCGTCGGGGTGCGAGCCGCGGGCGCTCCTGCGTGCCGCAACGGGTCGTGCGGGATACGCACGGGCCGCCGAGGCGCAGCAGCAAATCCTGGCCGCGCCGTTGCCCAAAGGGCTCGAAGAGGACCTGCTCGAGGCGTGGGACCAGCTCGGCCGCGCGTCGCCCTGGGGCCTCGCGGTGAGATCAAGCGCGACGTGCGAAGACGGTGCGCTCGTCTCGATGGCGGGTCTCGCCGAGACGGTGCTTGGGGTCCGCGGGCCCGCGGAGCTTGCAGCAGCGGTCCGTAGGGTATGGGCGTCGCTCGCCAGCGGGCGCGCTCTCGCGTACCTCGCGGCGCACGGCGTTCGTGATGTCGGCATGGCGCTCGTCATCCAGCGCATGGTCCAGGCCCGCGCCGCGGGGGTGATGTTCACCCGGGCGCCCGCCTTCATCGCGCTCGCGGCCAACGCCGAGCCGAACGAGCGTATCGTGAACGTCAGTTTTGGCCTGGGGAACCTGGTCGTCAACGGCGCCACGACGCCCGACATCTTGCGCGTGCACCCGAGCGGGCGCCTTCTTCACGCCAGCATCGCGCACAAAGCACGCGCCGCGGTCGTGGGCGAGTCCCAGGTCGACGTCGTCGACGTCGCTTTCCCCGATGCACCAGCCCTCGACGCGGTCCAAATTGCCGAGCTGGCCGCCATCGCGGCGCGCCTCGAGCGGCTCGACTCATCGACCTGGGACGTGGAGTTCGCGTGTGACGACGACCGCATCTGGCTGGTGCAGGCGCGCCCCGCAACGGGCCTAGGCTTCCCCGACGGCGGCGACGCTTCCACCGTCTGGAGCAACGTCAATGTCGGCGAAGCGCTCCCCGGCGTCGCCACGCCCTTCACCTGGTCGGTCGCGGGCGCCTTCAGCGAGGCCGGATTTCGCCGCGCGTTCTCCGCGCTCGGCTGCCGTGTACCCAAAAATGCCCGTCTCGTCGGGAACGTGCACGGACGGATCTATTTGAACCTGACGCAGTTCATGCGCATCGCGGCGCAGGTGCCGTTCCTCGACCCGCGCACGCTCGTCGATCTCGGAGGCGGAGGGGGTGGCGATGCGCTGGCCGGCCAGGTCAAAGACGTGAGCCGCGGCGGCTTCTACGCGCGGCTCCCGCTCACCGCTTCGCGTCTCCTGCGCGAGCAGCTGCGCCTCGACGACGACGTGCAAGAGTTCGAGCGATTCGCCGAGAAGCAATGGCGCGCGCAAAGCGCCCTGGACCTCGCCATATTGCCGGACGAGGCCGTCGGTCGACGGATACGCGACGTGCAGTCGCTCCTCACGCGGACCGGCACCGTGATGCTGACGTCCGCGTCGAGCACCCTCGGCGCGCACTTGGCGCTGCGCATGCTCTTGCAGCGGGTGGCCCCGATGCAAGCCGACCTCTTGGCGCAATCGCTGACGAGCGGCATCCGCGACTTGGAGAGCGCCCGGCCCGGGATCGGCATCATGCACGTGGCCGGCCTGGCGCGCGTCGAGCCGGAAGCGCGGGCAGCGATCGAGCGCGAGACCACGACAGGGCTCGACGCGATCCCCGAGGGCGCGACGCGTCGGGCTCTCCAGAGCTTCATCGAGCTTTATGGTGACCGCGCCGTCCGCGAAGCCGAGCTCTCGACGCCGCGCTGGAAAGAAGACGCGCGGCCGGTGCTGCGCATGCTGCGGGCCGCGCTGCGGACGGACGGCGGGCGTGCCGAGGAGACGCTCGTGCGCGCCAAGGCCCAGGCCGACGCCGAGATGGCGCGCCTCGTGACCACTCTGAACATCGTGGAGCAGACCGCGGTGCGCCACCTCGTCGCGCGCGCGCAGCGGGCGGCGCGCCTCCGCGAACGGATGCGCGCGTGGGTGACCCGGGTGCTCGGCATGCTTCGCGAGGCGGCGCTCGACGCGGACCGTCGCCTGCTGCGGCGCGAGCCGGAGCTCGATGCGGACTGGCGCTCGATGGTGGCGTCGGGGTCGCCGCTCGCCGCCGTGCGCAGCGTTTTCTTTCTCACCATCGACGAGGTGGTCAACGCGCTCAGGGTGCCGCGGGCGGAGCTCGCGCCCATCGTGCGGTCGCGCCGCGCCGAGCTCGCTCGCGATCAGGCACGGCCGGATCCGCCGGCGACGTTCGCCGGGTCGCCGCCTCCCGTCGTCCTTCCGCCCGCCGAGGGCGACGTGCTGCGCGGGCTCGCGGCCAGCCCCGGCGTGGTCGAGGGCCGGGCGCGCGTGCTCGTGCAAGAAGACGAGATGGACTCTCTGCTGCCAGGCGAGATCCTGGTCGTGCACACGACCGACGTCGGGTGGACACCATTGTTCCTCGTCGCCGCGGGGGTCGTGACGGAGCTCGGTGGACCTCTGTCGCATGCCGCGATCGTGGCACGCGAGTTCGCGGTGCCGAGCGTCGTCAACGTGCCCGGCGCCACCCGCGCGATCCGCACCGGCGACTTCGTGCGTGTCGACGGGGATCGTGGCCTGGTCACGACGTCGCGGCCATGAGCCGGGCGCCCCCCGGCCGGCGGCGATGGCTCGTGCGCGCGGGCGACGGCCGCGTCGTCGGCGATGTTCTCGCGCGTGCCGGCGCCGACGCCGCCGCGGTTGCAGAGGGTCGCGTGTTCGTCGGGCGCCGTCGCGCCGTTCGTGCCGACGAAGCGGTGCACGAGGGCCAGGTCGTCGAGATCGCCGCGCCGCGCGAAGCCAGCGCCAACGTTCACGTCCTCGCGGATACCGGCGACATGATTGCGGTCGACAAGCCGGCCGGGATCCCGACAATCGCCGACCACGGGGGAGCCGCCCACGCGCTCGTGGCGCTCGTCGCACGCACCTTGGGGCTCGACGCATCGCGCCTCCACCCGACGTCGCGCCTCGATCGCGACGTCAGCGGTGTCGTGATCTTTGCTCGGACGCGGGCCGCGGCCGAGCGGCTCCGCATGGCTCGCGACGCGGGTGCCTACGCGCGGCGCTACGTGGCGATCGCCACAAGCGAGCCCGAGGCTGCGGGCGGGCGCTGGGACGCGCCGGTCGGCCGTGCCTCGGGCAACCCCCGCCTTCGCGCCGTGCGCGGCGGCGAGGCTGTCCCCGCCGTCACGTGGTACACCGTTTGCGGCCGTGCACCGGGGGGTGCACCTGGGGGTGCGCCGCGGGGCGCCGCCTTGCTCGCCGTGGCCCCCGTCACCGGGCGCACGCATCAGATCCGCGTGCACGCGGCCCATGCCGGGTCCCCTTTGATCGGCGATCGCGCTTACGGCGGGCCGGCGCGCCTCGTCCTGCCGGGCGGCCGCGTCCACGAGCCCGGGCGCATCGCACTGCACGCGCTCCGCGTCACGGTCCCGCAAGCCGACGGGCCGCCGCTCGTCGCCCTCGCTCCGGTTCCCGCCGCGCTTCGCGATCTCTGGTCCGCGCTTGGCGGAACGCCCGAGGCGTGGGAGCTTGCGGCGTCGTGGGATCCCCCATCGCCCTGAAAGCCGGTGTGCCGGCGTTGTGCGGCGCGCTCTGCGTCATCGCCGCGTCGGCGTTGGCAGACCCGACGCCACCGCCGGCGACTGGCCATACGATCGACGCGAGCCGCGCGCTCGACGCGGGCGCACCGCTCCGCGGGGTCGAGATCGCGATCACGCCTACGCCCGCCGACCCGACACCGCTCCTCGAGAAAGGCCAGTGGGTGTTCGATTTTGCCTGGGACCGCGGCGAGGTATGGCTCCGCGGTGTCGCGCCGCTCGAGTTGCCCGCACCGCAGGCCACGCCGCGCGTGATGGGGCGCTTCGCGCTCGAGCTCTACGAGGGGCCCGCGTTGATCGAGCGAGTGCGCTTCGACTTCCCCCTGCTCGGCGTGCCCGACTTCGGCGACGGGGGTTGGGCATCCCCACCCCCCATCACGCAGAAGATCAAGACGCGCATCGGCGTCATCTTCCCGGCGACGCGGCGGGGCATGCGTCTCGAGCTGCTTGACCGGGCCACCAACCGCCGCTGGTCGGTGCCGTGGCCACCCCAGGTGGCCGGAGCCGACGCGGGCGGTTGAGCCGAACCGCGCGGCGCGCCGGTCCCGACGACGGGACCGGCCTCCGGACGCGTCCCGCGCTGACCGAAACTATGCGACGATCCCTCCGCGCGTATGCAATGCCCCTCCTGCTCGATCCCCGTCGAGGATTCGCTTCGCTTCTGCCCGCAGTGCGGCACGGTGCTGGTGTCTGGCACGGGCACCCAGCTCCGCGATCCGCTGATCGGGCAGGTGCTCGGCGGCAAGTACACGGTGGTGCGCTTGCTCGGCGAGGGCGGCATGGGCGCCGTCTACGAGGGCGAGCAGCAGCTAGGCACGAGCAAGCGCAAGGTCGCCGTCAAGACGCTGCACCCGCACCTGTCGCGAGACGAGAAGATCAAGGCGCGGTTCGAGCGCGAGGTGGGCACGGTCGCGGAGCTGGAGCATCCCAACACGATCCAGGTCTACGACTTCGGCACGGCGGCCGACGGCATCCTCTACATCGTGATGGAGTTCCTGCACGGTCGTAGCCTCGCGGACCTCATCGAAAAAGAAGGGGCGCTCGCTCCGGAGCGCACGCAGGGCATCCTCGAGCAAATCTGCGGATCGCTCGAAGAGGCGCACGGTCGCGGGATCGTGCACCGCGATCTCAAGCCCGACAATGTGGTGCTCGTCGCGCGAGCAGGCAAAAAAGACTTCGTGAAAGTCCTCGATTTCGGGATCGCGAAGCGATCGCGCGAGGAGGACAAGCAAGAGCAAAAGCTCACGCAGCAGGGGATGGTGCTCGGGACTCCGCCGTACATGAGCCCCGAGCAATTTACCGGAAACCCGATCGATCTGCGGAGCGACATCTATTCGCTCGGCGTCATGGCCTACGAGATGTTGAGCGGCAAGCTGCCGTTCCACGCGACCACCGCATGGGAGTGGGCGACGCAGCACATGACGCAGCCCCCGATCCCGATCGAGTCGCTGGCCGAGGGCGCGCGGGTCAACGAGGCCATGCGCGCCGCCCTGCGCCGCGCGCTTGCCAAGGCGCCGACCGAGCGGTTCCAGACGGTGCACGACTTCTTCGCCGCGTTCTCGGGCGCCGCGCCGCTGGGCGGCCCGACCATGATGACCCCCGCTACACAGGTGCGTGGCAAGACGGAGGTCGGGGCGCCACTCGACGTGGCGTCCGCGTTCGGCGGCCCCGCCGTGACGGCTCAGGGCTACACGCCCGTGGGTGGAAACGTCGTGTTCCCGACTGCCGGCACTCCCCAACCGGAGCCACTCGACGTCGTCGCAAGTGGGGCCAATGGGCGAGGAAAGCTCCTCGCCGCCGCTGGGCTCATCGCCGTGGCCAGCGCCATCGCCATCGCGTTCGCGCTCAAGGGTCCGGGCAGCAAACCGGTCGTCTTCGACAATGCCAGCGCGAGCGGTCCAGCGCCGGCAACGTCGCTTTCGGCGGGCTCCGCTGCCGGCGAAACGCCGTCGGCCTCCGACACGCCGGCGGGGGAGGTTCCAGCGCTCAAGGCGGCAGGAGCCCACGCCGCGACGATGCACGACCAGGGGCACCCCAGCCCGTCTGCCAGCCCATCCGCAAGTCCGTCGGCCAACCAGGCCAATCAGCACGCCGGCTCCGAGAAGTCGCCATTTGGAGCCGAGACGTCGCCGTTCGGGCCCGAGAAATCACCTTACGGATCCCCGGGCCCCGCTGGAAATCCTGCCCATCCATCCGCGTCGCCGCAAGCTCCCTCCGCCTCGCCGGGGCAATACGACGGCCCGGAATGCGCGCGCGCGCGCATGCTCCGGGGCATCGGACGCCGCCACGAAGCGCAGCAATGGGCGCTCACGTGCCTGGCAAAAGGCGGCAATCCCGACTGAGCCTAAGCCGATTCGGTCGGCGCGGGCGCGGCAGGGGCGACCGCAGCGGCCTTGGGGGCGCGGCGCGCGGGGGCCTTCTTCGGCTGGCCCAAGGCAACCTTGCGCTCCTTCGTGCGACGCTTCAGGCGAGCCTTCTTCTTCGCCTGAGCCTTGCGGCGCTTCATTTTCATCGAGTTGCGGCTGTCGTGCTTTCCCACGGCGCGCACCATACCCGCGCTCGCCCGCAGCGCAAGCGCTCGTTGCCGTGAGGCGCCGCCGGAACGCGCTCCGGGGGGAGGTGCTGCGCTCTAGCCTGTGCCTTCGGCAGCAGGGGCTTCGCGACCGCGGACCTCGAGGCGATACCGGCTGTTGATCGTCTCGATGTAAAAGATCTCCCGGCCGGCGATGCGAAGGACGCGCTTCACGGGCGTCGTCACGTATTCGTGCATCCCATCGGGGAACTCGATCACCACGACGGAGCCCTTGCGCGGGGCCCGGACGAGTCTACCGCCGACCGCTCGTGCGCCCTTGCCGAGCTTGCGCAAGACGACGTCCACGCCTCTAACCGTAGCATCGTCTCGCCTCGCGTCTACTGCGTGTCGCGTCGCCCGGTGCTGGCGGCGGAAGGGCGGCGCCCTTGCCCTGGCTTGCCCTGGCTTGCCCTGGCTTGCCCTGGCTGTCCTGGCTTGCCCAGGTTTGCGTGGTTTGCCCCGGAGAGCCACTTCTTGCGACCGGTGGAGCGGCTCCTATGTACCCTCTGTCTTGACATGTCCTCCGATCGCGTCGGACCGGCTCCGGCCACGGGTGGCCCGGGTGACGAGCTCGCGCCTCTCACCGAAGCGGGCCCCCGGGCCTCCGGATGGATCGAAGTGGTCTGCGGATCGATGTTCAGCGGCAAGACCGAGGAGCTTCTCCGCCGGATCAAGCGCGCGCAACTTGCGCGGCAGTCGGTGATGCTCTTCAAGCCACGGGTCGACGACCGCTACGACGCGGTGAAGGTCGTTTCGCACCAGGGCGTCAACGCCGACGCCGCCGCTGTTGCCAGCGTGGAGGAGCTACTTGCCCGCGTGGCTCCCGGCACGCGGGTCGTGGGGATCGACGAGGTGCAGTTCTTCGACGACGCCATCCTGGCTGCCGTCGGATCGCTCGCGGATGCCGGCACCCGGGTCATCGTCGCCGGGCTCGACCTCGATTGGCGCGGCCGTCCCTTCGGCCCCATGCCGGCGCTGATGGCCGTCGCCGAGTACGTGACCAAGCTCCACGCCGTCTGCGCGCGCTGCGGCGCCGCGGCGACTCGGTCGCAGCGACTCGTTGCCGCCGAGGGACAACTCTTCGTGGGCGGCGCCTCCGAGTACGAAGCGCGTTGCCGCGCGTGCTTCGTTCCCACGGCGGTGGACGACGAGCCGTGACGGGTCTCAGGGGCCGCGACCGAGGGTGATGCTCGGAAAGACGCGGCGCTCGGGCTCGTCCGGCGGCGCCTGGTACACGACGGGCTCGCCCAGCAAGCCCACGTCGCCGTCGGTGCGGTCTTCGGACACGAGCTGCCAGTTGCCCACCTTCTCGCGCCACACCTGCCGCACCGTCGTGGAGCGCAGCTCGAGCTCGTTCGTTCGGTACCACGCGAAGCGCACGAAGATGTCGACGTCCCGATCCCCGTGCGGTCGCGATCCGGCAAGCTCCATGTCCGCGAGTCGCACCGACGAGCCCCAACCGTGGTGGTGAGCCGCGAACTCCTCGCGCAGCGCCGGGTCGATGCGGTCGACCGGTACGTCGCCCCGGCCGAACCGGGCGTCCATGTTGAAGTCTTGCGCAGCCTGCTGCGCGGTCATGACCGGTCCCAGGGGCGAGCTGCACGCGGTGGCGAGAACTCCGAACGCGAGGACGAACCGTTGGCGCATCCTCTCGGGACACCACGCCCCCCACGGGCGGGCCAACTTCGAGGCGAAGCGCCCGCGGATTCAGAACGGGACAACCGCGACGAAATACGTCTTGGAGATGCCGCCGCTCGCGAGGCCCCGCGCCTCGCCGAGGCGGAAGGTGAAATCGAGCAGGTAGCCGAGCGTCATCTCGAACCAGAGCTCGCCGCCGACGCCCGTCTTGAGCTCGGCGCTCGCCGAATCGTCGAACGCGCTGCCGTAGTCGACGAACGCCGAGCCGTTGATGCGGTTCAAGAAGACGGGGAGCGTCGACGGGCCCCGGTCGACATTGACGATCGGAAAGCGATACTCGGCGTTGAAGAGGCCATAGTAGTTGCCGATGAGATACGCGGGCGGATACCCGCGCAGCTGGATCCCACCCTGGATGTACGAGTCCTTGATGATGTCGAGGAGCGAGTAGTCCCAGAAGCCGCCGATGTAGAAGGGGCCGGCGCCCGCCCGGTTGCCGCCGCTCGCGCCGCCCCCCGCGTGCAGCGCCAGCGTGTGGTGCCGTAGCCACGGCATCGTGAGGTACGCCGTCACGTCCGCACTCCCGGCGTACCCCGTGAAGTCGCTCGCCAGCGCGGGCTCGGCGATGTCGATGCCGATCGACGCCGTGATGCCGCTCTCGGAGCCGACGCTCCAGTTGAAGCCCTGCGCGTTCGAGTAGCTCCAGCCGAGGTGAACGCTGCCGAGGACGCCGCGCGTGTTCGGCTGGCTGGGGATGTCGTACGGGTTGAGGTTCGCGAGCGGCAGCGGGAGGGTGCCCGCATAGCGCGAAAAGTTGTATCCGATGTTGAACGACTGCGAGTCGAAGGCCCGCGGCATCGTGTACCCGAGCGACGCCGACCCCGATACGGTCTCCTCGATCCACTGGACGGTGTTGCCGCCGATCGAATAGTTGGTCTGCGGGGCGATCTGGCGTGAGACCGAGACGTTCATGTCGAAGGGCAGCCGGTAGTACGAGTACCCGATGCTGCCTTCCACCGCTGGATGGCTCCATTCGCTCGTGAGGTTGACGCCGATCAAGTGGATCCCGGCGATGTCGCCCCCGGTCGCGCTGATCGTCGTCGCCTGCCCAAAGTTGCCGGGCCCCGTCGTGAACGTGTACGCGCGCGGCACCAGCGTGTGCAGCGGATTGTACGGGACGATCTTGGACTCGACTGGCGGCGGCTCGGGCGGCGGCGCGGGGCGCGTCTCTTCGTACGGCAGCGGATCGAGCCAGCGATCGGGATCGAGCGCCATCACGAAGATGTCGTACCCCTCGTGCGTGTAGCCCACGTACGCGAGCGACTTGCCGTCGGGCGACGGCTCGGGTTGATACGCGCCGTTGATCACGTTCGTGACCTGGCGCAGGCGTCCCGTCGAGACCTCGTAGGCGTACACGTTGGAGACGCCGGTGCGGTCCGAGTGGAAGTAGAGCCACTTGCCGTCGGGGGAGAACACGGGGTCGCCATCGACCGCGCGGTCGTGCGTCACTTCGACGTACGATCCGTCGGCGGTGTCCACGATGCGGACGTCGCGGTACCCGCCGTGCTGCCACGCGCTGTACGCCACATGTCGGCCGTCGGGCGCCCAGCGCGGCGTGAATGCCTGGTCGAAGGAGACCCCGGGCACGAGCACGCGCGGGTTGGCGACCGCGTGGAGGCCAGCGCGATCGCGCGCCGGGACGACATCCCCGACGAGCAGGCGCGTCGTGCCGCGATGGTTGGTCGTGAACACGACACGCCGGCCGTCGGGCGACAAGCTGGGGTCGAGCGCGCGCCATCCTTCGCTCCAGCGGACGCGCCGGTTGTCGAGGCCACTCGGGCTCTTCGCGCCGGCGGGGAGCTCGAAGAGGTCGTCGAAGAGGAAAATGTTGTCGTAAATGTCGCCCGAGCTGAAAACGAGCGCCCCATCGGGCATGAAGGACGTCGCGCCCGGTCCGTTGATGCGGACCATGAGCTCGCGATCGCCCTCGCGGCTGCCGACGACCCGTCCGTGCGCGTCTCTCACCAGCGGCAGGGCCCATTGCCCAGGGCTCGTGTGTTGGTCATCGACGAAATACAGCAGGTCCCCCGCGTGACCGCGCCAGGCGTTGGCCGGGATCCAGCGCGGGTGCTCGTAGGTGTTGCCCGTGTGCGTGAGGCGGATCCCCTCGCGCAGGCCGCGCGCCCGGATGCCCTCGGCCTGCGCGCCGAACGCTCGCTGCATCGACTTGACCCACGCCGGGAACATCTCTTCGTACGTCCGCCCCGTCGCGCGCCGGATCGATCGGTTGATGGCGTACGGCACGACCTGCTGCCCGTAGTCGTCGAGCATCGCGCGGATCGCCTGCTCGCCGAACGTGTCGGCGATCCACTGCATGAAGAAGGATCCGTACAGGTACCAGATGTTGCCCTGTGGCCAGCGCCGCGGCACGTTCGAGAACTGGTCGAGCGTGGCGACGTTGTCCTCGAGCACGTCGGCTCGCATCCACATGTTCCACATCGACGACCGCAGGCGGCCGCCGCTCGTACGCTCGCTTTCCTCGAAGACCGCGAGCCCCTCGAGCAGCCAGTGCGGCTGCACCTGGTTGGGCGCGTACGTCTTGCCGAGGATCCGGTTCACGAGTGCCGGGATGCCGCCGATGTGATCCGTGTGCAAGATGTGCGTGTACTCGTGCGTCAGGAGCTCGAGATACCAGTCGTCCACGTCGCCGAGCGGCGACATGTCGTCGGGCGCCGTGACGTAGAGGGTGATCGCGTCGAATGGCAGCGCGGTGGCCGAGCCGTTGGCGCTGTCCGTCTGATCCAAGACGACGATCTCCGTCTTGCTGTCCGTCGTCGGCGGCCACCCAACCGCCGGGATCAACCGCGCGTAGATCGCCTCGGCGAGCGCGCCGAGGTGCTCGGCGACTTCGTCTTCCGTCGAATAAAAATTGATCCGGAAGTGCTTCGTCTCGAGCGACTTCCAGAGGAGCTTCGGCTCGTTCGCTGCACGCGCGGCGCCCGACATCGCCAGCAGCCCGGCGATGCAACACGCAAGCAGTGCGAGGCGACGCGGCAAGGCGCGTCAGTGTAGCGACGTGGAGCCGCGCTTACAGGTCGTCGTGGAACAGCGGCTCGCGGTTGCGCACGTAGCGCTGAACGAGCTGCCTGGCCTCGGGCGTGATCTCGGTGAACTGCGCGCCGAAGCCCGGCGGCGCATCGTTGCCCGCGTCGCTCGCCTCGCGCCGCCAGCGGACCACGGCGTTCGCTTCGAACTCGTACCCGCCGGGCAACGACACGCGCAGGCGTACCGACTGACCGATCTTGGGCAGCTTGTACGTGGATACGAACAAGCCGCCGTGATCGATGATGTCGTTGCCGGAAAGGCCCTTGTAAAAGTTGGTCGTGCTGTGCGCGCCAAGCTCCGCGGTGACGGCGGAGTCGAGCCCCGGCACCGAAGGCTGCGGGGGCCGGGGGGCCGCCTGCGCGGCAGGCGCAGGCCCGGCGGCCGGGCGCGGAGGGGCGACGGGCACCGCTTGCGGCGGAGGGGCGGCTGGAGGCGGCGCAGCCGAAGCCCTCGTCAGCGCGTGCACACTGCCGAGCGCGCCCGCGACTGCCTCGAGCGCACCCGCGACCGCGGCGTGCTGCGGCGGTTGCGCCTGGAGCGCCATCAGCGCCTGCTGCACGTTTGCCAGGGCTGTTTCGGCGTGGGGCGACACCTGGGCCCCGCCGGACCGCTCGATCTGGTGGAGAGCGCCCATCGCCTGGGCGATCGGAGCGGCCAGATCGAGCAAGTGCTGCGGAACATTTGGGTCGGCCTGAAGAGCGTTGAGACCACGAGCCAGCGATTCTCGTGCAACACGCGCAAGCGTAACGGCGTCGGACACGGTTTTTTAGCTCCTCGCTTCCAACAATCGATGGTAGCCGGGGGCCGAGCGCGAGCGAAAGCGAAAAGCGGGGCTTGTCGCTACATCCTCCGTGGATCTCTCACGCTTGCCTTACGCTGGCCACGATGGCCGCCAGGTCGGCGGCGCCAAGGGGCGTATCGTCCTCATCGCGCCCCTCGTGCAGCTCGACCGCAACGTCGCCAGCTCGCACGACCGCGATCCCGTCCGGCCGGACGATCGCCTCGGCGGGCTCCAGGGCACGCGGGAATTCGGTCGTCGGTCGGATCCGCGTCAGGGTCACGATACGGTGTCCGATCTCGGTCCAGGCTCCCGGCCAGGGTGCCGCGGCGCGGACACGCCGCTCGATCCGGGCTGCTGGCCACGACCAGGCGATGGCGAGATCCTCGTCGCTCGGCGCTGGTGCGACGGTCGCCGTGCGCTCGTCCTGCGCCACGGGCGCCGGCGCGTCCCCTGCGGCGAACGCCTTCACCACGTCACGGAGCAGACGCAGGCTCGGGCGGTCGAGGGCCCGCGCGAGCTCCCACGCGTTCCACGCGGGGTCGATCCGAATTCGCGCCTGGCCGAGGACCGGCCCCGTGTCGTACTCGGCGTCGAGCAGGTGCGCGGTCACCCCCGTCTCGAGGTCGCCGGCGTCGATCGTCCAGAAGTACGGATCGGGTCCCCGGTGCCTGGGTAGGAGCGACGGGTGCACGCCGACCGCTGGCGCCATCGCGAGGACTGACGCCGGTAGCTTCGTCGTCCAGAACCAGCTCACGATGAGGTCCGGCGCGGCGGAACGCAGCTCGGACAGCCCGCCTGCGCTCGAGGGATCCGGCTTCACACGGGTTCGGCCCGGCGCGACGTGCGTCGCAAGACGCCGCAGCCCGGGCGCCTGACGGCACGCACCCGCATAGGCGATCGTATGTCCGTCGCGCGCGAGCAGCAGCGCGCCGAGGGGCAGCCCGAAGTAGGCGATGCGCGCCGACGGCACGGGCGATCGCCGTGCGCTACCGGCGCGCGGCCTTCTCCTGATGCCCGCTGGTACCCTCGCGGCGCGCGAGCTCGGCGAGCACACGGCGTAGCGGGATCGACCGCCACCGCAGCCCGACGATCACGTGGTACAGCACGTCGGCGGCCTCCGAGACGACGCGATCATCGGTCTCGGCTTCGACGGCGAGCGAGAGCTCGTCGGCCTCCTCGCGAATCTTGGCCCCGATGCGAGGACCGCCCGCGTCGTACAGGCTCTTCGTGTAGCTGGAGGTGCCCGTCGAGTGCTTGCGCGCCTCGAGCGTCGCCTCGAGCCTGGCGAAGAGCGTCTGCGCGGTGACCTGGGGATCCCGCGGCTCGACGAGCGCCTCGCCGTCGAGCACCTGGAAGAAGCAGCTCGGCGCGCCCGTGTGGCACGAGGGACCCTGCGGATCGGCCGAATAGACGAGGCAGTCGGCGTCGCAGTCGACCAGCACGCGATGCACGCCGATCGTGTTGCCGCTGGTGCTTCCCTTCTCCCAGAGCTCTCCGCGCGACCGGCTGAAGAACGTGGCGCGTCCCGTCTCGATCGTGGCACGTACCGCGGCTTCCGTGGCGAACGCGAACATCCGCACCTCGCCCGTCAGATCGTCTTGCACGACGACGGGCACGAGACCGTTCGCATCGAACTTGATGGGCAAAGACGACATCGCCGCCGGTGCCTATACCATCGCGCCCGCTCGCGCGCCGGGCTAGGGAAGAGGATTCGATGTCGACATCGCCGGGTCCGACTGCCCTGCGCTGCGAGCTCGCCTTCGCGACCCCTCGCAAGTTGCCCCATGCGCGCGAGCTGCGAGGCCGCGTGGTCGTGCTCGACGTGGCCTTCGCGTCCGACGCCTCGAGCGGCGGCTTCGACAAGATCACCCGGCCGTTCATCGAGCAGCTGGGCCAACGCCTCTCGGGCTGGGTCGACCACCACGATCACGTCATGCACGAGCGCTATCGCGGCGATGCGCGCTTCGTCCTGTCCACGAAGGCCGAGCACGGCGCGTGCCCCGAGATGGTGACGCCGGCGCTCGTCGAGCGCATCGGGCCCGTGGACACGATCGTATGTCACACCGATTTCGACGGCCTTTGCAGCGCGGCCAAGTGGCAGCGCGCCGGTCACGAGCCGTACGCCGGCGCCGACGACGACGCGCGGGCGATCGACACGCGCACCGCAGCGCCCGGACCCATCGGACACCGCTTCGACCGCGCGCTCCGCGCGCGACCGCGCGACACGGCCCTCTTCGGCCTCGTCGTTCGCCACCTGACGACGGGGCTCGCGGACGCTTCGCTGTGGGAGTCGATCGATCGCGCCGCAGCGGAGCTCTCTCCGTTCGAAGACGCGGCGCGCAAGCTCGCCGAGCGCTATCGCGTGCTTTCGCTCGCTCCGTCGGAAGCCGTTCCCCCGGCTCTCGACTCGCTCGCCTTCGTCGACGCGACCGAGCATCACGGCCAATACGACAAGACGCTGCTCCTCCTGCTCGGGCAAGAGCGCGCGGGGATCGCGCTCGTCGTCGACCTCGACACCGCCACACTCGCCGCGCGTTTCGACAGCGGCATGAACTTCCTCGCCGCCGTTGGCCTTTCGGGTGGAATGCCGACTCTCGTTTCGATTCCGAAGAAGCGATTGCTCGAAAGTTTGCCGCGCCTCGGAGTCGCCCAGGCCGACGCGATCGCGCTCGGTGTGGGGTTGCGCGACTGAGGCGTCGCGGGCACGCGCTCGGCACCCCATATTTTCCTTTCTGCAAATTCGCGGCAACTGCCCGATTCGCTTCGGGTTCGGGTTGACCCCGAGCTTTGCGCCGTGCTACGGCCATTGCAACTTTGAACGGTCCATTCTCGCGCCACCTCGCGCTCTCGCGAGAGGTCGGGAGGAGTGGGGGATCGTTCACCCGGGCGCGAGGCGCGTCCGGGGTGCGCGGTAGGACGGAGGGTGGGTGCGTTCATGGCGGCCAAGATCTGGAGTACGCAGCAGAAAGTCGTTGAAGAGGTCTTCTTTCAGAACGAGGCCGTCTCACTCTGTCTCCTCGTCAACCGCCGCGCGCGGACGATGCGAGTCATCGACTTTCGCGCCGGGCCAACGAGCGCAAAGCGGCTGTTCGTCATGTCGCTCGCTCAGCGCGAGGGTGTGGAAAAGGCGTATACACTCGTCGAGCGCGACGAAGTGCAGACGTGGGTGAAGCTCGGCTTCGCCAAAGAAGGCACCATCCCGGGCTTCTACAAGCGAAGCGACGCGTTCCTCCTCGGTTGCCCGGTGCGGGCTGCTGGTCGCGACGCTCGCGACGCCCGTGGCGCACCGGTCGACGGCGCTCCGAGGAGCGACGACGCGGACGATGCGCCGCTGGAGAGCGAAATGCGGATTGCCGCGGTCAAGCCCGCAGGCGCCACGCCGCTCTCACCCGCGCAAGAGCAGATGGAGCGCACGATCCTCGCGGCCAAGCGCGAGGTGAAAGATCCGACCGAGACACTGCCGCAAGCGCGTATTTTGCCGGTGCGCGAGGCCGATGCGCGCAAGGCCGTCACGGCGGCGTTGCGCAGCGGGCGTGCGCTGACGGCGTTCGAGCCATTCGGCCGCGACGTCCAGCGGAGCTTCTTCGTCGTCACCGCGCGGGGCGGCTTCGAGCTGCAGGTGTCCACGGAAGCACAAGGTTGCTTCGGGAACGCGTTCCTCGAGCTCCTGGTCGGGCCGCGCACTCCGGCGGAGCGCGCCGGAACGGCCGCCGCGGTCAAGGCGTTCGCCGAACGCCTTCAGGCCGAAGGGGTGGTCAGCTGCTTCTCGCTGACGCCGAGCGACGACGTGGCTCTCGCCACGGCCTTCCTGCACGCGGGCTTCCGCCGCACCGGGCTTTTGCTCGGGCACCTCCAAGTCGGTGTTGGCGCCGGCAGTCGGCGCAAAGACGCCATCGTCTGGTCCCGCAAGCTCGCGAATCCGGTCGAAGACGCCTGACGGGCACACGAGAGGCGCGCTGACGGCGACCGCCCGAGATCCTTTCCGTGACGTGCGAGCGGGCGCTACTATGGCCGGCGTCGCATTCGCATGTCTTCTAGCGCCGAGCAGTCTCACGACCCGCCGGTAGAACCCGGCGGCGGCGGGGTCGTGGCCGGGATGAACCGGATCCAGGAGATCCTCGAGCGCGACGCACGTCTCGCCGGCGACGTGGCCCGCCGCCCGCATGCCTCGCTCGTGACGCTATGGCGGACCATCGTTGCGCCGAGCGGCCGCACGCAGGAGCGCCTCTGCATCGTGTTCGCGCCCGCGGCCGTGTGGGATCGCGCGCGCGATCTGCTCGCACCGTTCGCCGATCGCATGGCCGAGGGGCTCGCGCTCCTGGTCATTGTTGGGCGCCCCCAGTCGCCCGGGCTCGGCGAGGCCGTCGGCCTCGGCGTGGCCAGCATCGTACCGGCCGAGGCCAACGCCGACGATCTGTACCTCGCTGCGCACCGCGCGTTCGACCTGCTCGAGACGAAGGGCCGCGCCGAGGCGCGCGGTCGGTGGCTGCGCCGCTACCGGTACGAGCTCGGCGAGCTGCTCACGATCGCGCGCGCGATGACGACGGTCCGCGACGTCGACAAGCTGCTCGGCGTCATCCTCGAGAAGAGCCGGTTCGTCACCGGCGCCGACGCGGGCAGCATCTACATCCTCGAGCACGGCGAATCGCCCATGCTGCGGTTCAAGCTGACGCAGAACGATAGCGTGAGCTTCGACTCGCGCGAGTTCACGATGCCGCTCAGCGATCGCTCCGTCGCCGGCAGCGCCGCGCTGAGCAAGACGACGTTCAGCATCCCCGACGTTTACTCGCTGCCGCCGGGGTCCACGTTCCGCTTCGATCCGAGCTTCGACCGCCGCACCGGGTACGTGACGCGGTCGATGCTCGTGGCGCCACTCATCAGTCAGCGCGACGAGGTCATCGGCGTCATCCAGCTGATCAACAAGAAGCGCGATCCGAACCAGAAGCTCGTCACCAAGGCCGACGTCGACAGCCACGTCGTCGCCTTCGACGAACGCAGCGAGGAGTTGCTCGGGATGCTTGCCGCGCAGGCGGGCGTCTCGCTCGAGACGGCGATGCTCTACGACGAAATCCGCAAGCTCTTCGAGGGCTTCGTCAAGGCGAGCGTCGAGGCGATCGAGTCGCGCGATCCGACGACGAGCGGCCATTCGCGTCGCGTGGCCGAGCTCACCGTGACGCTCGCCCGGGTCGTGGACGCCGAGACGACGGGCCCATACGCCTCGGCGTTCTTTCGCGCCGAGGACTTGCGCGAGCTGGAATACGCCAGCCTGCTGCACGACTTCGGCAAGATTGGCGTCCGCGAGAAAGTGCTCGTCAAGGCGAAGAAGCTCTACGAAGAGCGACTCGAGCTCGTTCGATCGCGCTTCGACTTCGTCGCGCAGACGATCGAGTCCGAGCTGCTCGCCGAGAAGGTCCGCTTGCTCGAGCGAGGGGCAACCCGCGCCGAGCTCGACGCGCTGGACGCCGAGCGCACGCGCAAGCGCGCGGAGCTCGAAGGCGCGTGGGACGCCGTCTGTGTCGCGAACGAGCCGACGGTCCTTTCGAGCGGCGACTTCGACCGCATCGAGGCGATCGGGCACCGGACGTACGTCGATCTACGCGGGCAGGTGCAACCGCTGCTCTCGGACGAAGAGGTCACCTGCCTCAAGGTGAGCCGCGGATCGCTCACTCCGCAGGAGTTCGACGAGATCCGTTCGCACGTGTCGCACACGTTCCGATTTCTCTCGCAGATCCCCTGGGGCAAGTCGCTACGGCGCGTGCCGATCATCGCGGGCGCGCACCACGAGCGCCTCAACGGCACGGGGTATCCGAGCCGCCTTCTCGCCGAGGAGATCCCCCTGCAGTCCAAGATGATGAGCGTCGCCGACATCTACGACGCCCTCACGGCGAGCGACCGCCCGTACAAGAAGGCGATGCCGCTCGAGCGGGCCCTCGACATCCTCGACTTCAGCGTCAAGGACGGGCACCTCGACGCCGAGCTGGTTCGCATCTTCAAAGATGCACGGATCTGGGATCTTTCGCGCGCACGATGACGTCGCGCACGCTGGTGAGCGACCGAACACCATCGATCGCCACCCCCGGCGCGGCGAGCGCCTCGTCGACGGCGCGGCCCGGGTCGTCGCCCGCCGCGATTCGCCCCTCGAGGCGAGCGAGCGCGTCGCGCGACACGAGCAGGTCGCCGCCGACGCGGAACACGCCCCGCGCGTCAGGGCCTGCGGCCACGATCCCGATGGCCTCCTCGATCGTGGCTGCCCACGGAGGGTCGCGCACGTCGTCGGGAGGTACCTCGTCGGGCGGCGTCGTTTCGGGCGTCGTTTCGGGCGTCGGAGCGGTGGCGGGCGATCCGCCGCTCACCGCCGCGTAGGCGTCCACGATCGCCTCCGCAATCCGATACGGGTCCAGGGTCGCGCCCGCGAGCTCGTCCAGTGTGGCCGGCGCCTTGCCGCGGAACGCGGCGCGTCCCCCTTCGGCGAATGGCACGCGGACCGCGACGAACGCCTCGAACAGCGTCCGCCGCGACGCCGCGTCGTGCGCGAAGCCCACCCACGCGACCGGCCGGTGAAGCATGTCGACCCAGTCGCCCCCGAAGAAGTGCGCTTGCGCCCCCGGCGTCGCCACTTGCGCGCCACGCGGGAATGCCTTCGTCAGCGCCCGCAGGAGCGGTCGCACGTACCGGTTTGCGATTCGCTTCTCGTCGCAAGGGACGATTGCCCCAGGGTGTGCGAGCGCGAGCGCCACGTGCACCGTCCCCTCACCCAGGGCCACCGCAGGTCCTCCCGACGCTCGCCGGAGGCGGGGCGCCAAGGCGGGCGCCCCCGGGCGCGTGTCGGTCCGCTGAAACGCGCCCCATGTGAGGGCCGAATCGCGGCTCACAGCCACCCAGAGCTCGCCGGGATGAGCAAGCGGGCGATCGAGGGCCGTCCGGCTGTGACCGGCGATCTGCTCGGCGGTCCGGGACCCGGCGCGGATGACGCCGAGGGGGGCGCTTGGGCGGAGAAGGTCGTTCGTCGGGCTCGTCTGGCTCGTCGGGTTGGTCGGCTTGGTCAAACGACTGTGCCTCGCCTTCGCCAAGCGTAAACCTCTATCGACGCACCTTTACGGAAATCCGGCCTCCCGCTAGAACCGTAGGTCTATCCGTTGCGCGCGAGCGCACTCCCGAAGCGCGCGCGAGCGCACTCCCGAACACGCCGAGGCCTCGAATGGTCAACCCGCAGATGGTGATGTACGAGGAGGAGTTCAATCTCATCCAGGCGGTGGTCGATCGCCTGGTCCGGGATGCGAACGCCAAGGTCGTCTTCATCGTCGACAAGAACGGGCAGCTCATCTCTGCGTCGGGCGATATCGACAACGTCGACACGACGAGCCTCGCGTCGCTGACCGCCGGCAACATCGCCGCGACGGGCGGCATGGCCAAGCTGCTCAAGGAGCAGGAGTTCGCCACCCAGTTTCACGAGGGTGAGAAGGCGAACATCCACATTCAGCTCGTCGGCAACCGCGTCATTCTCGTCGTGATCTTCGATTCCAAGTCGTCGCTGGGTCTCGTCCGCCTTCGGGTGAAAAAGGCCAGCGAAGAGTTGAACCACGTCTTCGAGTCGCTCCTGAAGAAGGTCGCAGAGCCGGGCGCCGATTCCCCGTTCTCCGAGATCAGCGACGAAGACATCGACAACCTGTTCAACGATTGAGGGTCGAGGGTCAATGACGGAAGCCACCCCACATCTGCCCGCCCCCTGCGCCCAAGGTTGCCGATGAGCTTCATCAACTACATGGCCCGGGAGATCAACTGCAAGCTCGTGTACTACGGGCCCGGTCTCTGCGGGAAGACGACGAACCTCCAGTACATCTACGAACGCACGAACCCCGATCACAAGGGGAAGATGATCAGCCTCGCGACGGAGACCGAGCGCACGCTCTTCTTCGACTTCCTCCCGCTGTCGCTCGGCGAGATCCGCGGCTTCAAAACACGGTTTCACCTGTACACGGTGCCGGGCCAGGTCTTCTACGACGCCTCGCGAAAGCTCATCTTGAAGGGCGTCGACGGCGTCATCTTCGTGGCCGACTCGCAGGTCGAGCGCATGGAGGCCAACGAAGAGTCGCTCGAGAACCTGCGCACCAACCTGGCCGAGCAGGGCTACTCGCTCGAGAAGCTGCCGTTCGTCATCCAGTACAACAAGCGCGATCTGCCCAACGTGGCCGCGTCGGACGAGCTGCGCCAGATGCTCAACAAGGGCAACGTGCCCGACTTCGACGCCGTGGCCCGCACGGGCGTGGGCGTGTTCGACACGCTGAAGGCTGTGGCCAAGCTGGTCCTCACCGAGCTTCGCAAAGGCAGCGGAGGCTAGCGGAGGCGCGGGCGCCCACGCGGGCGCTGGCGCGTACGCGGTACGCAGGCGCTCACGCCGGCGCGGGCGCTTGCGGCAGCCCCTGGAACACCTCTGCGTCGTGCGACGGCACGAGCGTGGGCCGTCGCGGGTCGGCTTCGCAGGCCCGGAGGCTATCGAGCGTGCGCGCGAAGCCGGCGCGGCTCCGGGCAAGACTGGCGCTCAACAGGCCTCGGCCTTTGGAGCTCCCGCCGTATTCCCAGCGCTGGTAGACCGCGTCGCCCACGTGCACGAACGTGCCGCGGGGACCGCGGAGAGCGACGGCGACGCTGCCTGGCGTGTGACCGCTGGCGTCGAGCATGACCACGCGGCCGTCGCCGAAGGGATCGGCGCTGCCGGGGAAGCCGTACGATGGCGTCTGGTCGAGGGCGACGGCGCGAATGCGGCCCGCGCGGGCCAGGTCGCGGGCCCGGTACGCGGGGCTCCTCGTGTGCCAGTACGCCTTGAGCTCGGCCTGCGAGACGATCACCTCGGCGTTCGGAAAATCGTCGACGCCGCCGGCGTGGTCGATGTGCAGGTGTGTGGCGAAGATCGCGCGAACGCGGCCTGCGTCGTAACCGAGGCGCTGCAACTGCTCTGCCACGGCGTCCTCCCCACGGACCCGCACGCCGAGACCCCAGCTTCGTACGCGTCCCAGGGCTCGCGCGGGGTTCGTGCATGTCTCCGTGCTCCACCCGGCATCGACGAGCACGAGATCCCCGTTGGCCCTCACGGCGACCGCCACGGTGTTCGAGAGCTTCACCGTCGACAGCAGCCGTCGACCAAGGGGGAGCACGACCGGCGCGGGCGCGATGAACACGCCGCACGTCAAAAAGAAAACGTCACGCAAGGCCCACGCGTCCGTGCTCACGGGCGTCGAGCTCTCACCTGCGGCCTACCTGGAGCCTACTTGGCGCCTACTTGGCGCCTACTTGGCCGTCTGGTACACGCGGCCGCGGCGAGCCTTGTCCTTCGCCTTGAGCTTCGCGCGGAAGCGATTGCTCTTGCTGCGATTCGTCTTGCGCGGCTTCTTCGAAAGGACGATGTTCATGGTAGACGGCGCGTCTTTACCATGAACGTCCGGCTTGCGCACGAGTTCCGCTTCGAGGCGGCCCATCGCCTCCCCCGAGTGCCCCCGGGCCACAAGTGCGCGCGCCTGCACGGGCACTCGTTCCGGGTCGAGCTCACCGTCGCCGGCCCGGTCGACGCGACCACGGGTTGGTTCATCGACTTTCAGCGCATCTTCGACGCGTGGAGCCCCCTCCACGACCAGCTGGACCACAACTACCTGAACGAGATCCCCGGCCTCGAGAACCCCACGAGCGAGGTCCTCGCTGGCTGGATCTGGGACCGGGTGAAGCCAGTGCTTGCACCGCTCTCCCGCGTCACGGTGTTCGAGACCTGCGAATCCCGCTGCGAATACGACGGGTCGTGAGCAAGGTCGTCGTCTGTCGCTGCGAAGACGTGACGCTCCGCGACCTGGAGGACGCCATCGTCCGGGGGTACGACGACGTCGAGTCGCTCAAACGCTACACCGGCTTCGGCACAGGCTGGTGCCAGGGCAAGGGATGCATGGCGCTCTGCGCGGCGCTCCTCGTCGAGCGTGGCGGCGCGGCCGCCTCACCGTTCACGGCTCGGCCGCCCGTCCACCCGATCGCGTTCGGCGAGCTCGCCGGCCTCGCCGAGGTTGCCGACGCCGACGAGCGCGCCGGCCGTCCGCCGCGCTGAGCTCACATTCGCGCCGGGAGGACTTCGGTGGGGCCGGTCTCCGCGGCGGGCGCCTCGGCCAGGGCCGCGACCGTCGTCAGCACGAGCGTGATCCACACGGCGTCCGCCAGCGTGAGGTGCACGAGCTGCATCCAGACCGGCGCGCGCGTCAGCACGTCGCCGACCCCCGCCGCCACCTGGCAGGCGGCCAGCGCGGAGGCAGCGCGGGACAGCGCGCGGACAGCGGCGCCCGGCCGCAGCGTGCGGAGCAAGCCCATGCCGACGACGATGGCCGCTGCGGTCGTCGCCGCCAGCATCGGGTGGATCGCGCGAAGGCGCAGGAACAGGTGTGCCCCCGGCGAGAAGTCTTGTGCGAAGCCCTCGGACAGCGATCGCGCCGGGAACAGCGTATCGCCCAGCGCGGTCACCGAGCCGCTCGCCCCCACGAGAAGCATCGCCCCGATCAGGCACCCGGCCACCGTGACGACGGCGCGCTGCCCTTGCAATTTGGGCTCGCGCCCGCCGGAGGCCCACCACGCCGTCGCCGCCAGCGCAGCGAGGAGGAAGAACGTGTTCGTCAGGTGGAGGGTCATCGAGAGCGCACGCTTCATCGAGGCGTCGTGCGCCACGAGCTCGAAGAGGACGAGCCCGGCGCCGATGAGCGCCTCGCCGCACATGAGCGCGGCCGTCAGATAGGCTCCCTTGCGTACCCGGTGCCCGGCCGGGAACGCGCGCACCGCCCATCCGGCCAGCACCAGCGTCGCGACGAGGCCGATGCCGCTCGACACGCGGTGCGACAGCTCGATCAGCGTCTCGATGCGCGGCGCGCGCGGCACGATTTCGCCGTTGCACATCGGCCAGTGGCGGCCACACCCTGCGCCGGAGCCCGTCGCCCGGACGAACGCACCCCACGCCACGACCAGTACGTCGTAGCCGAGCAGGCACCACGCGAAGCGCGCGAAGGGGGAGAGCGTACGGCGGTCAGTCTGCATCGGAGGCCATCACGCCGCGCGCATCTTCGCTTCCATCATGTCCGTCGCCAGCGCCGCCATGATGCGCGGGTCGCGAAAGACGTTGAGCTTCGGCGCGAGGAGCTTGGCGTACCGGTCGAAATAGAGCATCTGCTTCACGACGAGCACGAAGTCGCGGGGCATGCGCATCCCGTGGCGCACGGCAGTACGCATGATGGCCGGAATGACGTCGGCGTATTTCATGGCCGAGTCTTCCTTGGCGAGGAGCGGCTCGTAGGCACGTGCGAGGTCTTTCGCGACGGCGTCGAGGTCGATGTCGCCGCCCATCGAGCCCATCGCGTGCATCACCTCGGCCAGCTTGCGAAAATCGCCCGCGGAGAACGCCATCAGATAGTCGGTCACTTGCTCGCGGCGCTCGCGGCCGAAGCGGCCCACGATCCCGAAGTCGAGAAAGCCGATGCGCCCGTCGGAGAGCGCCATCAGGTTGCCGGCGTGCACGTCGCCGTGGAAAAAGCCGTGCAGGATGAGGCACTGGAACCAGGCGCGCATCCCGAGCAGCAAGAGCTCCTCGCCGTCGATGTTCGCCGCCTTGAGCTTGTCGACCTCGTCGACCCTGCTCCCGAAGAAGCGCTCCATCACGAGCACTCGAGGCGTCGTCAGCCCCGCGATCGGCTGCGGCGCGGCCACCCGCGTCTGCCCGTGCTCCTTCATGATGCGGTTGAACTCGGTCAGGTTCTCGGCCTCGCGCCGGAAGTCGAGCTCCTCGCGGATGTTCGACTCGAAGTCCTCGACGATGGCCACCGGGTTTGCGAGCTCGCCGAGCGGCATCGCGTTCATGATGCGCGCGGCCACCTTGAGCACGCGCAAGTCGGCCTCGACCATCATCGCGATCTTGGGGCGTTGCACCTTGATGACCACGTCTTGGCCGTCGCGCGTCCTTGCGACGTGCACCTGGGCGATCGACGCCGAGGCCAGGGGCTTGGGGTCGATCGACTCGAAGATCTCGGCCGGATCCTTGCCGAGGTCCGCATGCAGGGTCGCCTCGACGTCCGCGAACGGAAACGGCCGGACCCGATCGAGGCACTTGCGGAACTCGAGGCTGTAACGTTCCGGGAAGAGACCCTGGCTCGAAGCCACGAGCTGTCCCAGCTTGATGTACGTGGGCCCGAGCTCTTCGAACCCGCGGCGGACGACGACGGGACCTGCATCGGATCGGCCGCGAAGGCGCAGAACGGCGGCCAACGCCACGGCCTTGGCCCCGACGAAGGCCGCGAAGAGGACCCGCCGGACGACGCGGGAGAGCAGGGCAGCGAGGACGACGAGGGCGAGCGCGAGCGCCCCGGCCTCGACCCAAACGAGCAAGGGGCTCTCTCCCATCAGGACCGATTCATGGGCTAGTGCGCGAGGCACGTCAAGCATAGGTGGGATAGAGTGCGCACGGCCTTTGCGCTGGCCTAGAGCCGCCCAGGTAGGAGATAGGTGGGAGGGTTGACGACCGGGGGGAGTGCTGGCTAGCTCTCGCCCTCCTATTCTCCCAGGGGAGCCTGCACGACCATGAGCGATGTCGTCCACTTCGAAAGCCGCGGTCGCATCGGAGTCATCTGGGTCGACAACCCTCCGGTCAACGCGCTCAGCCAGGCGCTTCGCCGCGGCATGATCGATGCGCTGACGAAAGCGCAGGGCGCCCCCGAGATCCAGGCGCTCGTGCTTGCGGGCAAGGGGCGCACGTTCATCGCCGGCGCCGACATCACCGAGTTCGGCAAGCCGCCCGCGGAGCCCTCGCTCCTCGAAGTCATTGCCCGTTTCGAGGCGAGCGAGAAGCCCATCGTCGTGGCTCTCCACGGGACGACCCTCGGCGGCGGGCTCGAAGTGGCCCTCGGCTGCAACTACCGCGTGGCCGCGCCCGATGCCAAGTGTGGTCTGCCCGAGGTGAAGCTCGGGCTCCTCCCAGGCGCCGGCGGCACGCAGCGCTTGCCTCGTCTCGTCGGCGTACAAAAGGCGCTCGAGATGATCCTCAGCGGAGAGCCCATCGGCGCGGCCGAGGCCCGGACGCTCGGGCTCGTGGATCAGGTGGCGGAGGGAGATCTCGTCTCGGCGGCGGTCGCGTTCGCGGAGCAGGTCATCGGGCGCAAGCCGCTCCCGCGCGTTCGCGAGCTCGCCGGTCACATCGAGCAGGCGAAGCGCGATGCTTCGATCTTCGAAAAGGCGCGCAAGGACGCGACGGCCCGCGCCCGCGGCGCCAAAGCGCCGCTTCGCTGCATCGACGCCGTGCAGGCCGCCGTCGACCTCTCGTTCGAAGAGGGGATGAAGCGCGAGAAGGCCCTCTTCAAGGAGGCGGTCGAGTCGACCGAGTCCAAGGCCCTGCGCCACATCTTCTTCGCCGAGCGGACCGCGGCCAAGATCCCCGACGTCGACGCGAGCACGCCGACGCTGCCGGTGCGCCGTATCGCCGTGCTCGGCGCGGGCACGATGGGCGGCGGCATCGCGATGGCCTTCGCAAACGCCGGCATCGCGGCCATCCTCGTCGACCGCGAGCAGGCGCTCGTCGACAAGGGCCTCGAGATCATCAAGAAGAACTACGCGGCGACCGTCAGCAAGGGCAAGCTCGCCCAGAGCGAGATGGACGCGCGCATGGCGCGCGTCTCGGGCACGACGAACTGGGACGGCTTTGGCGACGTGGACCTCGTCATCGAGGCGGTCTTCGAGGAGATGGGCCTGAAGAAGGAGATCTTCGGCAAGCTCGACAAGGCGTGCCGCAAAGACGCCATCCTCGCCACCAACACCTCGACGCTCGACGTCAACGAGATCGCCCGATCGACCTCGCGCCCCGAACAGGTCATCGGTCTGCACTTCTTCAGCCCGGCCAACGTGATGCGGCTGCTCGAGATCGTGCGCGGCTCGGCGACGAGCAAGGCCGTCGTCGCCACCGCGATGAAGCTCTCCAAGCAGATCAACAAGGTCGGCGTCCTGGTGGGCGTGTGCCCCGGCTTCGTCGGCAACCGGATGCTGCACGCCTACTTCCGCGAGTCGAACTTTTTGCTCGAAGAGGGGGCTCTGCCGCAGCAGATCGACGGCGTGATGACGCGCTTCGGTCTCGCGATGGGGCCTTGCGCCACGAGCGATCTCGCGGGGCTCGACGTCGGCTGGCGCATCCGAAAGGGGCAGCCGAAGCCCAAGCCTCCGGAGCGCTACAGCGGTGCGGTCGGCGATCGGCTCGCCGAGATGGGGCGCTTCGGCCAGAAGACCGGCGCCGGATTCTACCGGTACCAGCCCGGCAATCGCACGCCCACGCCGGATCCCGAGGTCGAGGCGATCATCGTCGCCGTGTCGAAGGAGCTCGGCATCGAGCGCCGCGCGGTGACGGACGACGAGATCCTCGAGCGCTGCATGTACGCGATGATCAACGAGGGCGCGAAGATCCTCGACGAGGGGATCGCGCTCCGCGCGTCCGACGTCGACACCGTGTGGATCAACGGGTACGGCTACCCGGCGCACAGAGGCGGCCCTATGTTCTACGCCGATACCGTGGGCTTACCGGCGATTCACGCTCGCGTCGTCGAGTTCATGAACAAGCACGGCAAGGTGTGGACGCCGTCGCCGCTGCTCGAGCGGCTGGCCCGCGAGAACAAGACGTTCGCGTCGCTCGACGCCGCCAAGGGTTGATCAAGAGAGAGAGAAAAACAGAGAGGTAAGGAGATAAGGAGTTTTTGGGGGACCTCCTCCTCTCCCTGTTTTCTTCTCTCTCTGCCAGAGAGGAGCCGTCTGTGAGAGAAGCCGTCATCGTTTCGACCGCACGCACCGCCATCGGCAAGGCCTATCGCGGTGCCTTCAACAACCTCGAGGCGCCGACCCTCGCGTCGCACGCGATCCGCGCGGCCGTCGAGCGCGCGCGCCTCGATCCGGCGGAGGTCGACGACGTCGTGATGGGCGCCGCCGTCCAGCAGGGGACGCAGGGGTACAACATCGGCCGGCAGTGCGCGATTGCCGCTGGGCTGCCCGTGACCGTCTCGGGCATGAGCGTCGATCGTCAGTGTGCGTCGGGGTTGATGGCGATCGCCACCGCGGCCAAGGCGGTCGTCGTCGACGGGATGCCGATCGTGGTCGGTGGTGGGCTCGAGTCGATCAGCCTGGTGCAGAACGACCATCGCAACTCGTTCCGCACCGCCGACCCGACGATCATGGCGCACAAGCCCGAGCTTTACATGGCCATGCTCGACACCGCCGAGGTCGTGGCCAAGCGCTACTCCATCTCGCGCGAGGCCCAGGACGTGTACTCGCTCGAGAGCCAGAAGCGCACGGCCGCGGCACAGGAGAAGGGCAAATTCGACGACGAGATCGTCCCGGTCACCGCCACCAAGGCCGTAGCGAGCAAGGACACGAACGCCGTCACGTACGAAGAGGTCACGCTCCGCAAGGACGAGGGCAACCGCGCCGACACCACGATCGAGGGCCTGCGCAAGCTCAAGCCCGTGCGCGAGGGCGGCTCGATCACCGCGGGCAACGCGAGCCAGCTTTCCGATGGGGCCAGCGCCTGCGTCGTCATGGAGCGCAAGGTCGCGCAGCAGCGCGGCCTCACGCCGCTCGGCGTGTACCGCGGGATGGCCGTCGCCGGCTGCGAGCCCGACGAGATGGGGATCGGGCCCGTCTTCGCGGTGCCCAAGCTGCTGGAACGCAACGGTCTCAAGATGGCCGACGTGGGGCTGTGGGAGCTGAACGAGGCCTTCGCGGTGCAGGTGATCTACTGCCGCGATCGACTCGGCATTCCGGACGATCGGCTCAACGTCAACGGCGGCGCCGTCGCCATCGGACACCCCTACGGCATGAGCGGGGCTCGCATGGTTGGCCACGCGCTCATCGAGGGCAAGCGACGCGGCGTGAAGTACGTCGTCGTCACGATGTGCATCGGCGGCGGCATGGGCGCGGCCGGGCTCTTCGAAGTCGCTTAGTCGCGCGGACGATTGGGAGGGAATCGTTCGGCAACCCTTCCCACGGCCGCGGGATTCGTGAACATGCTCGCGGAACTCGTTCCCACGCTCGCGTCCAGCGATGCCATGCGTGCGGGACGGCCGGACGCGGGCATGGCATTCCAGGACAGGCGCGTTCCTCCTCGTGCCGCGGTCGCGGGATGGCTGGACGCGAACGCGGGAACGCAGGACGCGAGCGCGGCATCTCGGGACGCGGGCGCGGACTGCTGGATGACGAGCGCGGGATCTTGGGACGCGCACGTGGCTCGCCGAGACGCGCGCTCGATACGCCATCCCGCGACCGCGTCCTGACAGGACGCGGTCGCGGGATCCTGGGACGCGCGCTTGATATGCCATCCCGCGTGCGTGGGACGGCACACGGCGCCCGTCATCCGGCGAAGAGCGGGCTCTTGACCCCGCTCGGCGGACACGCCCTCGGCCATGACAACCGCGTCTCTCCACCTGTGCCACGTCACACGGGAGGGCGAAGAAAGCCCAACGGATACCGCGCTTTCGGTCGCACGTGCCTTGCGCTTCCAGCCGACAATGAAGCGCTTCAACAGCCGATGGACGTGGCGAGAGGCGCGAGGGAGGAGCGGTTCTTGCTGATTCGCTCTCCGACGCAACCATGAGAGCTCTGAGCCCGACCAGCCGCTGGAACCTCCTCGTGGTCGCCGTGCTCTGCGTGAACACAGGCACGGGTTGCAACGAGAATCAATGTTCACCCTATGACGAGACGAGGTGCGTCGGGTCGCAACTCCAGGTGTGCCTTCTGTACGACGACAGCGACACGTTTCTCGGAGGCACCTACCTTGCCTGGGAGCCGTTCTATGGTGGCGCAATCCCAGCGAGCGGTTCCTGCCCGGACTATTGCGTCGAGGCCGACGGCCAGGCGAATTGCTCGATGACCTCCGCCCCGATTCCAGAGTGCGCTCGTGACGGCAACGCCTGCTGGCAGGGATCCCCCGTGGAGTGCCTGGGCGGCTTCCCGCTCGACTACGGAGCATTCGCGCCGTGCGAAGTGGATGCGGGCGAGACGTGCGTGAATGCCTCCTGCGTGCCCCTCGCGGACAGCGGCGCCGACTAGAGGTGGGGACCCCTCGCCGAGGCCGCAGAGGAGAACCCTCGTCCCCGGTTCGAGACGGCTTCGCTCCTTGCGAGCCGACCGTCAAGGCGAACAGGTAATCCGGCTCTTCGTGTGCTTCCCGTTGTCCCCCACCTCTCAGGCCGTTGCGAAGCGGGGACGATGGCCCTCCACTTCGAGCTCGGCGAGGGGTCCCCACCCAGGGGCGGGGCCGAAGGCCCCTTCTACTGGGGCGCAGCCGAGCTCGAAGTGGAGGGCCATCGTCCCCGCTTCGCAACGGCCCCCCACGACCCGTCGCGGAGGTGCTCCGCACCGTTGCGGGAGGACCCGCGTTGACCGCTAGTCGTGGTCAATGACGCCAGAAAAGCTTCAACGTACGGGCGGCGGCGGGGTTTTCAAGGATCGTGCACCCGGGGCTCATCGCGGTCACCCGCGGCACTCTTTCTCGTGTGGCCCTCGTCGTGATGACGAGCGGGGGAGCGCCCGGCTGCGGCTTCGGTGCCTTGGACTCTTCCGGGGGGACGTCTTGCCCGAACCCTGCGCAGGGCCCCGCGCCATCGCACGCCATCACGACCTCCGACGACGCCGGGTGCAGCTCGTGGAGTTGCGATCCGGGCTGGGTGGACTGCGGCGGCGGGCCTTGCTCGGTGAATGTCCTGACGGATCCGCACACTGCGGCGATTGCGGGGACTTGTGCCCGGACGGGACCTGCAGCATGGGCTCATGCGGGCACGTCGACGTCCTGGCGACGAACCTCTCGTGGCCGGGCGCGGTGGCGGTCGATTCGGCTTCCGTCTATTTCGTCGAGGTCACCCAGCTCCTCTTCTGGGTCGGCGACACCCTCTACTTGGGTGGCTCGCTCCTCGGACGGACCCCCCTCGACGGCGGCAGCGCGCAGCTTCTGGCGAAAACCCCCGGAAGCGTTTCCGGACTGGCCGTGGACGCGACGGGCGCTTACTACCTCGCAGGGTCCGAGGTGGTCCTCGTGCCGCCGACGACGACGAGCGGACCCCCACCGCCGGTCGTTGTTGGGTCCACGTCGGTCTCGGCGGCTGTCGATGTCGATGCCTCCGACCCGGATGGCGGAGCTCTGACTTCGTTTGCCGTCGGCGGCGGTTCGGTCTGGTGGCTTCGCACGTTCGGCGTGGTGGACGACGCCGACGGAGGGGCCTCGGCGATGTTCGATCTCGTCCGGGAGTCGGAGGCAGACTCCGGCGTGCAGCGGGTCGCGACGTTCGTTGCGACCGCCCCGAGCTGGCTCGAGTCCACGAGCTCGTTGACCATCGGCGGTGGCGATGCCTTCTTTGCGTCGAACGGCGCTCTCGAGGTGGTTCGCGCCGGCTCGTCGACAGTCCAGACCCTGACAGCCGAACCGCAGTGCGTGATCGACAACGTCGCCTTGGACGACACCTACGTCTACTGGACCTCGTTGACGTTCGGGCTCGGGCGGTCCTGCGCCGCTGCCCCCCGCCCTGGCCCGCATGCCCCGCGCCGGCGGAGCGATACAGACCCTGTTGCCGTCGACGTCCTTGAGCCAGCTCGTGGTCAGCGACGGATTTGCCTGGGGCACCCAGCCGGGCATCGCGGGCGACGACCTGGTACGCGTCGACGGCTCCGGCGCGCTCACGGTGCTGTCGGGCGGCCAGGGGACGATCGGCGGCGTCGCTGTCGACGCGACCAGCGTCTACTGGACCGTGACCGTGCAGGGCACGTCCGGGGTCGGACAGCTGCTCCGCACCGACCGGTAGAAAGGGCCCCGCTCGCCAGGCGCGCCTCGGGTTGAAAGGCGACCGCGACCAGCTATCCGCGCAGACGGTACCCGATGCCTGGTTCGGTCAAAAAGTACTTGGGGTTGGCCGGGTCCTTCTCGAACTTCTGGCGCAGCTGGCCGATGTAGACGCGGAGGTACTGCGTTTCCTTGGTGTACGCCGGGCCCCACACCGCGAAGAGGATCTGCTCGTGGGTGAGAACGCGGCCGGCCATGCGCATCATGGTGCCGAACAGCTTGTACTGCGTGGGAGTCAGCCGGACCTCGCGGCCCGAGACGAACGCGAGGCGCTTCTCGAAATCGATGCACAGGTCTCCCACGTCGAGCGTCGAGCTCGCCCCATCGCCCTCCGCGCTCCGCGATTGGCGGAGCCACACGCGGACCCGCGCGAGCAGCTCGCTCGTGACGAACGGCTTGGTGACGTAGTCGTTGGCGCCGGCGTCGAGCACGGCGACCTTGTCGTGCTCTTCGCTCAGCGCCGACACGATGATGATCGGCGCAGCGCTCCACTCCCGGAGCGAGGTCGTGAGCTGGACGCCGTCGAGCTGCCCACCGGCCTCGATCACCATCAGGACCGGGTTGTATTTCTCCGCTTGCGAGAGCGTCTCTGGACCCGTCGCCGCCTCGACGACACGCATCTGCTGCCCGGCGAGGGCCGTACGCAGGACCTTCCGCGTGCGCGGCTCGGGGGCCGCGACCAAGATGACGGGCAGGGCGGCCGGAGCCGTCACGAATGAGTCCTCCGCACCCGCGATGACCGGGCCTCACCGGTATCATCCAGAGACGTATAAAATAGACGTTAATTTCGGCCGAAAGGCCGCGCGACCCCGGGGCGAGATACTCGCGCTACGGACAGGACACGGTGTCGGCGTCTGCGCCGCCATCCCACGGATTCAAGTACGTCAGCGTGGTCGAGCCATTGACCCAGTAGGCACCCGCCTCGTACGAGAGCTCGTCGATGGAAGGGACGGTCGCGACGCCGCCATCGAGGACGAGCGAGAAGAGACCCCCCGCCGGGAAGTTCCCGCCGACGCCGAAGTCGTCCAGCGTCGCGGCGATCCAGTAGGGCCCGTTGCCGAGGACCCAGCCGGGCACCGTGGCGGCCGCGTCGCCGCTCACGTCGGCGCAGGGCAGCTGGCCCACACCGTAGAGATACGTCCCTGCGTCCGACGAGAGGACGGGCGTGTTCACCGCGACGGCCGTGAGCGGCCCTTGGCCGTTGCCGGCCGGTATCACGCTCGGGTCGCGGGTCACGACCAGCGTCAGCTTGCGAAGAGCGATCAGGTCGATCGTCAGGTTCGTGCCGGCGCCCGCCGTCAGCGTGACCGGCAGGAGCGGCGCGTTGTCGACCCCCTGCGACAGGTCGTATCCGCCGAGCCACCATCCGGCCTGCAGGCCGCCGCCGTCGGCGAGCGACGCCGGGTTGTCGATGAAGATGGCGCGAACGTAAGACGTGCCGGCCGGGAGCTCGAAGCGCTGGATCGGGGCGGGCAGAGCGGCAAGGTTTAGCAGCGCGAAGCCGGCGTCGCCGACGCCCGCGTCCTGGGACGGGAGCAGGACTGCCGCGACCCCGGCGTCGTCCGAGCCCCCGGCGTTCGCGTAGACGCCGATCGTCATGAGGCCTTTGCCGTCGAAGGCGGGATCGCTGAGAAAGGCGATGGCCTCGGGGGTGATCGTGACGCAAAGCGCGGCGTTCGTGGAGGCGCTGGGCGCGGCGCACGCGGTCGTCGCGCCTCCGTCGCCGCCATCCGCCCCCGTGCCGTTCGACCCGTCGGCTCCGGCTTCTCCGGCGCCTGCTTCGGGGCTCGGCGCTCCGCCCTCGTTGACCACCATCGTGGCGTCGGGGCCGCCGTCGCTTTGCGAGCCCGGCGAGCTGCCGTTGCTCCCTCCGCCTCCACACGCCACCGCCGCGCCGGCGGCGCCCGCCGTCAGTCCGACCACCAGAGCGATCTTCGTGCGCGTCATCGATGATGCCTCCCAGTCGTGCATCATCGCCCGGTCTCGCGCGGGCTCCAAGTCTCAGGGGAGCGCGTCCGGGTCTGCGAGGATCGCCCCCGTGAACCGAGCCCGCAGATAAAATCCGCGCGGCACGGTCGACACCCGGTCGCCGTCCCTGCCGGGCGCGTCGGTGCGCACGCGCCCGTGGGCCGCCTTCGGTCGGAGCTGCAGCCAGCGGCCCACGTGGGCCGAGAGCCCCTCGATATCCCCGGCGCCGACCCGCCCCAGGATCTCCTCGAAGTCGGCGGCGAGCCCTCGTTCCTGGTCGGCCGTCGGCGACCACAGACGCGCTTGCCCCACCGTGCGCGTGTCCGCGCCCGCGCCCGCCTCGATCGGAACCCACAGGACGCGCGTGAGCTTGGCGCGCACCCACGACTCGGCCCACTCGGCGCGATCCGCGTCGAAGAGCGACACGCTGCAGACGAATGTCGACTCGCGCGGCACGCCCGCCGGGCCCACGGGGACCGTCTTTAGCTCGACGCGCAGCGCGGGGAAGTCCCACGTCGCCGCCGAGCCGCCGCTCGCGCCGAGCGCGCGCTCGAGCAGCTCGCCGACCTTGCCCTTCGTCGCGACGGGCGCCCCGCCGAGGCTGAGCCCCAAGCGTTGGGACAGCGCTTCGAGCGACTCTCCAAGCAGTGCTTGCGCCCTCCGAAGCAGCTCCGCCTCGTCCGTCGGCGGGGGGACCATCGGCCGACAGCGTAGCGACGGCCTCCTTCGTGGTCACGCCCCCGTCAAGCCGGCACGTCGGCCTCTTCGCCGTGTCCGCCCGTTCCCTCCGACGGGCCGCCGTTGTGGCGAGCGCGCCAGCTCTCGAGCCAGGTGTGCGCCACGACGAGGAGCGGCGGCTGCACCACGCGAGTCAGGATCGCGAGGATGAGCGAGCCGCCGATCACGACGATCGCGAGAGGCTTCTGGGTCTGCGAGCCGATGCCGTTCGAGAGCGCGGCCGGCAAGAGCCCGAGGGTGGCGACGAGCGTCGTCATGAGCACGGGACGGAAGCGCTTCTCGGCCGCTTCGCGCGCCGCTTGTTCGATGGCGTGACCCTCGGTCGCACGGAGACGCTGGAAGTACGTGACGACGAGGATGGCATCCTGGATGGCGATGCCGAAGATCGAGATGAACCCCATCGCGGCCGATACCGAGAAGTTCTGGTGTGTGAGGAGCAGAGCGAGCACCCCGCCAGTGCACGCGATCGGGATGCTGATGATGACGAGGATCGTATCGAGCCACGTCTTCACGGCGCTGTAGGTGAGAAACCCGATGAGGATGAACGTGAGCGGGATGATGAGCTGCAGGCGCCCTTCGGCTTCATGAAGCTCGTTGATCTCGCCGGCCCACTCGAGGCGCGAATCGTACGGACGACAGAGCTTCGTCCAGCCGGGGGGGGCCTTGTCGCAGCGGGGAATGTCGCGATCGATCGCGACCTGCGCCTCGGCGATGGTGCTCGCCAGGTCGCGGCCGCGGACGCTGAACTTGACGGGACTGTAGCGTACGCCGTCCTCGCGATAGATCATCGCGGGCCCCTCGGCCGTCTGGATGTCCGCGAGCTGCCCGAGAGGGATGAGCGAACCGTCCGCGGTGGTGACGGTGATCTCGCGGATCGCCTCGAGGCTCATGCGGTATTGCGACTTCCAGCGCACCGTCAGGTCGAAGAACTTCTCGCCCTCGTAAACCTCGGTGACGGCCTGGCCTCCGATGGCGGCTTGAATGTACGCGTCGACGTCGCCCGTATTGAGGCCGTAGCGCGCACATTCGCCGCGCCGGGGCGTGATCTTGATGCTGGGTTGGCCGAGCGATCGGAAGAGCCCGAGGTCGGCGACGCCCGGGACCTTGCCCATCGTGTCGACGATCGCCCCGGCAATCGCCTCGTTTTGCTCGAGGACCTTGCCGAAGACCTTGACGGAGTTTTCGCCTTTTACGCCGCTGATGGCTTCTTCCACGTTGTCGCTGATGTACTGGGAGAAGTTGAAGACCACGCCGGGGAACGCGTCTTCCAGCTCGCCGTTGATCTCCTCGGTCAGCTTCTCCTTGGTCAGCCCGCGGGGCCACTCGTCGAAGGGCTTGAGGGGGGCGAAGAACTCGATGTTGTAAAAGCCCGAGACGTCGGTCCCATCGTCGGGCCGCCCGAGCTGCGAGACCACGGTCGCCACCTCCGGGTGCTTGCGGGTGGCGTCGTCACAAACGACACTCAAGTCGGTCGGGCAGCCGCGCAAGATCGCCCGCATGCGACCGACGTACTTGGCGCTCTGGTCGAGCGATATCGACATCGGCAGCGTGGCCCGGATCCAGAAATTGCCCTCCTCGAGCTTGGGCATGAACTCGCGGCCGAGCAGCGGGAAGAGAACGACGCAGAGCACGATGGGCGCGAGGCTGAAGGCCAGCGCGCCCCTCGGGAACTTCATCGCGAGCTCGAAGGCGGGGGCGTACACCTTGTGGAGGACGCGCATGATGGCGCTCTCCGCCTCCTCCGCGGTCGCGGGGATCAACTTGGACGCAAGCACGGGCGTGAGTGTCAGGGCGAGGCAGATGGCTCCGCCGATGGCAAAGGCATACGTGCGCGCCATCGGCGCGAAGATGACGCCCGAGACGCCCGTCATCGTGAACAGAGGCAAGAAGGCTGCCCCGATGATGAGCGTCGAGAACGTCATCGGCGTCGCGACCTCGCGAGCGCTCTGTTCGATGCGCTCGATCATCGTTCCTTTTCCGTGCGCCCCGAGGTGCCGGAAGATGTTCTCCATCATGATGACGGTCGAGTCGACGACGATGCCGAAGTCGACCGCGCCGAGTGAGATCAGGTTCGCAGACGTGTGCGTGCTCACCAGTCCGCAGAACGCGACGAGCAATGCGAGCGGGATGTTGATGGCCGTGATGATGGCCGCGCGCACGTGACCCAGAAAGAGCAGGAGAACGAGCGTCACCAGCGACATGCCGACGACGAGGTTCTCGAGGACGGTGTGCGTCGTCACGTGCACGAGCGCGCCGCGATCGTAGTACGGCTCGATATCCATCCCGGGCGGCAGGATGTGGTTGTCGCGGATGTACTGGACGCGCTTGTAGATCCCCGCGAGGGTCGTCGGCGTCTCGGCGCCGTAGCGCATCAGTACGATGCCCTGGACTACGTCCGGCTCGGCGTTGTAGCCCACGATACCGAGGCGCGGCGCGTAGCCGACGTTCACGTCGCCGATGTCCTTGACCCGGACCGGCGTACCCTTCTGCTCCGCGACGACGATGTCCTCGATGTCGTGGACCTGGGCAGTGCGCGTGCCGAGCAGCCCCAAGCCACGAACGTCGTACGACTGCTCGCCCATGAACAAGCGCTGGCCCCCTACGTTTTGGTTGGCGTTCTGGATCGCGTTCGTGAGCTGGCTCAGGCTGACGGCGTGCCCGCGCAGGCGGTACGGGTCGACCTCGACGTGGTACTCCTTCGACTCGCCGCCGTAGCTCG
>Ga0302325_10002697_pt1 | contig 42763 bp, 38 predicted proteins | sample Palsa_T0_2_FD_201948 | JGI IMG/M metagenome (GOLD analysis project Ga0302325, IMG submission 201948) | Peat permafrost microbial communities from Stordalen Mire near Abisko, Sweden - Palsa_T0_2 | ecosystem: Environmental > Terrestrial > Soil > Palsa > Peat permafrost | place: Sweden: Abisko... | reverse complement strand
CCGCGCCCGCGCCCGCGCCCGCGCCCGCGCCTGCGCCTGCGCCCGCGCCCGCGCCCGCGCCTGCGCCTGCGCCCGCGCCTACGCCCGCGCCCGCGCCCGCGCCCGCGCCCGCGCCCGTGCGAGCCCCTGCGCCCCCGCACCGGCAGCCCCCCTTGCGCGCACCCCTCCCCCCGCCCGCCCCGCCGGCGTTCCCCACGCTCGCGTCGACCCCTGCCCCGCCCCTTTCCACGGCCCCACCCCGGACTCCCACGAACCGGCCTCCCCAGCCTCCCCCGGCGGAGGCCCGCTTCGTCCTGGCGGAGATGGCCATCGCGGAGGACCGCGACCGGATCCTCGATCTGCTCGTCACCGGCGCCCGGGCCGTCGCCCGTCAGGTCGCAGTGCTCGCCGTCCGCAAGGATGCTCTGACGGGGTGGGCCTGCTCTCCCGAGTTCGCCCACCATGACGCCATCCGGAGCGTTCGCCTCCCGAACGCCTCGCCGACGATCCTCCACGAGGCCCTCGAGCGGCCCGGTGCACGCTTCGCCCGGCTCCCGAAGGACGAGCGGCACGCGCCTCTGCTCGCCGTCATGGACTCGGCTCCACCTTCGGATGTCGCTTTGGTCGCCGTCCATGCGGCCGGCAAACCGGTCGCTGTCGTCGTGGCGCACGACCTGACGGACATCAGCGCCTCGTCCGAGCGCATCGTGGAGTTGGCGCGCGGAGCGGGTGCCGCCCTCGAGCGACTGCTGCGCGAGCGACGCAAGTAGGCCTCGGAACCGCGGGCGAGCGCGTCGAGACGCCCGTCGTGTAGCGCCTTGGCGGCGAGACAGCGGTGCTAGTTTGGGGGCCGCCCATGACGCCTCTCTCGATCGTCCACCGCATCGCGATCCCGGCGCCCCACACGCACCTCGTCGAAATCGAATCGACGGTGTCGCCCCACCCCGGTTTCGCCTTGCCGGACGCCCTCGTCTTGTTCATGGCCGCGTGGACCCCCGGTTCCTATCTTTTGCGAGAGTACGCTCGTCACGTAGAAGGACTGGCCGCGGGTCGACCGGCGCGGGCTACGAAGATCCGCAAGAACGCGTGGCGGGTCGACACCGGCGGAGCGGAGCATGTGACCGTCCGCTATCGCGTGTACGCCGGCGAACTCACGGTGCGGACGAACCATGTCGATGCGACGCACGCGTTTCTCGTCGGAGCGGCCATCTTCCTTGGCATCGAGGGGCGAGAGGAGCTCGGCGCCCGCGTCGAGATCGCCGTTCCCCAAGACTGGCGTGTCGCGACGGCGCTGGCTCCGGCGCCCGCGGGTGACCTGCCTCGCGGGGTGCGAGCGTTCGCGGCCGACGATTTCGATACGCTGCTCGATTCACCCATCGAGATCGGGACGCACCGCGAAGAATCCTTCGACGTCCTCGGCAGACCGCACCGCTACGCGATCTGGCCGGCGGGCACGGCCGGCGACGCCGACGCACGACGCCTCGTCGAAGACACCCGCACCATCGTGGAGACCGAGGCGAAGCTCTTCGGCGGATCGCTTCCCTATCGCACGTACGATCTGCTCCTTCACTTGTCGACGCGAGGCCGCGGCGGGCTCGAACACGCCGCCGGCGCCGCCCTCGTCGCCTCGCCGACGAGTTTCGCGACGCGCGAAGGGTATCTCGACCTGCTCTCCCTCGTCGCGCACGAGGTCTTTCATGCGTGGAACGTCAAGCGCATCCGCCCCGCGGGTCTCACCCCGTATCGCTACGGCGAGGAGTGTTATACGCGCCTGCTCTGGTGGTTCGAGGGCGGCACGAGCTACTACGACTGGCGTGTGCTGGCACTCGCGCGGCTCTGCACGATCGAGGAATACCTCGATCACCTCGCCGCCGAGATCGCCTACCTCGACGTAACGCCCGGGCGCCTCGTTCACGGCCTCGAAGACGCGAGCTTCGACGCCTGGATCAAGCTCTATCGCCCCGATGAGAACTCGCAGAACAGCAGCGTGAGCTACTACCGAAAGGGCGAGGTCGTGTGCGCCCTCCTCGATCTCGAGATCCGCGCACGGACGAACGGGCGCGCGACGCTCGACGCCGTCCTGGCGCACCTCTGGCAAGCCCACGGCGAGACGGGACACCCGGTCGAGGAAGACGCGATGCAGCGCGTGTTCGAGCACGTCGCGGGTGTGCCGCTCGGCGATCTGTTCGACGCATGGATCCATGCGCCCGCCGAGATCGACTACGCGCGGCCGCTCGCCCACGTCGGATGTGTCATCGAACGATCCGCGCGGGCCGACGCGCCGCCCTGCTCCCTCGGGCTGCGCCTGCGTCCGGAGGGCGGACGCGCGTTCGTCTCTTCGGTCACGCGGGGATCGACCGCTTGGCGCGCGGGAATCGATCCCGGCGACGAGCTCCTGGCGCTCGACGGCCAGCGCATCGACGGCGTGAACGTCGACGCCGCCCTGCGCGGGCGGACACCCGGCGCGACGGTGGACCTGCTCGTCGCTCGCGACGGCCGTATCGTCTCAGTACCCGCCGTGCTCGACGGCCAGCGGCAAGATCGTGTGAAGATCGTCGCGAAGCCGGATGCCTCCGCGGGCGCAAGGGCGGCGTTCACGGCATGGCTTGGCCAGGGGCACCCGAGCTGGGGCGCTCGGGCATGACGGCAGACCCCAAGCCGCGGAGCACCTCGGTCACCGAGATGACGGAGTACGTGCTGCCCCAGCACGCCAACCCGTTCGGCACGGTCTTCGGCGGCCAGATCATGGCCTGGGTCGATCTTTGCGCTGCCATCTGCGCTCAGCGTCACGCCGGCAGGCCCTGCGTGACCGCTTTCGTGGACGACCTGTACTTTCGCGGGCCCGTGCGCGTCGGCCAGGTCGTCCGGCTGCGTGCGTACGTCGTCGCGACGTTCAGGACGTCGATGGAGATCGACGTGAGGGTGAGCGGTGAGAACACTGTGACCGGTGAGAGCTGGCCCACCGTCGATTGCCGCGTGACGTTCGTGGCCATGGGCGATGATGCGAGGCCCACCCCGGTGCCCGCGCTACGACTCGAGACGGATGCGGAGCGCGCCGACCAAGCGGCTGCCGAGGACCGCCGCCGTATGCGGCTCGCCAAGCGTTAGCAGCGGCCCGCGCGCGCCTGTCAGACCCCGAGGCTCCGATACAGATCGAGATACTTTCGCGCGCTCTTCGCCCAAGAACTGTCGCGCGCCATGGCCCGCGCCCGGAGCGAGCCCATGCCGATGTCGTCACGCCAGAGGGCCAAGGCCTCCTCGAGCGCGAGGAGCAGGGAGGCGACGTCGGCGCCTGCCGAGACCACGCCGGTCCCGCTCGCGTGAGCGAGGTCCACGGGATCGACGGTGTCCCGAAGTCCGCCGACCGGAGTCACCACCGGTATGCCGCCGTAGCGCATGGCGTACATCTGCGTAAGGCCGCACGGCTCGTCCCGCGACGGCACCACGAGAAAGTCGGCACCCGCGAAGACACGACGCGCGAGCGCGGGATCGAACGCAACGCGCGCGGCAACCCGGCCGGGCCAGCGGCGGGCCGCGCCGAGGAGGGCCGATTCGAGATCGCGTTCTCCGGTTCCCACGAGCGCGACGCGCGCGCCTCGATCGACGAGCGCCGGGAGGTCCGCGAGCAGCAAGTCGATCCCCTTAAGGTACTGCAGACGTGAGACGACCGCGAAGAGCGGCGCCGTCGGGTCGGCGTCGAGGCCGAGTTCCGCGCAAAGCGCGGCCTTGCAGGCCCGCTTTCCCTCGCCAAGATCGGCTGCGCCGTACCGACGTTCGATGGCGCCGTCGGTCGACGGGTCGAACGCGTCCACGTCGATGCCGTTGACGATGCCGACAAGCTTGTTGCGATGCCAGCGCAAGTGAGCGTCGAGTCCGTAGCCGTTCGGCCAGCGCTGGATCTCGCGAGCGTAGGTCTCGCTCACCGTCGTCACCCGATCGGCGATCTCGATGGCGCCCTTCAACGGGTTCACGCTGCCCTCGTGACGAAACCAGCCGGCGTCCCACCCGTCGCGCGGGAGGGCAAGGTAGTCGATCTCGGCCGGCGAGGTTTGGCCCTGAAAGGCGAGATTGTGGATGGTGACGATGCTCGGGACTTTGGCCCAGGCAGCTCCGCGCTCGCGACGCGCATAGATGACCGCGAAGGCCGCGTGCCAGTCGTGAGCGTGGACAACGTCCGGCAGCGCGCCCCCCCACGCCTGTTCGGCCACCGCCAGCGCCCCGCTCGAGAGCGTCGCGAAGCGGAACGCGTTGTCGGTGAAGGGCCCGTCGCGGTCCCCGTAGAGGCCGGCGCGGTCGAAGAGCTGGGAGTCCGCCAGCATGCACGCGCGCGGCGGGAGCGTCCGCGACGATATGGACGCCGCGCCGCCGCCGAGTCGCGCCTCGAGGACGCCGAGCTCTCGAGCATGCCCCAGGCCGAGCGGCGCGACCACGGGGCGAGTCCACCAGCGCGCATCGACCGGCACGCGCGTCACGCCGTACTTGGGCGTGACCACCACGACGTCAGCCCCCAAGGACGACAAGGATCGGGAAAGGGCCTCGACGACGTCGCCGAGCCCGCCCGTCCGTGCGAGCGACTCGACCTCCGAAGAGACCATCAGAATGCGCCCGGGACGCCTGGGGCGCTCGGATGCCGCGCGTGAATCCAAGAGCCCGCGCTTTACTCCGTCTTGGCGCGGATCGCCACCAGCCACTGGCCGAGCGCCGCGCCAACCGCGGCGATGAGGACCACAGGGAGCACGTGGCCGATGAGCATGTGGCGCGCGGACGTGAACCCGCAGATGAGAGGAAGGGCCACCGCGCCCCACGCCGCCGCAGCCGTCCCGATGGCGGCACCCGTGAGCCATGGCCTAATCGGATCGCTGCCGCGACGCACGCGCGCGAAGGCCACGAACGGTCCGACCGCGAGGCCAAACGTCACCACGATGCACCGGACATGGTGAATCGTCTCCGAGGTGTCGATCAGGGTCTCGGGCCAATAGAAAGCGACCGGGATCCACGAGAGGAGGAGGACCACCGGCGTCACGACGGCGGTCGCGATGAGCCAACGCGGCGAACGACCCAGCATCGAGCCTCCCCGACCCACCCCGGACCATGTCGCCAGGACCGCGATGGGCGTCCACACGAGTACGAGAGCCGCGATGTATGGGATCGGACGTCCGCGGGTGGCTGGCAGAGAGATGGCCAGGAGAATCCCAGCGGTGACCACGAATCCAAGAGCCACCGTGACGGCCCGGCGGCGTGCTCCCTCGAGGCGCGGGGCCATCGGCTCCTTGCGCACGGCCTCGAGGACCCGGGTGCGAAGGTCGGAGGGCAGCTGGGGCTGGGACTCGGGTGCACTCATGGCTTCATGCCCTCGGCCCCGAGGCCCGAATCCGGGCCGCTTGAGTCGGCGTCGTCTCCCACGCCGATTTCTCCCAACCCGGCGCGCAGCGCTTCGTATGCCCGGTGTGCGCGCAGCTTGACTGCCGCGACCGTCGTGCCCAGGACCTGCGCTGCCTCCGCAACGGAGAGGCCTTCCTGCTTGATGAGCTGGAACGCGGTGCGTTGCGAGGCGGGCAGACGCGCGAGTACGACCTCGATACGTAGGGCGACCTGGTTCGCCTGCACGACATCGTCCGCGCGTGGCGACGACGCGACCCCGGTGTCGATGTCGGTCCCATCTCCAAGGACTTCGCGGCGTCCTCTTCGCGTCGAATCCACGAGGAGCCTCCGCGCGATGGCGAAGGCCCACGGGGTGACCTGAGCTCCCGGGATAAAACGATCACGTGCGCGGTGGATGTGGAGCATCGTTTGCTGCAGGAGATCCTCGGCGCGCGATCGGTCGCGCGTCTGGCGAAAGAGGTACGCAAAGAGGCGCGGCGCGAGGGCGTCGTAAACTCGCGCAAACGCCTCGCCATCCCCCGCGGAGTACCGCTCCATGGCCAGGTCGGCTTCGCCGCGCTGCTCCACGAACATGCTTGTACCACGGGTGGCTCCGGGCAACGCCTGCGGGAGCTCGAGCGCGAGTCCGAGCGCGACCATCGTGGACGACTACGCGCCACGTGGCGCTGCAGTTTCGGTAAAAGCATGGCTGTGTCAGCCGAAGAAGGCCGCGCCGAGGTGGAGGACGGCTCCTCACAGGAGCCTCCGGTCGTCTGCGAGCATGCTACGCGGTGCGGCGGCTGCCCCCTCATCGCGCTCCCGTACCGAGAACAGCTGGAGGCCAAGCACCGGCGCGTCTTGCGTGCCTTCGCGCGCTATCCCTCGCTTGCCGACCTGCCCGTCCAAGCCGTCGCGGCTGCCGAGCCGGTCGTCGCTTACCGCACTCGCGCGAAGCTCATCGTCGGCGCGCCCGGCCGCGCACGCGAGCCGGCACCCTTGGGGCTCTTTGCCAAGGGGGGCGGCCATCACGTCGTCGACATTCCCCGCTGCCGCGTCCTCGCGCCTGCGCTCGGGCGGGTCTCCGCGTGGCTGCGTGAGCGCATGCGGATGGTGCAGGGGACCGACTCCCCGATGGCTCCGTTCGAAGCGGGCGGCGCCGGCGCACTGCGCGCGGTCGATCTTCGCGAAGTCGAGGCCGGCGCCGCGCGTGTCCTCGTCACGTTCGTGGTGCAACGCGACCGGGCCGACGCAGTCCAGCTGCAAAAGCTCGCAGGGGAGGCCCGGACCCTGATGCAGGCTTGCCCCGAAGTCGTCGGGGTCGCAGCCAACTTCCACGAGGGCGACGCGCCGCAAGTCCTCGGCGGCCAGACGGTGCCGCTCGCCGGTGCGCTGTCGGCGCCGGATCGCATGGGCCGGTCGACCCATCTGGCGACGTTCGGTTCGTTCGTGCAGGCGCACAGGGGTCAGACGGAGCGCATCCACGCGATCCTGCAGACGGCGCTGTCGACGACGTCGCCCTCGACGCCGCGGGTGCTGGACCTTTACGGCGGCTCTGGTTCGATCGCTCTTGCACTCGCGGCGACCGGATCGCACGTCACGTTGGTCGAGTCGTTCGCGCCCGCCGCGGAGAGCGCCAGGAGCGCGGCGCGCGCCCAGGGCATCGACATCGAGGTCGAATGCGGTGACGCGGGGCGGATGCTCCGTCGGATGCGAGAGCGCGGCGATCGATTCGACGCTGCCGTCGTCAACCCACCGAGGCGCGGAGTGAGCCCCGCGGCGCGCGACGGCTTGGTCTTCCTCGCGCCCGAGCTCGTGGCGTACGTCTCGTGCGACCCGGACACGCTGGCTCGCGATCTCGATCACCTCCGACGCAACGGATACGCGCCGATCTCGGTGCAGCCGATCGACATGATTCCCCTGACGGACGAGGTCGAGACCGTCGTCGTCCTTCGTCGAGGCGGAGAGCCTGCGCCGCGGGTCCTGCTCGAGGACGAGGAGGTCTTGTTCGTCGAGAAGGCGGCGCACGAACCCACGGCCCCAGAGGCGTCGTTCCCCAGCTCGTTGCTGACGCGGGTGAGGCGCCTGCGCGGGGCGAGCGAGGCCGTGGTCGTCGACGGCGTCGACATCGACGCGAGCGGGGTTGTCGTCCTCGTGCGGAATCGGCAGCACCTGGCCAAGTGGCGAGCGGTGCTGGACTCCGAGAAGACGAGCATGACGTACCTGGCCGCCGTGCGGGGCGTCCCGCGCGCCAAGGGGGTCATCGGGGGCATCGACCGGGGCGATCCCCGTTCGGCTGCCGTCCGCACGCGCTACCGGAGGCTGGCCATCGCCGCAGGCCACGCGATCCTTCGCGCGACGTGCGAGCCGGCCACGGGACAGATGGTGCGCCGCCACCTGGCTTTCGTCGGCCACCCCGTACTTGGCGACGACCGTGAGGGACACGGTCCAAGCAACCGCCACTTCGAGGAGAAGGCAGGGCTCGACCGCGCCTTTCTTCATCGCGATGCGGTCGAGTTCTCGCACCCCGACACGGCCGTTCGAGCGAAGGTCGTCTCGCGGCTGCCCGGCGATCTGCGCGGCGTGATCGAGCGTCTCGGCGGGGCCGCTCGCGAGTGGCTCGATCGTGCCGACCCGTGACTACTCCAGGGCGAGGCTCGCGGCGAGCCGGATGCCAAGGCGGGCCTTCAAGGCCCATCCGAGCGGCTTGCCGGCATACCAGCGCGCGCCCGCCTCGCGAGCGTGCGTGTTCCCGGCAAGGAACGCTCGCCATCCGCTGCCGCGCCGACCGTAGACGCGCCTCGCGAGCCAGGCGCTCTGCAGCATGTGGCGACCGACGCGGCTCGACAGGACCTCCGCTGCGTATCCCTCCAGGGACGTGTCTCCCGTCCGCAGCGCGCGCGCCAAGTGCCGCGCGGCGATCCCGGCCGTGAGGATCGCTTGAGCGATCCCCTCCCCAGTGGTCGCGTCGATCCCTGCCGCCTCGCCGACGAGGGCGAGCCTGTCGAAGCGCAACGGCGCACCGCGGACGAGGGGGCGCGTGCTGAACGGCTTGAGGCGCACGGAGCCGGCGCGTATTCCGCGCGCCGCGAGCGACGCCAGCAGGTCCTGCTTGAGATCGCGTCGCGCGCTGAAGTTCGCGTGATAAATGCCGCGGCTCACGGCGGGCGCTCCGTCGACGACCGTCGGGAAGTCCCAGTAGTAGCCCTCGACGCCGGCATCCGCGACGCGAAGGTCGAAATCGCAGAGGCCATCGCGGGGCCCGAGATCGCCGCGCACCTGCGGCGTTTCGGCGACGTACAGGTGCCCCTTTCGGGCTGTCTCACGAATCCCGACGAGCTTGCGTACTGCGCTGCCCACGCCGTCGCACGCCGCGAGCAGGCGCGTTGTCACGGTTCGCTTCGAGGTCTGCAGCGTCCAACCGCCGGCGGTGCGTGCGAGGGCGACGAGCGGCTCCCCGTCGAACGCCACGATCCCGTCGGCCACGGCACGCTTCCAAAGGCTCCCATCGAACTCGCATCGGCGCACGACGACGCCGAGCGGATGTTCGTGCGCGCCGACGAGGCTGGCCGCCAGCACGCGCAGGCCTCGCATCTCGGCGTACGGAACGTCCAGCGGGACGCCGAGCGCCGCGAGCGACGCCAAGCCCCATGCGCTGACCGCCCCTGCGCAGGGCTTGTCCCGTGGGTGCGTTGCCTTCTCGAGGACGGCGACCCGCGATGGCGCCACGCCCTCGGAGCGTACCAGATGCAGCGCGGTGCACGTGCCCGCCGGTCCGCCGCCGACGATGGCCACGTCCACGTCGACCGTCACGGCGCGAGCCTCATGGCCCCGAGCTCGGGGCACAGATCGTCGAGAAATGCGTCGAGCTCTTGCACGCGACTCGCCGGTGCCGCGACGACGAGGTCGCCCCCGTGTTCGGCGAAGACCGCGGCGAGACCGTCGCTGGCCTCCACGATGCCCTTGAAGAACACCACGTCCCGGGCGCGCATCACGACGCGCCGCACCACCAGGCCGTCGCCGACGCATGGAACGACGGGCTTCCTAGACAATCCTGCCCTCGACGGGAGGAGGCGGCGCCTTGGTCTCGCGGCGGCGCCGCACGTGAGCCTTCACGTAGTCGACGAGCTTGTCGGCGTACGACTCGAACGGGGGGCACGTCGGCACGCCGAGAGAGGCGAAGAGCTCATTCGCGTTCGTCGCGTCGTAGCTGACGGGCGTCGTCAAAGTCTCGAGCAACGCCCGCGGACTCTTCGTGAGCCGCTCGAGCCCGGGGGTTCGGAGGACCGCCTTCGCGATGTTGGCAGGGATCGATCCGCGCGGTCCCGGTCGGCCCCCGGCCTTGGCCACGATCTCGAAGACGCGCCGGGTCGTCAGCGGGTGTTGATCGACGAGATGGAACGTGCGGCCGCGGGCCCGCCGATCGCGCCCGATGGCCACCGCCGCCTGCGCCACCCAGTCGATGGGTACGAGGTGCAACGACGCGTCGCCACGACCGGGCAGCGGCAGCGCAATGTCGGGCGGCGATGTGACCACAAGGACAATCAGAAGATACGGCCCGTCGAACCGATCGACCTCGCCCGTGCGGGAATCGCCGACGATGGTCGCCGGCCTTACCACGGTGATCGGCAGACGCGCCATCGACGCGCGCATCATCTTCTCCGCGCGCGCGGTCGTCTCCTCGACGATGTTGCGAAATCCTTGACCGGCTTTGAGGTCCTCCTCGCGAACGACCCCGGTCCTGTCCCCCGATACGTAGGCTGTGGAGTGGAATACGAGGGAAGACAGCTTCGTGCAGCTGCTCGCAAATTCGATGGCCTCCCGTGCCGCGCCGACGTTGACGCGCTCGGCTCCTTTGATCTCGACGGCCATGTGCGACAGCTGGGCGCAGTGGTGGATGCGCGTGACCTCGCTCGCCAGCGCCTTGTACTCCGCTCCGGAGAGGCCGAAGTCGATGGCGCTGGCATCGCCCTCGACGACGTTCACCCGCCGGCGTTGGTCGGGCACGAGATCGCGGAGGAACGCCTCGACGTCCTTGGCGAAGCGCGATCGCACGACGGCGTGGACGCGCGTACGCGGGTCGGACTGGACGAGCTCCGCGCACACGGTCCGCGCGAGAAGCGATGGGAATCCGGTCAGCAGCACCGTGTCGTCGGGGAACATGGGGACAGCCAAGAAAACTCCAGAACGGGCGCGCGCGCAACCGCGCGAGCTGACGGGCGCGAGCGCACCATCACGGAACGCAGCGGACCTCGCCGGGGGCGCCAGGCCTGACCGCGTCGCAGCCGGCAAACCCCGCAGCCTTGCACGAGAACGATCGAGGGCGGCCGAAAGCGCAATACTGGATGCTCGCCCCTTCACAACGGGCTCGCGCGTTGGGATCACAGGCCGGTGTGGCCGGCGCGCCCAGCGAGCAGGCCCCAAGGACCGTATCGCCAGGACCTGCACCGCACGCGAGACCCGCGGCGGCGCAGTCGACCCGGACAGGGTGGCCGTTGAAGCAGCCGACCGCGACGCCGCCCTCGCAGTGTGCAGAGGCGTCCCCGCAAGGCGGGCCTGCCGTCGCGCAGGCGGCTGCACCATCGGCCAGCGGCGAACAGACGAGGCCGAGCGCCGCACAATCGACGCTCGTGAGCCTGCCGTTTTCGCACCGGAGCAGATGCGTCCCGGAAGCCGAACAGTGCGGCGCGCCCGCGTCGGGCGACTCGGCCGCGCAGGACCCGAGGGTGCAGGTCGCCTGGCCGCCCACGACGCGACATGATTCTCCGCCGCGCGGGCAGTCATGCACGGAAAAGACTCGGTCGTGCCAACACGTGAGCGCTCGACCATCCATATCGCACACGCCCGCGAGTCCCTGCTTGCCGCGGCCGGCGCAGGCGTCGTCGCTCGCCCCGCGCAGCGCGCACGCACGAAGGTCGGCGCACGACGACGCGGCCCGGGCGCACTCGCGGAGCGTAAGCGACATGGCGATCGCCGCGGGTGAGGCAAGCTCGGCGGTCATCTTCGAGACGCACGACGCGAACTCCCGAGGAAAGAGCGAAGGCGGGATGGCGACGGCGTCGCACGAAACGAGCAGAGCGCACATCCGCTCGACATCGGGGGCCGCCGTCGCGACCACCTTGCCGAGCCTGGCGCTATAGACGGCCGGCGATAGATCTCCGTCTTCGTGTCCTGCCCTCGTCGTGGCAGCGCTGGTGACCAACGCTGCCGCGAACACGAAGCTCGACCCACGCGATAGCCGCATGACCAAGACCACTTGTAACCGCGGGTGACAACGAGGCGAAGTCCAACTACCTTCCGGGCGCCATGATCCAGGACGTGCTGAAGGACCTAAGCACCTCGCTGTCCAAGGCGCACGACGCGCTGAAGCGAGAGCTTGCGAAGCTTCGCGCCGGACGCGCAAGTGCCAACCTGCTCGACGGCATCAAGGCCGACTACTACGGCACGCTCACGGCGCTCGCGCAGATGGCGCACATCAACATACCGGAGCCCCGACTCCTCACGGTGAAGCCGTGGGACCGGTCGGCAGTCAAGGCCGTCGAGAAAGCGCTGCGCGAGAGCGACCTGGGGTTGAACCCACAAGTCGACGGTGATCTCGTACGGATCCCGCTCCCCCCCCTGACGGAGGAGCGCCGCAAGGATTTCGTGAAGATCGCGCGCAAATATGGCGAGGACTGCAAAGTGGCGCTGCGAAAGGCCCGCCACGAGGCCCTGGACATGCTGGGCGAGCTCGAAGCGGAGGGCTCGAGCGCGGACGAGGTCGATCGGGCAAAGAAAAAGGTCGAAGAGCTGATGCAGGACTCCGTGCGCCAGGTCGACGCAACGATTTCCCACAAAGAAAAGGATATCCTCGAGGTCTGAGGGGGCCGTTTGCCCTCGCTCCCAGTCGGCTACCCCCGGACCGTGAGGCCCATCAGGACGCACCGTCGGAGACGTCCTGGCCGTAAAGAGCATTGCTGTGAGAGAGTTGGGTCCGGTTCATGCTAGTCCCTCGCGAGGCCGCGCTTCTATCGGCGACGCCAATTTGGTGCGACTTGACACTCTGGAAGGTGGGTGAAACCCTTTTGATGTTGCCATTGTCGGAGGATTCGGCGCCTTGATGCGGGCACTCGCAGCCGGGCTGAGCGACGTCGGGCTCCAGCGCGACCACAACGAGGACTCGTTCGTGGTGCTGAAGGAGTACGACCTGTTCGTGGTCGCCGACGGCATGGGCGGGCACCGCGCGGGCGATGTGGCATCGCGCCTCGCGACCGAGACGATCTCCGAGTTTTTCCGGAGCACTGCGAACGAAGACGTCACCTGGCCGTTTCATTTCGACACGAGCCTGAGCGAGGAAGAAAATCGCCTCCTGACGGGCATCCGCGTTGCCAACAGGCAGATTTTCGAGCGGTCCACGCGCTCACGCGAGCACCACGGAATGGGGACGACGGTCGTCGGGGCGATGTTCAGCCCACAAAAGGGGCGGATGTACATCGGCCACGTCGGCGATTCGCGGTGCTACCGCGTCCGCGCCGGCCAGATTCAGCAGCTCACCCGCGATCACTCCCTCATCAACGACTATCTGCTCGCGATGCCGGACCTCACCGACGAGCAGAAGAGCGAGCTGCCCAAGAACGTCATTACGCGTGCGCTGGGCATGCAAGACTCCGTCGTCGTCGACCTGCAGCACGACGATCCGCGCCCCGGCGACGTGTACGTCCTTTGCTCCGATGGTCTGAGCGGCATGGTCTCGGACGAGGACATGCTCCGGATCGTCACCGGCGCGGCCGACATTCGAGAGGCCTGTCGAGGGCTCATCCAGCGCGCCAACGAGCACGGAGGCGAAGACAACATTACGGCCGTGCTCATCAAGCTCGAAGAGCCCGAACCGCACAGCGGCAATGGGGCGACGAACGGCACGTCCGGCGCAGTACCCGCCGACTGAAGTCCGCGCCCATGGCCGACGCGCGAACGCGCGAACGCGCGAACGCGAAAGAGGTCCCCGCTCGCTTGACCCCACCGAGCCGAGCGGGTAAGCCCCGCGCGAGCCCATATGGTCAAAGCGATCTTCGTCGTCCTCGGGGGGTTCTGTGTCTATGTCATGGGGACGCTCTCTTACGCGGGCGTCGCCCTTCTCATGGCCATCGAGAGCGCGTGCATCCCGCTGCCCAGTGAGCTCATCATGCCGTACGCGGGCGCGCTGAGTCATCCCGCGGTCGCCGCGGCTCTCGCCGCTCAATATCATTGGTCGGGCCAGCTACCCGCGTTCAGCCTGTTGCTGGCGGCCATCGCCGGGGCGCTGGGTTGCAACATCGGCAGCGAGGTCGCGTACTGGGTTGGCGCGAAGGGGGGACGGCCTGCCATCGAGCGCTACGGCCGGACGCTCCTCGTGTCCAAGCACGAGATCGACCTGGCGGACCGCTGGTTCAACGCGCACGGAGAAATCATCATCCTGGTCGCGCGGCTGCTGCCCGTCATTCGCACGTTCATCGCCTTCCCTGCCGGGGTCGCGCAGATGAACCGGGCCAAATTCCACATTTACACGTTCGTCGGATCGCTGCCCTGGTGCTTCGCGCTCGGCTACGTCGGCCAGCAACTGGGGACGCGGCTGCTCGACGAGCACTCGCCGCTGAAGGGCGTCATGCACAAGTTCGACGCCGCGATTGGCGCGGCCATCGTGCTCGCGGCGGCCTGGTTCATCTGGTCGCGCGTCAAAGTGTACCGCCGCTACAAGCTCGAGGGTAACGGCGCGGTCGCGCCGCTGGCGAAGGTCGACTGATTGGGGTCGAGGGGAGCGACCTCCGCTCCCCTGCGGCGACCGCCAAAGAGCGCTAGCTTTGTTCTATGGCCCCGAAAGGTGTGGCGCGCCTGCGAGGAGCCGATGATGACTACTCCGGCGACGGCGAATCTCCGGGCGACGTCGTCGCCATCCGCAGCGCGGTGGCCGAGTGGCGCGCACGTCCGGTCGCCAACGCGGAGGCGCGCGTGCCGGCGCGAAAGCCCCGCTTCTCGACATGGAGCGGCGCGGACATCCCCGATCTGGTGACCCCGGCGGACGTCTCGGTCGACTACCTGCGCGACCTCGGCCTCCCGGGCGAGTACCCGTACACGCGTGGCGTGCAGCCGACGATGTACCGGGGAAGGCTATGGACGATGCGGATGTTCGCCGGGTTCGGCACGCCCGAGCAGACGAATGCACGCTTCAAGTACCTGCTCTCCGAGGGGCAAACGGGTCTCTCGACGGCCTTCGATTTCCCGACGCTGATGGGTTACGACAGCGACAGCCCGCGCGCCCTCGGAGAAGTGGGGATGTGCGGCGTGGCCGTGGACACGCTCCGCGACATGGACGCCCTCTTCGACGGCATCCCCCTCGACGGGGTGACCACGTCGATGACGATCAACGGTCCCGCGATCGTCCTCATGGCCTTCTACGTCGCGCTCGCCGACGTTCGAGGGATTCCGCGGGATCGCATCGGCGGGACAGTGCAAAACGACTGCCTCAAGGAGTTCATCGCACAGCACGCGTGGCTCGTGCCGCCGCGACCCGCGATGCGCGTCGTGACGGACATGATCGAGTTCGCGTCGCGCGAGGTGCCGCGATGGAACACCGTCAGCATCAGCGGCTATCACATCCGGGAGGCTGGCGCGACGGCGACCCAGGAGCTCGCGTTCACGATCGCCGACGGGATCGCGTACGTGCAGGCGGCCATCGATCGAGGCCTCGCGGTGGACGATTTTGCGCCGCGCCTCTCGTTCTTCTTCGACGTCCACAACGACTTCTTCGAAGAGATCGCCAAGTTTCGGGCCGCGCGCCGCATGTGGGCCAGGATCATGAAGGACCGCTTCGGCGCCAAGAAGCCGGAGAGCATGCGGCTCCGTACGCACGCTCAGACGGCGGGCGCCTCGCTCACGGCCCAGCAGCCGTACAACAACGTGGTGCGTGTCGCGATCCAAGCCCTCGCCGCGGTCCTTGGCGGGACGCAGTCGCTGCACACCAACTCCCTCGACGAGACGTACGCGCTCCCGACGGAAGACGCCGTGACGATCGCCTTGCGAACGCAGCAGATCATCGCCGAGGAGACCGGTGTCGCGGCGACGATCGACCCGCTCGGCGGCTCGTTCTACCTGGAGAGCCTGACCAACCGGATCGAGGCGGACGCGGCGGCGTACATCGATCGGATCGACGCCATGGGCGGAATGGTCGCCGCCATCGAGAAGGGTTACCCGCAGCGCGAGATCGCGGCGAGCGCTTACCGGTTCCAGCGCGAGTTCGAGCGCGGCGAAAGGATCATGGTCGGCGTCAACGGGTACTCGTCTCGGGGCGGCGCGAACGCGGCCGCCTCGGTGCCCACCCTGCGCGTCGACGAGGCGGCGGAGCGCAGGCAGGTGGAGAGTCTGCGGCGGGTCAAGGCCGAGCGAGACGCCGCACGGGTCCGCGCCGCACTCGACGCCGTCCGCGCGGCTGCCCTGGCGGCGCCGGGCACCGCGGGAAGCAACCTCATGCCGCCGATCGTCGAGGCGGCCAAGGCCCTTTGCACGCAACAGGAGATCTGCGACGTCTTGCGCGAAGTCTTCGGTACCTACACCGACCCCGCCGAGTTCTAGAGCAGCCGTCCGTGGCCTGAACCGACCTTGGACGGCGAGTGTGACGCGCTACCAGGCGTCGGCTTCTGCCTCGACCGGCGCTTCGGCAGCCGCCTCCTCCTCGTCCTCTTCGTCGGCGGGGGCGGCGGCGATCACAGGGAGCCGGCGCTTGCCGGTCGGACCTTCCTCGACGTAGTCGCGCAGCGTCGACATGTCCCGCAACGCAGCGAGCTTGGCCAGGCCTTTGACCTCGACCTGACGGATACGCTCCCGTGTCAGGTTCATGATCGCGCCCACCTCCTCGAGCGTCGTCCCGCCCCGATCGGCTACGTCGAGCGCGCATGTCTCGGTCATTTCCCAGACCTCGAGGTCAGGAAAGTTCAGCTTGATGGCTCCCGTCCTGGCCGAGACATCCAGATACAGGTGATGCTTGCACGAGACGAACGGGCACGGGCGAGCGCCGCCCTGGCAGTCCACCCTCACCTCGGGCCGCGCGAACTCCTCGCTGTCCGGATAGAGGAGCCTCCCGAGTTCGAGCTCACGCTTCGTCATTCGCTTGACGCTGATCGTTCGCGCTCGAATCGCCCTCTTGCGACGCGACCGACGCTGTTCGCGGGTCACCGGCGCGGCAGGGTCGCCCGAGACATCCAGAGCGAGCGCCCCGTCCATCATCGGCGCCGTTTCAGTCTCGTCAGCGCTCGACAACATCTGCGGCGCGTCGTTCGGATCGTGCTTCGGGTCCATCCTCGGCTCCCTCTCGGCGAATCGCCGACACAGCTCCCACGGGCCGCCGCACGAGGCCGTTCGGCCTACGTCGGATGACCCCATAGCGGCACCACTCGTCCTGCACGCGTCCGCGCGCGCCGATCCCGGCCCCCCACGCGAAAGGTCGCGAGCGACCCTTGCGCGGCGAGACCCGCGTCTCCAGCGTCTCGATTGTCAGGGGCGTCGTGGCGACGATCGCCCCACGATCACCCGAGTGATTTCGCACCTTAATCCACTCGAAAGATCGCGGTCAATCCATCAATGAGCTTTTTTTTGAGCTTTTCCATTATGGAACTCGTTTCGCGTGGTTAGATCGGTGGCGTGACAGGAAATGTCCTCACACGCTTGGGCTGACGACCCGTCTTTTGCTCTCTCTCTCGCGCGCTTGCGGGGGCGCGCAGCGCCGGCCTATCGTGCCCGGGCCGTGCGCGACACGCAGCCCGATCACCCAGCCTCCAGGCACAGGGACGTCGCGGCGCGCGGCGCACGCATTCGGTTCGTGGAGAGCGGTGAGGGGCCTCCCCTCATCCTCGTCCACGACTACCTCGCGAGCCACGTGGCCTGGGACGACGTCCTGCCCCGCCTGGCAGAGCGGTTTCACGTCATCGCTCCCGATCTGCCCGGGTTCGGAGAGAGCGAGAAGCCGCCTCCCAGCCGCTACCGTTACGACTTCGACGCATTCTGCGAGTCGCTCGCCGACCTGATCGCCGCCGTCGGCCTCGGGCGCGTGTCCATCTGCGGTCACGCCATGGGAGGTGCCGTCGCGCTGACCCTGGCGGCGACGTACGCCCACGTTGTCGACAAGCTCGTACTCGTGAACCCCCTCGTGTATCCGCCTCGCCCGGACAGGCTTTCGCGGGTGGCTAGCATCCCGGTGCTAGGACCGTTGGTGTTCAAGCAGATGCTCGGCCGCTCGCTCTTCCGAAGCCGCTTCGGGGCCGATGGGGCCGGCTCGGAGGACGCCGCGATCCGGCGCGTCGACCATCTCTTCGACCTCTTCGACATTCCCGCGGCGCGGGAAGCCGCCTACGCCACGATGCTCGCCATGCTCGACACGAGGCCGCTGACGGCCAGCATTCCGCGTATTTCGGCACCCTCGCTCGTGTTGTGGGGCCGCGCCAACCGCGAGGCGCCGGTCGAGCAGGGGCGACGGCTCGCCCGTGAGCTGATGGGCGCGCGCTTCGAGGTCTTCGACTGCGGCCGATCCCCCGCGGAGGAGCGTCCGGAGCTCTTCGCCAACACCGTCACGTCGTTCCTCGTCAGCCACGGCGAGGGCTGAGCGTTGTCGTCGGCGCCCTCCCGCGCGCGCTTCGCCCGGAATCGCCCGGCGATGCTTGGGGCCGCGATTGTCCTCGCCCTCGTCGCGTTCGCCGTGTTCGGCCCCCTGGCCGCGCATCACGGCCCGCTGCAGAGCGACTTCGTCCGGGGCGTGTCGCCCTCCGGCACTCCCGTCGGCCCCAACGCCGACTTCCCTTTGGGGGCCGATCGCCTGTTCCGCGACGAGTTCGCGCGCCTCGCCGTGGCCGGCCGCCTGTCGCTGTTCATCGCGGTCGCGGCCACGTCGATCGCCAGCGCCCTCGGGGCCGCGGTCGGCATCGTCGCGGGCTGGTACGAAGGATCACGGGTTCCGGTAGACGGCGCGCTCATGCGCTTCGCCGACGTGATGCTCGCCTTCCCGTTCTTGATGCTCGTCATGGCGATAGGCGCCGCCCTGGATCGGACCTCCGCCATCACGATCCTGGTCACGCTCGGCGCCACGGGCTGGCTGGGCATTGCCCGGATCCTTCGCGCGAAGACGATGCAGGTGCGCGGGCTCGAGTACGTCGAGGCGTCGCGCGCGCTCGGGCAGTCGACGCCGCGCGTGATGATGAAGCACGTGCTCCCGAACATCGCCGGCCCGCTCGTCGTGACGGCCACGGTCATGGTGGCGCAGATGGTGGTCGCCGACAGCGTCCTCAGCTACCTCGGCGTGGGCATCGCCCCACCCACGCCCACCTGGGGTCGCATGCTGTTCGAGAGCCAAGACGACGTGATGAGCTCACCGTGGCTCTTTGCGGCGCCCGCGACGGCGATCTTGCTGGCGGTGTGGGGCTTCAACATGCTCGGCGAGGGCCTGCGCGATGCGCTCGATCCCCGCGAGACGTAGCGCGTGGATCGCCGGGCTCGCGGCCGCCACGGCGATCGCGGACCTCCCCGGCTGCCGCGAGCCACTCGCCGGGCCGATCGCGGCGGCCCACAGCGACGGCGCCGCTCCACGGCGCGGCGGGGTCCTCCGGATGGCCGCAACGCAGGACCTCCGGACCCTCGACCCGGCGGGGGCCGCCGACAGCCTGGGCGTCCAAGCCCAACAACTCATCTTCGCGGGCTTGGTCGACCTCGACGACCAGTCGCGCGTCGTGCCGGACCTGGCCGAGAGCTGGCAGATCGAGGACGGCGGCCGAACCTACCGCTTCGTCCTGCGGCAAGGCGTCATGATGCACGACGGCCAGGAGCTGACGGCGGACGACGTGAAACGCTCCGCCGAGCGCGCGCTGCACCCTTCGACGCCCAACCCGAACGCGAGCTATTTCGACGGCATCGCGGGCTACGCGGATTTCCTGGGGGCCCGCGCGGACCACCTCGAGGGGGTCGTGGTCGACGGACGCTACGCCGTGTCGTTCCACCTCAGCGCTCCCGACGCGACGTTTCTCTCCATCCTCGCCATGCACACGCTCCGGCCCGTGTGCCGTACCGGCGGCGACCGGTACGTCGACACGTGGCTCGCGTGCGGCGCGGGGCCCTTCCGCCTGGAACCGGGCGGCTGGCAACGCGGGACGAGCCTTCACCTCGTGCGGCACGAGGGCTACTTCCGGGCCGGCCTCCCGTACCTCGACGCCATCGAGTGGACGTTCAACATGCAACCTTTGCCGCAGCGCTTCCGTTTCGAGAGCGGCGATCTCGACGTCTTGCGCGACATGACCCAGGCCGACATGGGGCGCTACAGGGCGGACCCGCGCTGGCAGCCGCTCGGCAAGGCCGAAGCCGACACCAACGTCTTCGGCGAGTCGATGAACACGCGCATGCCACCCTTCGACAACATCGAAGTGCGTCGCGCCGTGGCGGCGGCGATCGATCGCGAGCACTACCGACTCGTTTCACCGGGGTCGGTCAGCATCCTCACGCGCGTCATCCCGTCCGGCCTGCCCGCGTACGCCGGCGGCGAGGGGCAGCGCTACGACTACGCGGCTGCGCTCGAACACATGCGCAAGGCCGGCTACCCGTACGACCCGGCGACGGGGCGCGGCGGCTTTCCGACCCCGATTACCTACCCCATCAACGACCGCGGCCTGCTCGTCTACACGGCGCAGGTCCTGCAGCAAGAGCTCGCGAAGATCGGCATCCGCATCGAGATCCGGCTCATGACCTGGCCCGCGCTCATGGCGCTGCAGCAGCGTCCGGGCAACGTTGCCATCTCCCCCGGCGGATGGGGGATGGACTATCCGGATCCGAGCTCGTTCTTCGAGCCGCTCTTCACGACGGGCGCGATCGGGCCGGAGTCCACATACAATTCGTCGTTTTACTCGAACCCTCCGTTCGACGCGCTCGTCGCCCGCGCGCATCGAGAGCTCGATGTCGCAAAGCGCGTGGCGCTCTACGCCGAAGCCAATGCGATCCTCTGCGACGACGCGCCGTGGGCGTTCACGCTCTCGACGCATCGGTACGATCTTCGCCAGCCTTACGTGCGCGGGCCCTTGCTCCACCCCGTATGGGGCATCGACCCGACGCGGACGTGGCTCGACCGCGCGGACGACGCTCTCGAGAAGGCGCTCGGGAGGCCACGGTGAGCAGGCTCGCGTCCCGGCTCGCGTGGAGCGCGTTCGTCGTGTGGGCGGTTGTATCCATCACCTTCGTCGTGCAGACGGTGTTGCCCGGCGACCCGGCGCGGATGGTCGCAGGGGCGCAGGCACGACCCGCCGACGTCGCCCGCATCCGGGCGCGCCTAGGGCTCGATCGCTCGCTGCCCGAGCAGTACTCGCGCTTCTGGGGGAGGCTCGTGCACCTCGGGCCCCGCAACGCCCGCGCCGACACCGACCACACGAGCTGCGCCGTCGTCCTTCCTCTCGGCGCCGCGCGCGCCGTGCACGTCGACTTCGGCAAGAGCTTCCAGATGAGTCAGCCCGTCGTCGACGTACTGGTCGCCCGCATACCGAGGACGTTCGCCCTTGCCCTGGTGGCCATGGCGTTGCAGCTGCTGCTCGGCGTCGGAACCGGGGTGCTCGCGGCGATGAAGCGCGACTCCTGGCTCGACAGGGTGCTCGTGAGCGCGAGCTTGCTGGGCCTCAGCGCGCCGACATTCCTCATCGCCCTCGGCCTGCAGCTGCTCTTCGCGCGCACGCTGCGATGGCTCCCCCTCGACGGCTTCGGCTCGGATCTCGCCGAGCACGCGCGCAGCATGGTCCTGCCCGCCCTCACCCTCGGAATCTACGGCGCGGCCTACTACACGCGGCTCGCGCGCGACGAGATGATCGTCCTGATGCGCAAGGACTGGGTGCGCACGGCGCGGGCGAAGGGGCTGCCCGAGTGGCGCATTGTCGGGACGCACGCATTGCGCAATGCACTCGTGCCCATCGTGACCGCGGCAGGCCTCGATCTGGGCGCCCTCCTCGGAGGCGCGATCGTCACGGAGACCGTCTTCCGGTGGCCCGGGCTGGGAGAGCTCAGCGTCAAAGCCATGCTCAACCGGGACGGACCCGTCATCAGCGCATGCGTCATCGTGACGTCCGTCGCGATCGTCGCGGCCAACGTGCTGGTCGACTTCGCCTACGCGCGCCTCGACCCGCGCGTCACTGGCCCGCGAGAAGGCGGCACTCGCTGACGTTTGCCGTGCGGGCGCTCGTCACGCAGCTCCGGTACGCGTCGCGCGCCGCGGCCTCGTTGCCCGAGGCCTGGCACGCCGCTCCGAGGATGAGCCACGCATCGGCGTCGGAGGGGTTCGCCAGCACCGCCTGGTGAGCGAGCGCCAGGGCGCGCGGCGTCTCGCCGTCGGCCAGGGCGCGGCTCGCCTGTACGATCAACGTGCCGCCCCCCGGGTCCGGTCTCAAATCGACGGCGCGTTGCGGTCCCGGCGCCGCGACGAGGGGCGCGGATGCCACGGGCACGACGGGCGCGACGTGCGACTGCACCGCCGTGGTCGCGACCGGATAAGGCGGTGCCACCGCGGGCACCACCGGCACGGTCCGGCGCATCGTCGATGCCGAAGCCGTCGCGCGAGGAGCGGGGGCCGACGCAACCTGCGTCGATGCCGGCATCGGTGGAGACTCCGCGACGGTCGGGGCCTCGGCGGGTGTGAACGGCGCCGGCGTGACGGGCGCCGCGCTGCTCGCGGCGGGGGTGAAGGGCGGCTCGCGCTGGAGCACCGACTCCGATGGGCCGGAGGCCATGGCGTGGAGGGCTCCCACGGCCGCGATCGTCGCCATCGCCGTGACGACGGCGATCGTGATGACGCGGGCCCGCCCTTGACGAGGAAGACCCGCCGCCTGCTCGGGAGGCCCCGAGGGGCTGCGCGTCGGGCGCTGCGAAGGGGCCGTGCGACGGTCTCCATCGGCCGAACGGTGTGGCTCTGCGTGCGGCGTCGTGCGGCGCGCTTGGCCTTCGGCAGCTCGCACCGACGCCGGCGCGCCCGGGGAAGGCTTTGCCTCGGCGACAGGCATGCTCGTCACGGTCCTGCGATCCCCCGGCGTGCTCGCCGGAGGCGCCGGGACCTCGGCAGCGCTCGCGACCGCCTTCGACGGAGGTGCCTTCTGCGGCTCCACCGTGGCCGGCTCCGCCGCAGCGCGGACGTCGCCGACGACCTCGCGCTTCTCCGATCCGCCCGGAGGCGGCCGCTCGGAGCGGCGCGTCGGGGCCGAAGGCTCGACGTGGTCTGTCTCGTGCTTGCCGACGAGCGGGAGTCCGGCCTCGAGCGCGGCTTCGACCGGCGGCGTAGCCACGGGGGCGGTCGGCTGCGTCGGCCGGTCCTCGGGCCGGAACGGGGCGGTCGTGGCGGGCGGCGTCGGGACGGCGTCCGACGGCGTCGCGATCGTGGGCGGGGGCGGGCGTACGGTCCCCCCATCCGAGCCCGGAACGACGGCCATCTCCCCGGGCGAGGGATGCCCTCCCGCCACCGCCATGTCCCCCGTCCGGATTCCCTCGGGGACGACGCCTCCCGAGCCGCCGACGACGTCCTCGCCCGCATGCGGCTCCTCCTCGGGCCGCACGACGAGCAGGCCTTCGAAGTAGAGCTTCGTGATGGTGGACAGCGTCGAGAGATCCTCGAACGGGGAGTCGTCGACGACCTCGGTGAGGCTGCGCTCGGCATCGAACAGCTTCAGGATCCCATTGAGCTCGTCCGGGATCTCGTTGAGACGCTCGAGGAGCTGCTCGTGGTCGATCTGGAACACCGTCGTGAGCGGCGGCAACTGCTCGCAAAGCCGACCCCACTCGTCGACGCGCCTCATTCCCTCCATCAGGATCGCCTGGGTGGAGCCGCCGATGACGTCCTCGTTCGCGATGGACTTGAACTCCACCTCGAACGAGGCTTCGTTCCAGATGAGCGCGCGGTAAATCGCCTCTTCGCCGCGCAATCGACCGAGCTCCGCGTCGACGACCTTGCCGTCGCGGAAGTAGATGTGGGCCTCCTGCGTGCCGCTGCGCAGGTGAACGACGCCGCTCTTGCGGGACACCTCGAACGTTTGCAAAAGGTCGACGACCGCCATGTCCTGCGTCGACCCGGAGAACCGCGTTCGACCCGTCATCGTCGTGCGGTTGGCGGCGATGTTCTCCTGCGTCCGGCGCGCGAGGAGCAGGTTGACGCGCGCGATGAGCTCCCGCACGAAGATGGGTTTGGTGAGGTAGTCCTCGACGCCCAGCTCCAGGCCGCGAATCTTGTCTTCGATCGACTTCTGGCTCGTGAGAAAGACGACCGGGATCTGCGACCACTCGAGCCGCTCCTTGAGCTTGCGAACGAGCGAATAGCCGTCGAGCTTGGGGAGACGCGTATCGCTCAGTATGAGGTCGGGCGTGAGCGACTCGATCTTCGCCAGCGCATCGAGCCCGTCGGTCGCCGTGGTGACGCTGTAGCCCACCTTCTTGAGGCTGACCTCGAGCACGCGCACGCTCCGCGGATCGGCGTCGACGAGAAGCAGTTTCTGCTTGGCCACGGGCTACGCGTTAGAGCATGAAAGGGTGGCCCGCGCAGTGTCAAGCGGTCGGCGACGAGGGCATCAACGCTTTGCTGCGAACGGATCGCCGACGTCGTCGATCGGAAGGCGCGGCGCCGCGGGTCCGTCGTGAGAGTGGACCGAGCGGCGCACCGGCGGCGCGGCGACCGGGGCCGCGGACGGCGCCGACGACGCGCTCGCCGCCGGGGGCGGACTCGGGAACGTCGGGATGGGTGCTGCGGCCGGCGCGCTGGCCGCGACTGGTGTCGCGACGGCCAGGGGTGAGGCGGGCGCCTCGCGGCGAAGGAACAGCCGTACGGCCAGGATGGCGACCAGCACCGCCGCGAGCCCCACCGCCCCCCAGAGGAGCCAGAGCGACGCCGCGGCCGCCGAGAGCCTGTCGACGGCCGGGCGCGCCTCGTCGATCGTGGGCGAGTCTTCGGCTGCGGCGGCGTCGAGTGGGAGGGCAGCCGCGCTCGCCCGAGGCGGGCTGCTCGCCCCTGCGTCGAGCGCCGGGCCGGATTGCGCCCGGATGACGTCGTCGATCGCATCGACCAGCGCGCCCATCGACCCGAAGCGATCCTCCGGTTTCTTGGCGAGGCATCGCAGCGCGATGTCCTCGAGCGCGCCCATGTCTCGGGCGCGTTCGCTCACATGGCTGGGACGCTCGGGTTGCACGAACATGTGCTGCGTCAGGACGCCCATGTACGTGTCGGCTTCGAACGGCACCCGACCCGCGAACATCTCATACATGATGACGCCCAGGGCGTAGATGTCGCTGCGGTGATCGACGGACTGCCCGCTCGCCTGCTCCGGAGACATGTAGTGAGGCGTCCCGAACACGACCCCCGACCGAGTCATCCGGCTCGACCCGACGATCTTGGCGGCCCCGAAATCGACGACGCGCACGTCCGACCCGGATCCGCCCGCGCTGCGGCCGCCGTCGACCAGGAAGACGTTCTCCGGCTTGAGGTCGCGGTGGACAACGCCCGCCTCGTGCGCAGCCCCCACGGCGCCCGCCACCTTGCGGAGGATCCGCACGGCGCGCGCCGCCGCCATCGGGCCGCCCGCCTTGATGATCTCCGCGAGCGTCTGCCCGACGAGGAGCTCCATGACGAAGTAAGGCAGGCCGTCGGGTAGCCGGCCGAAGTCGGTGATCTGCACGACGTTCGGATGCTTGACGCTGGCCGTCGCCTTGGCTTCACGGATGAAGCGCTCGGCCAGGTCGTCCTCGCGCGCGAGCTCGCGCCGGAGAACCTTCATCGCGAACGTCCGCTCGAGCGTCGTGTGCCGCACCTCGTAGACGCGGCCCATCCCGCCTTCACCGAGCACGCCGAGGACTTCGTAGCGGCTGTCGACGACCTGCCCGACGAGCGGATCGCCGCTCGGGTCGAACACGGACTCCTCGAGCTTGACCCCATCGAACGGGCAGAAGGCCGCCTCGCGGGAGAAGCGCTGGCCGCAGGTCGGGCAACGCTTGATCTCGCGGCGCCGGTCGACGGTGGCGCTAGTCGATTCGACCCGCATCGCTTGGACCCGAGTCACCTGCGTCACCGCCCTCGGCCGACGGCTCGGGGGGCGACTCTTCGTAGGACGCATCGGGATCGGCGCAGAAGCCCTGGAGCCCGCAGATGAGTCCACCCACGCAATCGCTCGTTCGCGTGCATGGACCGTTGAGCCCCTCGGCGGGCGTGCTCGTCGCGCACGCGGCCGCGAACGCGCCCGCCGCGATGACGAAGAGCCAAGCGCCGCGCCGCATGCTCCTCGTCAGGCCGTCGCCGCGATGGCGGTCCCGCAGTTGGCGCAGAACTTCGAGCCGGCCACCGCTTCGGTGCCGCAGCCCGGGCAGAACTTTTTCTGCGTGACGAGGGGGCTGCCGCAGTCGGCGCAGAACTTACCGCCGGGCTGCTTGCTGCCGCACTTTCCGCAAGAGACCTGAGTCCCCCCCGGCGAGAACGTGGGGGCGGGCGGCTGCGCGACGGCGGGCTGCGCGACCCCCGCGGACATCGCGTTGCCGATGCCCATGCCGACGGCCATCTGCGCGCCCAGCCCTGCGACGCCACCGCCGACGCCGTGCTCCGCCATCCCTCGGCCCGCCCCGATGACGGCCTGGCCCGCCGCGTACCCTTGGTAGCTGCCGGCGAGGTCTTTGACGTAGCGCGCGTCCTGGGAGAACTGCTGATCGAGCTGGAACTGGCGCGCCTGCGCGTCGGCGGCGGCGCCGGCTACGCCGATCTGGCGCACCCGCACCTGACGCTGCGCCTTGGCGATCTCCGCGTTGGCGGCGACGAGGCGCTGCCGGTCCTCTTCGGCGAAGTTGATGTTGAACTGGCCGACCTGAAGGATTCGTACGCCGATGTCGGCGAGGTCCGGTGCGTGGGCCACGAAGGCGGCCGCGAGCTGGCTCGTCAACGAGACCGCCTGCAAGAGGCTCTTGCCCTCGTTCTCGCAGAGTTCTCCCAGCGTCGTCTTGACGCCGTTCAGGAAGACGCCCTTGATCCAGGAGAGCACCGTGTCGTTGTCGCCCGAGGCCGCCTGCCCCGAGTAACCGATGACGAAGCGCACCGGGTCGACCACGACGACGCTCATCTCGCCGAAGATCCGCGGCTGCACCTGCTCGCCCGTGAGCGGATCGAGCATGTCGCCGATAGGCCCGCCGAAAGGCACGCTGCGCACGGGCGTCGTCTTGACGAAGTAGATCTCGGTGATGAAGACCTGCCCGCCGGTGAAGCTCGTCACGAGCCCGTTGAGAAACGGGATGTTCTGCGAGTGCAGCGTCACGCGGCCCGGAGGGATCACGCCGACGACGCGCCCGTCCTTGAAGAAGACCGCGCACTCGTCGCTGTCGACCGTGAGCTGGGCGTTGGTGGGGACGTTCTGATCCGGGTGCTTGTAGACGATCAGCGCCTTCTGGTTGTCCGGCCGCGCGACCATCATCTCGCGCACGCCGTTGCGGACGAAGTCGAACACTCCCATGGGCCCCTTCTCTCGACGGGCGGCGCCGAATCGACGCCGACGGGACAAGGATACGGCCCCCGCCGGGTGAGCCGCTACCCCCCAGGCCACCCGGACGCGTATCATTGGTCTGTCGTGCAGCCCCCCGTCCCGGCCGAGTCGCTGTCGCCCCTCGCGCGGAGGATGGTCGATCCAGCGTCGCCTCCCGCCATGCGCCAGATGGCGGCCAAGGGCGTCGCCCCGGGCCTAAAGCCGGGCGAAGCGCTCACCGTCGTGGCGCTGTTGTCGGAGGCGGCGGACGCCGACGTCGCGGCCATCGCCCAGGCAACGCTGAGCAAACTGCCCGAGCCGCTCGTCAACGGCGCCCTCGCCGCGGACCTCCCCGCGGGGGTCCTCGCGCTCATCGCGCCAACCTACGCGCGGAACGCGCAGATCGTCTACAAGATCCTCGGGCACCGGGCGGTAACGCCGGAGACCGTCGTCGCCATCGCCGGCGCGGCCAGCGAAGAGGTCGCGGAGCTCGTGGCCACCAACGAGCAGCGCCTGCTGGCGCACCCGGAGATCATCGAGAAGCTTTACATGAACAAGTCGACGCGCATGTCGACGGCGGACCGCATCCTCGAACTCGCGGTGCGCAACAAGGTCGAGCTGACCGGAATCCCCGCGTACAAGGAGGCCGCGCTGGCCATCGGGCAGGAGCTCATCGCCGAGGCGGCCGAAGAGCCGACCCCCGACGACATCCTCTTCCTCGAGACCGAGGCGGTCGCCGAGAAGACGGCGATCGACGCAGCCCACGAGGACACCCACCGCTTCGACGAGGAGAAGGGGGAGGAGATCCTCCAAGACAAGTTTCTCCCGCTTTACGCCCAGCTCGCGAAGATGACGATCTCGCAGAAGATCCGGCGGGCGATGCTGGGCAACGGCACCGAGCGGCTGCTGCTCGTGCGGGACTCGAACCGACTCGTCGCCCAGGCCGCCATCAAGAGCCCCAGCATCCAGGAGAACGAAGTGGTGCGCATCAGCGCGAGCCGCAACGTCTCCGAGGACGTCCTTCGCGCCATCGCGCTCGACCGCGAGTGGACGCGGTCGCATCAGATCAAGGTGAACCTCGTCAGCAACCCGCGCACGCCGTTCGCGTTCGCCTCGAGGCTCATCATCCATCTCCGGGAGAACGAGCTCAAGGGCCTCGCCAAGAGCAAGAACGTGTCCGGCGCGGTGGCCAAGGCGGCGAAGCAGCAGCTCGAACGAAAGGGCGTGGGGCGCTGATCTAGCGACCGACCCCCCAGATTTCGCCGGTGGCCCAGGTCGCGTCGAGCAGAGACACGACGACGTGGACCACCTCCTCGACGCTGCCGAAGCGACCGAGTGGCGACCGAGTCGCCAGGCGGTGCATCTGGAGCGGGTCGGCGTCGGCCTCCGGGTCGACGAGGATCCCGAGCGCCACCATGTTGACGCGGACCTCGGGCGCGAGCTCCACGGCCAGGGCGCGCAAGCCCGTCTGCAGCGCCCCCTTGGCCGTGAGGTACGCGACATGGTTCGTGTACGGGCGGGTCACGCCGGCGTCCGTCAGCGCGACGATCGTTCCGCGCGCCTCGACGAGGTCCCCAGCGAGTGCGTGCACGAGGAGCAGGGGCGCGACGGCGTGCACGGCGAGCGTGTGGCGTAGGTCCTCGCGGCGGAGCGAATCGAAGGGGGTACGCGGCGACGGGCCGCACGCGATGACGATGTCGTCGACCCGCCCGATGGAGCGCCGGATGCCGTCCACGATGGTCTCGGGGGCCGCGTCGTCGCCCAGGTCGGCGCGGACGAACGGCGCCGCGCTGCCCGGCAAGGGACCGACCTCCCCCGCCAACGCCTCGAGCTTGCCGCGATCACGGGCGGTGAGAACGACGCGATCGCCCCGCCGTGCAAGCGCCCGCGCGACGCCGCTCCCTAGGCGACCCGTGGCGCCCAGTACGAGCACCTTTCGACCCGGGTTCATCCTGCTCTTCTTAGCCTCCGGAAGCCCGCCGACTCAAGCCATGTCGCCATGACATGGGACGCGCGCGGTATAAATCGACGCGAGCCTCCCGTGTCCGATGCGCTACGCCGCAGCCCCGTCTCTGGTTCGCGCCCCCCCGCGACGCCGGCCCTCCTCGGGTTCGCGGCTGCCTTCGTGCTGACGCAGGCGGCCGACCAGGCGCTCGTTCTGGTCGTCGCGCACTCGCGAAGTGGGGGGCAGCAAGGGCGCTTGGCGGACGAGGCCGCATCGTTCGTGCAATCGACGGCGGGCATGTCGGCAGTGCCCGTTCTCAACGGGATGCTCCTCGTCGCCCTCGCCGCGGCCCTCGCGACCCTCCAGACCGTGCGCTCTGGGGGAACGCCCGCGGGGCGGTTGCGACTGAGACCGCAGGTCGGATCGGGCCTGCGTGGCGCGATCGCGACGACCGCGGGCCTCCTCGGCCTCAGCGTCGCCTGCGGAGCAGGGATCGACCTCCTGGGCGTCTCCCCCGGCAGCACGATGGACGTGATGCAATCGGCCTTCCGGTCGCCGTCTCCGGCGCAGCTCGCGCTGGCGGCCGCCGCCATCGGGGTCGTCCCCGGCGTGGCCGAGGAGGTGTTTTTCCGCGGGTTCCTCCTAGAGAGCCTCTCCGCGTCATGGGGCCTCTGGCCCGGCATCATCGCCTCGGCCGCGGCGTTCGGCCTCATTCACGTCGATCCCGTGCAGGTGGGCGCCGCATTCGTCGCCGGCGTGTTCCTCGCCTGGAGCGCGCGCCGACTCGGCAGCATCCGCCCCACCATCGTCGCGCACGCCGTCAACAACGTCGCCTTCCTGGTCCTCGCGGCGTCGGGTCTCGAAGGCGGCCCGTCGCCCACCCGCAACGTCGGCGCCTTGTGCGCGGGCGCCCTGGTGTGCGCCGCGTCGGCCTGGTGGATGCCGTCGGGAGCCGGGCGAAGCGCCGAGGTGAACGGGGTGAGCCCGTAGCGGGCGTCAAAGCATCGAGACGCGCTTCATCAGGATGCCGCACAAGTCCGATTGCGCGTTGCGGTCCCTCTCGATGGCGAGCCCCGCGCGGAAGGCCTCCGCGGCAGCCGCCTCGTCGCCGGCGGCCAGGTGGCACATGCCGAGCATCTCGTAGTCGGCCGGCTCGCCGTGCTTGGCGACGAGATCGGCCAGGGGCGGCAGGGCCGCGCGGTGCGCTTCGACCATCGCGGCCGTCGGCGACGCGGGCGCTCCCTTGGCGTGGACCATGAGCTTCAGCGCCTGCCGCTGATCCTTTGCTTCGTGGGCGCGGAAGGCAGGCGCCGCGAAGAGCTCGCGGTAGCCGCGATACGCGGCCTCCAGATCGCCGCCACGCCCGCTCGCAACGATTCCCCGGATTGCTTCGACGAGCTCTGCGCCTGCCATGGGGATGGAATACCACCGCTGCGTGACACGATGAACCAACACCGTTCGCGAGGGACGGGGTCGTCAGCTGCCTGCCGCAAGGAGCGCCTTCAACCGCGGCACGATGAAACCCACCGCGCCGTCGCCCTTGATGCCGCCTTCGACCTGTTTTCCGGATGCCGCGCCGTCGCGCGTCGGGATGGCGAAGAGGGGGATGTACTTGGATGTGTATCGCGCCGAGGCGAGGCGTTCGCGATCGCGGTCGAGATCGAACTCGAGGAGGATCATCCCGGGGAACGTCGTGTCGAGTTCACCGCGTTCGGCTGCATCGTGAAAGCGCCTACACGGCTCGCACCACGTCGCCCCGACGTACACGAGGAAGGCGCCGCTCGAGCCTTCGGGCGACGCCTTCGCTGCCGCCATTGCGTCACGCACGAGGGGTTCTACGGCCCCCTCGGCCGGCGCCTCGAGGATGCGCACCCGCGCGCTCACGCCCTTCGCCGACGCGGACGCCGGCGGCGCCGAGCCCTCGGGCGGCGCCTCGGACCGACAAGAAACGGCCCCCAGCGCGACCCCGATCGCGAGCAAGAGCGTGCTCCCGAGCGTCCTCACGAACCGCACCTTCCCTTACTTCCACACGTCCGCGATGGGGGCGATCCCGACGGCGCTGCCCAGGCGCGCGACCCCGAGGCCGTCCTCGATCGTGGCCAGCAGCGAGTAGTGCGTGTACGCCGTGTCCGTCGTCGTCGAGAGAGCCAGCGGAGAGACGACGAGGAGCGGGACGAGGGGCGGCGTCGGCGAGTCGATGGCCGGGCCGGCCTCTTCCCACAGGATGAAGAGGACGTCGTGGCCGCCCGCTGCGAAGCCCGGCGTCGCGAGGATCGGCGGCACGTTCGTCGAGAGCCAGTCGTCGCCTTGCTTCACCGGGTTTAGCAGCGCGCAGGGCAGCTGCATGTCGTTGCACGTGTTGGGCGAGATCATGGAGAACCGAACCGAGCCTGCCACCAAGTCGCCCGCGAAGTCGCCATAGTCGCGGACGTGCTCCGCGCAGCGCCCGGAGGTCGTGTACATGTCGTCGTAGTAGAGAAACGGGACATGGCTGGCTGCGAAGTCGGCGCCGGCTTCGGTGCCTCCGACGTTGCAGGGCGAGCCCATGTCCTCTGCGTACTCGCGCCACGGGACCCCGGCGGTGTCGAGCTCGTCGCCGAGGTGGGTGACGTTCTGGGGGCAATCGCAGTTGCTCGCCAGGAGGTCGGTGCAGACGGCCCCGATGGCGCTGCAGAGGAGCGTCCCGGCGGGCGCGCAATCGCACACGACGCTCTGGCTGCCGCCGGAGGTGAGCTCGAGGTAGTTCGGAAGGCTCGGGTGGTCGGGGGCCGTGTAGTTGATGGCGAGCGAGGAGCCCGAGATGAGCGAGTTGATATAGGGCGCCGAGGTGTTGCCCTGGATGGTCGCGAGCGATTGCTCCTCCATGACGACGACGTACACGTGCCCGAACGCGGGCACGCCCGTCGGCGAGACGCAGTAGCCGCTCGGCCCGCAGGAGAACCCGGACGCGCATCCCCCACACGCCGCGGCCTCGGCGGCGGCGTCACCAGGGGGAGGGCCCACTGTGACGACGTCCGCGCCGGCGTCGAGTGTCGCGCCGCCGTCGGGTCCGGTGCTTCCATCGCCTTCGTCTACGTCGCCGCCGGTGTCGGCGACGGACGCCTCCACCCCTTGCGTCGTGGCGTCGGCAGGAACGGTCGCGTCCTGCGCCGCGTCTGCGCCGGAGGCGGACGCCTCGGGGTATTCGTAGCCGCCGTCTTCGTAGACGACCTCGGTGACCTCGTCGCCGAGCATGCCGCCTGCGTCGGTCATGAAGATCGTCGTGGCGTCGCCAAGGGCGCTCGCGTCTTCGTCCGCATCGCCGATTGCGCCGTCATCGTCGCCCGTCTCTTCGGCCGATGCTTCGCGGCCGCCCTGCGTTATCGAGGATGCGCCGCTCTCGTGCATCGTAGTCGCTGCACCGACGTCAGGCGCGTCGCCGACCGAATCCCCGGCCCTCGCGCAACCGAAGGCTGCGAGCGCAAGGGTGCCGAGCGTGGCGAAAAGCACGATACGCGCGCGCCCCTTCCCACGCATGCTGCAAACCTACCACACGTTTCACGCGCGGCATGCGGCGCGCCTTGAGTACGCGGCGCCGCGTCACGTAAGATCCGACGCTGACCTCAATATGCGCAATTGCCTCATTGCCGTCTTCGGAGCCATTACCACCATCGCACCTGCGGCCGTCGCGGCGCCCGTCGTCGAGGGGGCGGCGATTGTCCGGGGCGCCGGTCGCGCCAAGATCGACGGCGCGCGCTCGTGGCGCGACACGATCACCGGCGACATCTTGTCGGCCGGGCTCACCGTGCAGGCCTCGCCCGAGCAACCGCTCGAGATGACGTTGCCGGATGGGGTGACCATCGAGCTCGACCCGGGTGCCATGGTGCACTGGCTCTCCGGGGCCAAGCTGCCCAGCGAGACGAACCGCTGGACCCACGGCTACCACCTCGTCCTCGAGGACGGCGAGCTCGAGGTGCGCATGCCGGTGGCCCCCAAGGGCTCGCATGCGTTCCTCGTCTCGACGCGCGCCGGCACCCTCACCGACTGGCGCGGCCACCTGCACGTGATGGTGCACGGCGACACGAGCGCCGCGGCGATCTACGAGGGCGCGCTCGTGGTCGGGTCGAACGGGCAGGGCTTCCCCGTCTACGACGGGGGCGGGATCGTCATCCGCAAGGGCGTCGATCCCGAGAAGGCGCACTCGATCCCGCAGCCCCCCGAGTGGACCCAAGGTTCGGGTACGCTCGCCATCGTTCCGGCGAACGCACACGCCTCGCTCTCGTTCGCGTGGACGGCGGTGCCCGCGGCTGCGAGCTACCGCATCGAGATCGCCAAAGACAGGACGATGGTCCGCGTGGTCTCGCGCGCCACGACGACGGAGCCGCACTTCACGACGCCCGAGCCCGGCCCCGAGGCCCAGTATTGGGTGCACGTGCGCGCCGTCGGTCCCGAGGGGATCGTGGGCGAGTGGTCGGCCCCCAGGCCGCTTCGCGTCGTGCGGTACGCGCTACCCGAAGGGGCGTTCCTCGCTTCGGACGGCGCCATCGTGCTGCCGTCGGCGCAGTCGACCGTGACGTTGCCCGGAGCCGACGGGCTCGAGGTCGCGTACGAGAACCTCTCGGCCGCCCAGACCCACTTCGCGATCCCGCTCTACTGGGCGAAGGTCACCGGGCCCCTGCGCCTGCCCGAAGAGTCTCAGGCCAAGATCGTCCACCTGCGCGACGGCTCCGGCGGCGCGGACGCGAGCGACACGCGGTTGGTGCTCGCGCGCCGCCAGCTCCACGCCGACGTCGTGCTCTCGCCGGCGGCCCCGCGCTGGCCCGGTGACGTGATCGACGCGCGCGTCGTCTTGCGGGATCCGTCCGGGCGAATCGATCTCGCCGCGGAGCCAGCCACCATCGAGGCCAAGCTCGATCTCGTGCCGCTTTCGCTCACGTGGACGCGGCAGGGCGGGGCGTGGTCGACGCGAATCCCGCCGCTACCCATCGCCGGGCCGTCCGTCGTGAGAGTGGCGGTCAAGGACGGCGCCGGGGGAGAAATCGGCCACGGGTTTCTTGAGATCAGCCCCCGGTAACCTGGGCGTCGAAGGGTCCCGAGCGGCGCGCCGCGGCATCGCTCGAGGCGGCGCGGCAAGGCGACCATTCGGGGGGCCGCTGCGGGGACGCTCCCCCGGGGGGACTGAGGCGGTTCCAGGGGGATTCGAGTGCGATTGGTATCTTACGGCCCTGGCGTTCGGGATAAACTCCACGCTGATGTTGCTGTGCCCCCGATGCGCGGCCCCTTGCGAGCAAGGGCATCGGTTCTGCTTTTCGTGTGGGGGCGAACTCGGACCGGCCGAGCGCACCGAAGACGACCCGCTCATCGGGCGCACGCTGCCGGGCGGGTACCGCGTCACGCACCTCGTCGGCGTCGGAGGGATGGGCCGCGTGTACTGCGCGGAGCAAGTCACGCTCGCGCGCACGGTGGCCGTCAAAGTCATGCATCCCAGCGTCGGCGAGGAGGAGCAGACGGCCGCCCGCTTCCTCAACGAGGCGCGCGCAGCCAGCCGCCTGAGCCACCCCAACTCCGTCGCGATCTACGACTTTGGACGGACCGACGACAAGCGCCCGTACATCGTGATGGAGTACCTGCGCGGCCGCGATCTCGCGCGCGTCATCGCCGACGACGGCCCGCTGCCGTTCGCGAGGTTGGCGGGCCTGCTGCACCAGACACTCGCGGCGCTCGAAGAGGCGCACGCCCTCGGCATCGTCCACCGCGACCTCAAGCCCGACAACCTCGTGCTCGAGCCGCTCAAGTCGGGGCGCGACTTCGTGAAGGTGGTCGACTTCGGGCTGGCCAAGATCCTCGAGGACAACGAGAAGGCCGCCGGCGCCCGCGCATTGACCCGTCCGGGCCTGGTCTGCGGCACGCCCGACTACATGAGCCCCGAGCAAGCGAAGGGAGCGACCCTCGACGGGCGCAGCGATCTCTACTCGCTCGGCATCGTGCTTTACGAGCTCCTCGCGGGGCGCGTGCCCTTCGAGGCGGAGTCGGCCACCAGCACGCTGCTCAAGCACCTGACGGAGGCGCCGGTCGATCCGCGGGAGGTCGCCCCGGACCGCGCGATCCCGGCGGCGTTCGCCGAAGTCGCGCTGCGGGCCATCGCGAAGGCCCCCGGCGATCGCTACCAAACGGCCCACGAGTTCTCGGATGCCCTGAAGCAGGCGCTCGACGGGATCGAAGGGGCGCCGAGCGGCGAGGTGGGCACAGGGGTCCGGTGCCGCGCGTGCGGGGCCCTCAACCCGCTCGATCAGAAGTTCTGCGGCGAGTGCGGCGCGCCCACGGCCGGCCGCCAGTCCTCCACCGAGCCTGGACGCCCGTCGCCCAACCCGGCCCTTCCGCCGCTCACGCTCGACGCGCTCAGCGTCCGGACGCTGGCCGAGGGTACGACGGGCCGATCGCATCTTCTGCCGTTGCTCGCGCGAGACGACGCTACGGCGTGGCTCGACGAGCGGCATCACCAGGCCGAGGTCGTCCTCGCCGCCGCACACGTCGTGGGCGAGCCCGGCATGGGCAAGACGCGGCTCGTCGGCGAGATGCTTGGCCGATGGGCCGAGGCAGGCGACGTCGTCGCGAGCGTCGGCCCCGACCCCGCGTGGGCCAAAGTGGGGGACTACGCCGTTCGAGCCGCTGTGCGAGGACTCGCGGGCTGGTCCGATGCCACCGTCGATCCGAGCGCCTGGTCGGGCGCGACTGGCGAGGCCGCCCAGGGCCTGATGCACCTCTTCGGACGCGCGAGCAAGGCGCCCGGCCGAGGCGAACTTCCCATGCCCGGTCGCCGCAGCGAGGTGGCCGCGGCTTTGCGGTGGGCCCTCGAGCAAGGCGCGCGTCGGGCGCGATCGGGCGTCACCGTCCTTGCGGTCGACGACCTCGACTTCGTCGACGGCACGAGCCGCAACGCCTTCGTGGACGTCCTCGCCGAACCGCCGGCCGTGGCAGCGCTCGTCGTCGTCACCTACGCCCCCGGGGCGCGCCTCGTGAGCGCGTCGATGCCAGAGGAGATGTGGTCGGTATCGCCGCTTCCCTTCGATGCGTTCGCGGCCCACCTGCCGCCCAAGCTCGCGACGCGCGGCGCGGCGCTCTCGCCGCTCCATGTCGAGCAGCTGGTCGCGTGGTCGCGCGAGACGAGCGAGGGCCCCCCGGAACGCTTGCCCGAGCTCATCGCCCGGCGCACCGAGCGCCTGTCCCCCGACGCCCGCCACGTCCTGCACGCGCTGGCCATCTGGGGCGACGACGCGCCCGCCGAGACGCTCTTGCGGATCCTCGGCACGGAGTCCGACGTGACGGCGGCGGTCGCGGCCCTGACGCGCGCGCGCATGGTCCTCGTCGAGGCGGCCGGAATCCGCATCGTCCACCCGCTGGTCCGCCGGCTGGTGCTCTCCAGCATCCCCGCGGGGCGCCGCCAGGAGCTCGCCGAGCGAGTGTACGCGCTCGCCGCCGACGCCCCCCTCGACGTCCGCGCGAAGCACGCGATGCACGCCGGGGGCTCGTTCGAGGCCCTCTCCCTGCTCGACGCCGTCAGCACCCGCCGGGCCGCCCATGGGGACGTCCTCGGCAGCGTTGGCGCGCTGCGGCACGCCCTCGACCTCGCCCGCCGCGAGCTGCACCGCGGCGAGCTCGACGATCCCCTCTCGGCGGTGCTCGTCTTCGCCCGCAAGCTGGCCGAAGCCCTCATCGCCTCCGAGCAGTGGTCCGACGCCCAGGGCGTCCTGCGCGAAGCGCTCGGGATGACCCCTCCGACGAGCGAAGAGCGGCCTCGCCTCGCCGCGCTTCTCGCCCGCGCCCGCGACGACGTTCGCGCCAGCAAAAGCTCGGCGCCGCCGCTTCGTTACCGCGTAGGCGGATAGATGGCGTGCGAGCGGGGTCTCATTCGCGTTTCACGCTGAAACCCCCGCAACTCAACCCCCCCGTGGGGCACACTGGATAAGCAGGCACATAGTGCCCGAATGAGGCCGCCGTCGCGCGGGGAGAAAGTCCATATGCAAAGTTCCACCACTCGTGCACTGTGGCTCAACGTGGCCTTCACGGGGCTCCTCGTCGCGTGCGGGGGCTCGGGGAGCACGAACAACGGCTTCACCAACTCCACGGGGGGATCGCTCCACGACGCGACCGCGGGCAACTCCTCGGGGACGGGAAACAGCTCGGGATCCGGCAACTCGTCCGGGAACACCGACAACAATACCGGCGGCGGCGACGACTCGTCCTTCCCCCCGCCCTCGGGCGACGACTCGTCCTTCCCGAGTTCGGGCGACGGCTCGGGGGCCGACACGTGTTCCCAGGACAGCGATTGCGCAGGCTTCTGCGACGGCGCCACCTGCTGCTGCGACGTCGGCGGGTCCAATCTCTGTTATTCGCCCCCGAGCGGTTCGTGCCCCTCGGGCGGCGGCGGCGACGACAGCGGCCCCCCCAGCTCGTCGGGCATGGGCGGCATCTGAAAACGCCACGCGGCGAGCCCTCTCAGGGGTCGCCGTTCTCGGAAGCGCGGAAGTCGCTTCACTCGATGCACGGTTGCTCTAGAGTGTGACCCGGGTGACCCAAAAGGCGGGGCTGGGCGTCCTGGGCCTGGCGTCAGGAAGCGTCGTGGCGGGAGAGGTGCTGCTGACGCGGCTCCTCTCCGTGTGCACGTGGTACGGGCTCGCGTTCCTCGTCCTGTCGATCGCCATGCTGGGCACGACCGCGGGCGCCCTCGCGGCCGCACGCGCCCAGGCCGAGGGCGAGCCCCTCGAGCCGTGGGTGGCCCGGCGGCTCGTGGCCTTGTCGTTGGGACTCGTGCTCGCAGCGCTGGTCAGCGTGAGCGTTCCACTTGCCTTCTATCCCGACGTCACGTCGCTCGCCTCGGTCGTCGTCGTCGTGACGGCGGCGACGGTCCCCATGGCCGCGGGAGGCGGGGTCGCGGCGCGGCTCATGGCCGAGCTACCGGTCCCCGTTTCTCGCGCGTACGCCGTCGACCTGGCGTGCGCCGCGCTTGGCGCTCTGGCGCCGCTGGCCCTCCTCGGTCCGCTCTCGGGCCCGAGCGCGCTCATCGCCGTCGGGGCGGCCGCCGCCGTCGCGGCGCACTTCGTCGACCCGCGGACGCCCGCAAGGTACGCCTTCGCGCTCTGCGTGGGGCTCGTGCTCGTGACGGAGCTGACGTCGCACGGCGTCGTCGTCCGGTACCCGAAGGGCAAAGCGCGGATCGAGGAGCCGCTCGCGTTCGAGTCGTGGAACCCGCTCTCGTACGTCGCCCTCGCCAACTTCACGGTGCAGCCGTTCTCGGTCTGGTCGCCCGGGCTCGCCTTTCATCCACGAAATCACCTGCAAGCGGCCGCGCTCATCGACGGCGAGGCCGGCACGTTCGTCTACGCCTACGGGGGCCCCAAGCACATCGATCGGCTCGATCTCCTCGCCGACGACGGGACGGCCATCGCGCACGTCATTCGACCCGAAGGCACGTCATGCGTCATGGGTGTCGGGGGTGGACGCGACCTCGAGACGGCGCTGCTCGTCGGGCACGACCGCGTGCGCGGCTTCGAGATCAATCCCGCGATGGTCGCGATGCTCCACCACGTGCACGCGACGTCGCCGGTGCTCGACGATCCGCGCGTCAAGGTCACCCTCGGCGATGCCCGGACCGAGCTCGCGCGGTCGGACGTGCAGTGCCGGGTGCTCCAGGCCTCCCTCGTCGACACCTGGGCCGCGACGAGCGCCGGCGCCTTCGCCCACACCGAGGCGACGCTGTACACGCTCGAGGCGTGGTCGCTCTTCCTGCGCCGCGTCGAACCCGACGGCGTCCTCACCTTCTCACGATGGTACGAGCCGACGAAGCCCAGCGAGACGTCGCGGCTCGTGGCGCTCGCCGTCGGCGCGTTGCTGCAGCGTGGTGTCGCGCGGCCCCGTGAGCACATCGCGCTCATCACGGGCGGCCTCGTCGCCACCCTGGTGGTCAGCCCCGCGCCGCTGTCCGAGGGGGACGTCACGAAGCTCAAGGCGGCCGTCGTCGAGCGAGGCTTTCAGCCGCTCATTCTTCCGGGTCAGCCGGCGGCCGGGCAGCTCCTCGATCGGCTGCTGGACGCACCCGACATCGCCTCCCTCGCCGCCGCCGGTGAGGCCGAGCAGCTCGACACCTCGCCGCCCACCGACGACCGTCCCTTCTTCTTCCAGCTCCTCGCGCCGCGCGCCTGGCTGCACCCCGTCGCGGTGCTCCAGCGGTTCTATGGCGATCGCCGGGGCATGCTCGCGGGCAACGTCGCGGCGGCGCTGGAGCTCGTGCTCGCGGGCCTCGCGAGCGTCCTCGTCGCCGCGGCGATGCTGGGGCCCACCCTGGTACGCGCCGCGCGCGATCGCGACTTCGCCCTCCCCGGCCGCGCGTCGGCGATCTACTTCGCGAGCCTCGGGGCGGGGTTCATGCTCACCGAGGTGGCGCTCGTGCAGCGCCTTCACGTCGTGCTCGGGCACCCGACGTACGCGCTCATCGTCGTGCTCGCGGGGTTGCTCGTCGCCACCGGGATCGGCAGCGCGCTCTCGCCTCGGATCGTGCGCTCGCGGCGGGCCGTGACGATGACGGCGATCGTCGCGGCGGCGATGCTCGCCCTCGTCTCGATGGTCGTCGGACGCCTCGCGCACGCCACCCTCGAGTCCTCCTTCGCCGTCCGCGTCGCGTGGTGCGGCGGCTGCGCGGGCGCGCTCGGGGTCGTCCTCGGGATGCTCTTTCCTTCCGGGCTGGCTTTCACGGTTCGCGCGCGCGCGGCGCCCGTGGCCCTCGCGCTCAACGGCGCCACGAGCGTCATCGGCGGCGCGCTGGCCGTCGCGCTCTCCGTGTCCCTGGGCATTCCCGCGACCTTCCTCACGGCGGCCGCCTTCTACGCGCTCGCCGCCGCTTGCGGCCCCTCGCGCTGGCGCCCCATCGACGCTGCGCCATGATGCCGCGCGGCCGCCTCGTCACGGTCGCCAAGGCGGCGGCCTGCGTCGTCTTCGCAGGGCACATGGCCGCAACGTGCACGCAGCACATCCCCGCGGGCTCCGCGCTTCGCCCGCTCGCCGCGCCGTTCGTTCACTACGACGAGCTGACGGGCATCTGGCAAAGCTGGAACATGTTCACGACGCCGCCGTACTTGCACGCGTACGACGTCGACCTCGAAGTCCTCGAACGGGACGGCACGTCGGGCGCCGCCGGGCCCATGCTCCCTGGCATCCGCCGCTACGACGGCTCCCTCCGGGCCGAGTCGTTCTTCACCTGCGTCGTCGACGATCCCTCGTGTTCGGCGTACCTCGCCGGGTACCTCGACCGCATGTGCGCCGCGCTCCACACCCGGCTCGGCCACGGCGGGCAGCGGATCGTGCTGCACGAAGTCTACGATCGCCTGCGGCTCTTGCCCGACATCCGCGCCAACGGCGTCATCGCCAGCCGCGAGGAGCACCGCTCCAAGGCCTTCGACTGCGGCGGCTGACGTGAAGCGGGCCTTCGACTTCTTCTGGGGGCCCGCGGATCCAAGGACGTACGCGCTCGTCCGGATCGCCCTCTCGCTCGCCGCGCTCGCGAACCTGATCCTGCTGTGGCCCGTCCGCGACGAGTACTTCGCCCAGGGCGGGCTGGTCTCGCTCGCGGCGGCGCGCGCCACGGCCTCGGGGGGCCTTTGCGGGTCGGTGTTTTACGTCGTGTCATCGCCGACGGGCGTGACCGTCGTCATGCTCGTCGCCGCGGCGGCGATGGTCGCGCTCTGCGCCGGCTACTGGATGCGCTTCAGCGCGGCGGTGGTCTGGCTGTGGCACCTGTCGTATTCGGGCCGCGCCTTTCCCATCTTGCACAGCTGGGACGCGCTGCTGCGTATCTACTCGCTGCTCGTGCTCGTCTCGCCGATGGGACGGGTCTGGAGCGTCCTGCAGTTGCGCCATCCGCGCCCGGCCGACGCCGACCGCGTCCCCGTCTACGGCCTACGCCTCATGCAGTGGCAGCTCGTGGTCGTCTACGTCACGACGGTCTGGCTGAAGCTACCGGACGAGTACTGGCGCAACGGGCAAGTGTGCGCGTACTTCAGCATGTCGTTTTATTCGCTGACCTCGAACAGCACCTTCTTCGCCCGGCACGAGTGGCTTTCGGCCATCGAGACGTATCTGTCCCTGGCGATCGAGGCCTCCGTGCCTTGGCTGCTCTGGATGAAGAAGACGCGGCTCGTGGGCTTGGCTGCGGGGCTCGGGCTGCACTTCGCGATCGCCGTCACGTCGACGCTGGCCATCTTCTCCATGTGCATGGTCCCGGGCTACCTCTCGTTTCTCGACGGCGACGACATCGATCGCATCGCCGGGCTGGCGCGCGCGCGCCCGCGTGCGCAGACGCTCGTCGACCCGTAGAGACAGAAGGTTGCCTTTCGGGCCACCAAAACGGGCCACACAAACGGACCCTTCTGAGACGTGCTTTTCGTGGATCGGCAGGCCCACATGCCATAGGCTGCGCGCGGGAACGAGGCGGCCGATTCCGGTCGCTCGACAGGGGCAAGGGCTACTCATGAGTTCATTCACCAGGTCGCGCATCGGTCTCATCTCGGGGACGGCGGTAGTCTTCGCCCTCGGCGCAGCTGCCGCGTGCAGCAGCAGCAGCGGCGGTCCGGTCGCGCCCCCTGCGAGCGAGCCCGAGCTCACCAACGAGGCGGGCCTCCCCGAGCCCCTGCCGGACGGCGCCACGCCGGCCTTCCTGGGGACGGCTGGGGCATGCACGCCCCTGACGGACGTCACGACCGCCACCATGCTCACGCTCGACGTGGCCTGGCCGGGGACGGCGTCCACGGCCATGTCGCCGGCGACGCCGCAGCCGCAGCTCTACATCTGGCTCTTGTCGCACTACACGGTCACCGGCAACGCGATCTCGGGAAACACGTGGACGTGCGGCGACGAGACGCCGCCGTTCACGCTGACGGCGCTCGGCGACTCGACCCAAGGCGAGTCGTCGGGCCAGACGGCCACGCTGCAGATCACGTTCAAGAACGAAGTCTGGGACGCCATCATGCAGCACATGAACGGCGGCAACGGCAACCCGTCCACCGGGTCCATCGGCGGCTGGAACATCGGCAGCTCCTTCCAGGTCAACCCGGCCACGAGCGTCCTCGGCCTCAAGCCGACGAGCACGTACGCCAACCCGTCAACGGAGTGGCCGAAGTCCGAGTCGCTCATCAGTCCGTCCGACTACAGCGACGACGACAACGACGGCCATCCCGGAATCACGGCGACGCCGCTCGGCACGTCGGGGACGTCCACGCCGTACGTGCTCCCGGTCACCAACCTGACGTCCCCGCCGTCGCCGCCGGCGCAGGCGCTGTTCGTCACCACGCGCACGCAGCTCAGCCTGTATGGCAAGAGCACGAGCTGCATGGCGGGCGAAGGGACGGCCACCGTCACGCTCCTCAACAACCACGTCATCGGCTGCGAGATCCTCGGCTACGACGTCGATGCCGGCCCGGACGCCGACACGACCGAGCTGTGCGACAACGGGGTTCCGAGTGGCGCGCAGACGGAATTCCTCGACACCAACACGACGCAGTACACGGTGATGTCGGGCACCTATCAGACGGTGCAGCTCCAGGCTGGAGACGGCGGCACGGCGACGTGCGAAGACGTCCGCAACGCCTTCCCGACCCCTACGACCATGTAAGCACGACCGTCGCACCGACCGTCCCCGTTCGCAAGACAGACGTGCAGGGTGCGGCTGGCGCCTCGCGTGGCTACCCTCTCGGTCATGGACGACGACTACTTCGACGCGCTCCGTCGCACCGGCAAGGCCTGGGAAGCGTACAGCGACGCGGCCGGCCGCGAATCGACCGAAGCGGAGAGCGCCCGCTGCGCGACCCTCTGGACCCAGTTCGAAGACGGCGTGGCCAAGCTGAAGACTCTGCGCGAGCGCCGCCGCCGCGGGTGAGCCGGCGCCGCACGCGCGCGTGCGAGCCTGACAGACGCGCGTGCGCGCTGGAGAGGCGCACCGAGGCACCGCAAAGACGTACCGCCG
>Ga0302325_10002696_pt1 | contig 42774 bp, 39 predicted proteins | sample Palsa_T0_2_FD_201948 | JGI IMG/M metagenome (GOLD analysis project Ga0302325, IMG submission 201948) | Peat permafrost microbial communities from Stordalen Mire near Abisko, Sweden - Palsa_T0_2 | ecosystem: Environmental > Terrestrial > Soil > Palsa > Peat permafrost | place: Sweden: Abisko... | reverse complement strand
AAGCGCAGCTGCACATCGATTCTCCCTACAACACCCGCACGCACACCGGCCTGCCGCCGACGCCAATATCAAACCCAGGGCTCGCATCGATCGAGGCCGCGGCCCATCCAGCGCACGTCTCCTATCTCTACTACGTGGCCGCCGCCGACGGCTGTGGCGAGCAGGCGTTCTCGACGAGTGAGTCGGCGTTCGAACGCAACGTGGCCGCCTACAGGGCTGCGGTTCAGGCGAATGGCGGTCATCCCCCCACCTGCAAGCGCAAGTGATGCCGCGCCTGGGCGTCCTCGGCTGGCCGGTCGCGCATAGCCTTTCGCCGGCGATGCACAACGCCGCATTCGCCTCGCTCGACATGCCCGGATGGCAGTATCAGCGCCTGCCGGTTCCGCCCGAGCTGTTCTCAGAGACAACGCGTGCTCTGCCGGACTCCGGGTTCCTCGGTGCGAACGTGACGATTCCCCACAAGCACGCCGCACTCGCCGTGGCCGACGGCGCGAGCGATGCCGCGCGCTCGATCGGAGCGGCGAACACGCTGACGTTCGCAGCCGACGGAGCGATCGCGGCGGAGAACACCGATGCGCCCGGCCTGCTGGCGGCTCTCGAGGGCTCGCCGCGCGGCCTGCGTGTGCTTGTGCTCGGCGCCGGCGGCAGCGCACGGGCGGCGGCATGGGCACTGCGCGAGGCGGGCGCCGCCGAGGTCTCGGTCTGGAACCGCAACCCCGAGCGCGCGCTGGCTCTGGCGAGCGATCTGGGTGTACGTGCGGTCAGCGACCCTGAGCCCGCGGACCTGCTCGTCAACTGCACCCCGGTGGGCCTTGAAGGGCCGGCGGGCGCAAACGGCGGCGCTGATGCTTCGAGCTCTCAGGCGGAGCAGGAAGCGGGTGCAGGCGAGAGGCTGAGCCAGCTCGGACTGACGTTCGAGCGGGTGGGGGAGTACCCATACGTAGCCGACATGGTCTATCGCGCGCAGGGACCGACGCCGCTGCTGAAAGCCGCCGCCGAGCACGGCGCGCGCACGCTGGACGGGCTCGAGATCCTGCTGGCGCAGGGGGCGGTGAGCTTCGAGCTGTGGACCGGGCGACCCGCACCGCTGCAGGCCATGCGTGCGGCTGTGCGCGCGGGGCCCAATCGCAGCGACTGAGGGACGCGGGGTCCCCGCGGGCGTTCGTATGTTCGTCCAGCCGCGGCACGGCCTGGTTGCAGGGGCTAATGGCGACGCGCCGATTTGTCGATGGGCGGGGCATGGACATTGATTTCGCAGATCTGCTCATGGAGGTCGTCTCCCGTCGCGCATCCGACCTGCATCTGAGCTCGGCAGCGCATCCGACCGTCCGCATCCGTGGACGCCTGACACCGCTCGAGGACTATCCGAAGCTGTCCTCGACGGACACCCGCGAGATCGTCTACTCGATTCTCACCGGCGATCAGCGCCAACGCCTTGAGACCGACTGGCAGCTCGACTTCGCATACTCGATCCCCGGTCACGCACGCTTCCGCGTGAACGCCTACTACCAGCGTGGCGCAATCGGCGCAGCCTTCCGACTGATCCCCTTCGGGCTGACATCGATCGACGAGCTGGGCCTGCCTCCCGCCGTCCACGACTTCACTCGCAGGCCCCGCGGTTTCGTACTCGTGACCGGCCCCACCGGCTCCGGCAAGTCCACCTCGCTCGCCGCGATGATCGATGAGATCAACCGCACGCGCGAGGAGCACATCATGACGATCGAGGATCCGATCGAGTTTCTGCACACGCACAAGAAGTGCCTGGTCAACCAGCGCGAGCTCGGCTCTGACGCGCAGAGCTTCTCGGCGGCCCTGAAGGCCGCCCTGCGCCAGGACCCGGACGTGATCCTCGTCGGAGAGATGCGCGACCTCGACACGATCTCAACGGCTCTGACCGCGGCCGAGACCGGCCACCTGGTGTTCGCCACGCTGCACACCCAGGACACCGCGCAGACGATCGACCGCGTGATCGACGTGTTCCCCGCCCATCAGCAGGGCCAGGTGCGCGTTCAGCTGTCGGTCGCCCTCGAGGGGATCATGACCCAGCAGCTGCTTCCCACCGCCGACGGCTCCGGCCGCGTGGCGGCGTGTGAGATCCTCGTGCCCAACCCGGCCGTGCGTAACCTCATCCGTGAGGGCAAGACCCACCAGATCTACTCGGTGCTGCAGACCAGCTCGGCAAAGGGTATGCAGACGATGGACGCCTCTCTCGCAGGGCTTGTGCGCCAGGGCAAGATCACGCAGAAGCTTGCCGAAGCGCGCTCGTCGACCCCGGAGGAGCTCGGGCGACTGCTCGGCTCCGCGGCACTCGCAGCCTAGGGAGCGCGAACATGAGCACGTATGTCTTCAAGGCCATGGACCTCGCCGGGGCCAAGGCCGGCGGCGAAGTGGAGGCGATCTCCAAGCAGGCCGCCGCCGATCAGCTGAAGACCCGCGGTCTGATCGTCCTCGACGTCTCCGCCAAGCACGCTTCGCGCGAGATCGAGCTGAGCTTTCTGAAGACCGTCAAAGCGCAGGAGCTCGCGGTCTTCTCGCGGCAGCTTGCGACGATGATCGCCTCCGGGATGAGCATCCTGCGCTCGCTCTACGTGCTCGAGGAGCAGACCGAGAATAAGTTCCTGAGAGAAACGATCGTGGCCGTGCGCAAGGACGTCGAGGCGGGCCTGTCGCTGAGCGACTCGATGGCGCGCCACCCGAAGGTCTTCAACCCGCTGTTCGTCGCCATGACGAGGGCGGGGGAGGCGGGAGGTGTCCTCGAAGACGCTCTGATGCGCGTCGCCGATCAGCTGCAGAAGGATGCTTCGCTGCGCCGGCAGATCAAATCGGCGATGGTCTACCCGACGTTGGTCATCATCTTCGCGGTGGGCGTGATGATGGCGCTCGTCGCCTTCCTCGTGCCGGTGTTCGTCGGCGTCTTCAAGCAGTTCGGCGGTGAACTGCCGGCGCTGACGAAGGTCTCTGTGTTCCTTTCGGTGGTCGTCACCGGCTACTGGTGGGCCATCTTCGGGGGGACCGGTCTCATCCTGTTCACCTTCGTGAAGTGGAAGAAAAGCTCGTGGGGGCACAAGCAGTGGGACCGCTTCCGTCTACACGTGCCGATGAAGATCGGCGCGATCGTCCAGCAGGTAGCCGTCGCGCGCTGGTCGCGCACGCTGGCCTCGCTGACAAGCGCCGGGGTGCCCCTGCTGCTCGCCCTCGAGATCACCGGCAAGACCGGCGGCAACGTCGTTGTCGAGGAGGCGATGGATGGCGTGATCGCCTCGGTGAAGCGCGGCGGCACGATCGCCGCGCCGCTCGCTCAAGCGCCGATCTTCCCCTCGATGGTCACCCACATGGTCGGCGTCGGCGAGGAAACCGGCGCGCTTGACTCGATGCTCGAGCGGGTGGCCGAGTTCTACGAGGACCAGGTCGAAGCGTCGGTGAAGGCGCTCACCTCGATCCTCGAGCCGATCATGATCATCGTGATCGGCAGCATCGTGGGCTTCATCGTGATCTCGATGTACCTTCCGCTGTTCGAAGTTTACAACCGCATCGAATAAGCGAGACGGCTCAGAGCGGGGCAGCAGCAGCCCGCGGCGCGTCCTCCGCCTCGGGGTCGAGCGCGATCGTTCAGCGCAGTGAGGGTAAGGAAACTCCACCCCTAGGGTGCCTATCCGGCGGGCTTGGCCGGGGCAAGGATGGTCGTAGAAAACCAACCACGCCTAGGAGGCACGCAATGACCAACACCACAATTTGCACGGACACAAACGGCCACGAATGGGCCTGCGAAGAGAGCACCGACGAGTGTGGGCAGCTGAGGTTGCAGGTGGTCACAGCACCTAAACGCCGCGAGCCGACCCTGAAACTGACCGCCCCGGTAGTCGCAGTTTCATCGCGGCTTTCCGTGTAGTGACGGACGACCCCAACCACGACGGTGAGAGCCCCGGCGCCGGGGCTCTCTGTCGTTCCGCTCGAGTGGCGAGGAGACGGCAGTCAACCGCGTCGGACAGCAACCTGCAGCCGCTGCTCTGACACCGACAGCGACACGCGGCCGTCGAGTAGGGCGAGCAGCTCCTCGCCCACGAGCGAGCGCCGCCAGCCGCGCATCGTGCGCACGTCAGCCTGGGCGCCGGCCGTGTCCGTGGGCCCCTCGGACGCCTCTGCGTTCTCGCCGTTCATCCGCCAGGCGACGATGATCGCCTGCAGGTCCGCGCGGGAGGCAAGCAGCTCATAGGCGAGGCCGGCCTCGCGAGCGCGCGCGCGCAGAAGCGCCTCCGCCAGCGCGACCAGAGGCGCGTCTTCGGGCCTTGAGGCAGGGGCGCGCGCCTGCTCGGGTGGAGGATCCGGCGGGTGTTGGCCGGCGCGCCTGACCACCTCCACGAGCTCATCCGCACGGCGGTGCTTGGCGCCGGCGCCGACGCCACGGATTTTCTCGAGCTCCTTGCGCGAGGACGGCTTGCGCTTGGCGATCTCCATCAGCGCGACGTCGGAGAGGATGCTCTGCACCGGCCGATCTGCTCGTGCCGCCGTCTGCTCGCGCCATCGCACGAGCTCGCGCGCGATCGGGCGAGCGGAGGCGTTCAGTCCGGCCACCCGGGGCAGGCGCGCGAAGATCGCCTCGGGATCGCGCTCGTCGCTTGAGTGCGCGAGCGGCTCGCACTCTTCGCGCGCCCACTCCAGCCGGCCGAGCTCCTGCAGGCGAAGTTCGAGCTCTCGCGCCAGCTCGAGCAGGTGAACGACGTCCTCGCGCGCGTAGCCGAGCTGCTCTGCTGACAGCGGTCGTGTGTCCCAGCGCGTGAAGCTCGCGCTCTTGGCCAGGCGCACGCCGAGCACGTCTGTCAGCAGGGAGTCGTAGGAGGATTGCGCACCCAGCCCGACAAAGCCCGCGGCAACCTGCGTGTCGAACACGTTCGTCACGTCGGTGTTCAAGCGCCTGCGGATCAGCGCAATGTCCTGGCGACCGGCGTGAACGACGACCTCGATGGCGGGGTCCGCGAGCACCTCCGCCAGCGCAGAACCGTCGAGATCCTCGCGCAGCGGATCGATGACCGTGATTTGCTCGGGTCCCTCCGAGCTTTCTGGGATCGCCAGCTGGACCAGACACAGGAGCGTGCGGTAGCGCCCCTCGCCCATGAACTCCGTGTCCATCGCGAGCCGGCCCGAGGCGCGGGCGCCGCGCACGATCGCCGCCAGCTCGTCCTGCTCGCCGGGCATGCTCATGCCTTCGCGCCCGGGAGCAGCCACAGCACCCTGTCGCGGTGCAGGCCGGCCTCGCGCGAGACGTCGGTTCCGTGTGCGCGCACCCACTTGGCGGGCGCCGAGCAGGCCGCGTCCGCGCTGTGGTCATGCGGACCGCAGTCTGAGTTCAGGAAGGCATATCGCACCTTGCCTTCCGCGATCAGCCGTTCGAGCTCGGGCACGGTCGTAAAGACGCGTGAGCCATAGCTCGTCAGGACGACGATCGGACGCGCGTCCTTGACGATCAGCGACCCGATCCCCGTGGCCGACTCGGCCGCCACCTCGTAGCGAGCGCCATCCTGGTGTGAGCGCAGGTAGGCGCTGACCAGGCGCTGCTCTTCACCTGGGAGCGCACCGACATAGCCCGCATCGCTCACGCGGTTCTGGATCGCCCTTGCATCGGTGCTGACGGGTATCGCCAGTACCGCGATCATCGTCATCACGAGCACGCTCGCGGGAAGTACTCGTGCGCGCACGCCCAGCGCGGCGCGCGGCAGGCGCTCGAGCAGGGCGAGCGCGATCGCGCCGAGCGCTCCCGCAAGCACAACCCACCATACGGCCGGGCGACCGAAGAGCAGGCGCTCGGTATAGACGATGGTGATCACGAGGGTGGCGCAGAGCGCCGTCAGACGCGCGCGGCCCTTTGCAGAGGCAGCCCACGCGACGCCGATGCCGAGCATCGCGGCGACCGCCGGAGTCAGCCCCTCCACATAGCGGGGGTGCAGACGGATCATGTCGCTGAACAGCGCGATTCCCGTGAGCATCCATAGCGAGAGCCCTGCCGCCGCGGCACGCCGGATGCGCAGCTCGCTCGCCGGCTCGCCATCCGCGGCGAGGTCTCTGAGGTCTGGGGAGCCGGGCGTGGCGGGCAGCTCGGACCCTGGCTCGGGGTCGGGCCCTCGCGGCCATGCGCCGCTGATCAGTGCGGGAATCCCCAGCAGCAGCGCGACAAGCAGCTCAAGACCGAGTCGCTCGCCCGACAGTGGCCCGATCCGCGCCAGCAGGCGCGTGGCCGAGGGGGGGACGATCGGGATGTGGTCACGCTCGGATTGGGTCGCCACCGGATAGCGGTGACCCGGCTGGTAGACGGTCGCCTGTGGTTCGGGTGATTTGCCGCCCAGCCGGTCGGTGCCGTTGAACACGAACGCCGCGTTCCACGCACTTCCGTTCGTCGAGCCGATCGCATATGGACGGTCGTGCGCAGGCGCCAGGAGCGTGGCAGTGAGCCACGCGAGCGCCACCGCCACGTATATCGCGCCGGCGCCCGCCAGCTTGAGCAGGCGCAGGCGGCGAGAGCCGGGCATGGCCAGATAGGCGAGCAGCGCGAGGCCCGGCAGCGCAACCAGCGACTCCAGCAGCTTTACGTCGAACGCGAGACCGAGCGCCGCCGCAGCGCCGAAAAGCCAGGCGCTCTTCCCGCTTTCGCCGGCGCGCACCACGAGTAGCAGGGCCAACACGATCAGCGCCATCATCACCGCGTCCATCGTGTCGCTGCGCGAGGTGATCACCTCGACGGGGAGCACGGCGATTGCCAGCGCGGCGGCGAGCGCGGCGGGCACGCTCCACATGCGCCGTACCGCCGCCCACAGAAGCGGGACCGCGGCGATACCGGCGAGCGCCTCGGGCAACTTGAGAGTCGTAGTTGAGAATCCGAACAGCTTCACGCTTGCGACCTGCAGCCACAGGTCAACGGGCGGCTTGTCGATCGACACGCTGCCGCCCGGCTCGAACGCGCCGAAGAAGAAGTTATGCCACGACAGCCCCATGCTCCGCACGGCCGCGTCATAGAAGGGATCGGGTGGCACCTCGCCGACATGCAGGAGCCGCAGTACCCCGGCGCCAACGGTGATCAGTGCGATCGCGGCCCACTCCCAGGCGCCCGCCCTGTGCTGTCCCCGCGCTGTTCTCATGCGCGGAACGCTAGTCTGATCGCCTGGTGGCGGACGAGGCAGACGACAGCGAGGATGATGCGAACGGGTCCCAAGGGCCGCGGGAGTGTATGCCCTGTCGCGGCAGCGGACAGCTGATCTCGAACCTCGGCGGCGAGAGCAGCACCGTCACCTGTCCCTGGTGCGCCGGCGGCGGTGTGCGACTGGCGGAGGTCGATGCGCAGGCTCGCTGGCCGAAGGAGCAGGCGCAGACGGCCGATCCGGCGGACCGGCCGAGCCCACGCGAGTAGCTCGAGCTGGCCCTTCCGTAGCCTGAACGTCCAGGCTCGGCCGCCAGACCCCGCGTTTTCCCTGCAAATACGGGTTATGGCCGCCTGGACAATGTGTCCAGGTTCCGTCGAACATTCAAGGCCCACGGAGCAGCGGCCGATGCACAGGTTGACAAAGCCAGTGCCAAGGTGCCAGGGCAAATCATCCGTAAGGGTGTGTAGCAAAGCCGGCGCTCTCGCAAGGAACGCATCGCCGCTTGAGGCGACTACCACGGGGCTGGCGCCCAGAACCCGGATCCTAGGAGGATTCAAAATGCTGTATCGACTGCGCCAGCGCTCCTCAGATGAGGGTGGTTTTACCCTCATCGAGCTTCTGGTGGTAATCCTGATCATCGGCATTCTTGCCGCGATCGCCATTCCGTCGTTCCTCAGCCAGAAGAGCAAGGCCACCGACGCCTCAGCGAAGGAGCTTGCACGCACGGCCGAGACAACGGCAGAGACGTATGCAACCGACCACGGCGGCAACTACGCCGGTATGACAATCGCCGAATTGCAGGCGTATGAGAAAACCATTCCGAGCTGCCCGAACACCAGCAATGCGTGCCTGAAGACGGTCACCGTTGCCGGCTCGGGCTCTGAAGAATACACCGTGACAGCGGAAGCAACGGACGGCCACACCTTCTCGATCAAAAGAGAAGCGAATGGCACGACCAAACGCGAATGTACCCCGGCATCCGTAACCGGGTCTGCTGGTGGAGGCTGCCAGAACAGCAGCTGGTAAGCACCGCGCCCTGCGGGCGATTTCTACCGGGTCACTCCCGGAAGCAGCGACAAGTCAACAGGGTGCAGCACGAGAGGACGGCCAATCGGCCGTCCTCTCTCTGCGTTGGGCGCCGAGGCTCGGCCGCCCAGCAATGACACGTGCAGTGCTGAACAACCTACGCCCAAGACCCGAATAAGGAAACCATGAGAAATCACCGGCTTCATCCAACCATCTCGGGTGAGGGTGGTTTTACCCTCATCGAGCTTCTTGTCGTGATCCTGATAATCGGCATTCTTGCCGCGATCGCGATTCCGTCGTTCCTCAGCCAGAAGACGAAGGCCACCGACGCCTCCGCGAAGGAGCTTGCACGCACGGCCGAGACAACGGCGGAGACCTATTCAACCGATCACGGCGGCAACTACGCCGGCATGACAATCGCCGAACTGCAGAACTATGAGAAAACGATCACGGCCTGCCCGAACACCAGCAACGCGTGCCTGAAGACTGTCACCGTCGCCGGCTCGGGCTCTGAAGAATACACCGTGACATCAGAAGCAACCGACGGCCACACCTTCTCGATCAAGAGAGAAGCGAATGGCACGACCAAACGCGAATGCACCCCGGCATCAGTTACCGGAGCTGCGGGCGGAGGCTGCCAGAACAGCAGCTGGTAGATCGGCCGGCAACACCGCGTTTTGGCCTCAGGGCACGCTCGAAACAGCAGGACGCGGTAATACGTGGGCGGCCAACCGGCCGCCCACGTGCTTGCCCGGGCTCAAGAGTCCGCCCCCGATGGTCGATCAATCCCCATGCAGGCCATTGCATTTGCGGGCGTCCTCGGCGCACTCGGCGGCTCGTTCCTGAACGTCGTCGCTTACCGCCTGCCCCGCCACGAGTCGCTCGTCACCCCGGCGTCGCACTGCACGAGATGCGGAACGCCGGTGAAGCCCTACGACAACATCCCGGTTCTCTCGTGGCTTCTGCTGCGCGGACACTGCCGCAACTGCTCGGCGCCGATCTCCGTTCGCTATCCGCTCGTCGAGGCGCTCACCGCCGCGCTCTGCGTGGGCGCTGTGCTCGCGCACAGCTCCGCCGCGCAGATCGCATTGAGCGTCGCGCTGATCCTGATCGTCATACCCGCCGCGCTGATCGATCTCGAGTACCGGATCATTCCCAACAAGATCACCGCGCTGGGCGCCGTGCTTGCGATCGCCATCGGCCTCGCACTGGACCCGGCAGGTGAGCCGGAAAGGCTGATCGCCGGCCTTGCGGCCGGTGGCTTTCTGCTGCTCGCAGCGCTCGCCTACCCGGGCGGCATGGGGATGGGCGACGTGAAGCTCGCTGCGGTTATGGGCCTGTTCCTGGGACGCGCGGTCGCGCCGGCGATCCTGATCGCGCTGCTCGCCGGGGTTCTATACGGCGCCCTGGTGGTTGCTCGCAAGGGCACGAAGGAGGGCCGCAAGACAGCGGTTCCGTTCGGCCCATTTCTCGCATTCGGCGCTGTCATCGCCGTCTTCGCCGGCCAGCCGATCGTCGATCTCTACATCAACCATTTCGTCCACTGACCTGATCGCGGATACCCAGCGGCTGAAAGCCTTTTTGCGGTCCGGAGCCAGGGCCTCCACCGGGGCTCAAGCGCCCGGGCAGTGGTGCCGATAGGACTCGTGTCGGTGCACCGGAACTCCGTCCAACCACGCGATATGCCCTCACTCCCCAACTTCAAGCTAAGCCTGCCCAGCCCCCACATCAAGCTCGGTCTCGGGGGACGCTCGGCGGGCAACGTCGTCGGTCTGGACATCCAGCCCGGATTCGTGGCCGCCGTGAAGGCCAGCGTCAACGGCTCGATCGTCGCAGAGCAGGCGGCGTGCCTGCCGCTGGCCTCCGACACGGTCCGCGAGGGCGAGGTCATGGACGAGGGGGCGCTCAGCGATGTCCTGCGCGAGCTGTTCACGGGAAAGCGGCTGAGCAAGCGCGTCCGCGTTGGCATCGCCAATCAGCGCACCGTCATGCGCACGCTCGAGCTGCCGCCGGTGACCGACCGCAAGGAGCTCGCCGCCGCCGTGCAGTTCCAGGCTCAGGACCAGGTGCCGATGCCGCTGAGCAACGCCGTTCTCGACTTTCACCCGATGGGCGTCGTTGACACGCCGTCGGGCCCGCGCCAGCATGTGGTGCTCGTCGCCGCCCAGCGTGACATGGTCGAACATCTGCTTGCCGCCGTTCGCGGTGCGGGCCTTCAGCCTGAGGGAATCGACCTCTCGGCCTTCGCCCTGATCCGTTCGCTCTACCGTCCCGAACCGCAATCGGATTCCGAGCAGCCCAGCCGGGTTGTCTACCTCAACGTCGACGGACTGACGAACCTGGCAATCGCCGAGGGAACGGTCTGCCGCTTCACACGTGTCGTGGGTGCCGGACTGGAGGGGATGGCGGGCGAGCTCGCTGAGCGGCGCAGCATGCCCCTGACCGATGCCCGCGCGTTGCTGGCGGCGGTCGATCTCACGGCTCCAGTGCCCGGTACAGGACCGGTCGCGGCGGCGGAAATCAACTCGCCCGCGGGCGAACCGGCCTGGCACGTGATCGACGAGCCGGAGCCTGAGATCGCGCCGCCCGTCCCTGACGCGCCCGAGGACGCTGTCCCCGGCGCGCCCGAGGATCCCGCGCACGACGCGCCTGAGCATGCCGCCTCTGTTGAGCCCGCCGACGCGCACGAGGACGTCCCTGCCGCGGCGCCGGCGACTGGGGCGGACATGTCCGAAGCTTCGCGGTACGGACTGGCGAACGAGGACTCCGACGCTACTCAGGCGAGCGAGCCCGAGCAGGCGCCGCCCGGGGCCAGTGGATCGGTGGACGTGGCTGCGCCGGCGCCCACCGATGGGGCCGCCGACAGCGCCGATGCGCCGGCTGTGCCCGCCGACGGCGTGGCTGAGACGCCGCAGCCGGAGGAGGACATCGTCTTCCACCAGCCGACGCCGGTCTCCGCTGAGGATCACGACGCCGAAGAGCACGCGATGAGCTTCTCTGAAATGTCATCTTCCGGCCCCGCGCCCGTGCCGGTGCCGGAGCCCGGTGTCCCCGAGGACCTCGACCTCGGACCCCAGCAGAACAACCCATCCGACGGCGACGCAGAGGCGCGAACCGTGCTCGAAAACGGCATCCGCGAGATCTCCGGAGAGGTACGCAACTCGCTCGACTTTCATCGCTCGCAGGAAGGCGGAGGCGATATCTCGCACGTCGTGCTGAGCGGCTCGGTGCTCGATCTGCCCGGCTTCGCCGAGGCTCTTCAGGGTCACCTCGGCCTTGAGGTGCGCACGGAGTCCGTTCACTTCGCCAATGAGCGCACAGACGGTGCGGTCTCGATGCACCGGCTGGCGGTCGCAGCCGGCCTCACCACCGTAGAGGTGCACCGATGAAGGCTGTAAACCTGATCCCGGCCGACCAGCGCGGTGGTGCCGGGCCAGCCGCCGGACGCTCTCAGGGCGGCGCATACGCCGTGCCCGTGCTGCTGGCAGGGCTTGGCATTCTCACGCTCTTCTACGGCACCGCGCGCCATGAGATATCCGCTCGCCGCGCCCAGTCGGCGTCACTGGCCACACAGGCGCAGCAGGCGCAAGCCAAGGCCACCGAGCTCACGCCCTACACGACGTTCGTGAAGCTGCAGGAAGAACGCGTGCAGGCTGTGACCGCGCTTGCGGCGTCGCGATTCGACTGGTCCTACGCCTTCCACGAACTCGGCCGGGTGCTTCCGCTATCCGCGTCGATCTCATCGCTGAGCGGCACGGTCGGAGCGGCAACCACGACGACCAGTAGCTCCTCCGGTACCCCCGCCAAAGCCGCCACGGTGACGTCGGCCACTCCGCCGGGCAGCGTGCCGGTGTTCGTCATCAGCGGCTGCGCGATCAGCCAGTCTGAGGTGGCCCACACCCTCAGCCGCCTGCGCCAGATCGACGGGGTCAGCGAAGTCACGCTGCAGAGCTCCACCAAACCGGCCGGTTCGGCCAGCTCCGGTGGAGGCGGCGGGGGATGCCCGGGCACCGACCCGACGTTCGCCATGACCATCACCTTCAACCCGCTGCCAGCCGCGCCCTCCGGTGGCGGCTCGACCGCCACGGCGGCCACCGCCGCCAACACCTCGATCGGAGCCGGCGGATGACCGGGCGCGACCGCATGGTCATCATCGTGATCGGCGTGCTCGTCGTGCTCGGCGCCTGCTGGATGCTCGTCGTCTCGCCCGAGCGCAAGCAGGCGGCGACACTCGGCACGCAGGTCGGTGCGGCGAGCGCGCAGCTCGCGACCGCCGAAAGCCAGGTCGCAAGCGCCCGCGACGCCCAGGCGAAATACGCGGCCGCGTACGCGTCGATCGTCAGCCTCGGCAAAGCGGTGCCGGCGAGCCCGGAAGTGCCGGCGCTCGTATACCAGATCGCGCAGGCGAGCAACCAGAAGAACGTTGAATTCTCCTCGATCACCACCGCCGGTGCCAGCAGCACCAGCGATAGCAGCAGCGCCACGGCCGCAGCCGCAGCCGCGACGGCAGCGGCGAGCTTCTCGGAGATGCCCTTCACGTTCGTGTTCAACGGAACCTTCGAAGACCTTTACCACCTGTTCCAGCAGCTCGACCATTTCACCGTGCGCACGGCCTCCGGCCACCTCACGGTGAGCGGGCGCCTGCTGACGATTCAGAGCGTGAAACTGACCCCCGCGCTCGTCACAACGAGCTCCGGGCAGAGCTCGGGCAAACACCAGGTCCAAACTCTTCAGGGCACGATCACAGCGACCGCCTACGTACTTCCACCGAGCCAGGGGCTGACCGCCGGGGCCACGACGGGCGCGCCCGCTGGAGCCGCACCGGCAGCCTCAGCTCCGGCCTCGAGCAGCTCCGCGAGCTCAGCAGCCGCGCCGGCCGTGGCGAGGGTAACACCATGAGCGCGTTCCTGAGCTCCGTGAAGGCCGACCTGATGGGCGTTCGCCTGCGGTTGGTCGTGATCATCCTGGGAATAGGGCTGCTCGCAGCAATCGGGTATGTCGCGTTCGGTGGGAAAAACTCGAGCGTGCCGGCGTCCGCGGGCGGATCGGCGGGCGTCCCGTCGACCGCGGCCCTGGGGGGCCTCACGATCAGTCAGGCGCCGACGAACCCGAAGCTGATTGCTGCCGAGACCACCGATGGCGCCTCCGATGAGCGCCCGGGGGTCGCGCGCAACCCGTTCACCCCTCTGCCCGAAGCCGCGGCGACGGGCACCACGGGTTCGACGAGCAAAACGGGCACCTCGACCTCGAGCGCGTCGACCACGACCTCCTCATCGTCGTCCTCGAAATCGGGATCATCCACGACGACCTCCGGAGGCACGACTCCGGTCGCCAAAGCGAAACCGGCCCCGGCCCCGACCAAGACGAAGACCGCCGTTCACTACAACGTGGCCGCGCAGTTTGGCGTCATCGCCACTCCGCCCGCGGAAGGGGCGCCGGCGGCAACCCCGACCGCAAGCATCCCGGCGTTGAAGACCTACGTGGACCTGCCGCTGGACGAACCGCTCCCGAACAAGAGCAACCCGCAGCTTGTCTACCTCGGCGTCGTACTGCACACCGGCAAGAGCGCGGTCTTCGCGCTCGCCGGCGAGGCGATTCTTCACGGAAGCGCGGTGTGTCTGCCGAGCACCACGCAGTGCCAGACGATCCAGCTGCAGCCCGGACAGTCAGAGACGCTTGAAGCGGTCGAACCGAATGGCACGCCGGTCACCTACGAACTGAAGCTCATCAGCATCGAAAAGAGCGAAAAATCCTCGACAACGGCCGCTCAGAGCAGCGCACGCGCACGCGCGGCCTCCCGCAGCGCGCTGACCGCCGGTCGGGTCCTCCTGCGCAGCAGGGGCGGCGTCACCGCGGTGTCCGGGCTTGAGTACTCGAACACGCAGGGCGTGCTTGTGTTCGTCGCGCATCCGGCGGCTCCCGCCAATGCCCGTGTTGCCGCCCGGCGTGGGCGCCACGGTCACTGACTTCCCAGCAAATAAGCTTGGGGCGTGACACTGCGCCTCACCACCGCCGGCGAGTCCCACGGTCCCGGCCTGACCTGCATCGTCGAGGGCCTGCCGGCCGGCCTTGAGGTCCGACCGGAGGACCTCAACGAGGACATGGCACGGCGCCAGCTGGGTCATGGCCGCGGTGGGCGGATGAAGATCGAGCGCGACTCCGCGGAGGTCACCGGAGGGATCCGCCACGGCCGCACGCTCGGCGGCCCGGTCGCGCTGCAGGTCGCGAATCGCGACTACGCCAACTGGGAGGAGCGCATGAGCCCATGGCCGGTGGAGGACGCCGTCGCCGAGGTGCATCTGCCGCGCCCCGGTCACGCGGACCTCGTGGGCACCTGGAAGTACAAGCAGCCGGACGTGCGCAACATCCTCGAGCGGGCATCCGCCAGGGAGACCGCCGCGCGCGTGGCCGGTGGAGCACTGTGCAAGGCGTTTCTGCGGGCGCTCGGCGTCGCTGTCTACTCGCATGTCGTCCAGATCGCCTCGGTGCACGCGCCCGCCTCTGAGAGCCGGCTGACTCGTGAGGATTTCGCAGAGGTCGACAGCTCGCCCGTGCGCTGCCTGGACGCGGACGCCAGCCGCGCGATGGTCCGCGAGATCGACGAGCTGCGCCGGGCGAACGAGTCGCTCGGCGGCGTGTTTGAGGTGCAGGCCTTCGGGCTCGTCCCGGGTCTCGGCTCGCACGTCTCCTGGGAAGAGCGACTGGATGGGCGCCTGGCGATGGCGATCTGCTCGATCCAGGCGATCAAGGGCGTGGCGATCGGCGACGGCTTCAAGATCGCGGGGCTGCCGGGCTCGCAGGCGCATGATGAGATCTTCTTCTCGCCCGAGCGCGGCTACTACCGGGAGACGAATCGCGCGGGGGGGCTCGAGGGCGGCATGACAACGGGCTGTCCGCTGGTCGTGCGTGCCGCGATGAAGCCGTTGCCGACGCTCACCAAGCCGCTTCGCTCGGTGGATATCGACACCCACGAGCCCGCCCAGGCGCTGCGCGAGCGCACCGACTCCTGCACGGTTCCCGCCGCCGGCGTGGTCGGTGAGGCGATGGTGGCGCTCGTGCTCGCCGATGCCTACCGCAAAAAGTTCGGCGGTGATCACATAGACGACGTTCTTCAGGCCGTCGGCGCCTATGAGGAGCGGATCGGATGGCGCAGGTAACGCAGGCGCCGGCCCGGGCGCTCGTGCTGATCGGCTTCATGGGTGCCGGCAAGTCGACCGTCGCGGGCGAACTGGCCGAGGCGCTCGGCGTGGCCGCGCTTGACAGTGACGAGCTGCTCGAGGAACGTCTCGGGCATCCGCCCGCGCGCGAGTTCGAAATGAACGGCGAGGCCTCCTTCCGCGCCGCCGAGGAGAAGCTCGTCTGCGAGCTGCTGGATACCGCGGGGCCCGGAAGCGTGATCGCGCTGGGTGGTGGAAGCGTCGGCTCAGAGGGGATACGGCGCGCTCTGCAGCCCCATCTGACGGTGCTGCTCGACGTCGACCCGGCGCTCGCCTGGCAGCGCATACAGCGCTCGGACGGGGCGGGCGGGCAACGTCCGCTGGCTAAGGATTGGGAGGACTTCTCCGCGCTTCACTCACAGCGCCGGGACACGTATGTGGGGCTGGCCGATGCCGTGCTGCCGGCACTGGCACCCGGCGAGGCCACGCAGGTGCTGGGCGCCCTGCGCGCGCTGGCCGGCGCACCGGCGGGAACGCGGCTGCTGTGGGCGAGCTCGGCATCGGGCGCATACCCGGTGCTGATCGGCCGTGGTCTGCTCGGCGCGGTCGGTGCGGGGCACGCGGATGCGATCTGGCCGCTCGACCGATCGCGGTCGCGACCGTTCTGCGTGAGCGATGAGATCGTCTCGAAGCTGTATGGCGGCGAGCTGGGGGAGCTGGCGGGATTGATCGCGATCGCGCCGGGTGAGGATCAGAAGACGCTCGCCGGCGCTGAGCGCGTATGGCGGGGGCTGCTCGCCGGCGGCATGACGCGCGCCGACCATGTGGTCGCGCTCGGCGGTGGCGTCGTCGGTGACCTTGCGGGCTTCTGCGCGGCCACCTACCAGCGGGGCGTGCCGGTCGTGCAGATCCCGACCACGCTGCTCGCGCAGGTCGACTCGGCCTACGGCGGCAAGACCGGCGTGGATCTGCCTGAGGCGAAGAACTACGTCGGCGCATACCATCAGCCCGCCGGTGTGCTGGTCGATCCCGAGGTCCTGGTCACGCTGCCGGCCGCCGAGCTTGCCGCGGGCTGGGTGGAGGTGCTGAAGACGGCTCTGATCGCCGGCGGTGCGCTGTGGGAGGCGGTGGCCGGCGGCGGCGAGGTGGACGCGGACACGATCTTCGCGTGTGCACGCACGAAGCTCGACGTGGTCGCCGCCGATGAGCGCGATGCGGGGCGCCGGCAGGTGCTGAACCTCGGACACACGGTCGGGCACGCGATCGAGAGCGCGACCGGCTACGCCCGCTACCGCCACGGCGAGGCGGTCGGCCTGGGGCTGCTCGCCGCGCTGAGGCTCTCGGGGCTCGACGCGCTGCGCGAGCAGGTGCGCGGATTGCTGGCGGCGCGGGGTCTGCCCGTCAGCGTGGAGGGCGCAGCCGTCGAGGAGATCGTTCAGGCCACCGCGCACGATAAGAAGCGGATCGGATCGGGAGTGCCGTTCGTGCTGCTCGGCGGCCCCGGTGATGTGCGGTTCGGCTGCGAGGTCGCAGTGGATGAGCTGCGGGCGGCCGTCACGGAGCTCGTGGGATGACTCCCGAGCGCTACCGGGTGGAGGTGATGCACGGGGTCAACCTCGACCAGCTCGGCCGTCGCGACCCGCTGCTCTACGGAACGCTGACGCTCGCAGAGCTCGAGCAGAGGATCGAGGCCGACGCCGGCGAGCTCGGCCTGGCCACGCGGTTCTTCCAGACAAATCATGAGGGCGCGTTCGTGGAGCATCTGCACGGGCTCGAGGGCCAGGCCGACGCGCTGCTTTTGAATCCGGGGGCGTGGACGCACTATGCGTGGGCGATCCGCGACGCGCTTGAGATCGCGGCACTGCCCGCGCTTGAGATTCACCTCTCAGACGTGGGATCCCGCGAGCCATGGCGGCGGGTCTCGGTGATCCGCGAGCTGTGCTTTCAGACGATCTCCGGTCGCGGCCCAAATGGCTACCGTGACGCGCTGGCGATACTGCGGGCGGAGCTCGAGCGAGCCGGCTCGTGAGCGGTAGCGGCTCGGCTCAGGATCACCTCGAGCGCACCGAGCGCCTGGGCGGCGAGCTGCGCGAGCTCGAGGTCGACGTGCTGCTCGTCGCAACGCCCGTGAACCTGCGGTATCTGACGGGCTTCACCGGCACGCATGGCCTGGCGCTCCTGGCCGGCGGACAGGACGCGTCACCGATCGGCGAGGGCCGTTTCTTCACGGACTTTCGCTATGAGACCCAATCCGCCGAGGAGGTGCCTGGGCGCTTTGAGCGGGAGATCGTCACCGGCGATCTGCTGGAGGCCGCCGCTCGCTCGCTGGGCGCCGGGCCCGGGCGCCTGGGGTTTGACCCGGACAGCCTGACCGTGGCCGCGCACACACGCCTTTCAGTGCAGCTCGGCGAACGCTGGGAGCTCACACCGTGCGCCCGCGCGATCGAGCGGTTGCGCGAGGTGAAGGACGCGGGAGAGCTCGAGCGCATCCGCGCGGCCACCGAATTGGCCGATGCGGCGCTCACGGGCCTGCTTGAAAGCGGCGTGGTGGGCCGCACCGAGCGCGAGGCGGCAATCGAGCTCGAGCTGCGCATGCGCCGGCTGGGCGCGGATGCTCCGAGCTTCCCGTCGATCGTGGCCGCCGGTGCCCACGGCGCGCTACCCCATGCGCAACCGCGCGAGCAGAGGATCGCGAAAAATGTGCTGCTGACGATCGACTGGGGGGCGCTGCACCAGGGCTACTGCTCGGATTGCACCCGCACCTATGCGACCGGCGAGGGCATCTCGGCGGAGGCGCGCGAGGTCTATGAGCTTGTGCTGTCGGCTCAGGAACAGGCGCTCGGCGCCGTCAGAGCCGGACCGAACGGCCGCGAGCTCGACGGCGTGGCTCGGGCGGTGATCGAGGCCGGTGGCCACGGCGAGCACTTCGGCCACGGTCTCGGGCACGGTGTCGGCATGGAGATCCACGAGGGCCCGCGCCTGTCTCGCACCGCCGGCGAGGAGCCGCTGCGGGCAGGAAACGTCGTGACGGTCGAGCCGGGTGTCTACCTGCCGGGACGTCTGGGCGTGCGGATCGAGGATCTGGCTGTCGTCACCGGTGAGGGCCACGAGGTCCTGACGAGCCTGTCCAAGGCGCTGACCGTGATCTCCTGACCGCGCGGGGACCACACGATCCATGAGCGCTCGCCGGTCTGGAACCGGCTCGGCCTGAAGAGCTTCAGAGAGAGCACCGCCGCCAGCGGCAGCGTCCACGCCAGGAAGAAGGCCGCCTGGGCGTCGGCCGAGACGTGGACGGGCAACCACTGGAAGCTGAGCCATGCCAGCACGGTCACCGAGACAGCCACAAGCGGGAGGCGTTTGGCGGGCGAGAGGACCTCCCAGGTGAGCAGGGCGAAGACGACGGGCACGAAGTAGTAGACCGAGTCCCAGGTGTCAAGGACACTGCGGAGCAGAAGCAGGAGCCCCAGCAGGAGCAGCGCGTCGCGCTCGGAGAGCAGCCCTGCCGACACGCGGCCGCGAGACTCGGACGGGGCGGCCGACCGCAGCGACTTCCGCCGCTTGAGCGCCACTGCGACCGTCACGACGAATGCGGTTGCGAGGATCAACGGATGGCTGATGGCGCCGGTCCACACGGGACCTATGCGGTAGCCGGGCTTGGCCCCGCCGTACTCGCCGTAGCGGAGGGCACCGTGGTGGCCGAAGAACCAGAACAGCTGCCACGGCTGGAAGATTTCGATCGGCGCGGTGGCGATGACGCGGGCGCTGGTGACGAACCCGCCCGATCCGATCAGCACCAGCGGGGCCAGCACCGCGCCCGCAACAGCGCCGGTACTGGCCAGGCACCAGAGGCGTCGCCCGGCGGGAAGCACCAGCAGCACCGGGCCCACCGCGAGCAAGGCCCACTCCTTGTTGGCGATCGCCAGTCCGAGGATCACCCCGGCCCACAACGCTCCGGCGCGGCCGTTGACCGGCCGTGCGGCGACCAGCACCGCGGCCACGCACAGGCAGCCGCCGATCACGTCCTCGGGATGCCCCATTTCCAGCGCGCGGAGGGTGAGCGGGTTTGCCACGCACACTCCGAGGGCGATCGCGCGGGCGAGGGTTGCATGCCCTTCCGAGCGCATGCGCGCCACGAGATAGATCCCGAGCACGGCCGCCGCCAGCAGAGCGGGGAGCGCGAGCATGCGGTAGACGGCCAGCGCCCCACCGCCCCACAGCCCGGGAATCAGCGCCAGCGGCGCTCGCTCGATCAGCGAGCCGCCATAGGCGGGCGCGAGCTGGAGAAACTGCTGCAGGTGACCACTTGTGAGCGCCTGAACGGCCGGCTGTGCCTCGGTGTCGTAGTCATTCCAGGCAAAGCCGTACAGCCCGAGCCACGCGATCGTCGAGCAGCCAACGCCCGCCAGGAACGCGCAGAGGGCATTCTCGCGTACAGCTCGCCGCATACATTGGCATCGGCTTTCCGATCGCGTTGCTTGAGCGGGGGAGGCCTCGTTACTCGCTACGCTCTCGATCGTGATCAGCACACGGCAATTCCGAGGGCTCCGCTAGCCGAACGGCGCCAGATTCATGGCCATCTCAACGAATCAATTCAAAAACGGGAACCACATCGAGGTCGATGGGGCGGTGTTCAAGATCCTCGAGTTCCAGCACGTGAAGCCGGGAAAGGGCGGCGCGTTCGTGCGCACGAAGCTGCGCCGCGCGTCTGACGGCAACGTGATCGACAGGACGTTCAGGGCCGGCGAGAAGTTCCGTTCGGTGCGGACGGACTCGAGGAAGATGCAGTTCCTGTATGCGGACGGCAGCGATGCGCACTTCATGGACACGGAGTCCTTCGAGCAGATCGCCGTGGCGGAGAGCGCCGTGGCGGAGACTTTGCGCTGGTGCAGGCCGAGCAGCGAGGTGGATGTGCTGTTCATCGACGATCAGCCCGCGGAGATCCAGCTGGCGAGCACCGTCGACCTGGAGGTGACGCAGACCGACCCGGGGGTGCGGGGCGACTCGGTCTCAAGCGGCGGCACGAAGCCCGCGACGCTCGAGACCGGCGCGGTGCTGAACGTGCCGCTGTTCGTCGAGCAGGGTCAGCGTATTCGCGTGGACACACGCTCGGGCGACTACGTCGCGCGGGCCTAGGATGCGACGCTCCGAGCAGCGGAGGGCTGCCGTGATAGCGCTGTATCAGCACGATCTGACAGGCCGCGAGCTGGACGAGTCGTTCGCGGCGAGCGATTCGCTGTTCGTGCGAGCGCTGGCGCACGCGGCAGCCGACCGGGCGCCGGAGCTCGACGAGGTGATCGACCGCCATTCGCACGGCTGGTCGGTGGAGCGCATCCAGCCGCTCGAGCGCAGCATCATGCGCGTGGCGCTGATCGAGATGCTGCACCCGGACGCGGCTCCGGCCGAGGAGCCGATACCCGCCGAGGGGGCAATCGAGGAGGCGGTGGAGAGCGCGAAGAGGTTCTGCGGCTCGGACGCGCCGGGCTTTGTAAACGGGGTGCTGGGGGCAGTGCTGCGCGAGGTGCGCGAGAATGCGGGGATCCCATGAGCAGCTCCGCGCACCTGGATGACCTGATCGCGCGCATGGAGCGCGCGGCTGAGCAGCTCCGCTCCGGCGAGTGCTCGGCGGACGCGGCCGCGACGTTGGTGGAGGACTGCGCGACGCTCGCCGCCCAGGCTGCCGCCGAGCTCGAAGAGCTCACGCGCGCCGAGGTCTCCGCACCGGCGCCCGGGCAGGACAGCCTCCTGTAGGGCGGCGTCGTGAACGCCAGCTACCCGGAGGATCTGCGCGAGGAGGTCGAGCGCCACCTGGAGACGATGCGCTTCTCGGAGGAGCCGATGACGGCCGGCCTCGACGAGGCGATGCGCTACTCGCTGCTGGCCGGCGGCAAGCGAATCCGCCCCGTGCTCGTGCTGGCGACGGCGCGGGCGATCGGCATGGACCCCCAGCAGGTGCTGCCGCTGGCGGGAGCGATCGAGCTGATCCACACCTACTCGCTGATTCACGATGACCTGCCGGCGATGGACGATGATGATCTGCGTCGCGGGCAGCCCACCTGCCATGTGAAGTTCGGCGAGGACGTGGCGATCCTGGCCGGGGATGGGCTGTACGCGGAGGCGTTCGTGCACCTGCTCACCCAGCAGCGCTCGGCGCCCGAGCGAGTGCTGCGGGCGGCGGCTGAGCTCGCGGCGGCGACGGGCGTGAACGGGATGGTGGGCGGTCAGTTTGCAGACGTCTCTCCGCCGGCGCCTCAAGGAGCGGCCGGATTGCGGCGTTTGCACGAGCTGAAGACCGGGCGGCTGATCGGCGCATCGGTGCTGTGCGTACTAATGTTGGGTGGAATCGAGGATGCACCTGCGACAATGCCGTTTCGCCGTTTCGCCGCAGAGTTGGGCGTGCTGTTCCAGATCGTTGACGACATACTGGACGTGACGGGTACCGATGATGAACTTGGAAAGCCTCGAGGTAGCGATGAGCGTCACGGCAAGCGGACATACGTGAGCGAGTTCGGCATCGATCGAGCCAGAGAGCTGGCAGCCGATTCGCACCGCATGGCGCGCGAGGCGCTCGCGGCGACGGGCGACGTGAGATCTTCGGACGCCCTCGCCGGATCGAAGCCGACGACCGGTGAGCTCGAGCGGATAGCGGACTTCATCTACACGCGCACCTCATGAGCCTTCTCGAGCACATAGACGGCCCGGGAGACCTCGGCGCGCTGTCTGACGAGGAGCTCGCACAGCTCGCGCAGGAGGTGCGCGAGCACATCATCGACACGGTCGGGGAGATCGGTGGGCACTTCGGCGCGAACCTCGGTACGTGCGAGCTGGCGGTGGCGCTGCATTCGCTGCTTGAGAGCCCGAAGGACAAGATCCTGTGGGACGTCGGCCATCAGGCGTACCCGCACAAGATCCTCACCGGCCGGCGCGAGGAGCTGGCCACGATCCGCCAGTACGAAGGGCTCGCGCCGTTCTGCTCGATCGCAGAGTCGCCGCACGACATCATGGGAGCGGGGCACGCGTCCACGTCGATCGGTTACGCCGTGGGCATCAAGGAGGCGATGCGCCACCTCGGCGGCGAGAACGACGGCAAGGTCGTCGCGGTCATCGGCGATGGCGCGATGACGGGCGGGGTGGCGTTCGAGGCGATCGGACAGGCCGGCGGGCTGGGAACGCCGATCGTGGTTGTGCTGAACGACAACGGCATGTCGATCGCTCCGAACGTGGGTGCGCTGTCCAGATACTTCAACCGCGTGCGGCTGAACCCCAAGCTGTGGCACGCGCGCGCGGGCGTCGAGGGCGGGCTGAAGGGCCTGCCCGGTGGTCTGGGGATGGCGTTCGAGCGGCTGGGCCCGCAGCTGAAGGAGTCGATCAAGGCGTTCTGGGCCCCTGGCCTCTGGTGGGAGGAGCTCAACTGGGCCTATATGGGCGTCGTCGACGGCCACGATGTGCACGCGCTGCGCGAGGCGCTGCGCGAGGCGCTCGCGGCTGAAAGGCCGGTGGTGGTGCACATCGCGACGGTCAAGGGCAAGGGGTTCGCGCCGGCCGAGGAGGGTGGTCTTGAGGGGATGGAGGAATGGCATGCGGCAAAGCCGAACTCGATCAAGGACGGGGTGCCCACGCACCCCGCCTCGAGCGTCCCGGCGTCCCCCTCGCGGGCGAGCGCGCGCAACGGGCGCCTGACCAAGCGCTCAAAGACGCCGGCGCCGCAGTACACACAGGTTTTCGGCGAGGCGCTCCTGCGCGAATGCGAACGCGACGAGCGCGTGATTGGAATCACCGCCGCGATGAACTCCGGCACGGGCCTGAACATCCTGCAGAAGGCGATGCCCGATCGCTACTTCGATGTCGGCATCGCCGAGCAGCAGGCGATCCTGTTCGCCGCCGGGCTGGCGCTGCAGGGCGCAAAGCCCGTGGCGGCGATCTACTCGACGTTCCTGCAGCGGGCCTACGACCAGATCGTGCACGACGTTTGCCTGCAGCGGCTGAATGTCGTGTTCGCGATGGATCGGGCGGGCCTGGTGGGCGATGACGGGCCCACGCACCACGGCGCGTTCGATATCGCATATCTGCGCTGCCTTCCGAACATCGTGCTGATGGCGCCGAGAGACGAGGCGATGCTCGTGAACATGCTGCGCACAGCACTCGACTACGACGACGGACCGATCGCGCTTCGCTACCCGCGCGGGCAGGGGACGGGTGTCGCGCTGCCGGCCGAGGGACGCGCGATCGCGATCGGGACGGGCGAGATTCTGCAGGAGCTCGATGAGGTGACGACGCCGGGCAGGCGCGTGGCGCTGATCGGCTACGGCAGCGGTGTGGCCAAGGCGCTGGAGGCCGCCGAGGAGCTGAGGGGACTCGGCCTCGCGGTGACGGTCGCCGACGCGCGCTTTGCCAAGCCGATGGACAGCGGCCTGATGGCGCAGCTCGCCGCCGAGCACGACCTGCTCGTGACCGTCGAGGAGGGTGTGCTCGCGGGCGGTTTCGGCTCGGCCGTGTGGGAGACGCTCAACGACACCGGGGCGACGGGCGCGGGAGGCATCCGCATCATCAGGGTCGGGCTGCCCGACGCCTATGTGACGCACGGCAAGCCGGCGCTGCTGCACGAGGAGGTGGGCTTCACCGGCAAGCGCATCGCCGAGCGCGTGCTCGCTGCCATCTCCGACCCCGCCTCCGAGCCCACGGCCCGCGGGGCCGGGCCGGCGATAGTGGGCGCTTGAGGCGTTGAAGGGGGCCGCCTGCGGCGGCCGGGCGTGCGCAGGCTCCTCGCCGCAACGGGGCTCCAGATGCGTGCGGGAGCAGTCGCGAGACCACGGCGTCACAGCCGGTTCGGCGAGCTCCCCTTAAAATGAGACGACCCGCTGGGGAAGCGGGCCGTCTCGGGGAGGAGGAATGCAGGAGGAGAATGATGCTCTGCTTCCAGTTACTCATGATGCTCCCGCTTCGTGGGTCTGTGTGTGATATTGATCACAGAGGGTGAAAAGGGCGGATTGCGGGCGCGGCGGGGCGTCGCGGTCATCCGTGTGCAAGGGTTCGGCGGCGATGGCGATCGGTAAGCAGCGTCTGGACACCCTGCTGGCCGAGCGCGGTCTGTTCTCCTCGCGCAGCCGCGCGGCGGCGTCGGTGATGGCAGGCGAGGTGCGCCTGGGCTCGCAGGAGCGCCGTGCGGCCAAGCCCGGGGAACTGGTCGACGTCGGCGAGCTCGTGAGGGTCCAGGAGCGCCCGCAGTTCGTCTCGCGCGGCGGCATCAAGCTCGCAAACGCGCTCGCCTCCACTGGGCTCGAGGTGGCCGGCAGGCACGCGCTTGACGTGGGGGCATCGACGGGCGGGTTCACCGATTGCCTGCTTCAGCGTGGAGCGCTCGATGTGATCGCGGTCGATGTCGGCTACGGGACGCTCGCCTGGAGCCTGCGGAGCGATCCTCGGGTGGGGGTGATGGAGCGCACGAACGCGCGCGCGCTGACGCCCGCGATGCTCGCCGCTGCGATGCCCGGGAGCGACGGTAAGCCGGATCTCGCGACGATCGACGTGTCGTTCATCTCGCTGGCAAAGGTGCTGCCCGCGGTTCTCGGCTGCCTGGCCGGCGACTATGACGTGCTTGCGCTCGTCAAGCCCCAGTTCGAGCTCGGGCGCGGGAGGGTCGGCAAAGGGGGTGTCGTGCGCGAGGCGGCAGATCGGCGCGAGGCGCTCGTGGGCGCCGGACAGGCCGCGATCGCGCTCGGGGCGAGCGTGCTCGGATACCGCTCCTCGGAGCTTCCCGGGCCGAAGGGAAACCGCGAGACGTTCATGTGGCTCACCGACCGCACCGGAGCGCGTGCCGGCCCCGGGGGCGGGGGCGGGCGGACCCTCGAGGAGCTGGCGCGGGAGGTTGAGCCGTGAGGGAGATCACCGTGTTCACCCACCGCCGCCCCGAGGACACTACGGCGGTTCTCGCAGAGCTTGCCGAGCAGGCAGCCGCTGCAGGGGTGACGCTCAGGCTGGATGAGGAGGAGACGCGCAAGCACGGCCTCAAGCCCAGGCCGGGCCTGGAGGTCAACGCGCCGCTCAAGCATGAGGTGGAGCTTTGTCTGGTGCTCGGCGGCGACGGCACGATCCTGGGCGCACTGCAGAGCTACGCGGGCACAGGAGTGCCGGTGTTCGCGATCAACTTCGGCGCCATCGGCTTTCTCGCCACGGTCGAGCCCCAGGACCTGGAGGACGGGATCCGCCGCGCCCTGAGCGGAGACTTCGAGCTCTTGCGGCTGCCGGCAATCGTGCTTGAGCAGCCCGATGGGAGCGGTGACCCGCGAGCGGACGGCGCGTTGGCGATCAACGACGTGGCGATCCATCGCAAGGTCGGCGAGCGGGTGGCCGAGCTCGCCTACACGGTCCAGGAGGAGATCGTGGGGAACGTGCGCTGCGATGGGCTCGTCGTCTCGACGCCGGCCGGCTCGACCGGCTACAACCTGGCGAACGGCGGACCTGTGATGGCGTGGGGGGTCGCGGGGCTCGTGGTGTCCTTCATCGCACCCCATTCGCTGACCGCGCGGGCGCTGGTCGTGGCACCCGAAGACCGGCTGACGATCCAGAACCGTTCGCGCGAGGCGCTTGACATCGCGGTTGACGGGCGCCCCGCGGGCGATATCCCCCCCGGGGGGCACATATACGCGCGGTTTGTAAATGAGGTCGGCACGATCGCGCAGCTGCCGGGCTCTTCGTTCTACCGCAGGCTGCGCGAGAAGTTCGGTCGCCTGGCGAGCTGATCAGGCGACGTCGGCGCGGTGGGCGGCGATCTCTGAGCGGACCGTGGGCCCATCGCGGTGAAGCGTGGCGATGAAGTCGTCGAGCTGCTCGCGCGAGAAGCGCCGCTGGCCGCCCGGCGTCCGGTAGCAACTGACGTGCCCGGCGTCGGTCCAGCGGCGGACGGTGGCCAGCGAGACGCCCAGATAGCGGGCCGCCTGTGAGCTTGTGAATACGAGCCGGCGGTCGTTTGCGGGCTGCGGGGTGTTAGACGGGGACATGCTCAAAGTTTCGGATGGAAGGTTCGATAGGTTGAGCCTCGCAAGTGTTTGTGGACGTTTCGTCCAACAAGGTGGCCGGCAATTGGCACCGAAACAGGGGAGAGAATGATGCGCCCATCCAGGGGAATCGGCAGCTTGATGCTCGCGGCCCTCCTGTGTACGGCGTGCGTGAGCGCCGCTCTTGCGGGGGCGAGCTCCGGCGCCACCCAGAGCCCCACCGGCTCAGGCGGCTGCGGCCCGACGCCCTCGTGGATCGAACAGGCCACGGTCTCCCAGGGGGCCCAGGAGGCGCTCACAAGCTGCTTTCAGAGCTCCTCGAGCCAGGCCGAGGCGGTGCTGAGGATCACGAACAACCGGCCCTATGCGCAGCTGATCACCGTGACGGGAGCGACACTCGACCTCGCCGAGTCCTCGTTTGCGGGATCGTTTGAAGCGGCGCTCTCGAGACTCTTGGCCAACCTCAGCCCGGCGGGCACGCCCTCGCCGTTTCTGCTCGGCCCCTCCCAGCACGCGAGCGTCTCGATCGATCGCCCGCCGCCGGGGGGCGTGCAGGTGGTGCACCTCTACCCGGCTCCCGGCAATGCCTTCGCCGTCGGAGCGCTGGCGTGGAAGCTCCTCAGCTCCGCCTCAAAGCGCATGTCGCTGCCCGCTCCCACCGTGAGCTGCATCGCAGCGGCCGTGCATGGTGCGCTGTCGACACCGCCTGAACCTGAACTGGCGCTGCGCCGGATTCACGCCTGCGTGAACGCCGCTGCGCTCCAGGCGAATGCGTTGCGGCTGCTGCAGAAGCTCGCCTCCTCGGTGCTCCGCAACGCCGCCTTCCGGCAGGTGCTCCACCGTGAGGGAACCGAGGCCCACCCCGCGAGGATCGCCTACACGGTGGCGCAGTCGAACCCCTACCTGCCGAACGCCGCCATCCGTCTGAGCCCTCTCAACCTCGGGACCCTGCAGGTCGGCCAGCTCACCGTCAGGCACCTCGCGGCCACCGGCGGCGCGCCTCCATACCGGTTCTACCTCGTATCCGAAGCCGGCGGTCCCGCTGTGCCATCCTGGCTGAAGCTCGCGGCCGACGGCACGCTGAGCATCGAACCACTCACCGCCGGGAGCTCAGTCAACCTCAGCGTCGAGGTGGTTGACAGCAACGGCGAACACTCGGTCTTCGTCGAATGACGCCCGCGCCGGACGCGGTGCCGCGAGCGTGAGCGAGGGCCTCGGCAGACGCCGGGGTCCCGCTGGACGATAACCAGACACTCGCCGTTCCTGCAAGCAATCTTGCACAAACCTACGCAAAGTGTTTATCTTCTCGTCATCTGGGTAGCATCCTCACCGTTGTTACGCAGGTCGCAGATCTACGGATGGAGACGATGCGCCGCCCAACCACGGTGGCGCAGACTGGAGATGCTGACATGGCAGAATGGCGCGCACGATAGAAGCAGCATGCGCGGCTGGTAAGCAGCCAGGGCATGGGGGCGTCCCGCAGAGCGCGTGGCGCCCCCATTCTTTTGTGCGTGCGTCCAGCCTCTGAGGGCGCGAGCGCCGGTGGGCTCACGTGGTGCGTGCGGCGTTCCTGGCGGCCTCGGCAGCCCGCGGCTCGGCCATCGCCCGGCTCCGCCGTTCGAATTCCAGTTCGGTCTCGAAGTCGGCGTCCTCGGCGAACGTGGGGCCCTCGCGTTCGAGCAAGCCGATGAAGCTCTCCACCAGCTCGCCGTCGAACTGGCCGTTCTTAGCGCCCTCGCGCAGCTCCGTCATCGCTTCCTGGCCGCTCATCGTCGAGCGGTAGCTCGCGCGGGCGGTCATCGAGTCGTACGCGGAGCAGATTGCGAGGATGCGCGAGGCGAGGGGAATCTCCTTGCCGATCAGCCCGGCCGGGTAGCCGCGGCCGTCAACACGCTCGTGGTGATAGAGGATCGCGTCGGCCACCGGCCCATAGCCGTCGAGAGCGCCCACGAGAAGCGCTCCCTCCTGCGGGTGGCTGTTGATGATGGCCACGTCCTCCTCGCGTGGCACCTCGGCATGGAGGACCCGGTCAGGCCACGTGAACTTCCCGATCTCGTGCAGCAGGCCGGCGGTATGGATCACCTCCTGGTCCGCCTCGCTTGAGCCAAGCTCGGCCACCAGGGCCTTCGCGTAGCGGGCGACTGCCGCGGCGTGGCGCCCGGTCGTCTCATCGCGCATGCTGAGCGCCCTGACAAGTGTCCTGAGCACTCCGAGCTGCAGGCCGACAAGCTGGCGGGAGCGGGCTTCGAGTTTCTCGGCGCGGTCCTCCGAGCGCAGCAGCGCGACCGTCAGCCGTTGGAAGATCAGCAGCAGCGCGATCGAGGCGAACAGCACGGGCAGGCCGAGGTTCGTGTACGCGACGGCCAGCGTCGCCGCGAGCGCCCCTGCGGTGAGCTCACCTGGAAGCAGAGGGAGGAACTCTCGCGCCTGACGCCTGAGCGAACGGCCTTCCTTGATGCGCACATCCAGACCGATCAGCACGAAGTTCAAGACGTTCGCAACGGTGAAGACGGCAAGGATGATCACGCCGAACAGGACGCTCTGGGTCATCTGCTGGTTGCTCGGGCTATGGACATCACCCACCAGTGCGCGCACCATCAGTCCTCCCGCGAAGGGGACCGCGGCGAACGTCGAGAGGTTGTTCAGCCACTGGGCCGGCGGAATACGGCGCGCCGCCGATGTCAGAGCCATCGCGGCGACCCCGCATACGGCAGCCGGGGTTGGCCCGAGCAGGCCCATGGCCAGGACGATCGCGACCAGCGACGCGCTGAGAACTCCATCGCTCACCTCGACGCTGAACCACTCACCGACGAGCGCGAGCGCCAGCAGCAGCACGGCGAGCAGCGCGGGGCTCCATTCGTCGGGGCGTGAGAGCCAGACCGCCGCTGCGACGGTCGCGGCGAGCATCAGGACCTCGGCGGCCCAGAACAGGCGGGTGATGAGCTTGGGTGCGGGCATGGTGCGTGGTTCTCGCCGAGGCTTCAGGGGGGCTTGCCTGTGCGGGACCTGTGTGGTCCTTAACGGTCATCCAGGCGTTGTACTTAAGGTGCATCCGCAACCCGAGGTGCATGCGCAACCCGAGGGTGCCGCCGGAACCTGAGGTGCCGCCGGGACCGAGGTGCTTACAGGGCCTAGGGTGCTTCCGAGGCCCCCGATGCAGTGGGGGCCTGCGCCTCCGCGCCATTGCCGGACGTCGCCTCCGCCCGCTCGACCGGCAGGAGCGCCTGCACAGCGCCGATCGGACTGTCAAGCCCGGCGACGTGATCGCCGGCGGCCACCGCCGTCTCGCCTGCCGAGCTCACGACGAGGTACAGCGCGATGGCGGTCACGATGATCCCGACCCCGATGACGAGGAACGCCACGCGTGGCGAGCTGACGGCGACGAGCGCCCCGCCCAGCGCCAGCCCCACCGCCACGCAGAGGGAGTTGAGCGATTCGACCGCGCCCATCAGTCGGCCGTGGAGGGCGTGGGGTGTGAGGCGCTGCACGAGGCTGATAAGCGACGGCAGCTCGACGCCGTTGCCGACGCCACCGACGAGCGCGGCGCTGCACGCCAGCGCCAGCGACGGCGAAGCCGCGAACCCGAGATATGCGAGACCGATCGCGAAGACGCCCGCGCTGAGCAGTACGCCGAGCGGGCGTCGCAGCGAGCGAGCGAACACCACGCTGCCGAGGACCGCGCCCAGCCCCCATGAGGTCAGGAGCAGCCCGAAGCCGCCGTCGCTGACATGCAGCGTCGCCTTTGCGTAGGTGACCTCGATCGGCGCGGCCGACTCGAAGAAGATCAGTGCCAGCGCGTCGACGAACAGCAACAGCCGCAGCGATGGCTCCTCGTTGATGTGCTTCCAAGCCGCGCGTAGACGGGCACGGACCGAGGCTTCTCCGGCGACCTGCACGTGCGGGCGCAGGTCGATCAGCAGCGCCCCGCAGATCAGGAACGAGCCGCTGTCGAGGAACAGCGCTGTCGAGGCGCCGGCGCCGGCAACGATCGCGCCGCCGATCACGGGGCCGAGCACGAAGGTGACCGAGAAGGCCACGTTCATCGCCGCGTTGGCCTTACGCTCGGCCTCCTGGGCCTCGTGCTCGAGGCTCCCGCCCGAGCGGCCGTCGGCTCCCGCGCCCGTCTGTGCGTGCTCGCGCGCGGCTCGCGCCACCTCCGCGCGCAACAGCGCGCTGGCGGCAAGCGCCGCCGTTCCGTCGAGGGCCGAGAGCACCAGCACGCCGGGCAGCCAGAAGTGCCACAGCAGCACGGCGAGCATGGCCGTGACGAGCGCCTCGAAGACGTACAGGGCGCTCAGCTCCCTGCCCCGCGTGGAGGCCTCCGCGCGGGCGACCACCGCGGGCACGACGAACGCGGGCAGGGCCTGCCCGGCGAGCAGCAGCGCCGCCACCGCGACCGCGCTGCGGGTCTCGTCGAACACGGCGAGCATCAGGGCGATCAGCCCGATCCACGTGCCCAGCCGGTTGACCGTGTAGGCGGCGAGGATCCTGCGCAGCCGGGATGACTCAAGCGGCGATTCCACGCCGCCACGCTAACGACCGGCCCAGCCGGAATCGAACGGTGTCTCCTGCTGACAAGGCCCCGGGGGCGACGGCCGCGCGGGAGCTGGGCGGTCAGTCCTGGCGAGCCGCTACGGTGTGCGGCCCATGGACGCGGAGACGCCTACGGCGGATCGACCGATCGATGTGATCATCGCCGATGACCACGCGATCGTGCGCGATGGGATCCGCACGGTGCTCGAGCGCCAGAAGGGCGAGTTCCGCGTCGTCGCCGAAGCCGCCGACGTGCCGATCATGATCCGCGAAGTCGACGAGCACAAGCCGGATCTGCTGACGCTCGACCTGACCATGCCCGGCGGCTCGAGCCTCGCGGCGCTGCCCTCCTGCTTCATCGCTCACCCCAAGCTCGCGGTCGCGATCCTGACGATGCGCGAGGACCCCGAGTATGCACGTCAGGCGCTGCGCGCCGGCGCCCGCAGCTACGTGCTCAAGGAGGCCGAGCCCGAGGAGCTCCTGCAGGCCTTCCGCCTGGCCGTGGCGGGCGAGAACTACCTTCACCCGCGGCTCGGCGCTCTGCTGGCCACCGGCCCCGACCCGACCGAGGACGTCGAGCTGAGCACGCGCGAGCGCGAGGTGGTGAGGCTGATCGCCGCCGGCTACACCAATCCGGAGATCGCCGAGCAGCTGGATGTCGCCGAACGTACCGTGAAGACATACCGTGCGCGCGCGATCGAGAAGCTCGGCTTCTCCTCGCGTGCGGAGATCACGGCCTACGTGCGGCGCATCGGCCTGGCCGACTGATCCCGGCCCTGCCGATCGTGCGGACCGTACGTCAGGCGCCGGCGACGTGATCGCTTCGAACGGGCCGGCCCGCCAGCGGCACCGTGAGGCGCACCACGGTGCCGTGCTGCGGGGCGGGGAGGAGCTCGAGCTCGCCTCCGACGAGCTCTGCGCGCTCGCGCATGCCGGAGGTCCCAAATCCCCCCTCAAGGCCATCTCCCCGCGGGCCGAGCCGGGACTCCTCTCCCAGCCCCCGGCCGTCGTCGGTCACCGACGCGCGGACCATGCCATCGCGCTCTGAGATGCTCACGACCGCCTTCGTCGCCTGCGCATGGCGGCCGACGTTCGTCAGCGCCTCCTGCACGACGCGGTAGATCGTGCTCTCGAGCTCGGCGTCGAGCCGGCGAGCGTCACCCTCTCCTAGCTCGTCGCCGAACAGCTCGATATCAATCTGAACGTCGAGGCCGTCCATCGCCCGGGCGCGCCGCGCGAGCGCCTGCAGGGCGGCCAGCAGCCCGAGGTCATCGAGCGCCGCCGGGCGTAGCTCGGTGATCAGATGGCGCAGCCCGTCGATCTCGCCGTCAAGGCCCTCGAGCACGGCGTCCACGGCCTCTGCCATCGCCTGCGCATCGCCAAGGTCGCGGGCGTTGGCGAGCTTCATGCGCAGCGCCCCGATGCCCTGGACGCTCTCATCGTGAATCTCCCGCGCCCAGCGTGTTCGCTCGCGCTCGCGCGCCTCCATGCCGTAGCGCAGCCGCTCGATCTCGACCGAGCGCTCCGCCGCGAGCCTCTGCGCGACGCTCGCCGCGAAGGCGCTCAACGCCTGTCGGTCGGCGCCGCGGAAGCTGCCGTCGCTGCGCAGGGCGATCACCAGCCCGTCGCCCTGCCCGTCCATGCTCAGCGGCTCCACCAGGACAGACCGGGCTTCGAGGCCGAGTTCGTGCAGCCACGCCGCCTCCTCACCGCGCGGTCGCTCAAGCGACACCGGTTCGCGGGTCAGGTGCAGCGCGCCGAGTGCGCTGCCCTGCAGCGGCACGATACGTACGCGCACCGTCCCCTCGCCGCTTGAAGCGGCGACCCGCAGCTCGCCGCGCTCCTCGATCACGATCAGCACGGTGCCGGCGTCGAGCAGCGCGAGGCCGCGGTCGGCCATCAGCCGCAGCAGCCACAACTCTGACCCGGAGAGCACAGCGCGGGATTATGAAGGCCCGGGTCGCCCGAGCACGGGCGGTGAGCCACTCTGCACGGGCGTGGCGCCACCGGCCTCGGCCGCGGCGTCCTCCGGCTGCTCGCGGCGGGTGGCCGCGCGCGCCTGTCCGAGCAGATCCTCGCCGCTTGCGTCCTTGCGCCAGGCGGCAAGTCCGACCGATACGCGCAGCGGCCGGCGCATGCCGTCGGCTTCGACCTTGATCGTGCGCATTCTGTCGAGCACTCGCCTGGCCACCATCTCGCCACGTGGCCCGTCGGCGCCGGGCAGCACGAGCAGCAGCTCATCGTGGCTCGGACGGCCGATCCGGTCGAATGCCCGCAGCTCACGCTCCAGTGCGCGGGCGAGGTAGGCGAACACCTGCTCGGGCAGATCCCCGCCCTGCTCGCGGGAGAATTCCTCGATGTTGTCGATCACGACCAGCAGGCAGCTGAGTGTCGTGCCGTGGCGTCCGGCACGATTGATCTCTTCCTCGAGGCGCTCACTGAGCGCGGCTGCAGGCAGGCAGCCTGTTTGTCCCGGCGTCATTGGGCGAGCGTGCGGATGATGATGGGTGGCAGCCATGCCATTCGGCGGACGAGTGTATGGGGGCTCGGGTCCTTCGGTAAGGGTCCATCCCTAGACCGTACCCGCAAAGTATGTCCCCTATCGTCATCCCTGTCCAATTAAAAAAATATCGCGGTATCTAAGAATGGGTCTAGAAAAATGTCGCGGCACCTAAGAATCCGTCGGCGCCCACTGCTAGACCTGCTGCATGCTGCGAGAGCTTCGCGTCGAGAACCTCCTGTTGATCGAGCGGGCTGAGCTGCGGCTGGCGCCCGGGCTGAACGTGCTCACGGGCGAGACGGGCGCTGGCAAGACGGTGCTGGCCCACGCGCTCGACCTGCTTCTCGGGGGCCGCGCGCGAACGGGCATCGTCCGCCCCGGCGCCGGCGAGGCATACGTGGAGGGCGCGTTCGACGTGCCCGGCGACCTCCCGGCTCAGATCGCCGAGCGGCTGCCGGCCGACGCCACCGAGGTGGTGCTCGCGCGGCGCGTGGGCGCGGACGGTCGCACGCGCGCCTACCTCAACGGCCGCTCGGCCACAGTCACCGAGCTGCGCGATCTCGGCGGCGCGCTCGTGTCCTTTTACGGCCAGCACGAGCATCGCAAGCTCACCCTCGCGGCTGCCCAGCTCGAGATCCTCGACGGGCTGTGCGGGCCCGAGCACGCACTGGCCCTGCGAGCCTGCGCAGAGGCCTTCGCGGAGACCGGACGCCTGCGGGGAGAGCTGGAGGCCCTGCGCGAGCTCTCCGGGGCGCGCGAGCGCGAGCTCGACCTGCTCGAGTATGAGCTGGCAGAGATCGACTCCGCCGCTCCAAGCCAGGAGGAGCACGATCAGCTGCTCCGTGCCCGCGAGCGCATGCGGCGCCTGGACGCGCTTCGCTCCGCGGCCGGCGCCGGCGCCGACGCGCTTGCACCGGAGTCCTCTGATTTTCCCGGCGCGGCGCAGCTGATGGCCTCGGCCGCGCCCGCGCTTGATGCGCTCGACGGCGTCGATCCTCAGCTGGACGCTCTCGCGGAGCGTCTGCGTGGCCTGTTCATCGAGGCTGAGGATCTCGCGGGTGAGCTCCGTCGCTACTGCGAGCAGCCGGACAGCGCCGGCGTCGGCGCGGAGAACGGCGGGCTCGCCGGGATCGAAGAACGCCTGATGGTGCTCGAGCGCCTGCTGCGCAAGCACGGCGGGAGCATTCAGGCCGTCCTTGACCATGGCGCCCGCGCGCGCACCCGTCGCGATCAGCTCGCCGGTGCGGAGGATGCGCTCGCACACACCGAGCGCGCGCTGGCGGAGGCCGTCGCGGGCTTCGAGAAGTGCGCGACAGCCCTGCACGCTGCTCGTGGGCGGGCCGCCCCGGCTCTGGCGCGCGCGGTGCGCGAGCAGCTGGCGTCGCTGGCGATGGCGGAGGCGAGCTTCGAGGTGTTGCTCAGCGCCCGCGACGCTGGGCCATCCGGGTCCGATTCGGTGGAGTTCGTGATCGCACCCAACCCCGGCGTGCCGGCCGGCCCGCTCCGCGAGATCGCCTCCGGTGGTGAGCTTTCTCGGGTGATGCTCGCGATCATGAGCGTCGCCGCCACATCGTCGAGCGACAGCACGCTCGTGTTCGACGAGGTCGACGCGGGCATCGGCGGGCATACCGCGCGTGCGGTCGGCGCGCGGCTACGCGAGCTCGGGGAAGCCAGGCAGGTGCTGTGCATCACCCATTTGCCACAGATCGCCTCGCTCGGCGATCGCCATTTCACGATCGAAAAGGACACCTCCGCCGAGCCCACCCGCGCGAGCGTCGCGCAGCTCGGCGAGCGCGAGGTCGTCTCCGAGCTCGTCCGCATGCTTGGCGCCGACAGCGCCGACGTCGCCGCACGCCGTCACGCGCGTGACCTGCGCCGCGCCGCCTGAGGCCAAAGAACCGCTGCAGACGGTGCGCTCTGCCCTCGCGGGCGTTACTCTCGATTAGAGATGGCCGCGACACGAACCGGCGGGCCCGGGCAGACAGGCACGAGGACCGGATCCGAGACGGCAGCGTCCGGGCCTGACGAGCTGCCCGAGCGCTCTTCCGTCGCGCCCTTCGGTGTCGAGAGCCCGCCAACCCGCAAGCCCGCACAGGCGGTGCGCCCGGTCGGCGGCCCAGTGCGGCTTGGCCGGCGGACGAAGCTGCTCGTCAAACACCTCCTCCGCGGCGAGGTGGCGCTGATCGACCACCTGGACATCGATCGCGTCTCGGCCGAGGAGCTGATCGGCGCGGGCGCCGTCGCGGTGCTCAACTGCAGCCCCTCCTCGGGCGGGTCCTATCCGAATCTCGGGCCACAGCTGCTGGTCGAAGCGGGCATCCTGCTGATCGACCTTCCTGACGACTCGCTGTTCGACGTTCTCTCCGACGGCGACCTCGTCACCGTCCAGGCTGCTCCAGCCACGGCTCCGGCAGGCGCTACGAGGGCCGGCGGCGAGGTGCTGCGCGGGGGTGCCGTGCTGGCGCGCGGAGACCTTCTCGACCTCGAGCGCGTGCGCGCGGAGACCGAGGCCAGGCGCAGCGAGGTTGGCGAAGCGATCGAGCGCTTCGCGCACAACACGATCGAGCACATGCGCGAGGAGCGCGAACTGTTGGCGGGCCGCATCGAGCTGCCCCGCTTCGCCACCGACTTCCGCGATCGCTCGACGCTGGTTGTCGTTCGCGGCGTCGGCCATCAGCGCGACCTGCGTGCCCTGCGGCCATTCATCCGCGACATGCACCCGGTGATCGTCGCGGTCGACGGCGGTGCGGAGGCGCTGCTCGATGAGGGCCTGATACCCGACATGATCGTCGGCGACATGGACTCGGCGGGAGAGGCCGCGCTGCGATGTGGCGCTGAGCTCGTCGTGCACTCCTATCCCGACGGTCGCGCGCCGGGCCGCCACCGACTTGAGGAGCTGGGCGTGAACTTCAAACTCGTTCCCGCTCCCGGCACAAGCCAGGATGTGGCGCTCCTGATCGCCGCGGAGAAGGGCGCCCGCCTGATCGTCTCGGTCGGCTCGCAGTTCAACCTGGTCGAGTTCCTCGACCGCAACCGCAAGGGCATGTCCTCGACCTTCCTCACGCGCCTGCGCATCGGTGAGATCCTCGTGGACGCCAAGGGCGTGAGCCGCCTGTATCAGCCCCGCCCAGGGCTCACACCGCTGCTGGTGGTGATTGCGGCCGGACTGATCGCGATGGTCGCGGTCGTTGCGCTCACACCCGCGCTTCGCGATGTCGTTGAACTGCTCTGGTTGAAGCTCCAGCTTCTCGTCTAGCCCCGCGCGGCGCCTGGAATGTTCGACTATCGCTACCACGCGCTCTCCCTCGCCGCCGTCCTGCTCGCCCTCGCCGTCGGTGTGGTCATCGGCGTCGCCATCGGCGACTCCGACCTCGTCTCCTCGGCAAAGAGCGGGATCGTGCACAACCTCTCATCAGAAGTGAGCAGCGCGCAGAACGGCGAGAGCCAGCTGCGCTCACAGCTTGCCGGCGAGGAAGCCTTCACGAACGATCTCTACCCGATCGCCGTGCACGGGCTGCTCGCCGGACAGGATATCGGGCTGCTGTTCCTCGGCGAATCATCCGACAGGGTTAACAGCCTCGTGCGCAACGCCGTCACGCAGGCGGGCGGAGACCTCGCGACGGTCGTGGCGGTGCGCGAGCCGCTGGACCTCCCCGGCGTGGCCGTGGAGGCGGCGGGGACCCACTACGCAGCAATCGGAGCCGTCGGCGCGACGGGGCCCACCGGAGCGGCGGCCGTGACAGAAACCGGCAGCCAGCTCGTGGAACGGTTCGGGACGCTCGTGGGAAGGCAGCTCGTCAGCGGCGGGCAGTTGGTTAACCAGGAGCTGCTCAGCCGCGTGCGCAACCGCCTGCTGAGCGCCTTCGACGGGCAGCTCGGAAAGCTCCAGGGGCTGGTCGTGATGCGCGCCGAGCCGACGGGGATGACGACGGTGCAGGACCAGACGAGCAGCGCCTTCAACTCAGGCGTGATCGACGGCGTGATGGCGGTCGGTGTGCCGGTGGTGGGCGTCGAGACGACCAGCACCGAACCCTCGCAGGTCCCCTGGTATCAGAGCGAGGGCATCTCAAGCGTCGACAATCTCGAGACGACCGCGGGGCAGGCCGCGCTGATCTACGCGCTGGCCGGCTCGCACGGCACCTACGGGACGAAGTCGACCGCGAATTCGCTGCTGCCGAACGTCGGCGCCGCGAGCACGCAGCCATAGGCACGTGGCGAGGAGGGTGGAGTAAAGCACCTGGAAAGCGCCCATAATCGGAGAAACGCCCCTGTTCCTATCCGCCTGCGACGCTAGCGTCCAGCTATGCATGCCCTCCCGTTCCTGGTGGCGCTCGCGGCCGCCGCGGTGCTCGCGCCGGGCCTTCTGAGCGCGCTGAGTGTCAGCGGCCACGTCAAGCTCAACTATCGCGCTCGCGCGCTGCCGTTTCCGTTCGGCGTGCTGACGCTCGCGGCCGCGCTGATCGCGCTGATCCCGCTGATGCTGCTTGAGAAGCTCGGCTCTGTTGCGCTGTTTCACCCGGAGGCGCTCCCGATTGTCGTTTACGCGCTCGGCGTGATCGCGCTCGGGCTGATCGACGACACGCTCGGCGAGAACCGGGCCGAAACTGGCGACCGGCCCGTCCATCGTGGCTGGCGCGGCCACGGCGCGGCGGTGCTCAGGGGGGAGCTGTCGACGGGCGCGGTCAAGGCGGCCGGATCGCTCGGGCTGGCGCTGTTCACGATGAGCTACCTGGGCCTCTCCAACGGGCGCTGGCTACTCGCGGTCGGTGTGCTCGTGCTCGCCACGAACGTCTTCAACCTGCTCGATCTCCGGCCCGGCCGCGCGACCAAGGTGTTCGTGCTGCTCGGCGCGGGCCTCGCGATCGGCTCGGCAGATGTGCGCCCGCTGTGGTCGCTCGGCCTGTTCATCGCGCCGGCCCTGATCGCCGGGTTCTACGACCTGCGCGAGCGCGCGATGCTCGGCGACACCGGCTCGAATCTGCTCGGCGCGCTCGCGGGGCTGTGGCTCGTGCTCGTGCTTTCCGAAACCGGCCAGCTGATCGCGCTCGCGGTTCTCGGCGCCGTGACGCTCTACGGGGAGCTGCGGTCGATCTCCGAGCTCATCGAGCGGGTTCCGGGGCTGCGCGAACTAGACTCCTGGGGCAGGCCCTCATGACCTCGCACTATTCCGACCGACACGCGCAGGCCCCGAGCAAGACCCGGTTCATCTTCGTGACCGGTGGTGTCGTCTCCTCACTGGGCAAGGGAATCGCCGCGTCCTCGATCGGACGTCTGCTCGTCTCGCGCGGCGCAACGGTGGGCCTGCAGAAGTTCGACCCCTACATCAACGTGGACCCGGGCACGATGTCGCCCTACCAGCACGGCGAGGTGTTCGTCACCGAGGACGGCGCAGAGACCGACCTCGACCTCGGTCACTACGAGCGCTTCACGGACGCGAACACGAGCCGCGCCTCGAACGTGACGGCCGGCGGGGTCTATGACACGGTGATCCGCCGCGAGCGCCGCGGCGACTACCTCGGCGGCACGGTGCAGGTGGTGCCGCATATCACCGACGAGATCAAGCAGCGGATCGCGCTGATCGCCGAGTCATCCGACGTGGACTTCGTCATCACCGAGGTCGGCGGCACGGTGGGTGATATCGAGTCTCTCCCGTTCCTTGAGGCGATCCGCCAGTTCCCGGTGGACGTGGGCCGGCGGCGGTGCATGTTCATCCACCTGACGCTCGTGCCATACATCGGCCACGCGGGCGAGCTGAAGACCAAGCCGACGCAGCACTCGGTCAACGAGCTGCGGCGCATCGGCATCGCGCCGGACATGGTGATGTGCCGCTCGGAGGGCTCTCTCTCGCAGGACATCCGCAAGAAGATCGCGCTGTTCGCGAGCCTGCCGACCGAGGCGATCGTCTCGGCGTGCGACGTCGAGGATATTTACAAGGTCCCGCTCGTCTTTCACGCACAGGGCGTCGACGACTTCATCCTCGACCACTTCGGCACGGAGGCGCCGGCTCCCGAGCTGTCCAGATGGACCGAGCCGATCGAGCGGGCCGAACGCGCCACCCGGACCGTGCGGATCGCTCTGGTGGGCAAGTACGTGCAACTCGCCGACGCCTACCTGTCGGTGTCAGAGGCTCTGCGCCACGCCGCCGCTCTGCAGGACGCGAGGGTGGAGATCGATTGGATCGAATCCGAGCGTCTGGAGTCCTCCGCGGCCGGCCCCGATGACCCGGATCTCGAGATCGAGGAGGCGGAGGGCGATCAGGCGGTCCTACCGGCGGATCGCGAGGCCGTCACGCATGAGACGCTCGCGGCCGCTGACGGCATCCTCATCCCCGGAGGTTTCGGTGGCCGGGGCATCGAGGGCAAGATCACAGCGGCCCGGATCGCGCGCGAGCAGCGGATTCCCTACCTGGGAATCTGCCTTGGCATGCAGTGCGCCGTGGCGGAGTTCGCGCGCAACGTGGCGGGCATGGAGGGAGCCAACTCGACGGAGTTCGACATCGAGACGCCCTTCCCGGTCATCGATCTGCTGCCCGAGCAGAAGGAGGTCGCCGACCTCGGTGGAACGATGCGACTCGGCGCCGACCCGATCAAGCTCCACGAGGGCACGCGAGCGCGCGAGATCTACGGCGAGGCCGTCATCTACGAGCGCCACCGCCACCGCTATGAGGTCAACAACCTGCTGCGCAAACGCCTGCAGAGCGCGGGTCTGCGTATTTCGGGAACCTCGCCGGACGAGCGCCTGGTCGAGGTGATCGAGCTCGACGACCACCCGTTCTTCGTGGCCTCGCAGTTCCATCCCGAGTTCAAGTCCCGCCCCGAGCGCCCCGCTCCCCTGTTTCACGACTTCATCGCAGCCGCCCTCGAGAGGGCGGGCGCGCGCGAGGGTGCACAGAACGCCGGGCCCGGCGCCGGGCGTCCCACGCCCACCGAGGCGGAGGGCGAGCCAGGCGCGACACCCGCGCCCGCCGGCCGATCGTGAGCGGCGCCCTGTCCGAGAATCAGCTGCGCTCGGCTGCTCCCCCGCCGGCGCCGGGGATGGCGGCACAGGAGGCATGCACCCTGCACGTCCATGCGGTCTTTCGCGATCTGGATGCCGAGCATGTGCAGACGCTGGCCGCCGAGATGATCGCCCGCGCGCACGAGCTGGCCAACCAGCCTCAATGCCAGTGCGACGTCGACGTTGACGTCTCCTACGCGGCGCCTGACACGCGCCGGTGACATGCTGAAGCTCCGTCCAGCCACGGTCTTCCAGGCCGGAGGATCTGAGGGCGCAGAGCAGGACCTGGTGATCGAGCTGCAGGGTGCTCGCCGCCCGGCGATCGCCGACGTCGGGCTCGTCGGGGCCTGTGAGGCGGGCGATGAGGTCATCGTGAACGTGCGGGCCCGCGACCTCGGGCTCGGCTCGGGCGGCTTTGACATCGTCCACGTCAACCTCACGCGCGGGCTCACGGGCGATCAGGCGGCGGGCGCGAACGTGATGAAGCTCAACTACACGAGCCTCCAGCACACGATCTCGCCGGTGGAGGATGAGCGGCTACAGCTGCCGGTCGAACGGCCGGTCGCGGTGCTCGCGCTGCACGGTCAGCTGGCAGCGGTCGCGTGGGCCTTCGCGCAGGGCGCGCCGGAACGCAGGCTGGGCTACGTGCAGACCGAGGGCGGAGCGCTGCCCGGTGGGCATTCGCACACCGTTCGCGCGCTTCGCGAGCGGGGGCTCTTGGCCGGCCATCTCACGGCGGGAGCCGCGTTTGGCGGCGAGGGCGAGGCGATCACGACCGCGGGGGCGCTGCACCACGGTCTGCGCACGCTCGGCTGGGATGCGGCCGTGTGCGGGCCCGGTCCGGGCATCGTCGGGTCCGGCTCACCGCTGGGACACGGGGGCATGTCCGCGCTCGACTCCGCCCATTCATCGCTCGCGCTGGGCTGTTCGACGCTCCTCGTGGCGCGGATGTCCTCAGGTGATGAACGCGCTCGCCATCGCGGCATCTCCCACCACACCCTGACCGTGCTCGACCTGCTGCTCGAGCCCGTAACCGTGGCGCTGCCGGCGGGGATGCGCTCACCGGTGGGCTCAGACCTGCGCGCGGGTCTCGGCGCGGTCTTCGCCGGAGCGATGCCGGGTCGCCCGGCGCTGGCGCTCGATGTCGAGCGCCCCGCGCGCATCACCCGCCATGACTGGCGGCGCGCCGTCGTGGACCTGCCCGCCTACGCCGCGGGCGGCCTGCCGGCCGAGACGATGGGTCGCGGGTTGACGGAGGACCCGCTGTTCTTCGCGGCGGCGCTCGCCGGGGGCACCGCGCTCGGCGAGCTGGCCGTGCGGACGCTCAGCGGCGAGCCCGCGGGCGCCTCCGGCGCCTGAACGGCGGGTTGCACCGGCAAGGAGCCGGGGCCGCGGACGCGAAGCTTGAGGAGTGAGCCTCGCGGAGACAGAACTTTCCTCTCCGCCCGGCGGAACGGAGCCCGGGATGGAGCGCCTGATCCTCGACTTCCTCGCCTACCTGGAGCTCGAGCGGGGCCTGTCGCGGAACACGCTCTCGGCCTACCGCTCGGACCTGCTGCAGTTCGGAGCCTTCCTTGATCGCCGGAACCTGGCAGCAACGGACGCCCGGCACGGCGACCTCGCGGCATTTCTGTCAGAGCTGGCTGCTGGCCCGACGCCGGTCGCGGCCGCCACGATCGGGCGCAAGGTCGCATGCCTGCGCTCGTTCTACCGGCATCTCCGTCGCGAGGGAATCATCGAGCACGACCCCACCGCAGAGCTGCGTGGCCCGCGCAAGTCACAGCGCCTGCCGCGGGTGCTCTCGCGCGACGAGGTCGCGCGGCTGCTGCGCGAGCCGAAGGGAACCGACCCCCGCGCGCTCAGGGACCGGGCGCTGCTGGAGATCATGTACGCATGCGGGCTGCGCGCCTCGGAGGCCACGGGCCTGAATCTCGAGGATGTGGATCTCGAGGAGGGAGTGGTGCGCGCAAGGGGCAAGGGCTCCAAGGAGCGCCTCGTGCCGATCGGCCGCCAGGCGGTGGGTGCGGTGCGCGTCTACTGCCGGCGCGGACGTCCCGCGCTGCTCCGCGCCGGGGCTGATCGCGCGGGCGCCAGGGCGAGCAATCAACTGTTCCTCAACCGCCGCGGCTCCGGCCTGACGCGCCAGGGCCTCTACAAGATCGTCCAGGGCCACGCGCGCGGCGCGGGCCTCGCCGAGCGGATGAGCCCGCACACGCTGCGCCACACCTTCGCCACCCACCTGCTCGCCGGAGGGTGCGATCTGCGCTCGCTCCAGGAGATGCTCGGCCACGCCGACCTCTCCACGACGCAGGTCTACACGCATCTGTCCGCAGACCGTTTGAAGGACGCCTACTTCAGCGCCCATCCGCGAGCGTCGCGTTGAGCGAGCGCAGGCGCCGGGCGATCGTCCTGGTGCTGGATGCGTGCGGGGTGGGCGCGCT
>Ga0302325_10002695_pt1 | contig 42776 bp, 38 predicted proteins | sample Palsa_T0_2_FD_201948 | JGI IMG/M metagenome (GOLD analysis project Ga0302325, IMG submission 201948) | Peat permafrost microbial communities from Stordalen Mire near Abisko, Sweden - Palsa_T0_2 | ecosystem: Environmental > Terrestrial > Soil > Palsa > Peat permafrost | place: Sweden: Abisko... | reverse complement strand
CTCCTTACGTTGGTCGTCGTTGGTTACTTTGTGCCTCGCTTCACCTATGTGAACAACCAGTTCGGGATTCTTGCTTCCATTGGGAATTTTTTCAGCAATGCAACTCCTCCACTTGTCAGCCTCGGGCAGATCAAAGTTTCACCTGGGATCACATTCTCGGCGGAGGCCGCCCGCATTCTTACCGTCGGGATGTGGGCATTGGGTGCCGTTGGCGCGTGGCGGCGCTGGCGCGATCGGCGCCCAACACTTGCGCTCGTGTTACTCGCCTACTCTCCGGCGCTCGTGTTTTTTGCGGGAGCGTACGGCACCGAGGGCTTACTGCGCGTGTACCTCTTCTCACTCCCTTGGACGGCGTGCCTCGTTGCGTCGGCACTCAAGCCGGTGGCGGGTGGCGTCTCGAGATGGGGGGCGTTTCGGGCACCCGTGGCCCTAGCCATCGTGGTCGGCCTCTTCTTTCCCGCCTTCTTTGGCGACGACGCCGTGTACGTCATGTCGAAGGCAGAGGTGCAAAGCGTCTCCACCTTCTACCAGTTCGCGTCACCTGGAACGATCTACGCCGCCGACGGCAACTTTCCCAGCCAGCTCAACGGTCGATACAACCTGTTTTCGATCGAGTCCCTGTACGGACCGGGGGGCGTCTTAACGCAGGTGAATCCTGCGCCCACCACCGCCGCCGCCATTACGCAGGCGATTGAGGCAAATGAGAGGGACAATGGCAGGTTGAACGAGCCGGCCTATCTCATACTCTCGAATTCCATGCAGAAGTACGGTACGGCGTACGGTCTGTTCTTGCCCGACAAGGTTCAAGAATTGACCAAAGCCTTCGACGCCGCTCCCGGTTGGATCCGCATTCTCCACAACCACGACATCACGATCTTCGAATTGCCGCCCCTGGGCTAGTCATCCGGGCTTGTGCTGCCATACCTGCACGGAGCGGATCGACAGTGAGCCCGTGCATGAGGCAGGCAGTCGCAGCGGGGAGTACTGGTCAGTGATTGCCAGGTTCGCCAGAAGGTACATTGGTTGGTTAGGTACCTGGGTGGTCACGGTGAAGACCGCGTTCCCGTCGATAAACCAGGTCAATGCCCCGGGTTCCCAATTGAGTCCGAACGTGTGCCACCCAGATGAGAGGTCGGCGGTCGTGGCCGATCGCGTGTTCGGTGTTCCGACAGCCGGAGCAAATATCATTGAAGGTCGATCGGTCGCGGTACCAATTACGTCCATGATGCTGATGCTTGGCACGTCCGTTGTGTGATTTGCTGGGAGCATCCACAGGGTCGGCCAGGTGTTTTGGCCCTTCGGTATGCGAGCAACAATCTGTAGGTATCCGTACGTGAAGTCGAAGGAAGGATCGGTAGTGACCATGCCCGAGCGGCAGGCATAGATCTCTGGTTGCGAGTTTGCGTTCGTACCGAGGGCGGGAACCGGGCTGGCCACGAGATGCAGAACGCCGCCCGACACCTGGTCCTGAGAAGGTAGATACCACTGCACCTCCTTGTCGGCGAAGTCGCCGCAACCCGACCCCTTAGGGGCGTAGTAGAAGCAGGTGTTCCATACTTGCGTGTTGAGACTTGAACCGGTGAATGTCTGGTCGAACGTCAGATGCATGCCGGCTGATGGGAGTGATGTCGACAGTGTGCCAGCTTGCGCTGCCGAGCTTGAAGGCACCGCCCCGGAGGCGGGAGCCTTCGCCGGGTGGCTGCCCAGCTGGCTCGCCAGGCCGACTGCGGCGCCGAAGACAAGGGCGACGATCACCAACACGAGAGGATGGCGGACGACGTCTCGACCAAATGGCCCGCGCGGCGAGGACTCCGATGACGCCCCGGCTGAGGAAGGTGGTTCAATTTGATCTTTGAACCTCTCCTCTTCCATGGTCGGCCATTGTAGGCGTCCAAAATCCCGTGGCGGTTTACTCTGCAATGTCTACCTGAACCGGCTCGACCGGGCCTGGAAGACACGGGGCGTCGGAAAGCTGGTGCTACGACCACCACCGTGTGAGATGAACACAAAGAGAGGCCGAGGTCGAGGCTCGAACTCGACACGCGACGCTGTACTTGAGATGGAGGAAGGTGGACTTCCGGGATCGCACTGCCGGGGAAGCTCAAACCACCGCAAGCTCAGCTGGCCTCCTCCGCCAATGCCGACATTACTGACCACGAAACGCCAGTCTCTCGCTCGGAGGACCCTTGGTCAGTTGCAGCCTGGCGCACATCCCGCTTGCGCTCGGCCCGGATGGTCCTCAGCACGCGCAGGCCGTCGGAGAATGCGTGGAGGTTGCTGGAACCAAAGATCCGGTTCTGTTCGAAGCTGGGAACCTCGGCCACTTTCAGCCCGGCCTTGGCGATGCGGACGTTGATCAGCGTCTCCACCTCGAAGCCGTCACCCCAGAGCATGGTCCGCTTATCTGTCCCATCAATCTCAGTCGCGTCAAGATCGATCACAAAGAGGCACTCGCGCCGGAAGGCGTTGTACCCGTAGCAGAGGTCCGTGTAGCGCGTGCCGTAGAGGAGGTTGACGATCTTGTTCAAGAAGTAGTTGCCGAACTGGCGGAGCCGGCTGATGTCGCTGCTGCCCGCTCCGGGCATGAATCGCGAGCCCTTGGCGAAGTCGGCCCCCTCCTTGAGGGCGTTGACGAAGCGGGGGATCTCCGCGGGATCGGTCGACCCGTCGGCGTCGAGCATGACGATGAAGTCACCGCTCGCCACTTGAAAACCGCAGGCCAGCGCGTTGCCCTTCCCCTTGCGGGTCTGCTGGATCACGATGATGTCCGGCCTGAGCCGGCGGGCCACGTCGACCGTGTCGTCGGTCGAGTCGCCGTCGACCAGGATCACCTCGTGCACGTCAGGCTGCAGTCCGGCAAAAACATGCGGCAGATTGAGTGCCTCATTCTTCGCTGGAATTACGACGCTGACCGTCGGTTCCACCTTGTCGGAACCCTGCCTGCGCCGGGACGGACTCTTGATGTGGGTCGTAGTCAAAATAGACCGCCCTTCATGTATGTCGCGCGCCGATCTCCAAGTGCATCGAGGCATGCGGTGGCAAGCACCACACATGACAGCGAACACTGTGAGTCGTCACTTCACGGACCCCTCCGTTTTCACCCCAGGAGTCGTTGGCCGGGCCATGAGGCTGCCCGACTACTCCACCCGTGGAATACCGAGTCGACCACTCTCGGCACCTTGTCATCACCGACTTTCCCGATGCAGTGCTGCACCTTTTGGGCAAGCCTTGACGCCCAGACATTATGGCGGACCGATGTCTGGACCGCCTAGGGCAAAAAGTCACTTTTCCGGCTCTTCAGGTATGGGTAGGATTCCGTCGCGCACCGATCTGACTGGGCATTTACCACTGGCCCGAGAGTGCGACTGATGTCGGCCTGAGGAGGTCCCTGCGGGCCGGCCCGGCTCGTCATAGCCAGGCGGCGGTGGCGCCAGACGACGAAGGGGGCGTAGAGAGGACGTGGACCGAGGTGATCCCGTTTTCCCCCGCTGGGTCAGCCAGCTCTGCCCCTCGGTGGCCTCATTCAGTTCCTCCGCTCGGTGGCCTCATTGACACCGGCCCCCGGTGGTCGACGAGCGTGTTGGCACAGGAAATCGCGAACCACCACGAACCGGAGCTGAGGTACGATCCTACAGGAGAATAAGACTTCTGCGAGAGTAAGACTTCGCACGAAACAGTTCAAGGGTGGCGGGAGCGGATTCTCCAAGCTCGACTACGACAGGCTGAGTATCTACAGAGTGCGCTGTCTACAGGCTGAGCGGTCTACAGGCTGAGCGCCTTGCTGCCGGTGGAGTCGCGTGGCCAACCCGACCCGATCGGACCCCAAGGATCGGATTCCGACGAAAGGGCGATTCAGGGTTACGACGACACCAGGGCTACGTCGCGCTCAGTGGCTGTGAAATGACGGCACCCGAGCGATCGCTCGCCTTTCCGCAACAGGACGCTTGTCGTGAGGGGGTGACGCCACGGGAACGGGCAGACGATCCTGGGTGAGGTCGGCGACGCACTCGTCGCAGAGACGCCCATAGAGGCTCCCCCCCTGCATGGACCGTCGATCCCGCCGACGCACCTTCCTGACCATCGTGCTCCACCCACAGCGGTGGCACGCACCATAGTGAGGGAGGCGTCGACTGGCCTTTCTGCCCCACAGAGCGCTCACCCCGCCGCCCACCCCCCCGGGCTACCTACCTGCAACTGGAGTGCCTGCATCTGGACTCGCCGCATCGCGCGCAGATTTCCCTTTCGCCCCCATAAGTCCTGGCCGCGGGAACATAGCCATGCGCTGATCGCTATTTCGGCGGCCCGGCAGACTCTCAGAGTCCCGTAGCTTTGCGTCCCTCTCTCACGAGAGGTTTGCCCTTTCGACTGCTATGAACCTCATATATTGGTCGGTTTGACCACCCAAGTCAAGGATACCCTAGCACCACCCGGCGCAGGCCGGGTCACCGCCTGAGTCCGATCCGGACTGTGACCGCGCCGCGGCTGCTCGAACTACGAGTTCATTGGACGGCCGCGGGCTCCCTCGGTCACCGAACGGTCCCTCGAGCGTGACCGCTCTGACGGCCGGACCAGGCGCTCCCCGGCACCCTGGCGGGGCAAACTCGTACCCGGCGCCGCTCCGTTGCGCCTCACTTCGCCGCTGTGCTCGCTCAGCGGCCCTCCTGCCCCACCGGCGGCCCGCTGCAACCGGCGCTCCATCAGCAGAGTGCGGAGAACGCGCGTGCCGTCGCGCACAGCTCGGAGGCTCGATTCCCCGTTTCGTCGCGGCAGCTCGACGCTCGGAACCTCGGCGATCCGCAGCCCGATGAGCTGCGCCCGCACGATGATCTCCGTTTCGATCTCGAATCCCGTCGATCGCAGGTCGAGGGACTCGAGAAATATCCGCCGCAGGGCGAAGAAACCGTAGCAAAGGTCGGTGTAGCGGACGCCGAGAAGAAGATTTGCCGCTTCGACCAGTGCTCGGTTGCCCGCACGCCGGACCGGAGTGATGTCGAGCGACCCACCGCCGGCCATGAACCGAGAGCCCTTGGTGAAGTCGAAGCCGTGCTCGAGGGGATGCACGAACCGGGGAATCTCCTCGGGTGACATGCTGCCGTCTGCGTCCATCGCCACGAGCACGTCTCCGTGTGCGGCCGCCAGTCCGGCGCGAAGAGCGTTCCCTTTCCCGGGAGCCGGCTCGTTGATGATGCGGATGTCGGACCGGCTGGAGCGCGCCATCAGCTTCGTCACATCGGAGCTCGCATCCACCAGCACGACCTCGGTGACCATGCTGGGAAGGCGACCGAGGACGTCGGCCACGTTGCGCGCCTCGTTCCGGGTCGGGATGACGAGACTCACGGATGGGGCGGGCAGGAGCGACTGGGGCATCTCCGCGTGGAGACGAGTGTCACTGCGGCGGCGGCCGCCCATACGACGCTCGACGAAGCGGATCGGCGCTCCCTCCCCGGCCGCGCTCCGCTGCTCGAACCAGTCTTCGGACCCCTGACTGCTGGTATCGCTCACGTCCACACCTCTAATCCCATCCGATCGCAGCACGTCCGGAGGCCTTCGGGTCTTGCGACCATCCGAGGCTCCGATCACCAGACGATGGCGACATCCGATTTGGTCTATTCGTCGATTCCAGGATCTCAAGACCCTGTCAATGGCGCGTCCACCCACGCCCAACGGCGACACAATTCTCGTAATCCCAGATGCAGAGCTGAAACCCCGGGCCGGGGCCACGCTGCCGATCACGGGCTCCCCCTGGGGGCATGATGCGACGAGAGCTCAGCGGGAATCGCTCGTGGCGGTCGTGGGGAAGGCCAGGGTGGCGTGGTGCGCCCTGATGCCACTCCATCGGCTCGTGACCGCCTTTCCCCTGGTATAGAAGCGCACGCCATCGGGGCCGTAGACGTGCAGGTCACCGAAGAGCGAACCCTGCCATCCTCCGAAGGAGTAGTACGAGACAGGTACGGGGATGGCGACGTTGATACCGACCATCCCGGCCTCCACCTCGGTCTCGAAGCGTTGGGCGGCCGCACCGTCGCCGGTAAAGATGGCCGCACCGTTCCCGTACCCGTTGGTCCTGATCAGTTCCAGCGCCTCGTCGAGGCTCTCCACTCGTACGATCGACAGGACGGGACCAAAGATCTCGTCGCGATAGACCTGCATAGCTGGGGAAACCTCGTCCAGGAGGCACGGCCCGAGCCAGTACCCTTCCTCCTCCCCATTGTTGGGGTGTTCGCGCCCGTCAATGACGACGCTCGCCCCTTCGTGCGTCCCGATGTCGAGATAGGAGGCCACCCGGTCCCGGTGCTCGGCGGTGATCAACGGACCCATCTCCGATCTGGGGTCCGTCCCCGGACCGACCTCCAGCCGGTCGACGCGCCGGCGGATGCCCTCGACCAGACTGTCCCCACACCCACCCACGGCGACGAGCACTGAGGCTGCCATGCATCGTTCTCCGGCCGAGCCGTAGCCGGCGCTCACCGCGGCCTCGGCAGCCTCGACCATGTCGGCGTCGGGGAGCACCACCATGTGGTTCTTCGCGCCACCGAGCGCTTGCACACGCTTACCGCTCTGGGCCGCCGTCTCGTAGATGTGCCGTGCGACCGGCGTAGAACCGACGAAGCTCACCGCGGCGATGTCGGGGTGCGTGAGGATCCGGTCCACCGCCACCTTGTCGCCCTGCAGCACGTTGAACACCCCGTCGGGAACTCCGGCCTCGGCCACCAACTCGGCCAGGTAGAACGAGGGTGACGGGTCCTTCTCGGAGGGCTTGAGCACGAACGTGTTGCCGCAGGCGATCGCCAGGGGGAACATCCACATGGGGACCATGGCCGGGAAGTTGAACGGTGTGATGCCGGCGACCACACCCAGCGGCTGGCGCAGCGAATGGACGTTGACGCCGGTAGAAGCCCCCTCGCTGAACTCTCCCTTCAACAGCTGGGATATGCCGCAGGCGAATTCGACGACCTCCAGGCCACGGGCGACCTCGCCGGCGGCATCGGCCCGAACCTTGCCATGCTCCGCCGTCACCAGGGCCGCCAGGTCGTCGACGTGATCGGCCAGCAGCGCGCGCAGGGAGAACAGAGTTGCGGTGCGCTTGGCCAGAGAGGTGGACCGCCATCCGTCGAACGCCCGGCGGGCGGCCGTGACCGCCTCATCGACCTCCTTGACCGTGGCGAAGTCGACCTCCCCGCTCTGACGCCCAGTGGCCGGATTGAAGACCGGTCCCCGCCGCTCGGCATCGCCGACCCAAGGCTTCCCGTCGATCCAATGTGTGATCTGGTTCATAGCTCCCTCACTTCTTCTGAACCTCGCTGCCTGAAGGGGTAGAGGCACGATGCGCCAACCAGCTCCGCAAGACGGATTTGCGGCCGCCGAGTGCGGTCGCCCGAGGCTGGTTGGTCACAATCTTCCCATTAGAGCTGTGGGCCGTACAGGGACTCGGATCCGTGACCCCTTGCGCGTCCTGCGAAACAAGCGGTCCAGCCACGTGACGCCATCTGGTCTTATTGACGTTCTCCCCGGTCAAGCTTGCAATAGTGTCCCAGTCAGTCCCAAGCGAACCCAAAAAGCTTGACCTGGACTGCTCAAGCCGGTGCTCCAGGAAGTCTCACCCTGTCATCGTAGGCGCTGGGGGGGAAGGGGGGGAAGAAACACCTGCTCGACGAGGGGGTGCTGCAATCGCCGTACGGTGGTCCGTTGGCTGACTGGGAGTGGGCGTCATCTCAAGTGCAGTCGCAGAGAGAGCGTCGAACGTCCAGCCCAGGTGCCGCTTGAGATCAGCCCTGGTATGCGGTTACCAATGGTGTCTCGTCAACGGACCGCGGATTCTCGGGTTGCTTGTCGAAGAGCTGCCGAGCACTGAGAGGGACACGAGACGGGCGCCAAGCGGGCTTCATCTCCATTTCGGTGATGTGGGCGTCGGGCGGCGAGAAGGCGATCCCAAGAACAAGGCGGGCCACCGTCTCAGGCAGCAGGAACTCAGAGGCGTCATAGGGTCTTCCCTCAAGGGCACACACCTTCTCCTGCATTGGGGTCGCAACACGACCGAGGTACAAGCTCGTGAGACGGACCCCGTTCTCGAGCTCCTCTTGATGCAATGCCTGGGCAAACGTCTGCAGAGCGGCCTTGCTGGCCGTATATGCCGCTTTGTTCGCCGGTGAACCCGATACAGCCGTGGAGTTGAGGATGATTACTCGACCCTGCGCCTTTCGCAGCGCGGGTAGGAAGCGGCGAGTGGTTTGGACAACGTCGAAGAGATTGGCCTCGAATATCTCCTGCCACGCGGACCCGGGCGTTTCACCAATACTGCCCTGGTCGAAGGCCCCGGCACAGTGCACGAGGAGATCCACCTCGTGGTGGTCACGCGGCGGCCCGCCGGATCGACTGATTGCAGTGACCGCGAAATGTTCGCTGAGGACGTTGCAGACGATACTGCCGATGCCGCCATTTGCCCCAGTTACTACTGCCACCGGCTCGTCGGGGACCATGTCCCATGATCGCAGGGACAAATCAACGGCAGCCCAACAGGCGCACAACATTGGGCTCGTCCACCACTTTGAGGTTCGGGTTCGGCCCCGACTTCGGTTCCTGAGTCTTGTCGCAAGATGACCCGATGCGTGTCCGGCCGGCTGAGCACATCCTCGACACCTGCGCCGAGCGCCCTGGGCGCCGCAAATTCAATGCTCCAGCCGTTGTTCCAGTGGTGGGTCACCCCCAGCGGCGGTTGGTACGTTCTCCCTGCATTAGAGCTGTGGGCCGTACAGGACTCGAACCTGTGACCCCTTGCGCGTCATGCAAGTGCGCTACCAACTGCGCTAACGGCCCGTCCGAAGCACCATACCACCAGGACAAATCCGCCGATCAACGAACGCTCCGTGTTCGGAGGGACGACACCAGCGCCACGGGCCCGTCCATCAGCCGTCACGGCACCGGTAGTACCTCGGGTGCCACCGGCCACAGGAAGTCGCGCCGATCCATGGGGGCTACTCCGTTGCCCGATCTCCACTCGTCGTACGACTCCGCCCATTCGCGGTGCCAACCGATCTGCGCCTGGTGAAGGACGTGGGGTTCGGCCTCGTCCAGCTCCTTGAACCGGGCGGCCAACGCACACAGAACCCTGGCCGATGCGACGGCATCGGCACACGCGTCATGCGCATGTCCGATGTCGATGCCGTAGTGCTCGCAAAGGGCACCCAGCGTGCGACGACCCTTGCGAAAACGATCGAGATGCCGGTCCAACACGACCGCGTCGAGTACCGGCCCGCCCCAACCCCGCTCCACCAGACCCGCTCCGCACAGACCTCGAGACTGGGCATCGAGAATGGTCAGGTCAAAATCGAGCTTCATCCCGACCAGGGGTACCCCCCTCTCGCCAGCCGAGATCACTGCCTCGGACACCAGTTCGATCGCCTCCCTCAGGGGAATTCCCTCGGCCCGGGCCCGCTCGGTGGATATTCCGTGCACCTCCATGGCTTCGGCCGGAATCTCCCGTCCCGGATCCACCAGACCCGAGGACGTCGAGACCAGATCCCCGGCTACCACCCTCACCAGTGCATAGGAGACCGGAACGTCGTTGAAGCGGTCGACACCTGTCGTTTCGAAGTCAAACCCGAGCACCTCGCCCACCGCCCAATTGCCCATGTTGCGAGCTTTTCACGGGGGTGTGACACCAATGGGGGATGCCCCGTGACGGGCTACACCCGCTCGGGCTCGTCCCCGATCTTACCGAGCGGGATGCGCCAGATCAGTCGGGTTCCGCCCTCTCTCGATGTTCCCAGCTCGAGACTCCCGCCCATCCGCTCCGCCCGGGTGCGCATGTTCCTCAGGCCGCGCCCATCGGCCCCGGCTCCACCCATCCCCCGACCGTCGTCGACGACGACGAGGCGTAACTCCTCCCCCGCCGCGACGGTCACGGCCACGTGGGAGGCGCCGGCGTGCTTGCTGACATTCGTCAGCGCCTCCCGCAGGGTCGCCAGCGCGTGGTCAGCGACCACGCCGGACACGGCGGTATCGACCAATCCGGTGAACGTGACGTGGGGCACCGCCCCGATCACCGGGGTCATCTCGTGCAGGAGATCAAAGACCATACGACGAAATCCGTCGTGGTTGATGGTCATCTCGAGGTTGAATATCGCCGTGCGGAGATGGCGAATGGTCTCGTCCAATTTGTCGATCGCGTCGCCGATCCGGCGGGCCACCTCGGGCCGCTCCACCAGCCGGGCGGTCCCCTGGAGGGAGAGCCCCACGGCGAAGAGCCGCTGGATCACCGTGTCGTGGAGATCTCGCGCGATGCGGTCCCTGTCCTCGGTCAAGGTGTGGTCACGCGCCACTCCGTGGAGTCGGGCGTTCTCGATGGCGATGCCCGCGGCCATCGCCAACGTCACCGCGGTGGCCTCGTCCTCGGCCGAGAACTCGGGAGCGTCCTTCTTGTCCGTGAGGTAGAGGTTGCCGTACACCTCGCCGCGGACCCGAACCGGGACGCCGAGAAACGACTTCATGGCGGGATGACCGGTCGGGAAGCCGTAGCTGTCGGGGCTCTCGGAGATGTTGGAGAGCCGCAGGGGCTTTGCATCGATGATCAGCGTGCCCAGGACACCCCGACCGCTCGGACGAGGACCGATGGCGAACTCCTCGTCCGGGTCCAGACCGACGGTGAGGAACTGATCGAGGGTCGTGCCGCTCTCACTCAAGACGCCGAGCGCCCCGTAGCGGGCATCCACCAGCGAGCACGCCTCGGCAACCAGGTGGCGGAGCACGACGGGAAGGCTGAGCTCTCCCTCCATCATGAGCATCGCCTGAACCAGCCGCCTCAGCTTGACCGGATCAACGATCTCGTCGAGGGGCCGCACCCCCTCTAGGGTAGTTGTCGGACGGAGAGCCGAAAAGGGCCAAGCTGAGCCGCCAATTAAGGCGGGCTATACCGAAGGCCTACACCGTGGCAAGATTATGTCGATGTCGATTCGTATTTATGTGCTCGATGACCATGAGTTGGTCCGGACCGGGCTGCAGACGTTGCTCGAGTGCGAAGAGGACATGGAGGTCGTGGGGCAGGCCGCCACGGCTCAACAGGGGTTGGAGGAGATCTGCTCCCTCCTGCCCAACGTGGCGATACTCGATGTCCGCCTGCCCGATGGGAGCGGCATCGAGGTGTGCCGGGAGATCCGCTCTCGCTGTCCCGACATCGCATGCCTGATGCTGACGTCGTACGCCGACGATGAGGCCCTCTTCTCGGCGATCATGGCGGGCGCAGCTGGTTACGTCTTGAAGGAGGTCGGCGGAAGCGACCTGGTCGGGGACATCCGCCGGGTGAGCCAGGGTTCGTCCCTCATCGACGCCAACCTCTCCAAGGAGATCTTCGACCGCCTGCGCAAGAACCAGACGACCGAGGCACGCCTGTCGAGCCTCTCGCCGCAGGAGCGCAAGGTCCTGGACCTCATCGCCCTCGGCCGCTCCAACCGCCAGATCGCCGAGGAGATCTTCCTGGCTGAGAAGACGGTCAAGAACTACGTATCGAGCCTTCTGTCCAAGCTGGGGATGCAGCGGCGGACCGAAGCCGGGGTCTACGCGGCCATCCTGGCCGAACGACGGACGCTCAGGCCCTAGGGCACGAGCCGCCGGGAGCGCCTGACGGGCGAGCCCCGACGCCCTCCTCAGATCGGATCGATCTCGATTCCCCGCCTCCGGAGCATCTCCTCGAGGCGCCGACGCTCCGAGATGGGGTCGACGAATCGTGCCGGATCGTGCTCGATGGACAAGGCTGCACAGAGGGAAAGCAAGATCCGGTCGTGGTCGAGCTCGCGCGCCAGATCCTCGGCGACAACGTGCTTGTGCAGCGCGGCGCGTCGACGAAGCCGGAGGCGGCACTGCTGAAGATCGGCGACCAGTTCTTCCTTTGACGCCGGGATCTCGTCGGGGTCCGCGCTCAGGCAGAGGTCGCTCAGGAGCTCGCTGTACATCGACACACCTCAGGCTTACCTAAATGGGGGCTGAACGACTAGGGCCGAAATCCCCAAACTTCTGGAAATCCGCCACTCGCCGGAGCACAATCCGCCACTCGCCGGAGCACGAGCAGATCCCCCAGGGCGTCGCCAGCCCCTCTCGTGGAGAAGGGATCCGGGGCCTATGCCGACTGACCGGCTCTGGCCAGGACCTCCTCGGCCGACTCGGAATTCCGAGCCGTCACGGTGCCCAAGCTGGCCGAGAGGCGCACGTCGCGCCCGGTCACCGCGATCGGATCGTCGAGGACATCCTGGACACGCCGCATCAACGGACCAGCAGCCAACTCGTTGTCGATCGTCATGACGGCGACCAGCTCGCTCTCCCCCACCCGGCTGACCGTGTCCTCGCTGCGCAGCATGGACGTCAGACGCCGGGTCACCCGGCAGAGGACTTCATTGCCCGAGGTGTACCCGAGTTCGTCGTTGATGTTCCTGAGGTTCCGCAGGTCTATGTGGGAGACGATCACACAGCCACCGTGCCGCTGACTCCGGGTCAGCTCCCGGTTCAGCCGGTCGAGGAGCAGCATGCGATTGGCCAGACCGGTCAAGGGGTCGGCCAACGCCAGCTGCCACAGTTCGTCATACCTCCCGATCAGTTGCGGAAGACGGTCCGGGGGGGGTCCGCTGAAATCGCCAAACGAGATCTCGCGGAACATCGCCTCCAGACTTCCGAGATCCTCGACCGATGATGACTCGACCGATGATGAGACGCCCGTCCCCTCGGGCGACACGCCTGGCTGGCTGAGCAGACTGAGCTCCGCCGCACCCTCCTCGGACGCCGTACCCGCCGTACCCGCCGTCCCTGTCGGCGCTTCGTCTGGACGTGCTGCAGGTCGTTTCATTCGCATCGACACCCTCTCTGCACCGGTACCCAGCATTTTAGCCGCTACCGGTTCAGCCACTAGGTGCATAAGTCCTGAATATCCCTAACGGGCCGCCCTTCCGGCACGTGAGGCCGGCGGGGAGGTGCCGGTCCGACAGGATGTCCTCGGGCTAATTTTCCGGCGGTGGACTCCACCCCGCCGGATCCGGACGACCGTCCCGAGTCGCCTCGGGAGAGGGCCGAGAGATCGGTGCTGCCCCTGACCACGTCGATCGACGGCCGGTCCTTCTCGTTCCAGGCCTCCCTCTACGATCTCGAGTTCCGCGTCGGTGGCTATGTGATGCTGACCGACGGAGCCGACGAGTGGCTGGGGCAGGTTATGACGCTCGAACTCGGCTACGTCGAGGACGACGGTGGCGACTCCCTCCGCGGGCCGCGCCGGGTGACGGCAGCTCTCGGCACGGGCACGGTGCTCGTGGCGGCCCGTCCGTTCCACAATGCCGTGGTGGAGCGGGCGATGGCGGCGCAGGTCGCGGCGTGGCTCGATGCCGGACGCGCTCCGCACGGGTCGCTGGACATCGGGGAGCTCGCCGACGTTCCCGGGGTGCCGGCCCGCCTCGATGCGGGTGGCTTCAATCGACATACGTTCCTGTGCGGGCAGTCCGGTTCGGGCAAGACCTACTCGTTGGGCGTCGTGCTCGAGCGCCTCCTGACCGAGACCGAGCTGCGCGTCGTCGTCCTCGATCCCAACTCGGACTACGTGCGCCTTGCCGACGTACGGCCGGGCGCTGAGAGCGATACGGCCACCCGCTACCGCCTCGCCGCACGACAGATCGAGGTCCGTCGGGCTGCGTCCACCGGAGGCGAGCCGCTGCGCGTGCGGGTGTCCGAGCTCGGCCCCGACTGCCGGGCGGCGCTCCTGCAGATCGACCCCGTGGCGGACCGTGAGGAGTACGCCGCCCTCACTGAGCTGCTCGAGCACGATGTGGCCGGCCGGCCCCTGATCAGTGGGATCGATGCTCTGCTGACCTCCGACCTACCCGGGGCACGCGAGCTGGGGCTTCGGGCGGCAAACCTCGGCGCGCTGCAGTGGGAGATATGGGAGCGGGGAGCGGGTGGATCACTGCCGCAACTCCTCGTCGGCGGCGCCTGGCGCTGCCTGGTCGTCGATCTCGGATCGCTCGAGACACCTGAGGAGCAGTCTGTCATCGCCGAGTCGGTGCTCGACACGCTCTGGCGTCACCGCCGCGACCACAGGCCGGTGCTGATCGTGATCGACGAAGCGCACAACGTGTGCCCGCAGCGACCCGAGAGTCGCGTCGTCGCCCTGGCGACCCGTCGCGCCGTCCAGATCGCCGCCGAGGGCCGAAAGTTCGGGCTCCACCTCCTGGTGGCCACGCAGCGACCTCAGAAGGTGCACGACAACGTCGTCTCGCAGTGCGACAACTTGATGCTCATGCGGATGAACTCCGCCGCGGACCTGGCGCACCTGTCCGAATCGTTCTCCTTCGTCCCGCCCAGCCTGCTCGACGCCGCACGTCACTTCGAGCTGGGCGAGGCGCTCGTCGCCGGCAAGATCTCCCACGATCCGACCCTTGTCCGGTTCGGGGCCCGCATCTCCGAAGAAGGGGGCGGGGACATCGGGCCCGGTGCGACCGGCCATCGCTGATGGGCCGGCGTGGTCACTACCCCAGGAGCTTGCGGAGAAAGCCCCTGGTCGCCCGGTTGGCCGACTGGTAGGCGTACCACCGCGCCTCCCGTTTGGCGTGGGTGGTATGCCCCCAGTCGATGGCGATCTTCACGGCAGAGACCAGCGCGAAGACGGCGAGGCCCCACGTGGCCGGATGGCGGAGGATCCATTCGTTGATGCGACGGGCCATCACCCATTCTCCCGGTGGAAAGCGTGCGATCTCATTGTTCCATCAGAAACGGTTTTAAGAAACCGTTTCTGATGGAACCGTTCGGATGACAGTAGCGGGCGACCATCGCACTCGACGAGATGACCCCAAAATGACACGATCCCGGACACCGCCGTTGCGAGCTCCGGGCGGGTCAGCGTCCCGCCGGTCGGCGGCCGTCCGGGCAATCATGCCCTCCGACAAGGTGTTCCGTGGAGTCGGCGCCCACATTCGAACCGTGATCCCGGGGCGTTCGCGGGTGGAACAACGGCGGCTGTGGAGTGGCCCTACCTTCCAGAAACCGCAGGTCAGAGGCCATATGGGGCCACTGACGTCAACTATTGTGGAATATGTGTTTCTAATTGGCCGATGTCAACTACAGCTACTACAGCCAATGAGCGGTGGCGTGGGCAAAGTCAACGATTCCCGTATCGGTTGATCTTCAGTCTTATTCCCATCCACACCATGGTGGAGCTGCGATTTGAAGCACGGCTCGCCTGGCTCAGGTTGACCCGACGCGGCATCGATTCGCGATTCGAATCGGCCAGCGACCTGCTGGTCAACGTCGGATGCGGACCGAGGGGCCTCGACGGGTGGGTCAATATCGACTGTGTCCCCGCGGCGGGGGTGACCTGCGTGCGGGACTGCCGGACGGCACTTCCTCTGCCGTCGGGCTCCGCAAGAGGAATCTTCACGGAGCACTTTCTCGAGCACCTCGACTACTACGAAGAGGCACCGAAGTTTCTCCAAGAGTGCCGACGCCTGCTTCGCCCGGGGGGCACTCTCCGGGTCATCGTTCCTGATGGAGCCAAGTATCTCGACGCGTACTGCTCCGGGGATTTGGAGGCCATGCGGCCCATCAGTCCCTTCATGAAGTGGGATCGCACCTGCAACGCCGTACCGCTCAGCATCGTGCGGGAGGTGGTGCCGTTCCGCACCAGAATGGAAGTGGTCAATTTCCATTTTCGCCAAGCTGGGGAGCACCGCTTCTCGTACGACTTCGAGACGCTCTCCCGGCTGCTCGAAGAGTGTGGATTCGAGTCGGTGGTGGAGATGCCGTTCCGCAAATCGGAGCTGCCCGAATTGGCGATTGACGCCGAGGTGCGAGCGGCCGAGAGCCTGGTTGTGGAGGCTACCGTCCCCCTCCACGCGACGTCCGGGACCGGGGAAACCAAAGAGGGGACATCGTTGGAGGCGGCGCCCGGATTCGAACCGGGGTACGGGGCTTTGCAGGCCCCTGCCTAAACCACTCGGCCACGCCGCCTTGACAGCAAGGCGGTCAGCCTAGTTGGCCGAGTCCCTACCTCCGGACTCGGCTCACCAGCCAAAAGGCCGCAGCGATCAGGGCCAGGATAACGGCGATCTTCACGATGACGAACACGAAGCTGAGCACGCCACCGATGACCCAGAAGGCGATGATCGCGGCGACGACGCCCACACAGACCATCGCCAGGGTGTGCGTCGGTGTGACTGGCTTCTTGCCCTCTTGGGGACGTACCTCTCTGCTCACGGTCTCAATGCTACGTTCCCGCCATGGCCGCCGACACGTCACTACGCGAACGGCGCCGTGAGCTCCTCGCCGACGGCGAGCTCAAAGGTGACGCATTCTGCCGGGCCTACGCGGCCCAAGCGGACGAATGGCTCTCGGGCGTGGCCGAGCGGGCCGCTGGCGAAACCAACCCCCACCTGGCGCTTCTTGCCGTAGGGGGTTACGGGAGGAGCTCGCTCTGCCCCTACAGCGACCTCGACGTGGTGCTCGTCCATGCCGGGCACCGCGACATCAAGGCCGTCGCAGATGCCATCTGGTATCCCGTCTGGGACGAGGGCGTGCACCTCGACCACTCCGTGCGCCGTCCGGCCGAGGTGCTCTCGGCGGCCGCCAAGGATCTCCGGGTCGCGCTGGGCCTGCTCGATGCCCGCCTGGTGTGGGGGGAGCCCAAGGTGGCCGATCCGCTGCTGGCCAAGGCCCGCGCCGCCTGGCGGAACGGGCTCGGTACGCAGTACCTCCCGGCCTTGGAGGCCCAGATGGCCGAGCGACGGAAGTCGGCGGGGGATGTGGCGTTCCTACTCGAGCCGGATCTGAAGGAGAGCCACGGAGGCCTGCGCGACGTGAGCGTCCTGCGGGCGCTCTCGGCCTACGCCCCCCTCCTGGCCGACTATGCGGACCTGGCCGCCCTGGAGCCCGCCACCACCACACTGACCGAGATCCGGGTGGAGCTCCATCGCAACGCCGGACGCGAGCAGGACCGGCTCCTCCTCCAGGACCAGGACCAGGTCGCCGCCGCGCTCGGCTACGCCGATGCCGACGTCCTCATGGCCGCCGTCTCGACCGCCGGGCGGCAGATCGCCTGGGTCAGCAACGACGCCTGGCGACGGCGTCGCCTCTGGGATCCGACCCCTCCGCCGCGTCGCCGGCGGCGCTCGGGCCAGGACCGGGCCGGTCGCAGCGTCATCGTCGAGGTAGCTCCCGACATGGTCGACATCGGGGGAGAAGTCGCCCTGGCCGCGACGGCGGCGGTCTCCGAGGACACGTCGCTCGCCTTCCGTCTGGCGGCCACGGCGGCCTCGCTCGACCGTCCCATCGCCAAGGGCTCCCTGCACCGCCTGGCCGACCGCATGCCACCGCCGGCCACTCCGTGGCCCGACGACCTGCGCAACGCCCTGGTGCAGCTCCTGGCGCTGGGACGTCCGGCCGTGGACAAGCTCGAGTCGCTGGACCAGCACGGCCTCCTGGTGCGGATCCTGCCAGAGTGGGCCGCCGTACGGAACAAGCCGCAACGCAACGCCTACCACACCTACACCGTCGACCGGCACCTGCTCGAGGCCGCCGCGTTGGCGTCGGGGCTCACCGACTCGGTCGCCCGGCCGGACCTCCTGCTCATCGGCGCGCTGCTGCACGACATCGGCAAGGGCTATCCCGGCGACCACACCAAGATCGGGATGGAGATCGTGCGCCGGATGACAACCCGTATGGGCTTCCCTCCCGAGGACGTCGAGATACTGGTCGACCTCGTGCGCCTTCACCTCCTGCTGCCCGAAGCCGCCACGCGGCGCGATCTCGACGACCCCGCGACGGTGGCCAACGTCGCCCGGGCCATAGGCAACCGACTGACGCTGCACCTGCTCGGCGCGTTGACCGAGGCTGACAGCCGCGCCACGGGCCCCTCGGCCTGGGGAAGCTGGAAGGCGGGGCTGGTGGCCGACCTGGTCGAGCGGGTTGACCGCGAGCTCGCCGGCGAGGCGAGACCCTCCGGGCCGGCGCCCATGGCCACGTCGTACCGCGCACTGATGGACGAGGTTCGCGCCAGTGGGTTGCCGTCCGTGTCGCTGGACCCGCCACAGGTGGTCGTGGCCGCTCCGGACCGCCCGGGCCTGCTCTCGGCCGTCGCCGGTGCCCTGGCCCTCCACGGCATGGATGTCCGCGCCGCCAACGTGAGCGGAGAGGACGGCGTGGCGGTCGAGGTCTTCACCGTGGAGGTGGCGCGAGGGACCTGGCCCGACACCGCCAGGCTCCGGGAGGATCTGGCGGCGGTCCTCTCGGACCCGATGGCCATCGGCGAACGCCTGACCGAACGCGGGCGCGTCTACCCGGCCCGCCGGCGTTCGGCCGCCCATGTGCCGGGTGCCGACGTGCGCGTGGACAACGAGGCGTCCGAGAGTGCCACGGTGCTCGAGGTGAGGGCCCGCGACGAGGTCGGGCTCCTGCACCGCATCACCACGGCCCTCTTCGACGCCGAGCTCGACCTGGTCTCCGCCCGTGTCTCCACGCTGGGCGAGTTCGTGGTCGACGCGTTCTACGTGCGCGACGCCGTCGGCGCCAAGGTGACCGACCCCGACCGCCTGTCCCAGATCACCGCCGCCATATGGGGGTCGCTACCAGCATAAGCGCACAGACCCGCTGGTAGACTCCCGTCTCCATGGCTTCGGGAAAGCACGCGCCCAAACGAGACCGCACCGGTGCCCGCCTGTGGGTCATCGGAGCCTCGACCCTGGTCCTGGGCCTCGCGGCCGTCGGTTTCATCCTCGTCTCCCGGCCCCCCTCCCCCGTCGCCTCGGCCACGGTGGCCAAGCCGCCCCCGGACCTGACCGTGGTGCACACCGCTCCGACGGGGGGCAACGTGGACAGCGCGTCCACCATCTCGGTGCAGTTCTCCACCGATCTGGCTCCGAGGAGCCCGATGCCGACCTTGTCACCCGACGTACCCGGCCGATGGGCCGCACTGTCCCCCTCGCTCGTGCAGTACGAGGCCAGCGAACCGCTCGTCCCCGGGACCGTGGAGACCATCACCGTCCCGGGCGGGGTGGACGGCATGGTGGGCTCTCGCGGCCAGCACCTGGCCGCCACGGTCACCAGCTCCTTCACGGTCGCGCCGGGCTCGACGCTCCGGCTGCAACAGATGCTGGCCGATCTGGGCTATCTCCCCCTCACCTTCACTCCGGCCTCACCCCTCACCTCTCCGACCCAGGAGAGCTCGGCCCAGATCGGCACGTTCACCTGGCGTTGGCCGAACCTGCCCGCCTCGCTGACCTCGCTGTGGACCCCGGGCACCTACAGCGTGATCACCAAGGGCGCGGTCATGAACTTCGAGTCCCAGCACGCTCTCAAGGTCGACGGCGTGGCCGGACCGGCGGTCTGGAGCGCCGTGCTGCAGGCCGTCGAGAGCGGGCAGGGGAACACCCTCCCCTACGACTACGTGTTCGTGAGTCAGGCGTTGCCCGAGAGCGCGACCGTCTACGAGAACGGCGCCCCCGTCTACCAGACCGTGGTCAACACGGGCATCGGCGCGGCACCCACGGCCGAGGGGACCTTCCCGGTCTACGCCCGCTACACGGTCACGACCATGCGCGGGACCAACCCCGACGGCAGCCACTATGTCGACCCGGGGATCAAATGGGTCAGCTACTTCAACGGCGGTGACGCCCTCCATGCATTCCCGCGCGCCTCGTACGGCTTCCCGCAGAGTCTCGGGTGTGTCGAGATGCCCCTCGCCAACGCCGCCATCGTGTTCCCCCTCACTCCCCTGGGGACGCTGGTCACCGTCTCCTGACGGGACCTAGTTCGAGGGGCCCCAGGGGGCGTCTCGACGGGCCGGGACCTGAACCCCCTCGGGGGTGACCATGGACGCCGACCCTACGGCCGACCGCCCGAACCTCCCGCGGACGGCGTCGACGGCGGCCGTGGCGTCCTGCCACGCCTGCTCGAGCGATGTCGCGCTCTGGGTGCCCTCGGCGTGGCCGTCTCCGAGATCGAAGGAGAGCTGTTCCGCCCCGCCCACGACCAGTCCTGACGCGCTGACACCGAGGAGGCGTAGCCCCTCGCCGGGATCGATGGCGGCGAGAAGGACCGAAGCCACCTGGCCGATCGCTCCGCCGGTGGTGATCGCCCGATCGAGTGTGTGCGAACGGCTCTGTAACGACAGGTCGCCGAACTTGACCTTGACGGTGACCGTCCGGGCCGCGCAACCGGAGCCGCGCAACATGGAGGCGACCGACTCGGCCATGCGCAACACGTGACGCTGGAGCTCGGCGGGGTCCGCCACATCGCGGCTGAAGGTCTCCTCGTGTCCGATCGACTTGGCGGGTCGGTCGGGGGTGACCGGGCTGGGGTCCTCTCCTCGGGCCAGCGCCGCCAGATGGAGCCCGCTGGCCTTGCCCACCCGGCGAACCAGTGTCTCGACCGGAGCGGCGGCCAGCTCGCCCACGGTGCGGATGCCGAGCTCGTGAAGGCGGGTGGCCGTGGCCGGTCCGACCCCCCACAGCGCCTCCACACGGTGGCCGTGCAAGAACGCCAACTCGACATCGGGCGCAACGAGGACAACGCCCCGTCCGGGTTCGAGCCCGGATCTGCTCACCCGCGGCTTGGCCGCCCGGGACGCCAGCTTGGCGACCATTTTGGAGCGCCCCACGCCTACGGCACACTCCAAGGAGAGGTCGTGGCGCACCCGCTCCCTCAGTCGGCGCGCGATCGTCTCGGGCGGTCCGAGCATGCGCACCGCCCCGGCGACATCCAAAAAGGCCTCGTCGAGTCCGATCGGTTCGACCATGGGGGTGATGTCGGACAGGATCCGGTGGAGCTGCCCGCTGATCTCGGCGTAGCGCCCGTGACGACCAGGCAGGAACACCGCGTGCGGGCACAGCTGGCGGGCTCGCAACGACGGCATGGCCGAACGCACGCCGAAGACCCGGGCTTCGTAGGTGCACGATGCCACCACGCCGCGGGCACCCGCCCCGCCGACGACAACCGGCAGTCCCGTCAGCGATGGGTCGTCGAGGACCTCGACCGAGGCAAAGAAGGCGTCCATGTCCACGTGCAGGATGGTGGGTTGGGAGGTGAGATCACCCACGGAGCGTCAGCCGGCGGAATCCCTCGGCGAAGCGTGCACCCGACCGACGCCCCTCCTCCTCGGCACGCAGGCGCACCGCCTCGCCCGCCCATCCCCCGGGCTCGGCGAACTGCGTGCGGTGACACTCGACGGCGGCGGCCTTGCACTCGATGGTGTCGGTCACGTCGACCCACACGTCGGGGTCGAGCGTTCCCGACAGCAGCACGGTGGTCACCTGGTGGGCCGGGCCGGCCGCAGGGAAGTAAAGGGGAAGCGCCGCGGCCGGCACCACGGCATCCAGCAACACCGCGCCGGTGATGCGATGGTCGCGATGGTTGAAGTACTCCTGGCCGAAGAAGATCGCCGTAGGGTCGTGACCGCACACCACGTCGGGACGTAGCCGCCGCACCCACTCGACCAGGACGCCGCGGAATGCCTCGGAGTCGACCAACTCGCCGTCGGGATAGCCCAGGTTGTCCACGCTCGCCAGGCCGATCAGAGCGGACGACTCCTCCAGCTCGGCGGCCCGGATGGCCACCAGCTTTTCGGGCTTGGTCTTCGGGTCAGTGGTTCCCTTCCCCCCGTCGGTGCACACCACCAGATGCACGGATGTCCCCGCCTTCGCCCAGCGGGCGAGCGTTCCCCCACAGGCCACATCGGCGTCGTCCGGATGGGCGTAGACGGCCAGTGCCACCTCGGGTACGTCGTCCATCACCGCCGCTTGGGCTCCGTCGTCTTGGTCAGAAGGCCGGCTTCCCGCTGGAAGTCGTCCGCGTCCTCGAAACCCTTGTAGACACTGGCAAAACGGAGATAGGCCACATCGTCCAGCTGCTGGAGCCGTTCCAAGACCGCTACCCCCACCTGTTGGCTGCTGACCTCGGCGGTGTCGCTTCGTAGGACATCTTCGACCGACTGGGCCAGTTCCTCCATTTCGGAGTCGCTCACGGGGCGGTTCTTGCAGGCGGACCGGACGCCGGCCACCACCTTGGCCCGGTCGAACGGCTCCCGCAGGCCGGTCCGCTTCACCACCCAGAGCGGCACCTCTTCCACACGCTCGAAGGTGGTGAACCGACGTCCGCACCCGAGGCACTCGCGCCGGCGCCGGATAGCGCCCCCCTCCTCGGCCAACCGCGAATCGACGACGCGATCATCATCAACAGCGCACCATGGACATCGCACACCGCCGACCATAGTCAGGGAATCAGGAGATGCTCTCCCGGTACGAGCACCGTGGATCCGACCTCGTCGGCCAGTCGCCGCTCCAATCCGGCCACGTTGCGGCCGCCCACCCGTGCCGCGATGGACGCCAGTGTGTCGCCGCTCCGGACGACGTACTCCCGGCCGGCCGTGGGGGTGACCGTGGTGCCCCCAAGCGCCCGGAGGGGCAGCATGAGAACCACCAGGAGCGCCACGGCCGTCATGCCGGCCAGGACGACGGCCCGTCGGCGTCGTGCGGGCGTCCCGGGCGCCACCTTCCCCGGATTCCCGCCAATCACCTTCAACCTGGGGTAGAAGGTGTCGTATTCCAGCTCAAGTGCGACCGACATCGCTGTTCCTCCCTCGAACACCTGTTCGCTTTATCCGCATTCCAGCACGAACAGGTGTTCGATGTCAACCGACTCCCCGAACGCCTGTTCGCCGTGCACGCGCCGAATGTAGGCCGGGGGTGTGACAACGGTCCTCCGCCGTCGTCACGAACAGGTGTTTGCTTCTGACTCCCGCGCCAGCTAGCTTGTAACGCTCACGAACGGATGTTCGCCACCCGAGGGGTCGGCGTGCAGAGGAGGAGGTGCGATGGCCGAGGTCCTGAGTGCGAAGCGGCAGAAGATCCTGACCTTCATCGCCGACAGCCAGCGTGACCGGGGCTATCCCCCCTCGGTGCGGGAGATCGGCGAGGCGGTGGGCTTGGCGTCGTCGGCGACCGTCCACACCCACCTGGCCGTGCTCCAGCGCGAGGGGTACCTGTCCCGCGACCCCACCAAGCCCCGCGCCATTCAGGTGCACTACGACCCGACGTCCACCACGAGCATGGCCACCTCACCCGTCCGCAACGTGCCCCTCGTCGGAGAGGTGGCTGCGGGGACGGGGGTGCTGGCCCAGGAGAACGTCGAAGAGCTCCTCCCCATGCCGGAGCAGTTCACCGGTACGGGACCGACCTTCATGTTGCGGGTACGTGGCGACTCCATGGTGGACGCGGGCATCTTCAGTGGCGACTTCGTGGTCGTCCGTCAGCAGCCCGAGGCCCACAACGGCGACATCGTCGTGGCCGGGATTCCCGACGACGAGGCGACGGTCAAGATCTTCAGCCGCCGCGGCCAGCACATCGTGCTGACCCCGGCCAACCCCTCCTACGAGCCCATGGTCCTCGAGGACGACGCCGTCACCATTTACGGCAAGGTCGTCACCATCGTGCGCCAGGTCTGACGGGCGCCAGGTCTGACCGGCGCCCGGCGCGGCCGCCGGTCCCTCATTTGAGCAGCCGGGACAGGCGCCGGTCGGCCAACACCTTTCCACCGGTCTGACACGTGGCGCAGTAGGTCATCTCGTAGGAGTCGAACGAGACCCGGCGTAGCTCGTCGGAACACCCCGGGGTCGGGCACGGTTCCCCGAACCTTCCGTGCACGGCGAACCGTCCACCCAGCTTGGCCTCCGACAGTCCCCCGGTTCGGGCCCGCTCGAGGACGAGAGCCTCGTCGAGCACCGTGGCCGCCGCGTCGAGCAGTCGCTCCCGTTCCTCCGCTCCGAGCGAGCCGAGAGAGCCGAAGGGTGACAGGCGGGCGCGGTGCAGGATGTCGTCGCCCCACCCTCGACCGATGCCGGCCATCACTCTCTGATCGCGCAGGTCGGTGTGGAGACGCCGCGAACTGGTGCTCGTACGGATCAGCTCGGCCCACGCGGGCGAGTCCGGTTCGGGCCCCAGGCCGGCCATGGGCCCGTCGTCACCCGTCGGCAACACCCACCAGGCGGCTTTTCGCTGCGTCCCGTGCTCTCGGACCAGAACGGCACGCGTTCCCTGATCGGCGTCCGAGAAGACGAACCGTGCCACCGCACCCCGCGGCCGTGTCGTCTTGGCCGGGACCTCCACGTCCACCCGGCCGGCTTGCGAGAGGTGGAGCACGATTCGTAACCCGCCGGTGAACTCCCACACCAGGTACTTCCCCCGGCGCCCGACCGAGCACAGCTCGTGGCCGTGGAGCTCCTCGACCGGGGGACTCCACGTCTTGAGCGAGGAGAAGCCGAGAATCTCGGTCCTCTCCAACGCACGACCGGACACGAAGTCGTCCAGTCGTTCGGCCAAGGCTTGGATTTCGGGTAGCTCCGGCACCTGGTCACAATGTACTCATGACCTACACGCACGGGCACCACGAGTCGGTGCTGCGGAGCCATCTCTGGCGCACGGCGGGGAACTCCGCGGCGTACCTGCTTCCCCACCTTCGCCCCGGCGCCTCGCTCCTCGATGTCGGGTGCGGTCCGGGGACGATCACCATCGATCTGGCCCGATCTGTCGCACCGGGTCAGGTGGTGGGCCTCGATGCATCGACGGAGGTCGTGTCGCAGGCCCAGGCCCTGGCGGCGGGTACCGGGCTCACCAACCTGCGTTTCGAGGTGGGCGACCTCCTCGCGCTCGACTACGGCGACGCCACGTTCGAGGTCGTCCACGCTCACCAGGTCCTCCAGCATGTGGCCGACCCGGGCGCCGCCCTGGCCGAGCTGCGCCGGGTGCTCCGAGCCGGTGGCATCCTGGCCGTCCGTGACAGCGACTACGGCGCCTTCACGTGGGCGCCGAACTATCCGGCCCTCGACCGCTGGATCCAGCTCTACCTGGCGGTCACCGCCCGCAACGGCCACGACGCGCGGATCGGGCCGTCACTGCTCGGTCTGGCGCAGGCCGCCGGCTTCGAGGACGTCCACGTGTCGAGCAGCACCTGGACCTTCGCCGACCCCGAGTCACGCCGGTGGTGGGGCGGCCTGTGGGCCGATCGCGTCCGGTCGTCCCGGTTCGCCGAGCACGCCGTCGCATACGGGCTGAGCGACCCCGGAGAGCTGGAGGTGATCGCCCGCGCCTTTCTCAACTGGGCGGACTCGCCCGACGGCGTCTTCATCGTTCCACACGTGGAGATCCTGGCCCGTCGGTGAGGGCCGACGGCTCAGACCGGTCCCGTCGCCAACATGGGGGGCGTGGGGGTGACCGAACCGCCGGCTGGTTCGACGGTGATGGCCAGGACGGAGGGCGAGCGCGATCCGGCCGACGTGAACGTCGCCTGATTCGGGGACCGGCCCAGCAGCCCCAGCGAGATGGAGCGGCCGTCGAGCTGTCCCCACAGCTGATAGGTCTCCGTCGAGGGCAGCGCCGGCAGGTTGGACTTCACCAGGTAGCCCCGTCCGTCGGGTACGACCACGAACTCGGCCAGCAGCTGATGGCCCGAGCTCTCGAGGGTCACCACCTTGTGACCCGACGTGTGGAGGGCCGCCGCAACGGCGTTGTGGGCACTCGCGCCCACGGCCTGTTGGAGGTTCGTGATCCGATGACTGTCGTGGACGAGGCTCACGGCCAGCACGGCGGCGATGGCCGCGGCAACGGCAGCAATCGATCCGACGATGGCCGTGACCCGCCGCGGGCGTGCGGGGCCGGCCCGGCCGGGCCCCCCGGCCTCCATCACCCTCCCACCCGGGTCCACAGGCAGGCGCGGCATCGGCGGCGGCGCCTCGGCGATTCGAGCGGGGAGACGGCTCGAAATGCTGGACCACAGCCCTTCGGGGAGAGCCTCCACCGAGTTCCCCAGCGCCGCCGCCACCTCGCGGTGGGCATCGAGCTCGGCCCGGCAGCGGGGGCAACTCGAAAGGTGCTGCTCGATCTCGTCGTGCTCGTGGCTGGCGACGGCATCGAGGGCGAAGACCGCCAGGAGCTCGCTGACTTCCTCGTGCGTCATCATGCGTCGGCCTCCTGGACGCCGCTCTCGACCAACGCGGCCCGCATGCGCCGCATGCCGTTGCGTATCCGGCTCTTTATCGTCCCTTCCGGCTGGCCCAGGAGCCGGGCCACCTCGATGTAGGTGTGTCCTTCGTAGTACGCCAGCTCGATCGCCCGGCGCTCTTCGCCGGGGAGCGCGGCAAGCGCACGCGCCACCTGATCGGCCAGGGCGAGATCCCAGATCTCGTGCTGCATGTCGTAGTCCGCGTGGGCGGTGCGACGCGCGTCTTTCACCTCTCGCAGTCGCCGCGAGTTGAGGGAGCGCACGGCGTCCACGGCACGGGCGTGGGACTGGGCCAGGAGGAACGAGCGCAGGGAGCCCCGCGTGGGATCGAACCGGTCGGGCTGGTTCCACAGACGGAGGAACACCTCCTGGGTGACGTCTTCGGCATCCGGCGTGCTGTTGAGGACCCGCCGGGCCAGGCCGTACACCGCTCCCCCGTGCCGGCGGTAGACCTCGGCCAGCGCGACCTCGCTGTAACGGCCGATGGAGGTGACGAGCTGGGCATCACTCGCTTCGCCGATCTGCTGCATGCACTCCCTATTCGGATCTACCGCCGTGGACGGATGGCCGAAATTTGACCCATCCGGGCAGGGCCCCTGGTTCGAATAGTAGGTGCCATGAGGACAACCATCGATTCCTACAAGGCGCGGGCCGGCCGTCTGAGTCTCGAGGGCATCAATTTCGACGACTTCAAGGACCAGCCGCTGCCGGCGGCCGCGCTGCGCAGCCTGCGCTACATGCACGACGTGGAGCACCACACGGTGTGCTACCTGCGGGACCTCCTGCTCACCCCCGCCCACCGGGATCCCGAGATCACCTCGTTCCTCTCGTGTTGGGTCTTCGAGGAGATGTGGCACGGCGAGGCCATCGCCCAGGTGCTCCAGGCCCACGGGGAGCAAGCGGGTGCCTCCCGCATCGCCGCGCTGCGGGTGCACCATCGCCGGCGGCAGGCCCTCACCACGTGGGGCACCATCGCCTCCGCCGCCTGTGCCGGTCGCACCTTCATCGCCCTCCAGATGACCTGGGGCGCCATCAACGAGTGGACGACACAGGCCGGCTACGGGCGCCTCGCCGCGGCGACCGGTCACCCGACGCTGCGTGAGCTGCTGGGGCGCATCATGAAGCAGGAGGGCGGCCATATCGACTTCTACGCCGCCGAGGCGGGCCGCAGGCTCTCGGAGAGCGCCCGGGCGCAGCGGGTGACCCGGTTCTTCCTCACGCACTCATGGCGCCCCGTCGGCTCGGGTCTCATGCCCAAGCAGGAGGTGGACTTCATGGTGGGCTACCTCTTCGACGGGCCCGAGGGCAGCGCGGTGGCGGAGCGCATCGACCGCAGGGTCGATCGTCTGCCCGGCCAGGGCGACCTTCACCTTCTCACCACCACCGTCGCCAAGCTCCCGCGCCCGCCGATCGCCGCCTAGCAGCCCCGCCCGGACGTGGCCGCCCATGGCCCGGGCGGTCAGACGATGAGGGCGTCGAGCACGGCGCGGGCCCTGTCGAGCTGGGCTCTGGTCACGTGCTCGTCGGGGTGGTGGGCCAGCAGAGGGTCGCCCGGGCCGAAGTTGGCCGCCGGGATCCCGTGCTCCCAGAAGGAGGCCACGTCGGTCCAACCGACCTTGGCGTTCGGCGCGGTGCCGGTCCGGGCCACCAGGGCGGCCAGGAGGGGGTGCCCCAGCGACGGCGGCGCGCCGTCGGCACCGTCGACGACAGACCATCGGTCCCCCTCCGTCTCGGCGAAGGTGCCGTCGAGGAGCTGGCGCAGGAACGCCTCGGCCCCGGCCAGGTCACGATCGGGTGCGTAGCGGAAGTTCAGCGTGACGCTGGCCGCATCGGGCACCACGTTGCCGGCCACTCCCCCCTCCACCGCCACCGCCTGGAGCTGCTCGACGAAGGTGCACCCGTCGAGCACCACGCTCCGGCCTCCCCAAGTCGCCACCCTCTCGAGGAGCGGTCCGAGGCGGTGGATGGCATTCCGACCGGTGAACGGCCGTGCCGTGTGGGCGCGCACGCCGCGCAGCGTCACCAGGACCCGCATGGTGCCCTGACAACCGGCCTCGACGAGGGCGCCGGTCGGCTCGCCCAGGATGGCGGCGTCCCCGGCCAAGAGGTCGGGGTGCTCAGTCCAGAGGTGCAGGAGGCCGCTGTCGGCCCTCGTGACCTCTTCGCAGACGTAGAAGCACCAGGTCAGATCTACGGCCGGGGCGGTGGTGGTCGTGGCCAGGTCGAGCATCACCGCCAAGCCCCCCTTCATGTCCGCGGCGCCGACACCCCACAGCGTGTCCCCGTCGACCCTGGGCTCGGCGTTCTGATTCGGCGCCACGGTGTCGAGATGGCCGGCCACGATGAGACGGTGCGCCCGGCCGAGAGAGGTGCGTGCCACCACGTTGTCGCCGGAGCGCGCCACCTCGAGCCAGGGACAGGGTCGGAGTCGTCGCTCCACCAGGTCGGCGAGGGCGCCCTCGCAATGGCTGAGCGAGTGGATCGCCACCAGCTCGGCCGTGGCGGCCAGCAGGTCCGTGTCGCTCACCTCGTCCCTCGTCGCCGTGGACATCGCCGGCTCAGGCGCTGGCGCCGTGCTCGCGCAAGACCTCGTTGAGCTGTGCCTTGTCGTGACGCTCGCCCTCGGTCAGTCGCTTGATGACCAGCGCGCACGGCATGAAGAACTCCCCACCGGGATACTCGCGGCGCCGACTGGCCGACACGGCCACCGACCAGGCCGGCACCACGCCGCGGCTGATCTCGACGCCGGTGTCGGCGTCGATCACCGGGATGGAGGGGTTCAAGATCGTCCCCTCCCCCAGCACGGCACCCTGGCCCACCTGCGCCCCCTGGGTCACCATGCAGCGGCTGCCGATCAACGCGTCGTCGCCCACCACGACCGGCACGGCATTGGGGGGTTCGAGGACGCCGCCGATCCCCACCCCGCCCGAGAGGTGGACCCGGGCACCGATCTGGGCACACGAGCCCACGGTGGCCCAGGTGTCGACCATTGTGTCCTCGCCCACCCGGGCGCCGATGTTGACGTAACTGGGCATCAGTATCACGCCGCGGGCGAGGAACGAGCCCCAGCGGGCCGACGCGCCCGGCACCACCCGAACCCCGGCGGCGGCGAAGTCGTGCTTGAGCGGGAGCTTGTCGGCGTACTCGAAGGGCCCGTGCTCGACGGTCTCCACGCCCCGCAGGCTGAAGTAGAGCAGGATCGCCTTCTTCAGCCATTCGTGCACCACCGTCTCGCCGGCCCTCGGGCCGGCCTCGGCCACCCGGGCCTGGCCGGTGTCGAGCAGGCCTATGGCCTCCTCGACCACCAGCACGGCGTCGGAGTCCTTCGGCGAGAGCCCTGCCCTGCGCTCCCACAGCTCGTCGATGTTCGCCTCGAGGTCAGCCATTGGCTCACACTACCGAGGAGCGAGAAGGCGCTCAGCCACCAGCTCGAGGCGCTCCCTGGGCTGGACCACGGCAACCCGCACGAACCCGGCGCCGTCGGCGCCGTAGAGATCGCCCGGACTGACCAGCAGCCCGGCGCGCCGGGCCAGGTCCTCGGCCATGGCCCAGGCGTCGCCCCAGCGGCCCCCCGGGACCGGCACCCACAGGTAGAACCCCCCCTCGGGGAGGCCGACCGGGGCGCCGGCCCCGGCGAACACCGCGGCCATGAAGGCCAGCCGCTCGAGGTAGCGCTCCCGCTGCTCCTCGACGTGGCCGTCGTCGGCCAGCGCGCGGGCCGCCGCGGCCTGGGAGGGGCCGGGCACCATGAGACCAGCATGGCGGCGGACGCTGCGCAGGTAGTCCACCAGCTCGGCGTCGCCGGCGAAGAAGCCCGCCCTCACGCCGGCCATGTTCGAACGCTTGGAGAGCGAGTGGACGGCCACCACCCCCTCGAAGCCGGTCTGCAGCACCGAGCGGGGTGGCCCGGCCCAGGTGAACTCCGCGTAGCACTCGTCCGAGAAGACGGGCACCCCGCGCGCCCGGCCCCACTCCGCCTCGGCGGCGTGGTCGCCCAGCCCCCCCGAGGGGTTGGAGGGCGAGTTCGACCAGAGCAGGAGGGCGCGGGCCGCATCGGCCTCGGCGATGGCACCGAGGTCGAGACCACCGACCCGCCCCGGCGGCGGCGGAACCGGGACGGCCCGGCACCCGGCCAGCGCCGCACCCATGGCATACGTCGGGTAGGACACCGCCGGGTAGAGCACGGTGTCCCGATCCGGCCGGCGCAGGCGCAGCAGGTGGGGCACCGAGGCGACGAGCTCCTTGGTGCCGACACAGGCCGCCACCGACGACGGCTCGACGGCGCCGAACCCGAACCGCCGCTCCAGCCAGGCCGCGGCGGCGTGGATCAGCAGGGGGCTCCCGGCGGACATGGGGTAGCTCCGTTCACTGCCCGACGAGGAGAGCGCCTCGATCACACCGGGCGGTGGCGGGTCGCAGGGGTCCCCGACCGAACAGTCGACGATCCCCTCGGGGAAGGCGTCGGCCAGCTTGCCGAGGGCGGCCACCCGGTCGTAGGGGTACGGCGGGAGCGTGAATCCCGGCGCAGCCCTCGTCACGGGCCGCCGACCACGAACTCGGCGAACCGCGCCCGTCCCACCTCGTCCAGGACGACCTGCAACGTGGTGGACTCCTCGCTATCGGCGTGGCCCACGACCTCCCCCTCCCGGTGCACGGCGGCCAGGACGTCGCCCCGGGCCCAGGGCACCTGAAGCTCGATGACGCGGTCGGCCCCGCGCAGGCGGTCGCCCACCACCCGCAGGAACTCGTCGACCCCCTCCCCGGTGCGGGCCGAGAGCAGCACGGATCCGTCCAGCCGGTGCGCCAGCGCCTTGGCCGCCAGGGGCGACCGGTCGGCCTTGTTGACGACGATCAGCTCGGGCACGTCGGCGGCCCCGATCTCCTCGAGCACGGTGCGCACGGCGGCCATCTGGCCCTCGGCGTTCTCGACGGTCCCGTCGACCACGTGGACGAGGAGATCGGCCAACCGCACCGAGGCCAGCGTCGTCCGGAAGGCCTCGACGAGCTGGTGCGGCAGTTTGCGCACGAAGCCCACCGTGTCGGTCACCAGCACGGTCTCCCCACCGGGCAGCGCGAACTGCCGGGTACGCGGGTCGAGGGTGACGAAGAGACGGTCCGCCGCCGGCACGCCCGCGTCGGTCAGCGCGTTGAGCAGGGTCGACTTGCCGGCGTTGGTGTACCCGACCAGGGCCAGCTCGCGGTGGCGGCCCCGGGCCCGGCTGCGGCGTTGCAGGGAGCGGGTGCGGTCGACCTCGCGCAGGTCCGCCTCCAGGCGGTGCATCCTCCGCACCAACCGGCGGCGGTCCACCTCGAGCTGGGTCTCGCCCGGTCCCCGCGTGCCGATCCCGCCCGCCTGTTGGCTCAGGCCGCCGCCGCGACCGCGCAGCCGGGGGAGCCGGTAGCGCAGCAGGGCCAGCTCGACCTGGGCCTTGCCTTCGGGGCTGCGGGCGTTCTGGGCGAAGATGTCGAGGATCACCGCCGTGCGGTCAATGGCGGTGCGCCCGAACACCTTTTCCAGGTTCCTCTGCTGGGCCGGGCTCAGCTCCTCGTCGAAGACCACCGTGTCGGCATCGAGCGAGCGGCTCAGGGCGGCGATCTCCTCCGCCTTGCCCCGCCCGATGAAGGTGGCCGGATCCGGCGAGTCGCGCCGCTGCACCACGCGCGCCACGACGTCGGCGCCGGCGCTGCCCACCAGCTGCGCCAGCTCGTCGAGGGCCTCGTCCACGGCCTCGGAGGGGACACCGGGAAAGACCACGCCGACCAGGATGATCCGTTCACGAAAGGAACGATCGATCAGTGTGCCGGGCACCACGTCGGTCAAGAGAGCATCCCCGGATGGACGTGGATGTCCGCCACCTTGCGCACCGGCCCGGCCAGGAGGGCCGGGTCGCCGGCCCCCGGGCCCAGTGTCACCTCGAGCGTGCCGCCCGGGTTGCGCACGCGCACCGTTCCGCTCGCGCCGACGACGCCCCAGGCCGTTGCGGCGGCGGCGGCGGCCACGCTCCCCGTCCCGCAGGCCAGCGTCTCGCCCACCCCTCGCTCCCACACCCGGAGGTCGAGCAGCTCCCCCTCGCCGTCGTGCGCCAGGCTGATCCACTCCACATTGATCCCGCCGGCGAAGGCGGCCTGCAGCCGGGGCCCGAGCGCCGCGATGTCGACGCCGGCCACATCGGGTCCCAGGAGGACGAGATGCGGGTTTCCCACATCGACCGTGCGAGCCCTGCGGTCGGCCACGTCCTGGGGCTGATCGGGGCCCAAGGAAACCGGCCCCATGTCGACGCTGGCCCGGGCCCAGCCCGGCGCCTCGCCGGGCACGAAGTGGATCGTCCGTGTGCCCGCGGCCGTCGCGACGGTGAAGCGGGGTGGAACGACCAGGCCGGCATCGACGGCGGCCTGGGCCAGGCAACGAATGCCGTTGCCGCTCATCTCGGCCTCGCTGCCGTCGGCGTTGCGCAGCTCCATCGACAGGTCGCAGCCCCGGCGACCCGGGCCCACCCGGATGATGCCATCGGCGCCGACACCGCGCCGGCGGTCGCAGAGCAGGCGGACCTGTCCCCTCGAAAGCCGGATGGCGTCATCGGGATCGAGGACGACGAGGAAGTCGTTCCCCGCCCCTTCATGTTTGGTGCAGCGCACCCCTTCAGTCTCGCAGTTCACGGCCGTGCGCCGTGCGCTCCAGGGCCCGGTCGACCAGGGCGATATCCGCGTCGGGGTCGGTCCAGACGATCCGGGGATCCCGTCGGAACCATGCGGCCTGGCGGCGGGCGAACGACCGGGTGCGGCGCACGGCCTCTTCCACGCAGGCCTGCAGGGGGGCGCCCTGCTCCACATGGGCCAGCAGCTCCCGATAGCCCAGGGCCTGACGGGCCGTGCGCGCCATGCCGGCCGGCCGGGCAGCCAGGGCCCGCACCTCGTCGACCAGTCCGGACTCGACCCAGCAGGCCATGCGGAGCGCGATGCGACGGTCGACCTCCCCGGGCGGGACGGTCAGGCCGATCATGGTCACCGGCGACGGCGGATAGGCCTCGAGCCCCGGACCGAAGGAGGAGAAGGGACGGCCCGAACCGAGCGTGACCTCGAGAGCCCGCACCACCCGGCGGCGGTTGGTCCGCTCCATCCGACCGGCCGCCAGCGGATCGAGCACGGCCAGGCGCGCGTGCAGATCGGGCACCCCGGCCCGGCCCTCGTCCAGCTCGGACTCCAGGGCCTCCTTGACCTCGGGGAACCGACCGGGGAACTGCAGGCCGTCGACCACGGCGCGCAGGTACAGGCCGGTTCCCCCCACCAGCAGCGCGTGACGGCCCCGATCGGCGATATCCCCGAGGGCGTCGTGGGCGGCCCGCTGGAACTGGCGCACGGTGAACTCCTCGTCCGGGTCCACTAGGTCCACCAGGTGGTGCCGCACCTCGGCCCGCTGGGCCCGGCTGGGCTTCGCCGTGCCGATGTCCATGCCGCGATAGACGCACATGGAGTCCACCGAGACGATCTCCACGTCACCCCGGCGGCGGGCGACCGTCAGCGCCGCGTCGGACTTCCCCGATGCGGTGACCCCCACCAGGGCGACGACGGTCAAGCGCTGGCCAGGGGGATCCGTACCCGGTGCCGCGGCGCAGCCGTGACCTCGTCGAGCCTTCCCGTGAGGTGGTGGGGATGACCGGAGGTGATGGTGACCCGCGCCAGCGCCCCCGCGCCGGGCGACGGGCCGACTCCCGGTTCCGTCGGCGCGAAGTGGACCAGCTTCCCCTGGCGGGTCCGCCCCGTCAGCATCGACTCGTCACGGCGGCTGACCCCCTCGACCAGCACCTCTTCGGACCGGCCGACCCGGGCCTGGTGGCGGGCGAGCGAGGAGCGGTCGACCACGGACTTGAGCCTCGCGAAGCGCGCCGCGATCACCTCGGGGGCCACGAACAGATCCGCCATGGCGGCGGCCCGGGTGCCCGGTCGGGGTGAGAAGATGAAGGTGTAGGCGCTGTCGTACGCGGCCTCGGCCACCACGGCCAGGGTGTCCTCGAACTCCCGCTCGGTCTCGCCCGGAAATCCCACGATGAGGTCGGTGGTCACGCCGAGATCGCCCACGGCGGCCCGCGCCGCCGCCAACCGGTCGAGGTAACGCTCCGCCGTGTACCCGCGGCGCATGGCCGACAGCACCCGGTTGCTGCCCGACTGCAGCGGCAGGTGGAGCTGCTCGCACACCTCGGGAACCGTGGCCATGGCCTCGATGGTCTCGGGCCGCAGGTCCTTGGGGTGGGGGCTGGTGAAGCGGATGCGGCCGATCCCCTCGACCGCCCCGACGGCGCGCAGCAGTTCGGCGAAGAGGGGCCGGCGATGCGTGATGTCCCGCCCGTAGGAGTTGACGTTCTGCCCGAGCAGGGTCACCTCGGTGACACCGCGACGGGCCAGCTGCTCCACCTCTCGAACGATGTCGTCGACGGGCCGGCTCACCTCGGGACCGCGCACCGAGGGCACGATGCAGAAGGCACAGGAGTTGTCACATCCCATCTGGATGGTGACCCACGCGACGTAGGGGAGCTCGCGGACCGCGTCGGGAGCCGTGAGGTGGTTGGTGGAGGTGCCCTCGGGCGTCGGCCCGTCGAGGATCTCCATCACCGGCCCCTCGCGCTCGGCCCGGCGCAGGAGACCCGGCGCGCTGGTCAGATTGTGTGTGCCGAAGACCACGTCGACCCATCCGACCTTCTGCTGAATGCGTTCACGGTCCTTCTGGGCCAGGCATCCACCGACGGCGATCTGCAGGCCGGGCTTGGCGTCGACCAGGGCCTTGAGGCTCCCCAGCGTGCCGTAGAGCTTCTGGTCGGCGTTCTCCCGGATACAGCAGGTGTTGAGTACCACGACATCGGCTTCCCGCATGTCGTCGGTCTGGCGCAGGCCGTCGGCCACGAGCATGCCGGCCAGCCGCTCGGAGTCGTGCTCGTTCATCTGGCACCCGAAGGTGCGGATGATGAAGGTCTTCGACATCCCGCCGAGTCTACGGCTCGCCTCTCCGGCCGACGGGCCGCGCCGTGGTCGCCGCCTCAGGGGGCGGGTGCGGTCTCCGGGCGGACGACCTCGGGGGACGGAACGGGCGGCAGCTCCGCCGCCTCGCCCGTCACGAGGCCTCGGCGGTCAGCCCGGAGGACCAGGACCCGACCGGACAGCCCCGACTCCACCAGCGCCGCCAGTGCGCCGCCTCGCACCTCCTCGGCCGAGTGCTCGGTGGTGAGCCCGATCAGCGACGGGCCGGCGCCCGACCAGCACGAGGCCAGCGCACCGGCGGCCACCAGCGCGTCGAGCAGCGACGGGGCCTCGGGGAACAGCGCCGCCCGCGCCGCTTGGTGGAGCCGGTCGGCCGTGGCGGCCGGAGTGAGGAGCGTCGGCTCGGCCAGACCGGCCAGCAGGAGGCCCATCCGTCCCAGGTTGAAAGTGGCGTCGGTGCGTGCCACGGTGACGGGCAGAACCGCCCGGGCATCGTCGGTCTTGAGCGGCCGGTCGGGCACGATCACCACGAAGGCCAGGTCAGCGGAGAGCGGGAGTCGGGCGGCGCAGGCCCGCCCGTCGACTGTTGTCGCCACGACCAGTCCCCCGAGGACACTGGCCGCCGCGTTCTCGGGATGGCCGTCCGACGCCGCGGCGACGCCGAGGGGGTCGTCGGCGCCCGCCGCCGCGGCGGCGGCAGCCGCCAGGGCGGCGGACGATCCCAGGCCGCGCGAGACCGGGATCTGCGAGCGCACGGTGACCGCCAGGCGATCGTGGCCGATGACGCCGATGGCCACCCGGGCAGCGAGGTGCGAGGCATCGTCCGCCAGTCCAGCGCCCTCCCCCTCGCTGCGCAGGCGCAGCGAGGGAGCAGGCTCGACCTCCACCTGCACGTAGCGGTCGAGGGCGACGGCCAGTACGTCGAAACCCGGCCCGAGGTTCGCCGTCGAGGCGGGTGCCCGGGCGCGCATGTCGTCAGAATAAGCGCTGGAGCACGGTCGGCTGGGGAAGGCGCCGGCTCAGGACCACCGGTATCACCTCTCGTTGCTCGCCGAGAGCGACCACGACGGATCCGACCTTGGTCCCCTTGTCCGCGCCCGCCCGGATGGTCCGGTCGTCGACCAGCAGTCGCTCGGCCGTCACTCCGGGCCAGCTCAAGAAGTCGGCCGTCGAACCGGCCCGTGCGACAACCGTGTTGCCGACCGCGCTCACGCGGGCCACGACCTCGCCGGCGTGGACCAGCGGGCTCGAGCCGATGGAGGTGCCGGCCTGATTGGCCAGGGTGAGCGCCATGGCCCCGGCCGTCCCCAGCACGTTCGGACCTTCCTGACCGGTCACCGCGCCGAGTATGAGCACGGAATGGCCGTGCACCTCCCGCACGACGGCCACGACGTCACAACCTCCGGCGGCCGTGGTGAAGCCCGACTTCACGCCGATCACCCCGTCGACGCCGAGCAGGGGGGTGTAGGTGGAGATCGTGCCGGCCACCGGCAAGGTGACGGAGGTCATCTTCACGATGCCGGCGAACGTCGGGTCCTCCATGTCGGATGCGGCCACCTTCAAGAGGTCGCCGGCGGTCGACGCCGAGGCCTGATCGAAGCCACTGGGATCGGCGTAGTGGGTGTGGTCCATCCCGAGTAGGGCGGCGAAGCGGTTCATCTTGGCCACGAAGGCCGGAATCCCACCGGCATCCCATCGGGCCAGCGTGTCGGCGTAGTTGTTGGCCGAGTGCACCAACAGCCCCTCGAGGAGCTGGCGCTCGGTCAGGACCTCGCCGGCGGTGACCTGGGCGTTGGCCTCGTCCTCGACCGTGTCGTCGTCGAAGTAGCCCACGTCGGTCTGCGTCATGGTGATCGAGGGGCCGTTCTGTCCCAGGGCCAGGGGATGATCGTGGAGAACGACGTAGGCCGTCATCATCTTGGTCAAGCTGGCGATGGGCACCGGTCGCTCGGGGCCCGACGTCACGTCGATGCCGATGGAGGGCACGGCGACGGCGGACTGCCCCGTCGCGGGCCAGGGGAGGACGACGGGGGACGACACGACCCGGACGGACGGAGCCATCGTCGCCGTGACCGAAGCCACCGGGGCCGCCGCCTCGAGTCGGAAGGCGGCCACCACGGCCATGGCGACCAGGACGAGCACGACGAAGGCCGCCAGGAGCCGGCCGCGACGCTGGGCCCTCCGCCGCCGGAGCGACCTGGTATGGCCGGCGCGGGTTCCCACCCCCACGGCGGTCTCCTCCAGCGAATGGAGCCGGAACGGTGCCACCATGATCGGTGGGGGGCTCGATCCGCTCAACGGTGGGAAAGTGCTTCGAGCTCGTCGATGGTCATGAGGACCTGACGCGCCTTCGATCCCTCGCTCGGACCGACCACTCCCCTGCGTTCGAGAAGGTCCATCAACCGACCGGCGCGGGCGAAGCCCACCCGAAGCTTCCTCTGCAACATGGAGGTGGACCCTAACTGGGAACGGACGACCAGGTCCATCGCGGCCACCAGGAGCTCGTCGTCATCGTCGTCGACGCCCTCGACGCCCCCCGAGGGCCCGTCGGTGACGTTCTCGATCCCGACGACCGGCTCGGTGACGCCACCTTGGGCGAACCAGTGCTTGACGACGTCGCGCACTTCTCGCTCAGAGACCCACGGTGCCTGCAGACGGCGCGGTACGTTCGATGAGGCGGTGAGCAGCAACATGTCGCCCTTGCCCACCAGTCGCTCGGCACCGGCCTGGTCCAGGATGACGCGGCTGTCGGCCAGCGACGACACGGACAGGGCCATGCGACTGGGGATGTTGGCCTTTATGACGCCGGTGATGACGTCGACGGAGGGGCGCTGGGTAGCCAGCACGAGGTGGATGCCCACGGCGCGGGCCATCTGGGCGATGCGCACGACCGAGTCCTCGACGTCGCGTGCCGCCACCATCATCAGGTCGTTGAGCTCGTCGACCACGATGAGGATGAAGGGTAGGACCTCCGGCATCCGCGGGTCATCGTCGATCTCCTCTTCCGAGTAGACCGCCGGGTGGTCGGACCCGAGCGCGTTAGCGGTCGATTCGGCGATGCGCCTCTTGTCCGATGCCGGACCGATCGGCGTCAGCTCACCGGCCGCCAGCGCCAGGTTGTACCCGGTGATGTCCCGCATGCCGTTCTCGGCCAGGAGGTCGTACCGCCGCTCCATCTCCTTGACCGCCCACTGGAGCGCGTTGGCGGCCTTCTTGGGGTCGACCACCACCGGGCTGATCAGGTGTTGCAACCCGTTGTACTGACCGAGCTCGACCCGCTTGGGGTCGATCAGCATCAGCCTCACCTGCTCGGGGGTGCTGCGCATGAGCACCGAGGTGATGATCGAGTTGATGCAGGACGACTTGCCGGCGCCGGTGGCGCCCGAAATGAGGATGTGCGGCATCTCCGCCAGGTTGGCCATGACGGCTCGACCGGCGATGTCCCGACCCATGGCCACCTCGAGCGGGTGGGCGGCCACCTTGGCCTCGGGCGATTCGAGTATGTCCCGCAGCGCCACCAATTGCCTGGTCCGGTTGGGCACCTCGACACCGATGGCCGACTTGCCGGGGATGGGGGCCAGGATCCGTACGTCGGGGGAGGCCATGGCATAGGCGATGTCCCGCGAGAGGCTGAGGACGCGGGCCACCTTCACCCCGGTTCCCAGCTCGAGTTCGAAGCGGGTGACCGTCGGCCCCACCGTCTTTCCCACCAGCGTCGTGGCCACCCCGTGCGCGTCGAGGGCGGCGACGAGCGTCTGGCCGGCGACCTCGAGTTGGCGCAGATCGTGGCTCAGCTGCTTGGTGGCCGACAGCAGGTTGATGTCGGGGAGCACCCAGTCCCCCCCGGCCCGTGGAACGGCGGAGACCACCGCGGGTGCCCGGACGGCCTCGCCCGGCGGTTCGGCCTCCGACTCCGGCGCGGCGTCGAGGCCGTCGGTCTCCTCCTCCTCGTCGTAGAGGGTCACGGCGGCGGGCGGGTCCCGGAGCGGTGCGGTCCGGGCGACGGGCTCGTCGTCCGACCCCTCGGTGGCGTGCAGGAGCGACGCGCTACTCCACCACGAGGCCAGCGTCGAGGCCAGCGCCCCCGCACCCGACCGGACGGCGCGCCCGAACGTGGCCAGCGAGATGCCGGTGGCGATCAGGGCGGCCACGAAGACCAGTGCCGCAAAGAGCACGGCGGAGCCGGCCGTGCCGATCCCGGCGTGAAGGGGGTGGCCGACCACTGCGCCCACCCAGCCACCCGCAGCCTCCAGCGCTCGGGACGGATGGAAGGTGAGGGGTGGGGCACCCTCGGCCAGCTCCCCCAGACCGCAGAAGCCTATGACCCCGAGAAGCGCTCCCAGACCGGTCCGGAGGGGCTCCGGACGATCCCGCTCGACCAGCAGGACCACCCCGGCCCCGGCGCAGACGATCGGGATGACCACCCGTGTCCAGCCCACCAGGGCGGCCAGCCCCACGTCAACGCCGTGGCCGACCGGGCCGAGCGCACGTCCCCACAGCGCCAGCGCCAGCAGCACCCCGAGAGTGATCAGGCCTATGGCCCACAGGTCGGTCCCGTGCCGGCCGAGGCCGTCGGTCGGCTGGGCGGACGCCCTCTTCCGGGTGCCCTGGTGCCTGCCGCGCTGGGCGGGCTTGCGGGCCGGGGTGCGTGGCGCGACGGGTCGGCGCTTGGTGGTCACCACAGTGCCGAAGACACTACCGCCGTCCTCGGCGAGTTCGGGGGACGTCTGCCCACTTGAGGAGCGAACATATGTTCGCTATCGTAGGGCCATGGCACTCCGTTGGGCGCTCGCCGGTGACGAGGAGGCCGGCGCGCTCTTCCCCGACGAGCGGACGCCCACCCGCCATGTGGGGAGAGGCGCCTACGCCGGACTGGAGTTCCTCCACGTCAATGCCCGCACCATCATCAACGCCGTGCCGCCACAGAGCCTCATGCCCTTCCGCTACACCATCAACTCCTATAGGGGTTGCAGTCATGCGTGCAATTACTGCTTCGCCCGCCCGACCCACGACTACCTGGGGCTGAACATCGGCGAGGACTTCGAGAAGCGGATCGTGGTCAAGATCAACGCCGTCGAGCGCCTGCGGGCCGAGCTGCGCTCACCGAAGTGGAGCGGCGAGCACATCGCCATGGGCACCAACACGGACCCCTACCAGCACGCCGAGGGCAAGTACCACCTCACCCGGGGGATCGTCGAGGTCCTCTCGGCGGCGCGGAACCCCTTCAGCATCTTGACCAAGTCGACCCTCATCCTGCGCGATGCGGCCGCACTGGCCACCGCCGCCGCCCGCACCGACGTCTCGGTCAGCTTCTCCATCGGGACCCTCGACCGCTCCGTCTGGCGGCTGACCGAACCGGGCACACCGCCCCCCGATCAGCGCATCGCCGCCCTGCGACGCCTCACCGAGGCCGGCATCGCCTGCGGCGTCCTGGTGGCACCGGTGCTGCCCGGTCTCTCCGACGCCGACGACCAACTGCGGTCGGTCGTCGAGGCCGTCGCCGACGCTGGTGCGGTGTCCGTCACCGGGGTGGCCCTGCATCTACGGGGCAGCGTGCGCGAGCACTACCTCGGGTGGCTCGACGGGGCGCGGCCGGACCTCGCACCGCTCTACCGGGAACGGTTCCGCTGGGGCGCCTACCAGGACCAGCGCGAGCGGGACAGGATTAGCGAGGTGGTACGGGGAGCGGCACGACGGTTCGGGATGACGGGCCGATCCCCCACCGCTCCGGTCCCACCGGCGGCGCCGGTCGCGCCCGCCAACGGCGAGCAGCTCACGCTGCTTTGAACCGTCCGTAACGACGGTTACACCATCAGCACGACGGGGACGATCATCGGCCGTCGCCGCGTGCGGTCCCCCACGAACCTGCCCAACGCCTTGCGGGCGTGGCGGCACAGCACCTCGCTGTCGCGGGCGCCGTCGCGCAGCGCCTGCACGACCGCCGCAGCGACCGCGGCACTGGCCTCACCCAGGAGCTCCTCGGCTTCGGGGGCGTGCACCCACCCGCGGGTCTCGATCACCGGATCGCCGCTCAGGGTCCCCTCGTGGGGGTCGACGGTGACCACCACCATCACCACCCCCTCCTCGGCCAGCTTCTGCCGGTCGCGCAGGACGCCGTGGCCGATGTCGCCGACGGTGCCGTCGACGTAGACGTAGCCGGCCGGGACCTTTCCGTCGCGGGTGATCCCCTTGGCGTTGATCTCCACGGCGTCGCCGTCCTCGCACAACAGCACATTGGACGGTGCGATACCCATGGACAGGGCGATGCGGGCGTGGTGCACCAGGTGCCGGTACTCGCCGTGCACGGGCACGAAACACTGGGGCCGGGTCACCGACATCAGCGTCCGCAGCTCGCCCTGGCGGGCGTGGCCACTGACGTGGACCGCTTCGGCTCCGGTGTGGACCACCTCGGCGCCACGCCGGTACAGCTCGTCGATCACGCGCCCCACCGACCACTCGTTGCCCGGGATGGGGTGCGCGCTGATCACCACCACATCGCCCTCCCCCACCCGCAGCCACTTGTTGTCGCCCGTGGCCATGAGCGAGAGGGCCGACATCGGCTCGCCCTGCGAGCCGGTGGAGATCACGCACATCTCGCCGGGGGGGACAGAGTCGACGTCCTCGATGTCGACCATGCTCTTCTTGGGTACCGTGATGATGCCCAGCCCGACGCCCAGCTCCACGTTCTTGCCCATGGAGCGTCCCAGGGTGGCCACCTTGCGGCCATTGGCGACGGCGGCGTCAATAATCTGCTGTACCCGGTGCATGTGGCTGGCGAAGCAGGCCACGACGATGCGCTTGCCCGACGCGGTGGCGAAGACCCGGCGGAGGGTCACACCGACCGAGGACTCCGATTCGGTGAATCCCGGCTCCTCGGCGTTGGTGGAGTCCGACAGCAGCAGCCGGATGCCGACGGTCCGGGCCAGCTCCCCCATGCGGGAGAGGTCGGTCCGGCGGCCGTCCACCGGCTGCAGGTCCAGCTTGAAGTCGCCGGAGTGGAGGATGACCCCTTGCGGGGTGTGGAAGGCGATGGCAAAGGCGTTGGGCACCGAATGGGTCACCGGGATGAACTCCACGTCGCAGGGCCCGATGCGACGTCGCTCTCCGTCCCCCACGGCGATGAAGTCGGTGCGGTGGCTGAGTCCGGCTTCCTCGACCCGGTGCCGGGCCAGGCCGACCGTGAGCTCGGATCCGTAGATGGGGGCCTGCAGGTCACGCAGCAGGTAGGCCAGTCCCCCAGTGTGGTCCTCGTGGCCGTGGGTGAGGACGATGCCGTCGACCCGGTCGGCGCGCTCCCGGAGGTAGGTGAACTCGGGCAGGACCAGGTCCACGCCGGGCATGTCGAGGTCGGGGAACATGATCCCGCAGTCGAGGACGATGATGCGGCCGTCGACCTCTATACAGGCGCAGTTGCGGCCGATCTCCCCCAGCCCGCCCAGGAAGACGACACGGACAGGCGACGCGTGAGAGCCTGGTCTCCGATTCTCAGGCAACCGGCTGGACCGCTGCGGTCGTGGGGCCGAGGGACGCAAGGATCTTGGCGGCCTGAAGGTCGAGCTCGCTGGTCGATCGCCCCATCGGGAGACGGCACTGCCCCACGCGGTGGCCCATGGCGCGGCAGATGGCCTTGGCGGGCAGGGGATTCGGATACTCCTCGCTGGACTGGAAGTCGAACGCGTCGAGCAGTTGGGCGTTGCCGGCGATGGCACCGGCGAGGTCGCCTCCGAGAAACGCCTCAATCACGGCCCTGAACTGGGGGCCAATCCAGTGAGAGGCGACGCTGATGGCGCCGACGGCGC